>Ga0099364_10000959_pt1 | contig 48943 bp, 48 predicted proteins | sample TergutTh196P3_FD_73070 | JGI IMG/M metagenome (GOLD analysis project Ga0099364, IMG submission 73070) | Microcerotermes parvus P3 segment gut microbial communities from Pointe-Noire, Republic of the Congo - Th196 P3 | ecosystem: Host-associated > Arthropoda: Insects > Digestive system > Gut ...
CGTCGGAGGCTACATTGCATAATCTGTGTAGGCGGCGCGTATCCCGCAGGTATCCCGCAGGTATCCCGCAGGGTACGCGTATCCCGTAGGGTACGAAGACCACATCGGCCCGCCACAAGGAGGATTCAAATGGAAAAACAAACGATAATTCCGTGAAAATGCGATCTCAACCGCCCTTTGCGGCCAGTTGGGCGGTGAGTTCTTTGATTTGGGCGTCTTTTTCTTTTAGTTGGCGGTCTTTTTCGGACACGACGGTCTTCCAACGCTCGGCGGCGCGTTTTTCGCCTATCTCCTCGCCCTCCTCGCGCAGACCCTCGTAGTGTTTTTCCTGGTCATATTCAGTCAGTATTGAAAATTTCATGTCCGACTTGCTCCTTTCCAGTATCTCACGCAGGATGTTCTGCGCTATGCACTCATCCACCGCCTTGTCAACGGCATCCTCGAATGTCCGGCAGGTCTCCCGGTAACTGCGTACCCGGTGGATGAAGTCCGCGTACTCCCCCAGTTCACGGCATTTGGTCAGCAGTTCCTTGTTGTTGCCGTGGTTGATGTTTATCACCGTGGCCGTCATTTCCAGACAGGCATCCGCTTTCCCGCTGGGTACCTCCATGTAGGCATCCGACAGGCGCAGGGTTGTTCTTTCCGCCAGCTCGTCCACGCCGTTGTAGAAGACGACGTACTGCGGATATGGCAGCCGAACCAGTCTGCGTCCGTACACATTCGCATCGCTCCGCTTGACATGGGCTTCGTAGAGCGATGTGATGTAGCATAACCCTCTATATGGCATGTTGGGGTTGATGCTGCTCTGGTGCTCGTAGAGGTTCAGGGTGTTGCCGACAATGAAGGACAGGTCGTTTTTGTGGCCGAGGTAGATTGCGTCCTCCAGGGTGTTGATTTCCAAGTCGTTCTCGTTGGTGTAATCCGTTCCATTCAAGGCATTGTAGAGCGTGAGCAGTGTTTTCTTTTCCGTGAGGATGTAGCGGAACAGGATGTCCTTATGTTGCCGGTTTACTTTTTGCTGGCTGGCGGTGCTGGTTGGTTCTTTTTTTTCTTCCATATGCGTGTCCTTTCTCGCCGCAAAACGACGGCGATATTGTGGCAGGACACGCCAAGTATTCTCTTTTGCGGGCCTCTGCCGTTTTGGGGTTATGGGTGAAACTGTGGCAGAAGCTGCCGGATGCGCCAGAGCTGGCGCAGGGGGAGGGGCGATGCCTTCCCGTGGGGTGGTATTAGCTGGGGCAAAAGTGTTTGCCCCAGCTTTATAAGATGATAATACAACAGGGGCGGGGGGATGTCAAGGGTGGTTGTTTTTATGCCACGAATAGTTACGATTCGGTAACCTTTAGTTTTATGCCATTTTTTTGTGTTATAGTGACTCAGTATGGGACAGAAAACTAAAGGGGATGGGAACACGCACAGGAGGAAACGAAAATGACCCCAATGCAATCATTCATCGAAAAAGCAAAAAATGACAAGGAACTGATGGCGAAACTCGACGCCCTCGGCGTGGCGGGCGCGGAAGCGGATAAATTCATCGCCCTGGCCGCCGAACACGGGTTTTCCATCACGGCGGAAGAATATCAATTGGCGTGCGAATCGGCAGGAGCGAGCAAATCCGGCGAATTAGCGGAGCAAGAACTCGGCAGCGTGGCGGGAGGTGGACTTGCACCTACACAAAATCGATGGAATCCGGAAGTCTGCAATAATTATACCAGGACGCATTATGACTGCGTGGGCCTTTTGGCTTTGACTTGGTGTGACCACTATAAAACCGTCTATATCGATAAAGAAGCGAGTCAAGCTGGCCTTGTTCGGCATGTGTGCAATATGGGCAGATTTAATTATGTAGGCGATAAAAACGGCAATGTAAACTAGGAGGGAATCAACATGGACCAAATGCAATCATTCATCGAAAAGGCAAAAAATGACAGCGTCTTGATGGACAAACTGAGCGAATTCGACGCGGCGTGCGCGAACGGCGCGGAGCCGGATGAAATTGTCACCTTGGCGGCGGAATACGGCTTCGCGATAACAAAGGAAGACTATCGGCAAGCCGTCAAGGCGGCGAAAGCAGGGGCAAAAGCGCGGGAAACAGTCGAACTGAAAGAGGAAGACCTGGAGGCCGTGGCAGGTGGCGGCTTTAAGCTCGGCCATTCCTCAAAGTGCTTTTTCCTCGGATGGCAGTCTTCCGAGGTACAGGCGCGTGGATCCGACATATGGGCCATGTGCGACTCCGAGTGCCAGGGGATACTTTTTTGCTACTGCTACAAAAGTAATCATTGTGATGGCAGATGGCACAAAATGACCTTGGTTGGCGGTGCCCAGCATTTCGACGGATATCACGATCTCTATCGCCCGGCGCCTCTCAATGAGTTTAATCACAACGACCCAACCAAGCAGGTCGTCAAAAAACGCTAAGGATAAAAGAAGAAAGGGAAAAAAATGAATCAAATGCAAACACATATCGAAAAAGCGAAAAATGACAAGACGCTGACGGCCCAATCAGGCGAATTGAACGAAAAAGATTTGGCGGCCGCCGCCGGCGGCTGGACGCAAAACAAATACAACCCGAAGAGGTGCAAGGGACTCACCGAGCGGCTCGATTCGTGCCGGGCGGCTTTTCTTGAAGGCGACTGCGACCACCTTAACAGGGTATTGGCGGGCAGTAGTAACGGAGTAGCTGGTAATAAATATAATGTGTCCTGCAACATGGGCGCGTTTCCGCCATATGTGGAAAATACTTGAGTAATCTTGGTGAATAATATGGCGGCGTAGGAAACAAAGAAAGCGAAAGAGAGGAAGAAACAATATGAACCAAATGCAAGCATTTATCGAAAAAGCAAAAAATGACAAGGCCCTGATGGCGAAACTCGATGCCCTGGGTGCCAGTGGCGCGGAAGCGGATAAAATCATCGCCCTGGCCGCCGAACACGGCTTTTCCATCACCGAGGCAGACTGCCGGGAAGCTGCCGCGGCGCAGTGCCAACACAAAAGAGGCGAGCTGGCGGAAGAAGACCTCGAAGCCGCCGCCGGCGGCTGGACGGAAAACCGCTACGACCCCGCCATCTGTAGTCAGTACAAGCTGGCACATTATAATTGCGTGGGATTTTTTAAGTCCGTAAACTGCGACCATTACCGGGAAGAAACGGGCACGGGTCGGGGTGGTATTGTCAAAAGCTGGTTCAAAACCTGTCAGATGGGCTACTATTCTTATGTCGAGACCGATACCGGGGAAATCGTGCATATTGGCTCGGGTGATATGGAGTGAAGCAAAGAAAGGAGTATAACATGAACGAAAGAATGACGGAAAACATGAAGCAATTCCTGGAGCTTGTTACGGCAGACGCGGCTCTGAAAGCCGAGATGGATGAACTAAACGACCTTCATGACGGCGAGGAAACGGATGAGCAAAGCATCGTAGCCATGAAGGAAAAAATCATCCAGATGGCCGGACAGCGCGGCATCGCGCTCACGGCGGCAGATTTCGGGGCCCATACGGAAATGACGGAAGACGAGCTGGCGGCGGTCGCCGGCGGCGGCCCGGCCGGCGATATTTGCATCTGTCCCTTTTACGGCCACGGTACGGGGCTCGGCGCTGGCGGCGGAAGTGGCGAATGTAAGTGCTTCGTCGGCGGCTTAGGCGGCGGCGCCCACCGTAGCTACACCTGTGTCTGCTGCGTGGGCGGATATGGTGGTTGAGGGAGTCAAAAGGAGAATCAACATGAACCAAATGAAAGATGAAAAAGTGAATACTGACGGCGTAATCGCCGAGGAAGACCTGGAAGCCGCCGCTGGCGGTGCCACCCAAAACCGCTATAATCCAGATGTCTGCGGCAAATATACGAAAGTGGAGTATGAGTGCGTCGGGTTTTTAAAATTTACCTGGTGTGACCATTACAGAGAAGAAAATCTCTCCCCTGCCAACACCCACGCTGCTGAACAACGTTGGCGCTACAGTTGCGCCATGGGCTGCTATGATTTCGTCGGAGGCTACCGTGTATAATCTGTGTAGGGTACAAAAACTACGTAAAACAAAGGAGGAAATGAAAATGAAAGAAGACATGAAGAACATGGAAACGCCACAAGAGGGCAAGGAACTGAAAGAAAGCGCGTTGACGGATGTGGCCGGCGGCGGCGGCCATCCGTGGGATCCGGATAGAAGCAGTAAATGTTGGTATGAACACAATGGCGGCTCAGAAATGAGAGACGGGGCCTACCGTAAAAAATGCCGGGCGTCTGCCTGCGTGGCATTGGCTAACATCTTCGGCGGCGAAGGTACGGGCTGGTATATGTGCAAATGTCATGGAACGGAAAGATGCGTGGATGGCTGGCATTATGAGGGCGGTGATTGGTAAAAACAGTCTATGGCCTATGGAACAAGGAGAAAAATAATATGTCAGACGAAAACAGAAAAAACACCGAACTACATGAAATAGACCTGGAGGCCGCCGCCGGGGGCGCTACCCAAAACCGATACGACCCGCAAAGGTGCGGCAAATATACGAGAATGGAGTATGAGTGTGTCGGACTTTTTGAAATGTGCTGGTGTGACCATTTCAGGAGAGTAGATCTCCTCCCCGGCCGCCTTGTGTCGTATTTTAATTATATCTGTACCATGGGCTGCTATGACTACCGCGGAGATAGATTTGGAGAACCGGCTTAATAACGCAATGACATAATTACAGGAAGGAGTATCACATGAAAGGTATGAAAGAACTGCATCAAAGAATGGCTGCGGACGTTCCGTTTCGCGCCCAAATGGCGGCCCTGGCCGGGCAGAACCCAACCAACGAGCAGATGATCGAAGCCCTCAAAGGCTTAGGCTACGACATCAGCGCCAAAGACCTGACAGGCTGTGCCTCCTGTGGCGGCTGCGAACTGGGCGAGGAAGACCTGGAAGCCACCGTCGGCGGAATCTTAGGTTCGACCCAAAACCGCTACGATTCGGTTGAGTGCGCCAAGATCACCGAGGTCTCCTTACGCTGCGTCGGCTTTTTAAGCCAGACCTGGTGTGACCATTACAGACGAACATTTTTTGATGTTGTCCCCGGGGGTTATGCTAATGATAATGAACGTTACCGATATACCTGCGTCATGGGTTGCTTTAACTATATCGGAAATGCCCATGGAGACAAGGTTGACTAATGCAATGTCAAAACAGGTAGTGTCAAGCGGATTATGAAAAAGGAGCGTGTCATTGCGGGCTCGACCCGCAATCCCCCTCGTAGGGGATTCCGCAGAAAACGCGAAGCGTTTTACGAGCATTGCGAACAAAAGGAGGAAACACAATGAACCAAATGCAAGCGTTTATCGAAAAGGCCAAAAAAGACAAGGAGCTGATGGCGAAACTGGACACCCTCGGCGCGAGCGGCGCGGAAGCGGGCAAAATCGTCGCCCTGGCCGCCGAACATGGCTTTGCCATCACGGCGGAAGAATACCGCCAGGCCGCGCAAACGACGTGTCCGCATAAAAAGGGCGAGCTGAAAGAAGAAGACCTGGAAGCCGCCGCCGGGGGTGCCACCAAAGACCGCTGGTATCCAGACGTCTGCAATCAAAAAACGAGAGTGGAGTATGAGTGTGTCGGGTTATTAGCACTGACCTGGTGTGACCATTACAGACGAGAATATTACGGCCGTGACCGTGGGCCTAATGGGGGAGAGTGCTACCACGTCTGCGTCAAGGGCCGCTATGCCTACGAAGGAAATGGCTATGGAGACCCGGTTTTATAATGCAATGTCAAAACAAGAGGAGAAAATCACACGTCGGACACGAGATTTGCCCTCGCAATGACAAAGGAGGAAATGAAAATGAAAGCAGACATGAAGAACATGGAAACGCCGCAAGAGGGCAAGGAATTGAAAGAAAGCGCGTTGACGGATGTGGCCGGCGGCGGCGGCCATCCGTGGGATCCGGATAGAAGCAGCAAATGTTGGTATGAACACAATGGCGGCTCAGAAATGAGAGACGGGGCCTATCGTAAAAAATGCCGGGCGCCTGCTTGCGTGGCATTGGCTAACATCTTCGGCGGCGAAGGTACGGGCTGGTATATGTGCAAATGTCATGGAACGGAAAGATGCATCGACGGCTGGCATTATGAGGGCGGTGATTGGTAAAAACAATAGATGGGAAAAACAAGTACATCTGCACCGGCGCAGGGGTATGATTGCGTGAATTATTGACCGTAGGGCGGGGGCTAAAGTTCCGCCGCCAACCGTAGGGGCGACCGTCTCGGTCGCCCGCCAAAAAAAGGAGGAACCAAAATGACAGAAAACATGAAGAATTTCGCCGAACTGGCGGAGCAAAAGCCGGCCCTGAAGGCCGAGATGGAGGCCCTGACCCGTGCCTATGCGGAAGATCTGGAGCGTGAGAAAAACAAGGCGGCCATGAACCAGAAAATTATCAAAATCGCCGCCGGCCACGGCGTCACCCTCACGGCGGCGGACTTTGATGAAGAAAAGAGGGAGCTGGCGGAAGAAGAGCTGGCGGCTGTGGCCGGAGGAAGTGGGGGTCTATGCGCCTGTGGTGTCGGGGGCTGGGGCGGGGGCCTGGGCGGCACCGAGGAAGGTTGGTGCGTGTGTCCCGGGTATGGCGAGGGCTATGACGGCGAGAAACACACGCCCCCTGTTGCGGCCTACCATATGTGGTGCTTATGTGTCGTATTCGGCGGAGGCACCAACGGATAATATCTTCGAGAAGCTATGACGAAGACCACACACACCCCGATGCTCACTGTTCACTGACCCCCGCGCATGGCGCGGGACCTGATCACTGGCAAGGAGGAAAAGATGACGGAAAACATGAAGCAATTCCTGGAACTGGTCGCGACAGACGAGAATTTGAAAGCCGAGTTGGACGTAGTGCATGACGCTCATGACGGCAAGGATGTAGGCGACCTGCAAGCCATGACGTAGATGCAGGAAAAAATCATCCGGGTCGCCGGAAAGCACGGATTTACACTGACAGCGGCGGATTTCGATGCCAAGCCGGAAATGACGGAAGACGAGCTGGCTCTAGTGGCCGGCGGCGGAGACCCCGACCCCGCCCCCAGCAAGGGCTTTTGCATCTGTCCGGTCATCGGGGCCGGCTCCGGGCTGGGCTCGACCAAGAAGGGCGAATGTGGCTGCGGTGTCGTCGGCACTGGCGGCAATGGCGCGACCGACTACAACTGCGTCTGTGTCGTGGGCGGTTATGGCGGTTAATCCCGTCACCCCGCAATGCGCCTCCCCGCAGGGGAGGATGGATGCAGGGGGCCCCTGAAAGTAGTGGCTACGCGGAGAGGATTCCGCATTAAAACATTGCGGAATGACGGTAACTATAAGGAGGTAACACATGAAAGGCATGAAGGAACTGGAACAAAGAATGGCCGAGGACGTTGAGTTTCGTGCCCAAATGACGGCCCTGGCCAGGCAGAACCCAGCCATCGAGCAGATGGTTGAAGCCCTCAAAGACTTAGGCTACGACATCAGCGCCGCAGACCTGACGGGCTGCGGCTCCTGCCGCAACTGCGAACTGGGCGAGGAGGAGCTGGAAAACATATCCGGCGGCAATGACCAAAATATCATCTTCACCGAAAACCGCTGGGACCCGGGTGAGTGCGGCAAAATCACAGAGGTCGCCTACCGCTGCGTCGGATTTTTGGCGATGTTCACATGTGATCATTATAGAAGGTCGGCGAGCATCTACACCTATCACAGCTGCGCCATGGGTCGCTTCTCATATCAGGAGTAAGAAATATGTCTGACACAATCAAAAAAAACACCGAGTAGGAACTAAAATGACGGCGTGAGAGTAGTCGCGGCGAAAATTTGTTGTTTAAAAAAGGCTTCACTATGATACACTATTAGTAGTTGTGCCTTTCTTCTGATGTGGCAAGGGAGGGTAACCGACCATGACCAAACTTGAATACACGTTTACGAATGACACGCCACACGCTGTTGACCGACAAGCAAGTGATGATTTATTATGAATTGCCCAAGCTGCCGGAAGTGGTAAACGCTGACGATTTATCTAAGCTGTGGCTGGCTTTATTCAAAGCAAAAACCGAAGAAGAACTAAAGCAAATCGAAGCAATGGGGGTGCCAATAATGGAACAGGCTATACAAGCATTTCGCCATGTTAGTACGACCGAAGAATTTAAGGAGTTGGAACGTATGCGCTCACGCGCCCGGCACAATGAGGCGGCGGCTCTGCGCAATGCAAGAAACGAAGGCGAACAACGCGCCAATGAAAAATGGCAGGGCGTTATCGCGGATAAGGATGCGGAAATCGCCGCACTTCGGGCAAGGCTCGGTGAATGAGTAGCAAAAATAAAACACGAAAAGTCTTGAAAAAATGAAAACGCAAATACAAGCCGTATCAAGGATTTTTGCGCTTGCAAACTCATTCTACTGAATTTCTGTATGCAAGGGAAGTGGCCACGCCACTTCCCTTCCTTAATCACTTTGTTTGTCAAGGGTGGTTGTTTTTATGCCACGAATAGTTACGATTCGGTAACCTTTCATTATTATGCCATTTTTTGTGCTATAGTGACTTTGGTATAGGACAGAAAACTAAAGGGGATGGGAACACGCACAGGAGGAAATGAAAACGAAAGAAGACATGAAGAATATTGAGGAGAAACACAATATGACAGACGAAATCAAGAAAAGTAATGAGTTACATGAAACAGACCTCGAGGCCGCCGCCGGCGGCGGCACCCAAAACCGCTATAATCCAGACGTCTGCGGCAAATATACGAAAGTGGCGTATGAGTGTGTCGGGTTTCTAAAATTTACTTGGTGTGACCATTACAGAGAAAAAAATCTCTCCCCTGCCAACACCCACGCTGCTGCTCAACGCTGGCAGTACAGTTGCGCCATGGGCTGTTATGACTATGTCGGAGACTACATTGATTAATCTGTGTAGGTGGCGCGTATCCCGCAGGGCATGCGTATCCCGCAGGGTACGAAGACCACATCGCCCCGCTAGAAAGAGGAGGAAAAAAATGACGGAAAACATGAAGCAATTCCTGAACCTGGTCGCGACAGACAAAGAGCTGAAAGCGGAGGTTGACGAAATCAATTTACTTCATGGCGGCGAGGATGCCGACATCGCCGCCATGAATGGAAAAATCATCTCCATCGCTGAAAAATACGGCATCACGCTCACGGCGGTGGATTTCGACGCCAAGCCGGAAATGACGGAAGACGAGCTGGCCCAAGTGGCCGGCGGCGGAGACCCCGACCCCGCTCCCAGCAAGGGCATTTGCATCTGTCCGGTCATCGGGGCCGGCACCGGGCTGGGCTCGTTCAATGGCGAATGTGGCTGCGGCGTCGTCGGCACCGGCGGCAATGGCTCAACAACCGATTACAACTGCGTCTGTGTCGTGGGTGGATATGGCGGGTAGGTGAGGCTAGGAAAACAATGAATCTCTTCTATAAAATAAAAGAACCCCATGCCCTGCGCGGCTGGGACGGCGCACCCTACGCCCTGTGTACCTACGGAACGGGCCGGACGGTGTTTCTCAATAAACACGCCTACGATGTGCTTTCCCTTTGCTACGGCCTGGTGGACTTTAGCACCTTCCTCATCCCCGAAAACTTCCGCGAGACGGCGGAGCAGCTTACGAAGGAAGGCGTGATCGAACAATGCCAGCAGCCCGGCCAGACGGTGAAGCCTTACCAGAAATACCGCCTTCACCCCAACAAATACATAAAAACCGCCCACTGGTCGGTGACGGGCCGCTGCAACTATAAGTGCCGACATTGCTATATGTCCGCCCCGGAGGCGAAGTTCGGGGAACTGTCCCGCGAGATGTGCCTGGACATCATTGACCAACTGGCCGACTGCGGGGTAATGAACATCTCCATCACCGGCGGCGAGGCCCTGGTCCGCCGGGACTTTTTCGAACTGCTGGACCGGATGCTGGCCTATGGCATGCACATCACGACAATTTATTCCAACGGCAAACTGGTCACGGCGGGGCTACTGGATGCGCTGGAGCGGCGGCGTATTTATCCGGAATTTAATATCAGCTTCGATGGCATCGGCTGGCATGACTGGCTGCGCGGCGTGAAGGGGGCAGAACAGGCCGCCCTGGATGCCTTCCGGCTTTGCCATGAGCGGGGATTTCCCACCGGTGCCGAGCTCTGCCTGCACCACAGGAACAAGCACACGCTCAGGGAAAGCGTGAATGTGCTGGCCGGGGTTGGTGTCGGCCACCTAAAGACCAATCCCGCCTCTTTGTCCGGGGCCTGGATAGAAAACGCCGGGGGCGATAACCTCAGCGTGGGGGAGCTGTTTGATATCTACCTCGACTACATCCCCCACTTCTTCGCCGACGGCGCCCCGCTGGATATACAACTGGGCGGCTTCTTCATGGCCAGGAAGGGTGCGAAGACCTATACCCTGCCTGCGGCGAAGTCCGACGGTCGGGCAGCGACGGGAAAGTATTGCATCTGCGGCCATGCCCGCAATGTTATGTATATCTCGGCGGATGGGCGGGTGCTGCCTTGTATGTCACTCTCCGGTGTGGATGCCCAACATGATTTTCCGCTGATTAGCGAACTGGGGCTTTCCGCTTGCCTGGGTGATTCGCATTATATGCGCCTCATCGAGACCACGGTCGATGAGTTCCTGGCGAAAAATACCGGCTGTGCGGATTGTGAAAACAAGTACATCTGCGCCGGCGGCTGCCGGGCCTCGGCCCTGGAGAGCGGCACTGGCCTGATGGGCCCGGACGGGGCGGCATGCCTGTTCTTCAAAGGCGGCTACGCCGAGCGGGTAAAGGCAGCGGCGCAGGGCTATGATTGTGGGAATTATATAAGTAAATAGCACGTCATTGCGAGGGCGTTTTACAGCCCGAAGCAATCCAGAGCCAGAGAATCCCTTGCTCTCATTACTGGATTGCCACGCCGTCTTCGACGGCTCGCAATGACGAAGACCAGCACAAAAAGGAGGCACCAAAATGACAGAAAACATGAAGAAATTCGCCGAAGCAATGGAGCAAAAGCCGGCCCTGAAGGCCGAGATGGACGCGCTGACCACTGCCTATGCGGACGATCTGGAGCGTGAGCAAAAAAAGGCGGCCATGAACCAAAAAATAGCAGAAATCGCCGCCGGCCACGGCATCACCCTCACGGCGGCGGACTTTGATGAAGAAAAGACGGAGCTGGCAGAAGAAGAGCTGGCGGCTGTGGCCGGAGGAGGGGCAGGGGATAAGGGGCTTTGCGCCTGTGGTTACGGAGGCTACGGCCAGTACCTGGGCCGTACCGAGCAGGGCTGGTGCGTCTGCCCCTTGTATGGCGAGGGCTATGACGGCGAAAAACACACGCCCCCCGTTGGCGCCCTTAATATGTGGTGCTGCTGTGTCTTAGCCGGTGTGGGCACTACCGGATAATATCTTCGAGAACATCAGACGAAGACGAACACAAAGGAGAAAGCAAAATGAACCAAATGCAAGCCTTCCTCGAAAAGGCAAAAGAAGACAAGGACCTGATGGCCAAACTCAATGCGCTGGGCGCGGCGGGTACGGATGTAAGGAAAATCGTTGCCTTGGCCGCCGAGCATGACTTTTCCATCACGGTTGAGGAATACCAGATGGCGAGCAAACTGGCGGCAGCGAGGAAATCGGCCGAACTGGCGGAAGAAGAGCTGGATACTGTGACAGGAGGCTTATGGAAAGATGACCGCCACGACCCGGAAGTATGCGGCCAATATAACGATACCCATTATTGGTGCGTGGGATTTTTGGGTCTTTTCCACTGCTGCTGGTACCATGAAATTATCAAAAATGATTATGGCGCTTGGTCAAGGCAGTGCAGGAAAGGTCATTTTCATAATAGGGGGCAACATTAAGGAGGAAGGCAGACGGGGCGTTTGTTCCCGTCTAAACAGCAAAAGGAGGAATCAAATGGAAAACAGCAAACAGATCAACAACAAAACAGAACTGCAAAGCGAGGACTTAATCCAGGTGACGGGCGGCAATGTGGAACGGCAAGACCTCTACGACCCGGCTATATGCGCTAAGATCACCTACCATCTGGATTTTCGTTGCGACACCTATGTGAACGGGGTGCGCAGCACCTGCTCCAATTATAGGTGCGTGGGCAACAACTACTATACCCGTTATTGGTGCGAAATGGGTCGATTTGACATCACGGTGGAAACAAACCCCGACCATAATCTGGGGAAATGAGGTAGTGAATTGACCGAGTAGGATTGCTGCGTGATTTTCCGTTACCCGATCACAAAGAAAAGGGCTGTACATTACAAGTGCATTTGCGGAGGAAACACTGTGTTTTGGGAAGGAAAATGTAACCTGCCACGGCACGGTGAGGACACCGCGCCCTACCTTACCAGCACTTGAAGTCCGGGTGCAGCAGTTTATGTACGGCTTCGACAAAGAAGTAATCCGCGTAGATGTGGGACACGTGCAGTTCTTCGAGTCGGTCATGGTATTGGGCCGTGCAATTTTGCACGATGGAATCGTAGCCGGGCTCCCAGTTGCAGTGGTCGGCTTCGACGGCTTGCAGCATGGCGATGGCGGCGTTGGTGTAGAGCGGCCGCTCGTGTTCGGGTACGACGTCGGCGAGGTGGAGCAAGCCACAGGCGGCAATCATGGCTGCGGACGTGTCGAGTTTGATCGGCTCGGCAGGTGCGCGGAAATCGACGCGGGTGACGTAGCCGGTTTGCGCCACGCAGGCGATGAAGTAGTGTGCGATGCGCTTACTGCAATCGAGGTAGCGCACGTCGCCCGTGTGCCGATAGCCGAGCAGGAAGCCGTACAGCGCCCAGGATTGGCCGCGTGTCCATGCCGAGTCTTTGTCGTAGCCTTGTCCGCCGAAGGCTTCGAGGAAAGCACCGGTTTCCGGGCATAGGCTGACGATATGATTGCAGGATCCGTCCGGGCGGATGAGCGTTTTCATTGCCGTTTCGGTATGCTCGATGGCGATGAAGCCAAAGCGCGGATCGCCCGACTCTTCAGACGCCCAATACAAGAGGGGTAGGTTCATCATGCAATCAATGATGATCCAGCCTGTTTTGTCCTGATTCCACGAACGGATAAATTTCCCGCGCGGGTTATAGCGCCCCGCAAGCAAGCTCGCCGCGTGCAGGGCGCGCGTGCGGGCGCTGGCATCGCCCGTCAAGCGATAATTGAATACCGCCGACAAATTCCATTGAAAGCCGACATCGTGATGCAAACCGACATAACCGGCCAGCGCGGCATCTAAGCGTTCCTCCGCCGCCCGGGCAGCCGTCGCATAAAGCGCAGCGCCGGTGCCGTGGTGCAGGAGCCAGAGCATCCCGGGCCAGAAGCCGTTGCACCACCAGTAGATGTTGTCGTCCATTTTATCGGCATAGTGGCCGTCGGCGGTCAGATATGGAATCTTCGCACCCATGCGGCGGGTTTGTGCGTCCATCTTGACGGTGATTTTGTCCCAGACCGCCTTTGCCCACGTTGAATGATCCATGCGCACCCTCCGTTATGGTAGTTCTACAGTCAGCTCCTGGTACGCGCTCTCGATGCGCGTCTTGAAGTCGTTGTACGCTTGGTCCAGTGTGACTTTCCCTGTCCCATAGTCCACGGCGACGGCGCGGAGATGCTCGCTGATTGTACCGTCATAGCGCGTGACGTTAATCGAATCGCCAAATTTTGCTTCAATTGTCGGAATCTCTTCGTGATACGTCTTGAAGATTTGCTGGTTGCCCATGAGCGGCTCCCTGTGGTCGCTTTCGGCAAGCGCGTTGGTGACGTGGCGGTTGGATGTCAGCGCGAGGTTGTCCAGGCAGTACTGCGTCAAAACATCCTCGTCCATAAGCAGATACTTGATGGCTTCCCACGTCTCCGCTTTTTTGGTGGACACTTCAGGGATAAACCAGTATGAGCCACCGCGGGTGTAGGTTAAGTACGGCGTCGTTACGCCGTAGAGCTCTGTGCCGGGGTCGGCAATTTGCGGGCGAATCTTGGAGAGGAAGCCCCACGTCGGCAGGGGGTCTAACAGATGTGTCCCTTGTGCCGTGGAGTTGAAGTAGGAATCTTCCTCACCGACGGCCATGACCATGTCGTTTTCCCACACCGTCTTGGACCAGTCAAAGAACGCCTCAATCTCGGGCGTGATTTTCATGACGTTGTCCACGACCCAGGGATCCACACGCGCATTAAAGTACATCGCGGACACATTCAAAAACGTTCCGAACATCTTGACACTCCCGCCGTACATCTCTTGGAGACGGTCGTTCAACTCCAGAATCTGCTGCTCGGAGGCAATCAGCCGCCCCACTTCAACATCATCGTCGGTACCGAACAGCTCGTTTGCCAGCCGGCGGTTATAGAACATCATCCCCGGCGTATACTCAGACGTGACGCCATAGGCATCCCCATCATGCGTACCGATGACGAACAGCGAGTCATATGTATTTGCCTGATACGCCGAAATGTCCTCCGGGAACTCGGCGGACAGATTGGCGACTGCGCCGTCCACTTCCACCCATTCCCGGGCGTAGTCCTTCGCGATAACAAACAAATCCGGCGCCGCCTTCGGATCCAGCACGGACTGCTTTAGCTTCACCTGGAAATCTTCCACGGGGATCATCACGACGTTTATCTGGTTGCCCGAAGCCTCGGCATAGCCTTCCAGCCGGGTCTTGACGCCTTGCGCGTGTACCCAGACCGTGATACCGTCATCTTCCCCGTCGCCACCGCAAGCAATCAACGGCATGGCCAACATTCCCGCCAACAAAACCACCAAAAACTTCTTCATGACCAAAATCCTCCTTAACTATTAATTATTATTATTTACGCTACTCCTTCACACCGCCAGCCGAAAGGCCCTCAATAATATGGCGCGAGAAGAAGAAAAACACGATGAGAATCGGTACGATGGAAATGGCAATCGCCAAGTACATAGCGCCCACCTTTGGATCTTGCACATCGGAGCTGAGCGTCCGGATGATGAGCGGCAGCGTGAATTTCTTTTGATCTGACAAGATGATGAGCGGTGTCAGGTAGTTGTTCCACGTGCCGATAAACGTCATAATGCCCATCGTAAAGATGGCGGGGGAGAGCAGGGGAAGTCCCAGTTTATTGAAGATGTGGAACTCACCCGCGCCGTCAATCCGCGCCGCTTCGATGAGGCTGACGGGCAGGGCGGCGTGGCCGTATTGTTTGATAAAGAATACAGACGATGCCGTCGCGATTGACGGAACGATGAGCGGGACGTAGGTGTTCGTCAGGTTCATCCCGCGCATAAAGTTGTAGAAGCCGATGATGCTAAGCTGCTGCGGAATCATCATAATAAGCAGGACGACCACGAAGAGCGCCGTCTTGCCTTTGATGTTGTACACGACGAAAGCGTACGCTGTCAGCGCGGAGAAGTAGCTGGACAGCGCCGTTGCCGCGACAGCGATGAGCAGGCTGTTGGAAAACGCCAGCCCGATGTTAACCTTGCCGACGAGGTCTTTGAAGTTTTGCAGCACCGCTGTCCCCGGCACGAGCGAGAACCCGGCGAGAATCTGCCCCGTCGTCCGCGTGGCGTTGATGATCATCGCGTAAAACGGAAAGAAGCAGACGGCAAAGAGGATGACGAGAAAGATGTACATCGCCACACGACTTAGCGTAACTTTGCCCATATGTAACCCTCCTTTATCGTCACTCGTCGCCCATTCTACCCTTGAGGATAAAGGCGGAGAACAGCGCAATGATGGCAAACAGATAGAAAGCAATCGCACCGGCATAGCCGAAGTTGTCATAGCGGAAGCCGGTGTTGTACATATACATGACCACGGTAACGAGCGCGCCTTGCGGGTTGCCCAGCCCGCCGGTCAGCACCTGCTGGAACTCGAAGCTCTGCAGGCCGCCGATGAGCGACGTCAGGAAGACGAACAATGTAATCGGACGCAATAGCGGCATGGTGATGCGCCAGAACATTTGCCAGTTGGATGCGCCGTCGATTCTGCCAGCTTCGTAAAGATCGTGCGAAATCGCCGTCATGCCGGCCATCACCATCACCATCGTACCGCCGAAGAACATCCACCAGTGCGTGACGCCAACGGTGAGCTGCGCCAGGAACGGCTCGTTTAAGATGTTGACGGGGGCTTCGATGACGTCAAAGCGAAGGAGAAGCTGATTGACCATGCCGGACGGGAAACTCAAAAACTGCCGGACGAGCGCGGCGATGGAAACCGCCGTGACGAGGCGCGGCACGTAGTAGACCGCACGGAATAGGGCTTTGCCTTTGACCGGCGCGTAATGAAAAATCGCCGCCAATAAAAAGGCGAAAATCATCTGCGGGATGACCGCCATGATCCACATGATGAGCGTGTTCTTGAGTGCGATATAAAATTGCGGGTCTGACACGACGCGGGCGTAATTGGCAAGGCCGATAAACTGCGCGTCGGAGAAGCCGTCATAGCGCGTGAAGCTTAGGTAGAGCGTGTACAGAATCGGATACAGCCCAAAAATCAGAAACACAATGAAGAAAGGGGCAAGGAAAATGTATCCCCAGTAGTTCTTGTCGATGCGGGCTTTTCGCATTTGGTCGTTCCTCTTTGCCGAGATTAATCCACTAATGGAAATTGTATTATACTTTGGTGGAAAATGCAACCGCTATTGCCGTCGCTAATTCCGATCTTGCGTATTTTAGAGGGCATCGATTTACCCGATTGGTATTTTAATGAGCCGGATCCCTTTAATCCCCCGCTTCATTGTTGCAAAACAACGCCCAACGAAGCCACACTCCGCCGGGCGTTATTTTGTGTTTGCTATTTTTCTAAAAACTACTCGATGATCGTGGCCACCCTGCCTGAGCCAACGGTACGGCCGCCTTCACGGATGGCGAAGGTGAGACCCTGATCCATGGCGATGGGCTGAATCAAGTCTATCGTCATTTCGATGTTGTCGCCGGGCATGCACATCTCGACACCGGCGGGCAGGTTGCAAACGCCGGTAACGTCTGTCGTGCGGAAATAGAACTGCGGGCGATAGTTGTTGAAGAACGGGGTATGGCGGCCGCCTTCTTCCTTTTTAAGGACGTAAACCTGGGCGGTAAACTTCGTATGGCCCTTGATGGAGCCGGGCTTGGCCAGCACTTGGCCGCGCTCAATCTCAGTACGGCCCACGCCGCGCAGCAAAACGCCGACATTGTCGCCCGCCTGGGCATCGTCCAAGAGCTTCCGGAACATTTCTATGCCGGTGACAACGACTTTGCGTGTTTCTTCTTTAATACCGACAATTTCCACTTCCTCTTGAATTTTCAGGGTGCCGGCTTCCACCCTGCCGGTGGCAACGGTGCCGCGGCCGGTGATGGAGAAGACGTCCTCAACGGGCATAAGGAAAGGCTTGTCCTTGTCGCGTTGTGGATCGGGAATCCAAGAATCCACCGCCTCGATCAGTTCGAGGATCTTGTCGCCCCAGGCGCCCGTGCAATCATTCAGGGCTTCCGTGGCGGAACCCTGGATGATGGGGGTGTCGTCTCCGGGGAAGTCGTATTCGGACAACAGCTCACGAATTTCCATCTCGACCAGCTCCAGGAGCTCCTCGTCGTCAACAGCGTCACACTTATTCATAAAGACAACGACGTAGGGTACGCCAACCTGACGGGCCAGGAGGATATGCTCTTTGGTCTGGGCCATGACACCGTCCGTGGCGGCAACCACCAAGATGGCACCATCCATCTGGGCTGCGCCGGTGATCATGTTCTTGACATAGTCCGCGTGGCCGGGACAGTCCACGTGGGCATAGTGGCGTGCCTGGGACTCATACTCGATATGCGAGGTGGAAATGGTGATGCCCCGCTCTTTTTCTTCCGGCGCTTTATCAATCTTATCAAAAGCGACCGCTTCGCCGGTACCATATCTTTCGTGCAAGGTTTTGGTGATGGCGGCAGTGAGCGTGGTCTTACCGTGGTCCACATGCCCTATCGTTCCGATATTACAGTGGGGTTTGTTACGTTCGAACTTTGATTTAGCCATTTCTAAATTCCTCCTTAGTGATTATGCTTACTGGTAACTTTTTCATATGTAAACGTAGCACTTTTGATTATATTAGATATTCGCAGCATTTACAAGTACTTTTTTTCGAAAAAGAAGCCTGGCCGCCTAATGGCCGCCTAATACTTCCGGTTTAGTACTTTTTCCTGTATATTTGCCGGTACTTTTTCATATTTTTCAAAAAACATCGAGAAATTTCCCCGCCCTTGCGTCCTGCTGCGCAGGTTGGTCGCATAGCCAAACATTTCCGCCAGCGGCACAAAGCCCCTGACCAATTTCCCGCTGCCGATGTCGTCCATGCCATCGATGCGGCCGCGCCTGCCGGTAATATCACCAATAACATCACCCATATATTCCTCGGGCATGGTGATTTCCACCTTCATGATTGGCTCCAAAAGATGCGCCCCACTCTTTTGCATGGCCTCCTTAAAGGCCAGCGATCCGGCAATATGAAAGGCCAGCTCCGATGAATCCACTTCATGGAAGCCGCCGTCATACACATTGGCATATACCCCGACAACCGGATAGCCGCCCAGGATACCCGCCTTGGTCGCCTCTTCTATCCCCCGCCCTATCGGCGGCAGATATTCTTTCGGTATGGCTCCGCCCACCACCGACGTCTCGTATTGGAACAACTCCTCGCCGTTGGCATCCATCGGGGCAAAGCGCGCTTTCACATGGGCAAACTGACCGCGTCCGCCGCTTTGCTTGGCGTATCTGATATCGACTTCGACTTCCTTTACAATGGTCTCTTTATAGGCCACCTGTGGCGTGCCGACATTGGCTTCCACCTTGAACTCGCGCAGCAGGCGATCAACGATAATCTCCAGGTGCAACTCACCCATGCCGGCAATGATGGTCTGGCCGGTCTCTAAATCGGAGTGGGCCTTGAACGTGGGATCTTCCTCGGCCAATTTAGACAGGGCTTCGCCCATCTTCTGCTGACCGGCCTTCGTCTTCGGCTCTATGGCCAGCTCGATGACGGGCTCGGGAAACTCCATCGATTCCAAGATGACCGGATGCTCCTCATCACAGATGGTGTCACCGGTCGAGGTGAATTTTAGGCCAATGGCACAGGCGATGTCGCCGGCATATACTTTTTCGATCTCCTCACGCTTATTGGCATGCATCTGTAAAATGCGCCCCACCCGCTCTTTTTTATCGCGCGAGGCATTAAGCACATATGAGCCGGAGGACATCGTACCGGAATAGACGCGAAAAAAGGCCAGCTTCCCGACATAGGGGTCGGTCATAATCTTAAACGCCAGGGCAGAAAACGCCTCCTCGTCCGCGGATTGGCGGACAATGGGCGCGCCATTCAAATCCTCGCCTTCCACGGCGGCAACATCGGTCGGGGCCGGCATGTATTCCAAAATGGCATCCAGCAGCTTCTGGACACCCCTGTTTCTGTAGGCGGAACCGCAACACACGGGTATGGCCAGACCGTCGCAGGTGGCACGCCTGAGCACTGCCTTCATTTCATCCACGCCGGGCTCCTCATCTTCCAAAAAAGCCATCAGCAGATCGTCATCCAGTTCGCATATTCTTTCAATCATCTCGGCGCGGCGTTCCTTGGCCTCTGCCTCCAGTTCGGCGGGAATATCCACCACGCTGACGCTGTCACCCTTTTCATCGGTGGAGACATAGCCCTGCATTTCAAAAAGGTCTATCACGCCCTCAAAATAATCTTCCTTGCCTATGGGAATTTGCAGCATGATGGCGTTTTTTCCCAACCTGGTCTTAATCTGCTCCACCGCCCCGTAAAAATCAGCCCCCATGATGTCCATTTTGTTGACAAAGGCCATCCGTGGAACATTGTACTTATCGGCTTGGCGCCAGACGTTTTCCGACTGCGGCTCCACGCCGCCTTTGGCACAAAAAACACCCACCGCGCCATCGAGCACACGTAGTGAACGCTCAACCTCCACGGTAAAATCCACATGCCCCGGGGTATCGATAATGTTAATTCGATGCTCCAGTGCATTTTCTTTGACTGTTGCCTTCTCCTGGAGTGTCCAATGGCAGGTAGTGGCCGCCGATGTGATGGTAATGCCCCTTTCTTGCTCCTGCTCCATCCAATCCATTGTGGCCGTGCCTTCATGGGATTCGCCGAGTTTATAATTCACCCCGGTATAATAGAGGATGCGCTCGGAAAGGGTCGTCTTACCGGCATCGATATGGGCCATGATGCCAATGTTGCGCGTCCGGGCAAGCGGATATTGTCTGCTAGTCACGTCTAAAACCTATAATGGGCGAAGGCTTTATTGGCCTCGGCCATCTTGTGCATGTCTTCACGGCGTTTTACCGCCGCACCGGTATTGTTCGAGGCATCCAGTATTTCATTCGCCAGCCTGTCCTTCATGGTCTTTTCGCCGCGTTTTCGCGAAAACGCCACCAACCACCTAAGCGCCAGGGCCTGACGACGATCCACCCGGACGTCTATGGGTACTTGATAGGTGGCGCCGCCAATACGGCGCGCCTTTACTTCCAGTACCGGCATGATGTTACTCATTGCCTTTTCAAATACCTCCAGGGCCGGCTTGCCGGCTTTATCCTCGACTTTTTCAAACGCCCCATACACGATTTTTTGGGCAACACCTTTTTTCCCATCCAACATTACATTGTTGATGAGCTTGGTGACGACCTTGTCGTTGTATAAAGGGTCCGCCAGTACATCTCTTTTGGGTATGTGTCCTTTACGTGGCACTTTTTCTCCTCCTGTTTCCTTATCATTTAGCCTTCGGGCGTTTGGAACCGTATTTGGACCTGGCCTGGCGTCTATTGGCCACGCCGGCGGTATCCAGGGTGCCGCGAATGATATGGTATCTGGTACCGGGCAGATCCCTGACCCTGCCGCCCCTTATCAAAACCACGCTATGCTCCTGCAAATTATGGCCTTCGCCCGGGATGTAGCTGGTCACTTCTATCCCGTTTGACAGTCTGACCCTGGCGATTTTCCGCAACGCAGAGTTGGGCTTTTTCGGCGTGGCCGTCTTTACCGTCGTACAAACGCCGCGTTTTTGCGGAGACTCGGTCGCTATCGACTTCTTGCGCAGGGAATTTATGCCCCTTTGCAAGGCAGGTGCCGTCGATTTTCTGACCGATGTGGCGCGTCCTTTTCTGACTAACTGGTTAAATGTTGGCATTTTGCTTCCTCCTTTCCGTGAATTTTTTGTATGCATTGACCGACTCGGTCAGTCAACCTTGTCCGGCCTGTCACTCTTCCTCAGATACATCCTCGGTTTCAGCCTCGGCCTCCGACTCCTCTTCCTCATCGTCCCAATCGTCATCGTCCTCTTCGTAATCATCTTCGGCCAGTAAATCTTCCTCGTCTAAAAATTCTTCCTCGTCCAGCAACTCGTCATCGGGCAGATATTCGTCCTCTTCGTCGTAATCCTCATCGATAATTTCTTCTATTACCTTGCGCGGCTTTACGGGATTGCGCACGATGAAGTCGGTGTTTATCAATGTGGAGCGGTAGCGTTTCATGCCCGTTCCGGCCGGAATCAGCTTGCCGATGATGACATTCTCCTTAAGCCCGATCAAGGGATCTATCTTGCCTTTGATGGCGGCCTCCGTGAGTACCTTGGTCGTTTCTTGGAAGGAAGCGGCCGAGAGGAAGGAGTTGGTGGCCAGTGCTGCTTTGGTGATGCCCAGCATGACTTGCTTGCCATCCGCCGGCTCCAAGCCTTCGGCACTAAGTTTTGCGTTGATGTCCTCGTATTCCAGGACATCAACCAGCGTGCCGGGTAAGAGCTCTGAATCGCCGTTGTTTTCGATGCGGACCTTTTTCAGCATCTGGCGGACAATGACCTCGATATGTTTATCGGCAATATCCACGCCCTGCAAGCGGTAGACCCGTTGCACCTCGCGCAGCATATAGTCTTGCACCGAGCGTATCCCTTTGATTTTTAATAAGTCATGGGGATTGACGCTGCCTTCGGTCAGCTCATCGCCGGCCTCCATGACATCGCCGTCGCGAATGGCGATACGTGAACCATAGGGGACCAGATAATTCTTGCTTTCACCACTTTCTTCATTGGTGATGACAATCTCGCGCTTTTTCTTCGTATCATTTATGCTGGCCACGCCGCCAAACTCGGCGATAATCGCCAAGCCTTTGGGCTTTCTGGCCTCGAATAATTCCTCTACACGGGGCAGACCCTGGGTGATGTCATCGCCCACGATGCCGCCGGTATGGAAGGTCCGCATGGTTAGCTGGGTACCGGGCTCGCCGATGGACTGGGCAGCAATGATGCCCACTGCCTCACCTACCTGCACCGCCTCGCCTGTCGCCATGTTGGCACCGTAGCATTTTGCACAGATACCCACGCGGGAACGGCAGGTAAGAATGGTCCGGATTTTGACCGCTTCCAGCGGCTCGCCGTTTTCATCCACGCCTTTGCCGATGATCCGCACTGCCCGGCCGGGGGTAATCATATGGTTTGCGCCCACAATCAGATTCCCGTCGGCATCTTTTATATCCTCGCAGCTGTAGCGCCCGGTAATCCGCGCAATCAGCTCCTCTATCACTTCCTCCCCATCCATGAAGGCTTTTACACGAATACCCACTATTTCTTCATCGGGACCCAGGCAATCTACCTCGCGGATGATCAAATCCTGCGACACATCCACCATGCGGCGGGTCAGATAACCGGCATCGGCCGTCCGCAGCGCCGTGTCCGAGAGACCCTTTCTCGCGCCGTGGGCGGAGATGAAGTATTCCAGAACGTCCAGGCCCTCGCGGAAATTGGACTTTATCGGCAGCTCTATCGCCTTGCCGGTGGTGTCGCTCATCATCCCGCGCATACCCGCGAGCTGCTTGATTTGCTGGTTGGAGCCACGGGCACCGGAGTCGGCCATCATGAAGATGGAGTTATATTCATCCAAGCCTTCCATCAGAAGCTCTGTCAGCTCCTTGTCGGCCTCGCCCCAAGTTTCAACCACGGCGCGGTAACGCTCCTCCTCCGTGACCAGGCCGCGTCTGTAGTTTAAGGAAATGCGGTCCACCGTCGCCTGGGCATCGTCCAATAGCTGCTGCTTTTTCTCCGGCACGATCATGTCGGAAACGGACACCGTCATCGCCGCCTGGGTGGCGTATTTGTAGCCCATGGTCTTTATTTGGTCCAGCACCTCGGCCGTCACGGAAGCGCCGTGGGTATTGATGACTTTTTCCAGTATTTGCCGCAGCTGCTTTCTGGTGACATGGAAGTCTATTTCCGGCAGCAACAATTGTGCCGGATCGCTGCGATCCACAAACTCTAAATCCTGCGGTAAAATCTCGTTGAAGAGGAAACGCCCCAGCGTCGATTCTACCATGCCGGAGTGCATCTTGCCCTCCGCGTCCTGTCGTATTATGCGTACCTTTATCCGCGCATGCAGGGCGCAAAGGCCGTTTTCGTGGGCTAAAATCGCCTCGTTTACATTTTTGAAGCACTTCCCTTCGCCCAAAGAACCCGGACGCTCCTGGGTCAGGTAGTATATGCCCAGTACCATGTCCTGCGAAGGCACGGCCACCGGCCCGCCGTCGGAGGGTTTTAGCAGGTTGTTGGGCGAGAGCAAGAGGAAGCGACATTCGGCTTGTGCCTCCACTGAAAGCGGCAAGTGCACCGCCATCTGGTCGCCGTCGAAGTCCGCGTTGAAGGCCGTACATACCAAGGGATGCAGCTTTATCGCCTTACCCTCTATCAGCACCGGCTCAAAGGCTTGGATGCCCAGGCGGTGCAGGGTGGGGGCGCGGTTTAGCATGACGGGATGCTCGGTGATGACGTCTTCCAAAACGTCCCACACCTGGGTGTCCAGGCGCTCGACCAGCTTCTTGGCATTTTTTATGTTCTGGGAAATACCGCGACCCACCAGCTCCTTCATGACAAAGGGCTTAAACAGCTCTATCGCCATTTCCTTGGGCAAACCGCATTGGTATATCTTCAGCTCCGGCCCCACCACGATGACGGAGCGACCGGAATAGTCCACGCGCTTACCGAGCAGGTTTTGACGGAAGCGCCCGGATTTGCCTTTTAACATGTCGGACAAAGATTTAAGCGCCCTGTTGCCCGGCCCGGTGACGGGTCGGCCGCGGCGGCCATTGTCTATCAGGGCATCCACCGCTTCTTGCAGCATCCGCTTCTCATTGCGGACAATGATGTCCGGCGCGCCCAACTCCAAGAGCCGGCGCAAACGGTTATTGCGGTTGATGATACGGCGGTAGAGGTCGTTTAGGTCGGAGGTGGCAAAACGGCCGCCATCCAGCTGCACCATCGGGCGCAAATCCGGCGGGATGACAGGAATGGCATCCATGATCATCCATTCCGGCTCGTTGCCGGATTCGCGGAAGGCTTCTATGACTTCCAATCGTTTGATGATACGCGCTCTTTTTTGGCCGGTGGATTCCTTTAGGCCAGCGCGCAGCTCCACCGCCTCCCCTTCTAAGTCTATCGCCTGCAACAGCTCCTTTATCGCTTCCGCGCCCATGCCAACACGGAATTTCGGACCCCATGCCTTGCGGGCATCCTGATATTCCTTTTCCGTCAGGACTTGCTTATATTCCAACTTGGAATCGGCGTAGTCCAGTACGATATAGTTGGCAAAATATAGCACTTTTTCCAATATCCGGGGCGACAAATCCAAAATCAAACCCATGCGGCTGGGAATGCCCTTAAAATACCAGATATGCGAAACCGGTGCCGCCAGTTCGATATGCCCCATGCGCTCGCGCCGCACCGTCGCCTTGGTCACTTCCACCCCGCAACGGTCGCAGATGACACCCTTATAGCGGATTTTCTTATACTTACCGCAGTGACATTCCCAATCCTTGCTGGGGCCAAAAATCTTTTCGCAAAACAAGCCCTCTTTTTCCGGCTTTAACGTGCGGTAGTTAATCGTCTCCGGCTTCATTACCTCGCCGCAAGACCACTCCCTCACCTTTCTGGGTGCCGCCAAGCCGATCTGGATGGCATCAAAGGTCATCGGCTGGTATATGTCCTGTTTTGTTTCCAACATATGCTGAAACTCCTTTCGAGTTTAAAGGGCCAGGCTTGCGTCCTCGAGTTCGACTGTTATGTCCTCGGCCTCTACCAACTCGCCGCTGTCACTGTCGAACTCCTGCGTTTGGTAACCCATTTTTGCCAGGGATTCCTTTTCATATTCTTGGTTTGACCCGCCGCCGGAAAGCTCCTTGCTAAACTCGCTGTCAATAATTTCCAGCGTTTCTTCAATTTCCACCTCGCCGGTGTCATCGCGCAAAACTTTCACATTCAGACCCAAGGACTGCAATTCCTTGAGCAAGACCTTAAAGGACTCCGGCACGCCCGGATCGGGGATGTTGTCGCCTTTTATGATCGCTTCGTAGGTTTTTACCCGGCCAATCACGTCATCGCTCTTCATTGTGAGGATTTCTTGCAGGGTATAGGAAGCACCGTAGGCTTCCAGGGCCCAGACTTCCATCTCACCAAAGCGCTGACCGCCAAACTGCGCCTTGCCGCCCAACGGCTGCTGGGTGACCAGCGAATAGGGGCCGGTGGAGCGGGCGTGGATCTTATCATCAACCAAGTGATGCAGTTTCAGATAGTGCATATGGCCGACGGTAACATCGCCGTCAAAGTATTCGCCGGTACGTCCGTCGCGCAGACGCACCTTGCCGTCGCGGGAGATGGGCACACCCTTCCACACCTCGCGGTGGTCCTGGTTTTCTGCCAAGAAATTATGTACCTTGGGCAGTAAGCTTTTCCTATGCTTCTTGGAAAAAGCCTCCCAGCTTAAGTTTACATAATCATTGGCCAAATCCAGGGTGTCCATGATGTCGTCTTCATTCGCGCCGTCAAACACCGGGGTGGCAACATTAAAGCCCAGGGCCTTTGCCGCCAAGGATAGGTGAATTTCCAAAATCTGGCCGATATTCATGCGCGACGGCACGCCCAGGGGGTTTAGGATGATGTCCAGCGGGCGGCCGTTGGGCAGATAGGGCATATCCTCGACCGGCAACACGCGGGAAACAACGCCCTTGTTGCCATGACGCCCGGCCATTTTATCGCCCACGGATATTTTTCTCTTTTGTGCTATATATATGCGGACGGACTGATTGACGCCGGGCGATAAATCGTCGCCCTTTTCACGGGTGAAAATCTTCGCGTCCACCACGATACCGTATTCGCCGTGCGGCACCTTCAGGGATGTGTCGCGCACTTCGCGGGCTTTTTCGCCAAAAATGGCACGCAACAGGCGCTCCTCCGCCGTCAGCTCTGTTTCGCCCTTGGGTGTTACCTTGCCAACCAGGATGTCACCGGCCCGTACTTCCGCACCAATACGGATGACACCGTCTTCGTCCAAATCTTTTAGGGCCTCGTCGCCAACGCCGGGCACATCGCGGGTAATTTCCTCGGGGCCCAGCTTGGTATCACGGGCCTCGGCCTCGTATTCCTCGATATGGACGGAGGTGTAGACATCATCGCGGACCAGGTTTTCAGACAACAGCACCGCATCTTCGTAGTTATAACCTTCCCAGGTCATAAAACCAATCAATGGGTTCTTGCCCAAGGCCATTTCGCCCTCGCAGGTGGAGGGGCCGTCGGCAATGACAGAGCCGGCACTGATGTGGTCGCCTTTTTGAACGATGGGTTTTTGATTATAGCAGTTACTTTGGTTACTGCGCTTGAATTTGCCCAGCTCGTACACCATTTTTTCGCCGTCGTCGCAGCTGACGCGAATCTGGTCGGCACTGACATAGGTGACTTCCCCGTCTTTTGTGGCAATGACACAGACGCCGGAGTCTATCGCCGCCTTTGGCTCCATGCCGGTACCCACCACCGGGGCCTCCGTGCGGAGCAGCGGCACGGCTTGGCGCTGCATGTTGGAACCCATCAAGGCGCGGTTGGCATCATCGTTTTCCAGGAAAGGAATGAGGGCCGTGGCGACAGAGAAAACCATCTTCGGCGAAACGTCCATGTACTCAAACATTTCCTTGGGATATTCGCTGGTCTCGTCCATGTAACGACCGGCGACATTGTTGCGGATAAAATGCCCTTTGTCACTGAGCATTTCGTTCGCCTGGGCAACGTGGTAGTTGTCCTCTTCATCAGCGGTCATGTATTCCACTTCATCCGTGACGATGGGATTTTGGGGGTCTGATCTGTCTATTTTGCGGTATGGTGCCTCGATAAAGCCATACTCGTTGATACGCGCATAGGAAGCCAGCGAGTTAATCAGGCCGACGTTGGGCCCTTCCGGCGTTTCTATCGGACACATCCGCCCATAGTGCGAGTAATGGACATCGCGTACTTCAAAGCCGGCCCGTTCACGGGTCAGGCCGCCGGGACCCAGGGCCGACAGACGGCGTTTGTGGGTCAGCTCACCGAGGGGATTGTTTTGGTCCATGAACTGCGACAACTGCGAGGAGCCAAAAAACTCCTTCACCGCCGCTTGCACCGGCTTAATATTTATCAGGGACTGCGGGGTAACATCGTCCGCATCGTGGGTGGTCATCCGCTCACGCACCACTCTTTCCAGGCGCGAGAGGCCAATGCGGTACTGGTTTTGCAAAAGCTCACCGACCGCACGGATACGGCGGTTGCCCAAATGGTCTATGTCATCTTCCGTGCCAATACCGCAGCCCAGATTGAGAACATAGTTGACGGATGCAATAATGTCTTCCTTAGTTATGTGCTTGGGTACCAGCTCATGGGCGTTTTTGCGTATGGCCTCCAACAGTGCTTTGCGGTCGTCGCCAAAATCTTCCAACAGCTGCGACAGCACCGGCCAATAGACCCATTCGTGTATGCCCAGATTGCGCGGGTTTTCGTCCACATAGGCCGCCAAATCCACGGTCATATTGGACAGCACGCGGATGTTTCTTTCATCTGTTTGAATAATAACGCTGGGAATGGCCGCGTTTTGAATCGTGTCCGCCAGCGCCGGGGTGACAATATCACCGGCCGAAGCCAGAATTTCACCCGTGCTCATGTCCACCACATCCTCGGCCAGGGTCGCACCCTTCAGGCGCTGTCTGAGCAAGAGCTTTTTATTAAATTTATAGCGTCCCACCCGGGCCAGGTCGTAGCGGCGGGGGTCAAAAAACATCGAATGTATCAGACTTTCCGCGCTTTCGACCGACAGCGGCTCACCGGGACGGATTTTTTTGTATAGCTCCAACAGGCCCAACTGATAGTTTTCGGCCACGTCTTTGCCAAATGTGGCCTCGATTAGCGGCTCCTCGCCAAATACCGCCCGGATTTCGTCATTGGTTCCCAGGCCGATGGCCCTCAGTAAGACGGTGATGGGCACCTTGCGGGTGCGGTCAACACGCACATAGAAAATGTCGTTGGAGTCCGTCTCATACTCCAGCCACGCACCGCGGTTGGGAATGACAGTGGCGGAGAGGAGTTTCTTGCCCAGCTTGTCGTAGCTGCCGGAATAGTATATGCCGGGTGAACGCACCAACTGAGAGACAATAACCCGCTCAGCCCCATTTATCACAAAGGTACCGGTTTCGGTCATCAGCGGCATGTCGCCCATGAAAATATCGTATTCCTTGATTTCATCCTTTTCCTTATTATTAAGGCGGACTTTAACCTTTAACGGCGCCGCATAGGTAGAATCCCTTTCCTTGCACTTTTCTATCGAGTACTTTACCTCGTCCCGGCACAATTCAAAATCGACAAAATCCAAGGAAAGACGCCCATTATAATCAGCTATCGGCGAAATGTCGTTGAATATTTCGCGAAGGCCGTCGCTTAAAAACCAGTTATAAGAATCCTTTTGCACCTCAATGAGGTTTGGCATTTCCAATACTTCTTTTTGCCTGGCATAACTCATCCGCATATTTTTGCCTGCGGCAATGGGACGTATTCGGTTTTTAACCATCGACAATTAACCTCTGTTCCTTATATTTTAGCGTCTTTACGCAGATTTTTGCACACCAAAAGCGGTGTGCTTCGCACACCAAAAGCGGTGTGCGGGCGAAAGTAGCGCAAATTCCATTTTACTATAGCGGAAAGAACACTGTCAACAGTTTTTTATTTTACCGTGACTTTTGCGCCCTCGGCTTCGACTTTGGCCTTAATTTCTTCGGATTCACCCTTGCTGGCGCCTTCCTTGAGCATCTTCGGCGCGCCATCGACCAAGTCTTTGGCTTCTTTTAAGCCCAGGCCGGTGATTTCACGAACGACCTTGATGACTTTGACCTTATTGGGGCCTACTTCCGTAAGCTCGATGTCAAATTCGGTCTTTTCTTCCTCGGCACTGGCTTCCGCGCCGCCGGCAGGACCCATGGCGACAACACCGGCCGCGGCCGATACGCCAAATTCTTCTTCACAGGCTTTCACCAGTTCATTTAATTCCAGAACGGACATGCCCTTGATTGCTTCGATTAATTCTTGGGATGTTAGTTTTGCTGCCATTTTTGTTTCCTCCGTTTAGATTGCGGGTCAAGCCCGCAATGACATACTTTTTATTTTGCTTCTGCTTCGTTACTTTCTGCTTCCTCGACTTCCGCCGGGGCTTCTTCGACTGTTTCCTCTTCGTCATCGCGGGCTTGACTTCCCGCGTTTTGCGTGGGCGCAATCTCTTCAGGCTCAGCCACCACTACCGGGATTTCTGCTGCCGGGGTTTCTTCCTGCGGCACGCCGGGGTCGTCGCGCCCTACAACCGGGGCTTCGGCTACCGGGGCTTCGGCCTCGTCCGCTGTCGCCGCCGCTTCACCGCCGCCTTGCTCCGCAATCTGGCTGATCACGCGGGCGAAACTGGCGATCGGGCTTTGCAGGCTGCCCAGCAGCTTGGAAATAAGCTCCTCGCGCGCAGGAATTTTGGCAATCTGGGCCACACCCTCCGCATCATAGATGTTCCCCTCGACCATGCCGGCTTTTATCTCCAGCTTGGGGGCGCCCTTCATCAGCCGGTTTAGTTCCCTGGCCGGGGCGGTCGCATCGCTCTTCGAGATGGCGATGGCGCTGGGTCCTTCCAAGTAGGGGGCCAGGCCCTCTAAGCTGTTGCCCTTGAAAGCAAAGTTCATCATCGTGTTTTTGTAGACCTTGTAGGTAATACCGGCCGAGCGCAACTCCCGTCTAAGCAGGGTGTCCTGCTCGACAGTAAGGCCACGGTAATCTACCAAAACCACCGACAAAGCGTCCTTCACATTCGCCGCAATCTCATCGACAATGGGCTGTTTTTCTTCGACTTTTGCCACTGCTTTTCCTCCTTCACATAAAATTAAAATCTGTCTTTGCATTGGGCGCAAAGACAGACATGAATAACCGTATCATGGTATCTCCTCGGCGGGCTGCTTTAATCCCTTCGTGCGCATCGTGCGCACTGTGTTCGATGGGAACCTGCTGTCTTTGGCAAATATTAACTTATCATAGCTTTATTCATCTGTCAAGAACAAATTTGCAATTTAAATTTTGACAAAGAAGTGCGGCAAAAGGCGCGGCAAAGGTGCGTGACAGGGGTTTTCGGAGGTTGCCTTACCAGCTTTCGCGATTGTGGCCCCATTTGGTCTTGAAGGTGTATACCGATGCCGGATACTCTTCTATCCAGGCGAAGCCGTCTCCCGCCGTGTTGATTTTTTCTACGATGGTCATTATGGTATTGCGGGCTTCTTCTTTCCGGCAAGAACCATTTTCCGTTTCCCAGATGGCATCGTAAATTTGCTCAAAGGTCAAGCTCTTGTTTTCCCGCATCGCCAAGGTGTAGAGGGTCTCGTATGCATCCGGGGCAAATTGCATTTCCGTGTGCGGGATGATATAGACGCGCATGTTTTTGCTGTCCAGTGTCAGCGGCCCCACGATCTTTAGTTGGTCGAGATTGTCCAGCGAACCGAACAGCTTTAGGCGGTTCAGGCTTTTTAGGGCATCGATTGTTTGGTAGTCGTGGCTTTCCATGCAGGCTTGTCCTTGGTTCATGTATGTCATTTCCATATGAGTCACCGTCCTTTCCATGAATCAACAGATAATTTATTGTGTATGAAATGATCCTGATGACACTGTAACATATTTATTCTGCCCTGTGGAGATTTTGGCAGAATTGCCAAAGTTTGAACAAATGTTTGTTTTTAGTACTGGAAGCGGGCGAGGTAATTTTTGCCCTCGCCGATGTATGAGAGGACCTCTGGGTCGCCGTTTGCGCCGGCGGCAAAGGTGGGATCCATCAGACGCCATTCGTGGCCATCGAAATAAATGATATTGTCAATCCAGCCTTCTTCCTCGGAATAGACACTGACCCAGGCGTGGTAGTATTCACCCGTGTAGCCGAAGACCATGCGGGTGGGGATGCCGAGACTCCTGAGCATCGCGGCCATGACGGCGGCATAGTCAAAACAGATGCCCCTGCCGCTTGCCAGTACCTGGTCGATGTCGGGGAGGTAGCCGCTTTCCACCGTCCGTGCCAACTCCACATCGTATGTCAGGTTGTCGATGACAAAGTTATAGACGACGGCTATTATATCGATAAAGCTCGTCATGCCCGCCGTCAGTTCGGCGGCTTTTTTTATTGCGCTGCTGTTCTCGTTATAATCCACATGATGGTTGGGGCGCAAGAAGGGCGAGAGCGGGTCATTGATTTGCGCGTCGGCAACCGCCGTCAGCACGACCTTGAACTTTGTGCCATCTATCTGCTCGCAGAGGGTTATCGCATATTCGCCGCTGCCTTCGGTGAGGGTGAACACGGCCCAGGCCGCCGCTTCGAGGCCGTAGATGTATTGCTCGCCCTGCGGGCCGTCCACCAAGACGTTGAGCTTGTTTTCGCCGACTTCGTGGTATTTGACCATCACGTAACCGTCGGCGGCGTTGGAATAGTCTATGATGGCCTGGTCATTTTCCGCGATGGCGATGCCGGGGGCGGAGGCTGTGGGGATAACGATTTCATGGGCCAAGACGCCAGTGGTATCGACAACACCGGGAGGCCTCGCATTAAAACCTAGCGGGATACCGCTGCAGGCGGCAAGGGTGAGGGCAAGGAGGAAGGCGAGGAGGAGGGTGGGCATCCTTGCGGGGAACTTGGTGGCAGCAGGGGGGCTGCTGCGGAGGTTTTGGAAGAAGCCGGACAGGGTTTTGGCACATTCTGTTTCCAGGATGCCACGGATCACCGTGGCCTGGTGGTTGAAGGCCGGCATTTCCAAGATATTCAAAATAGAGCCGGCACAACCGGCCTTTTCATTCATGCAGCCAATCACGACCGTGGGGATGCGGGCCTGGATGATGGCGCCGGCACACATCTGGCAAGGCTCCAAGGTCACGTACATGATGCAGTGGTCCAGGCGCCAGTCACCGATAATTTTACTGGCCTTGCGGATGGCGCTGATTTCGGCATGGGCAAGGGCGCTTTTGTCGGTATTTCTTCTATTATGGGCAGTGGCGATAATCTGGCCGGGGACGAGGGGGATTTTGTGTTTGCGTCGGGCCACTTCTTCGGATTGGCGGCGGTTTTCGGGGTTTTCGTGGGGGCTGCCGGCATAGACAATCACGCAGCCAATCGGCACCTCGCCGAGACGGGCGGCGTGGCGGGCTTGTTTTAGGGCGGCTTTCATGTATTTTTCGTGGGTTTCGTGCATGGTTGAGGTTTTGGGGTGTTAATGCATTCCATAGAAGTAACGGGATAATTATAGCATATTAGTATAAACAAACGCAAACCGTGGTTGCCATGTATTGACCAATATATTAAATCATGCTATATTTAGCCCATAAGTTGCTGGAGTTTGGGGAAAGTGATAGATAGTGTATTCCAGTGCCCTGCGACATCAGGAGGAAAAAATATGCAGCTTACCAACATCCGTGACATCCATAAAAACCCGGCAGCGTTTGCCGACAAGGAGATCAGCGTCGGCGGCTGGCTGAAAAGTAAGAGGGATCAAAAAAGCTTTGGCTTCCTGGTGCTGTCCGACGGAACCTTTTTTAGTCCGTTGCAAGTGGTCTACGATGACGGCTTGGCGAATTTTGCGGAAATATCGCGGCAGGGCGTCGGCGCCGCCATCATTGCCCGCGGGCGTATCATCCTGACCCCGGACGCTCCCCAACCTTTTGAAATGAAGGCGCAAGCCGTTCTGATAGAAGGCGAGGCAGCCCCGGACTATCCCCTGCAAAAAAAGCGCCATTCCTTCGAGTATCTGCGGACGATTGCCCATCTGCGCCCGCGCGCCAATGCCTTCCAGGCGGTATTTCGCATCCGCTCGCTGGCGGCCTTTGCCGTCCACCAGTTCTTCCGCGAGCGCGATTTTGTCCATGTCCACACCCCCATCATCACCGGTAGCGACTGCGAGGGTGCCGGCGAAATGTTCCGCGTGACGGGCTTTGACCTCTCCAATATACCGCAGACGGCAGACGGGGCGGTGGATGATGCGAAGGATTTTTTTGGCAAGGCCACGAGCCTGACCGTCAGCGGCCAGCTAAATGGTGAGATGTTTGCCTTTGCCTTCAAGAATATATATACCTTCGGCCCGACCTTCCGTGCGGAAAATTCCCACACCGCCCGCCATGTTGCCGAGTTTTGGATGATAGAGCCGGAGATTGCCTTCGCCGATTTGGCCGATGACATGGCCTTGGCGGAGGATTTGCTCAAATATGTGATAAACTATGTCCTGGTTAACGCGCCCGAAGAAATGGCCTTTCTCAATGAGTTTATCGACAAGGGGTTATTAGAGCGGCTGACCGGAATTGTGAATGCCCGCTTTGCCCACGTAAGCTACACCGAGGCGGTGGAGATTCTGGAAAAGCACAACGATAAATTTGAGTATAAAGTCGTATGGGGACAGGACTTGCAAACAGAGCACGAGCGCTATCTGACCGAGCAAGAGTTTAAGTCGCCGGTGTTTGTCACCGACTATCCCAAGGACATCAAGGCCTTTTACATGAAAATGAATGACGACAATAAGACGGTGGCGGCGATGGATTTGCTGGTGCCGGCCATCGGCGAGATTATCGGTGGCAGCCAGCGCGAGGACGACCACGGGAAGTTGCTACAAAGGATAAAAGACGCGGGCATGAATGAGGACGACTATGCCGCCTACTTGGATTTGCGCCGCTTTGGTTCCGTCCGCCATGCCGGTTTTGGCCTGGGCTTTGAGCGTTTGCTGATGTACCTGACGGGGATGGCCAATATCCGTGATGTCCTGCCCTTCCCCCGGACGGCGGGGAATTGCGATTTGTAAGGGGTCTGCCTGGCGGCAGACAGTGGTCAGTGATCAGTGGTCAGATTCCGCGCTTTGCGCGGGGATCAATGCAAGTAAAGTGTGTATCTAACATTAGGAGTGGACTGGTCATAAATGCTGGAACAATCTCATTGGTTTGTCTCATACACCTTGCCCGAGGAGCAGTGCTTTGTCTCTTTTGGAACAGCGCATTTTATCTACATGGCCATGGGCGTTACCGCCCTGGTCGCCCTGGCGCTCCTGGCCCGGAAGCTGGAGCGTCCTCTCGCCGAGCGTGTCATCAAAGCCGCTAGCATTGTGCTCATTGTCCTGTATGTTTTCCGTGCCTACATGTACTACCGCTACTATCCCGGCTTCAGTTTCCTGGACATTTTGCCGCTGCACCTGTGCATCCTGAGCGTCCTTATCCTGCCGGCGGCGGTCTATACGGAAAACGCCTTCCTGGGCAATGTGTCCTACGCCGTCCTTTTGCCGGGGGCGTTGATGGCCATCCTCACGCCGGAAACGGTGCTGGGCTATTTCCACGCCTTCGGCTGGATGCCACTGGTCTTTTACGTCTGGCATTTCCTGGTGGCGGCGATACCCCTGATGCTGGTATCCAGCGGCAAACTGAGACCGGACATCCGCAAATACCCGCCCATCATCCTCTCGTTGTCGGGCTACGCGCTGATCATATATATCTTTAACCAGCAACTGAACACGAATTTTATGTTCCTAAACAAACCCGCCAGGGGTACCATAATCTGGCTCTTCGGTGAATGGCTGGGCAACCCCGGCTATATCATCGCCTTGGCGCTGATGGCCTTTTTCATTATCTTTTTGATGTTTGCGCCGTGGTGGGTGGGGGGGAAGGTGCGAAAAAGGCAAGAGGAAAGCCCTTGAAACAGGAGCCGCAAAACCTATGGCGGCCCGAGCAAGTCTTGCGCAAAGCGCAAGTGGCGAGCGGCCCAGCGATGGTTATTGCGGCTTCGTGCGAAAATATTCTGAAAGGGAGATGACAAATGAAAAAGACTAAAGTTTTTACTTTTCCCCTGGTTATACTCCTTGCCTTATGCCTACTCATCACCGCCTGCTCGCCGCAGCCGGATACCGTTGCGCCCAGCACCCTGTCCCCCGATGAATACGGCATCCTGGAGATACTGCTATTCGACGTCGGCAGTGCGGACGCCATCCTGCTCACGACCGAGAACCATGCCCTGATGATAGACACGGGCGAGCGGCGGTACGGACAGATGATAGTCGATGAACTGCGCTCACGCGAGATAGACGCGCTGGACTACATGATCATCACCCATTTCGACAAGGACCACGTCGGGGGCGCGGCTGAGATTATTGGAAGCGTGGATGTGAGGGCGGTGGTCGTACCCAACTACCGGCGGGATTCAAAGAATTATCTGCGCTTTGCGGCGGCGATGACGGCGGCGGGGATAGAGCCGACCGTTTTGGAAAAGTGGAATCCGCTGGAGTTTACGTTGGATGGCGTGGTTTTTACGACATACCCGTCGGAACTGGACTTTTATGCCTACAATATCGGGCAGGACGGCGAGGATGCGGAGGACGCGGAGGAGGCCCGCTACCACACGGGCGATAGCGAGGACACGGACGGGCCGAACGCCAACAACTTCTCCCTCGTCACGAGCGTAAGCCACGGGAACAACCACTTCCTTTTCACGGGCGACTCCAAGGCGCGGCGTATCCGGGAAATGCTGTCAATGCCGGAGATTGTGGAGACGGATTATGATTTTCTGAAAGTGCCGCACCACGGGGAACATAACCGGCGCAGCACCCTGTTTATTGAAACAATAAGCCCAAGCCATGCCGTCATCACCACGTCGGCGGACGCAGCGCCAGATCGACAGACGATGGATGCCCTAAACAGGGCCGGGGCCCAGGTATTCATCACGGCTGGCGGGAATGTGCATTGCGTGAGCGACGGGCATATATTGATACTGACACAGTAGTGACACACGGCAGTGTCAAGTATAGTAGGGGCCGATGCCCACATCGGCCCGCCACAAAGGAGGAAGCAAAATGAAAGCACTGAAAGACTGTTACACATTGGCAAACGGGGTGGAAATACCCTGCATCGGCTTCGGCACCTGGCAGACCCCGGACGGGGCGGTGGCGGTATCTTCCGTTTTGGCCGCCATCGAGGCGGGCTATCGCCACATCGACACGGCGCAGGCCTACGAGAACGAGAGAAGCGTCGGTGCCGCCGTGAAGCAAAGCGGCATCCCGCGAAAAGAGCTGTTCATCACCTCGAAGTTGCGAAACGACGATCACGGCTACGAGAAGACGATGGCCGCCTTCGAGGGCACGATGAAGCGACTGGATACGGATTATCTCGACCTTTACCTGATTCATTGGCCAAACCCCATCCAGTTCCGCCAAAACTGGCAGGAGGCGAACGCCGGAACGTGGAAAGCCTTTGAGGAACTGTACAAAGCCGGACGCATCCGCGCCATCGGCATCAGCAACTTCCGCGTCCACCATATCGAGGAACTGCTAAAGACCGCCACCGTGGCGCCGATGGCCAACCAAATCCGCCTCTGCCCCGGCGACACCCAGGACGAGGTGGCGGACTATTGCCGCTCGCGGAACATCCTCCTCACAGCTTACAGCCCCCTCGGTGTGGGCCAAATCTTTGAAGTACCGGAAATGCAGGCCTTGGCGGAAAAATACGGAAAGTCGATTGCCCAGATCTGCATCCGCTGGAGCCTGCAAAGAGGCTATCTGCCCCTGCCGAAATCGGTCACGCCCGCGCGGATAAAAGAAAATGCCGCCGTGTTTGACTTCGAGCTGGAAGCGGCGGATGTGCAACTGATGGCCGACCTGAAAGGCTGCATCGGCTATTCGACGGATCCGGATACGACGGTGTTTTAGATGGGGGTATTACTCTTCAGCCGTTTTTTTCGGCGCCCCCGCCGCCAACAACACCTTGTCGAACATGAACACGAAGCCCATCAGGAAGATGAATATGCCCGTTCCCAAAAGCAGCCAGCCGATGTCCACGATGTCGCCCAGGGGTCCCCATAGCACCATCCCCAGCGGCATCATCAGGCTGCCCATCATCATCAGGACGGAGAAGACCCGACCCATGAAGTCGGGCTCCACACGGGTCTGCAACACCGCCATGCTGGTCGGGTTGAAGAGGTTCATGATTATTCCGATGAAGCCCATGCATATGACATAGAGCCAGAAATTCACGAGCAGACCCAGGCCCACCGCGCCCAGTCCCAGTAAAAATGTGGACAGGGCCATGGTGTGGCTTTTATTTTTGAAGCCGCCCCAGAGCGACAGCAGCAGGCCGCCCAGTATCATGCCAACGAAGTAGGTGATTTCCAAGGCGGCAAGGCGTTGCTCGGCCCCGAAGCTGACGGTGTCGAACAATAGCCAAACACCGTCGCCATAATTTCTGGCCACCTGCAAAGGGGTCAGCATTGCGGCGGGGGCGACCATGATATTGAACAGGGCACTGAGGATGAGGTATTTTTTCAAAAAGGCCTTGCTTTTTACGTATTTAAGGCCCTCGCCGATCTCATGGAAGTATTGTCTGGCACCGGGGGGAATCTCGCCTTTTTTCTCGCGGGCGGGAACTTTCACGAGGAAAAGTAGGATGCTGATGCCGATGGCGGCAGTGACGACGTCGATGAACATCAGGGCGTGGATGGGGGCGATCGCCAGCACGGCGGCTCCCGCCATTGGCGAGGCGAACATCACGACTGACTGTATCGTGCCGCTGACGGCGTTTACCCGGGTCAGGTGTTCCTGTGGCGCAATGTCCGGGACCAGGGCGTTGAAGGCGGGGGTCTGCACACCCTGCCCCAGCGCCCGCACGACCGAGCAGACGAGCAGCAGGCCGATATATTCAAAATCCAGGGCAAGGAGGATGGCCATTAGCAAGGTGACGAGGGCAATGACGGCATCGGAGATGTTGATGATCAGTTTTTTATTATAGCGGTCGGCCCAGACGCCGCCGAAGGGCGAGATGAAGAACATCGGCAATGCGCCCGCCACCGCCAGCAGGGTTATCATCAGGCCCGACTGGGTTTGCAATGTGATATGCCACATGATGGCGTAGTGGACCAGCATCGAGCCGAACAGGGTCGCGGCCTTGCCGATCATGAAGTAGGTGATGTTTCGTTTCCAGTTCACACTATTCATAAAGAAACCTTTAGGATCGTCATTCCGCAAATCTTTAATGCGGAATCCCCTGCGCAGGGGGATTGCGCCCACGCATAGCGTGGGAAGTCATGCCCGCAATGACAAATGTTCATAAGCCGGCATCGGCTGCATTTTATGCAGATTCATGGCGTGGAGACGGTCGATTTTTTCTTTTATTGCCGGGTCGGGACATACGCCCGTGCGGATGTATTCATCCAGCAGCTCGTAGGTGAAGCCGAGGTTTTCCTCGTCGCTTTTGCCGCAGAGCCCGTCGGCGGGGGTTTTGTCGATGAAGCGGGCGGGCAGGCCCAGCTCACGCCCGATGGCCTTGACCTCGCCGACCGTGAAATGGGACAGGGGCGAAAAATCGCCGGCCGCATCACCGTATTTGGTGCTGTAACCGATCCAGTCCTCGCTCCGGTTGCAAGTGTTCGCGACCCGGCCGCCGACGATGGCGGAAACGGCGTAAAGCGTCGTCATCCGCAGACGGGCAGGGGTATTGATGGTGGCGATGTTGTTCAGGCCAAGTCCCGCCGTTTCCACCGCTGCATATAGGCCGTCCACGGCGGCGGCGATGTTAATTTCTACGTATTTTATCCCCAATATCCGGCACAGCTCATAGGCATCTGCGATGTCCGCCTGTTCGCCCTGCGGCATGAGGATGCCCAGCACCCGTTCCGGCCCCAGGGCGGCGGCCAGCAGGGCGGCGCAAACAGAGCTGTCCTTGCCCCCGCTCACGCCGATGACAGCCCGTGTGTCGGGCGCGGCGTTTTCGCGGAAATAGGCAGCTATCCAGGCGATGAGTTCATCTTTGGCTGTTTTGGCGTTAAAGGGCTTGAACATGGACTCATTTTAGTTTTTTTTGCGAGAAATGTCAATATGCGAGAGAGTAAGTTATCTTTTCCTCATCTCTCTGATAAATATCCAAATGAGCCATAATCCGCCAGTACATATAACCAAGAGGCAGTCGAAGATAAACGAGCCGCAACCATATTTTTTCATAATATAACCATCCTTCCATTGATGGTGCTTAGCTAAATAGTTAATATGGTTCCCCAAAATATAAGTCTATCACATAGCCATTGTTTTCGGGGGTCAAGGAGTTATCGTTGCGAATAATATCCGTTAACTCCACAGATACATCAATTTGCGTTCCCACGGATTCCACACCACTAATTACGTCAAAATCGTCTACTGACATCCAAATGCAAATTTGCACAAAGTAATGAAAAGGCATTCCTTTTGACACAACATCAGTTTCGATAATAACCACTGCATTGTCAAATCCATCGCTTGGAGGATACGCTTCAGAGACTTTGCCGATAATATGATATGTTCTACCTACAAATTCACTATCATCTTGGGAGGAGTCCGTGTTATTTATCGCATCTAAATCAAGGTATTCACCCTCTGCGTAAAAAATTGACGGTTCATCGTTTGCATTATCAGGCACTGTTGTTGGTGTCGGTGTAGCAGGTGATGGCTCGCCATTAGGTTGCTTGTCATCCCCCGATGTCGTGTTATCATCCTCGTTAGTTGTGGGACCTACTAGTGAATAAGCCTCGTCAAGTGACAGGGTATCTTTCTTTTCAATCTCAATACCGCTATTCCTTGCTTTAATGAAGAAATAGTAATAATCACCCTCTTTAGCGTTAATCTGTTCTGTTTTTTTATTTGTATCATCCCCAACTCGAGAAAAGGTAACCATATAAATACCCTCTGTCAAGGTCAGCTCATATACCTCTTTTTGCCCTTGTTTTTGAGTTCCCACGATGGAATCACCTACGGAAATCCTTATATCGTATATATTGAACAGGAAATTGCTATCATACTCAATAACAATTCCAACATCGACAGGCGGTGGTGTGGGAGTGGGAGTAGGTGAGGGGGGTGGAAAATTCTCCTGAGTTGGTATATCACACGCAGCAAATAGAAACACAATAATCAATGTCAGTCGCGTAGAATGCGCTGCTGTAAAAATTAGCCTTGAAACATTGGTTAGGGTTGCAATGTTCCTTGATGTGACACCTGCTTTTTTGATAGAAGGAACGATTACGACATCCGAGGACTATCTACATAGCGAACTGGCGAATGTAACAAGTGATTTCACGACGAAGCAAATGAGCCTTTTGTTGGAAGTGGCACAAGCAATAGAGAAAAGCGGTTAGAGTCTTTGAACAACCTCACTTATCGCTCTTGACATTCATTTCTTCCACCAATTCCATAATATCTTTCAAAACATCACAAGTCGCCACAAACTCTATCTCTTTTGCATAAGTGAACTCACGACGATATTGCTCCCAATATTCTTTTAGATTAGCATTTGCCATAATCTCAACCAAAATTTTTCGCCAGTCGTTTATTGCATCAGCTGACTTTCGCTTTTTACAAGTGGTGGTCAATGCTTTGCATAGTGTGGCAATGTCAGCTTTATTGCGTTCCAATTTCCAAAGTATATATACATCATAATAATCACGAGGGCGAGTAGAGCTTATGCCTCTTGAAAAAATAGTTTCGAGCTTTTCAGCTAGCAAGGTTTCGATGTTATAAGCTAAAATTGATATATTGCGTTCCTCAAATGTCAGCGGATACATAAACTCTATTTCTCGTGGGGTGATGCTATCACCGGCAGTAATGTCAATCGTGAGCGGTTGTGCAATCGGCGGATATTCGCCGCTCAAACTCACACGGAAACCGGAATATTCATCACTTTTACGAATATCCTTTATCGTTTTCAGCGTAAATATTATGTTATCATCTATTTCAACCACCAAAATTTTATTAAAAATACCCTTGATTGTTTCCGTTGTCAGCGGAGTATTAATGAGTGTAGCGTCAATATCCATGGTTGCTCTTATATCAAGCCCTATCATTGCCGATACAAGAACGCCGCCTTTAAGCACGAATTGGCGCCTATATTCCGATAATGAAATACGCTCCAACAACCGCTCCCTCATATAAGTCTGCATGGCAAAGTGCGGCGGGAGTCCCAGCTTTTTTGCTTTGTTTTTGACATATGCTTTTAATTGCATAGGATTATTAGCTTTCAAACCAACACCTCCAAGTATCTGCGAGTCTCAGGCTCTATTTTCATTACTGCCGCGTACTTTAACGCTTGCGAAGGACTTTTTGATTTGTGTTCGCTATAACGCTTCATAGCGTTTGAAAAAATGGATATATCTATTTTATTTTTGTTTTTCACAATGTCACAGATGGTCTTATCCATATCATAAGCCTTAACCATGCTCCCGAAAGGTGTTTTTATAGTTGTAATCCCTAGTAAATAAAACCGTTGTTCCTGCACATAGCATCTAACATCATCATTTCTCGCGTTTTTTGTATTATAACTCTGCGGAAATGTCATTGAGAAGTTGATAGGTGTTTGATCCGTTAAATCGTGCAGAAATAAAGCTGTTCCCATTGAAAATATCCCCATTTTGTGTTTGGCTTGCAATAAAAACATATCATCAGCAAAAGCCGTGTGCAAGGCATAAACACCTCTGGAAATGCGGATGATTTCACCATTTTTAACCATATTTAATATGTTTTGTCTGTGTATACCATTGTCGGCGCACATGGCAGTCGTGATAATGCCATTGTTTTCAGTCATAATCTTCCTAAGTTCCTCGATTGCAGTCATAACAACCCCTCCCGTTGACTATCATACTATAATTCATACATTATCATAGAATAAAAGTCAAGCAATATTCAAGAAAATATAGTGGAAAATTCGATTTTTTGCATTCACTTAAGCATTGCCCCACAAAAGCCTTGCTTGACAAAATCCCCCCTTTCCCCTAAAATCATACTGACCCCCGGACCGTCACCCCGCAATGTGCCTCCCCGCAGGGGAGGATAAATGCAGGGGCCCCCTGATTCAAAAAGGAGACGCACATGGCAGACAAAAAACTGGTGGAGGCCATCACCTCACGGCAAGCAGACTTTGCCCAATGGTATACCGACGTGGTGAAAAAGGCTGATTTGATCGACTATTCGGGCGTAAAGGGCTTCGTGGTCGTGAAACCGGCCGGCTTCGCGATCTGGGAGATGATCCAGCGCCAGCTCGACGACATGTTCAAGGCCACGGGCGTGGAAAACGTCTATCTGCCCTTGCTGATACCCGAGAGCCTGTTAAATAAGGAAAAGGAACACGTCGAGGGCTTTGCCCCCGAGGTGGCCTGGGTCACGCATGGCGGCAGTGCCCCCCTCGCCGAGCGGATGTGCATCCGCCCGACCTCCGAGACCCTCTTTTGTGATTTTTATGCCAATGACATCCAGTCATACCGTGACCTGCCCCGCCTCTATAACCAATGGTGCAGCGTCGTCCGTTGGGAAAAGGAGACCCGGCCGTTTCTGCGTTCGCGTGAGTTTTTATGGCAAGAGGGCCATACTGCCCACGCCACCGCCGCCGAGGCCGAGGAACGGACCCGCTTGATGCTGGATGTCTATGCTGATTTGTGTGAACAGTTCTTGGCGATACCCGTGATAAAAGGCAAAAAGACCGACAAGGAAAAATTCGCCGGGGCCAGTGCCACCTACAGCATCGAGGCGATGATGCACGACGGCAAGGCCCTGCAATCCGGCACCACCCACGACTTTGGCGACGGCTTCGCCCGCGCCTTCGGCATTCAGTTCACGGACAAAGATAACACCTTAAAATACGTCCACCAGACCTCATGGGGTCTCTCAGCCCGTGTCATCGGCGCCATCATCATGGTACATGGCGACGATTCCGGCCTCGTCCTGCCGCCGCGGGTCGCACCCGTGCAGGTGATGATCGTACCCATCCAGCAAAGTAAAGAAGGAGTGCTGGAAAAAGCCTTTGAAATTAAGGAAACGCTGAAAAATTTCCGCGTCAAGGTGGACGATTCCGATAAAAGCCCCGGCTGGAAATTCGCCGAACAGGAAATGCGCGGTATTCCGCTGCGCATTGAGATTGGACCCAAGGACCTGGCCGCCGGCAAATGCGTCATCTGCCGCCGTGACAACCGTGAAAAAATCGACTGCGCCCTGGATGACATCGAAGTGACCGTCGCTGCCTTGCTGGAGAGCGTCCAAAACGATATGTTTGAACGGGCGGCAGCGCATCTTAAGGCGAATACATACGAAGCCCTCACAAAAGAAGAGTTTGTCGGGCTGTTCAACGAAAAAAACGCCTTCGTCATGGCAATGTGGTGCGGGGAAAGGGCCTGCGAGGAATCAATCAAAAACGAGCTGGGCGTGACCAGCCGCAATATGCCCTATCAGCAAGAACGGCTCGCGGAGTCCTGCGTCTACTGCGGTGCCCCGGCGAAGACGACGGTCTGCTGGGGGCGGGCGTACTGAAAAGTAAGTTCACCTTTGGTCCGAAAGAACCGGACCTAAGATGAACTTACTTTTTTGAAGAACGCTTCGCGTTCTTCGGGTATCAGGAAATGATAAAAGGTAATAGTATGCGTTTAACCCTCCCCGAAAACGTGAATAACATCATCGCCACCCTGCAAGCTGCCGGCCACGAAGCCTATGCCGTCGGCGGCTGCGTCCGTGATTTGATTTTGGGCCGCGAGCCGGGCGACTATGACATCACCACTTCCGCCACCCCGGAACAGGTGAAGGCCCTCTTTCGCCGGACCTTCGACACGGGCCTTAAGCACGGCACCGTAACGGTCTTGGGTGACGGCGGGAGCTTTGAAGTCACCACCTACCGTATAGACGGCATCTACGAGGATGGCCGCCGCCCGAAAGCCGTCAGCTACACATCCAGCCTGAACGAGGATTTGCTGCGGCGCGACTTCACTATCAATGCGATGGCCTACAATGATAGCGATGGCCTGGTTGACCCGCACGGCGGCCTGACCGACATCGGGAAAAAAACCATCCGCTGCGTCGGTGACCCGGACGAGCGCTTTACGGAGGATGCCCTGCGCCTGATGCGGGCCGTCCGCTTCGCCGCCCAGCTGGGCTATCAAATTGAAGATGCGACCCTGCGGGCCATCAGCGGCCATGCCGCCGCCCTAAAACGAATCAGCGCCGAACGCGTCCGTGATGAACTGGTGAAGCTGGCCATATCGCCACATCCCGAGTATTTGCAGTTGCTATACGAAACAGGCCTGACGGCGGGGTTTTATCCCGAATTCGACCTCTGCATGCAAACGGAGCAAAACAACCCCCACCACTGCCATACGGTCGGCGGGCATATTACCCAGTCGATGAAATATGTCCGGCCCGAGGCAGTGTTGCGCCTTGCGATGATGTTCCACGACATCGGCAAGCCCTCCACCAAAGCCGTCAACGAAAAAACTGGCCACGACAGCTTCCACGGCCATCCCCAGGCGGGCGCGGACATGACCAGAAAAATCATGCGCCGCCTGAAATTCGACAACGACACAATAGACAAAGTGACCCGCCTCGTCCGCCACCACGACTATGACATCGAGATAAACCCTGACATAGATTTGCGAAAGCTAAAAGTATCCGGCAAGTATGTCCGCCGTGCCATTGCCCGCATCGGCGCGGACCTCTACCCCCTCTTTATCGAGGTGAAAATAGCCGACATCCGCGCCCAGAGCGACTACTTCCAAGCCGAGAAGCTTTTCTACATGGAGGAAGTAAAACGCATTTACGCGGAAGTTATCGCCGCCGCCGAATGCGTGAGCCTAAAAGACCTGGCGATAGACGGACATGACCTGATACAGGCCGGCATCCCGCCCGGCCAAAGGATAGGCAAGACACTGAAAGCGTTGCTGGAGGATGTGATAGATAATCCCGAGCATAATACGAGGGAGTATTTGCTGGAGATGGTTAGCGCAGCGCCATGAGTTCATAAATGGAGAAAAGCATATGGACATGGGAAAGGATTCTTTATACAGGGCGGCACTCAAGTCAACACAAGTCGCAATAATCCTGTATGTCATCATCAAGCAAGTCTACTTTGTTGCACTGTTTGCACACGGCTACTTATTGGAGCGGACCGTCGCGAACGTTGTTTTGCTGGCTATCGCCTTTGGTCTGCCGCACTGCGGCCAGGCCGTAAGACGGAATATATCTTGGCTAATCCCGACGGCAGTAGTCTTTACGGAGATGGCTGCCACCTGGACATATGGCGGCGACCAGAGCATCTACGTCATCTTGTCCGGCTGTGCGCTCCTTAGCCTCTTATTTGCGGATATTCGCTCCCTGGCGATAACCATTGCCGCATCGTGGTTGGCCGCCTTCATCGGCACATTTGTGGTCGGATTTAATATGATGGGCCCGCTCCAGCCGACGGAATATAACTACATACACTTCACCGGGCTAACGCTTTCGTTTATCGTCATTTTCTTCGTGGGTAAGTTTTCCATCGGCAGCTTGGATAAATCCCGCCGCACGGCGGAAGCGGCCGTGGAATCGATGAAAGCAGCCCAGCGCGAGAATGAACGCATGACAGCGAAAATCGAAACAATGCTGAATAATCTGCCCGGCATGGTCATCCAATGCACCTGTCATTTTCCGGACTACATCTATACCTTCGTCAGCGAGGGCTGCAAGGAGCTCACCGGCTATATGCCCGAGGAACTGACCAGCACTGCGCTTTCGTTCCTGGACATCATCCATCCGGACGATGTGGAGCGGGTCAACAAACTCAGCGAGGAAACGCTCCTATCCGGCCTGCCCTTCGAGGGCACATTCCGAATCAGGACCAAAGACGGCAGCGTCAAATGGATATGGGAGCGCAGCCGCATAACGGAGAGAAACCCGGATGGCAGCCCCCATCTGCTGGAGGGCTACTATACCGATGTCAGCGAAAGTAAGCGCCTGGAGGCCGCCGAGGCGGAGTATAAGGCGAAGATAGTAGAGATAAACGAAAACATGATGCTGATTTTGGACACCATGCCGATTGGTATTCGCGTGGTGGCCATGAACAACGGGGAGCTGCTTTACGCAAACAAGGCCCTGGCCGAGGCCCGCGGCGGCGGCGAGTCCAAAGAGGATATAATGGGCCGCAATGTCTATGATTTTTTACCCGAAATGCAGCCTAACGGGCGACCGACAGTAGAAATACTGAATGAGTTTGCCGAAAGCGGCAATCCCATTATTGAATTGCAATGTAAAAAATTCGATGGCGAGCTGTACATGGCCTCCCTCACGTCCCGCGTCTTCAACTACATGGGCCGGCCCTCGACCCTGGTTACGATGGAGGACATAACGGAAAAAAATAAAATGGCGGAAAGCATGCGCCGCGCCGAACTGGCCGAGGCCAGTAGCCATGCGAAAAGCCAGTTCCTGGCGATGATGAGCCACGAAATCCGTACGCCGATGAATTCCATCATGGGCTTTGCGGAGCTGGCGCAAGGCAGCGAAAAAATCGCGCAAATCAAAAACTATCTGGGCAAGATCAGCGACGGCACGAAATGGCTGTTAAATATCGTGAACGGCATTTTGGATATTTCCAAAATCGAGTCGGGGAAGGTCGAGCTGGAGCAAAGTCCCTTTAACCTACAGGAAATATTCGCCCGCTGCCAGTCGGTCATCCTGCCCGCCGTGAAGGAAAAAGGGCTGGACCTTAGCGTCTACGTGGAGCCGATTCCGGGGAGGAAGTTAATTGGTGACCAAGTGCGGCTCTATCAGGTGCTGATGAACCTCTTATCCAATGCCGTGAAGTTTACCGAAATGGGCACGGCCAAGTTTTCGTCCACGCTAAAGCATGTCGACGATAGCTCTGCCACAATATATTTTGAAGTGAAGGATACCGGCATCGGCATGACACCGGAGCAGATTGGCCGCATATTTGAACCCTTTGTCCAGGCGGATTCCAGCACAACGCGCACATACGGCGGCACGGGGCTGGGTTTGACGATAACGAAAAACCTGGTGGAGCTGATGGGCGGCAAATTGACGGTGGACAGTGCGCTTGGTGTTGGCTCCACGTTTAGCTTCGAGCTAAGCTTTGAGACAGTGGAAACCAGCGAGGACTTATCGGAACGCGAATATCAGAACCTCATCCATAAACCGCTCTTTGATGCCTTGATTTTGGTTTGTGACGATAATCCGATGAACCGTGAAGTTATTTGCGAACACCTTGCGCGGGTGGGCATCCGTACCGATTTTGCGGAAAATGGCAAAGAAGGCATAGACAAGGTCGTTTGGCAAATGGAACAAGACACCGAAGCCTTTGATTTGATTTTCATGGACATGTTTATGCCGGTCATGGACGGAATGGAAGCCGCGTCGAAGATAAATGCACTAAATACCGGGGTGCCGATTGTGGCGATGACGGCAAACATCATGGGCGGTGAGCTGGAGAAATACAAAAAGAACGGCATGCCCGATTGCCTCAGCAAGCCCTTCACTTCGCAGGAGTTGTGGCGCATATTGCTTAAATATCTGACACCCATAAGCAGCGGCCCGGCAGACGCGGACGAGGGGAATGTGGCACTGCAAAAGAAATTGCGCATAGATTTTTTCAAAAATAACCAGGTCGTGCATGACGAAATAACAAAGGCCGTCGCCGAGGGGGATACAAAACGGGCACACAGGCTGGCGCATACGCTTAAAGGTAATGCCGGATTGGTGGGCAAGCCCGAACTGCGCCTGGCCGCCGAGGAGGTCGAGCAGATTCTAAGGAATGGGGTTGATGCCATCTGGGATAGCAAAATGGGTCGCCTTAAAACGGAGCTCGCGGCTGTTCTTTCAGAATTTAGGACATTGTTGGACGAGGATGCCGCAACAGAGCAGGAAGAAACCACACCCCTGACGGCCCAGCAGACACAAGAACTTTTTGACCGCTTGGCGCAGATGTTGGAAAACGTCAATCCCGAAAGCTTGACGCTGTTAGCCGAACTGCGCGCCGTTCCGGGCACAGAGGAACTGGCACGGCAGATAGAAAACTACGAATTTGAAGACGCGGCGCGGACGTTGGGGGAGCTCCGGCAGTGAAGAGCCGCTTTACTCCCCGCTGTTACCCCCTTTGCGTCCTCTCATAATCCGCCAGATGACAAACACCGTCAAGGCCGCTACCGGTATCAGCAAGAACCAGAGATAGCGCAGGGTGCTGGGCAGGGCGGCGGCATCGATCGCGGTGTAGACCCATCCGTTGTTTTCGTCCCACACATACTTGCCCAGTTCCTGGCCGTCCGGGCCGAAGACGCTCCATGAGCCGTCGGGATTTGCGACGATGTAGGCACCGGCGGGGTGGCCGTCGCTTTCCCAGTTGGGCGGTGCGGAGGCGAGGCCAGGGCTTGTGCCGGCATCGTCAGTTGTGCCGTTCGTGCCGTTTGTGCCGTCCGGGTCGCTTGTGCTGCCCGAGCTGTCCGTGCCATCCGGGTTGCTGGAATTGTCCGTAGTTATGTCATTGCCGTCGGTTTCGTCTGATTGGTCATTTTCTGGGTCCGCGCCGTCCGAATCCGTGGGGCGGGGGCCGATGGGGCGGTTGCCCGGGTCGGGGTCCGTGCCGCCGCCGTTTTCATTTTCATCGCCGCCAGGTGTCTCCGGCGGGGTTGTGGGTAGGTCCGTGCCCGGCGTAGGAGTCGGCGACGGGGTCGGGTCGCCCGGCGTGGGGGCCGGGGTTGGGGTTGGGGTCGGGGTCGGTTTTGGTTTCGGCGTCGGTGACGGTTTGCCACGGACAAAGCCGGCGGTGAGCGTGACCGGGTTGTCCGGCATGGTGAAGCTGGTGCTGGCCGCGTTTTGGTTGGCAAACGTGCCGCCGTCCGAACTTACCCAGCCGTT
>Ga0099364_10000912_pt2 | contig 48939 bp, 32 predicted proteins | sample TergutTh196P3_FD_73070 | JGI IMG/M metagenome (GOLD analysis project Ga0099364, IMG submission 73070) | Microcerotermes parvus P3 segment gut microbial communities from Pointe-Noire, Republic of the Congo - Th196 P3 | ecosystem: Host-associated > Arthropoda: Insects > Digestive system > Gut ...
GCGTCGACACGTTTGCCTGATGAGGTAGGTTGCCGACCGCCGGGCGGCAACATGCGGTACTCCGCACTTGGGAGGCGAACACGCCATGCCCCGCGTTTTCCAGTGTCAGTCGGCTATCGCCGACGCAACCGCCCGGCGGTCGGTTGCCTACCTTGGCTGCCCCAATTGCAAACGTGTCGACGGACTGCTCCTCCACCCAGGGCTGAAGCCCTGGACTAATAGGCTCCGCCCTTACAGGGCGATAGAGGGCAAGCATTTTTTAAGAGGGAAAATCCCCACGAAATTTTTACACACCCGCATAAAAAGGATTTAACCGCAAGGTTCACAAAGATAAAACATTCTAACTCCTGACTCCTGACTCCTAACTTCTAACTCCTACCTCCCCCCCTCCCAAAACACCGCAAAAACCGTACAAGCCGTTTATCTTACCCAACCGGCATTTTACCCATTTTAACATACCGGAATAACGGATACAAAAGGACAACAGGTACAAGACGTAAGAGCAAAACATCCAACATTTCTAAAACTTGCGGTGCAATCCTTTCGATAGGTGAATCACGGAATACCGGTTCGTTTCTTGCAATCCGTCCAACTCGGATTGAAGGAAACAAAGGAATAAAACAAAAAAGGAGATTAAAACGTGACTAGAATCTACACCAACGTCCCCGCAATGATTGCCAGAGCAAACCTCGGCAAAAATATGAGTGCCCTGCAAACGTCGCTGGAGCGGCTCAGCACCGGCTTCAAAATCAATAGCGGAAAGGATGACCCCGCCGGGCTTATCGCCAGCGAAATGCTCCGCTCCGACATCACCGGTATCAAAATGGCAATCCGCAATACCGAGCGGGCAAATATGATGATCGCCACCGCGGACAGTGCCCTTAATGAAGTTACGAATCTCCTCAATGACATCCGGGGACTCATCACCGAAGCCGCCAGCACCGGGACGATGAGCCACGAAATGATTTACGCCAATCAACTCCAAGTTGATGCGTCCCTCGATGCGATCGACCGGATTGCCGCACAGACCACCTTCATGGGGCAGAAACTCCTCGATGGTTCGCTTGACTTCAATCTCGTCGGTATCGACCGGAATAACCTCAAAGGACTTGCCGTCCATCAGGCAGCGTTCGGGGCGAACAAAGGTGCATTGGAAGTGGCGATCACCGTGAGAGAAGCCGCTGAAAAGGCTGCGCTCTATTACAATCAGCCCGCCCTTGCCGAATCGATCATCTTGCGCTGGGGGGGAAACTACGGGTTCGATATGGAAACCTTTGAAAAGGGGGCGACCGTTGCGGAAATTGCCGAAATCATTAACCGGCGTGCCGACGGAACCGGTGTCTATGCCGAAGTCGGCTCCGATGCCCTCAAAGGGCTGCTCTATGTCAGCAGCCTCGGTCCTGATAATGATATTATCATCGAAGCAGGATTGGCGGGACTCAACGAAGGCAACGTCCAAGTCAAGTATCTGCCCGGCTCCTCCGAAGGAATACAGGTTCGTTATGAAGAGCCGCTCTATCCCGGCGCACCGGCAAACATTCTCGTCTATCTGCAAACAGAGGCATACCAAGCAGCATTTGCCGATGATGTCGATACCACGTGGGAAATGCGCAACGGCAAACTCGTACCGGTGCGGGATAACAATGCACTCTTATTTACTGCAAACATCGAAGGCGCACAATACAACAACGCCAACATTTACTACGTGAATGGTTTGCTGACCGACCCCCGGTTTCTTTCCGCGGACAATCCCACTGGTACGCCGGGGATGCCCTACGCCTATTACAGCGAGGCGGGACAGAGTTCCAGTGCCCTATTCGGCAATGTCCCCGGTGTCGGGTCGGGGGGAGTCAATAACACGTCCTCCGCATTTAACCTGGGTATTGATGAATACTTCGCCATCCAATCACGGGCAACCAGTTCTGCGTACAACAACGTTGAAGTCCGGTTTGTGGCGGTGGCAAATACCACGGATCCCTTGCTGGGCGGTCGTGCGGCACGAGCCGACTATGACGAAAATTTCAAAACGCTCTCCATCTACTACAACAACGACGGCAATACCACACTGCGGGATGTACAAGATGCACTCAGCCTCTTGAACAACAATACGGGACATGGCTTTGAAGTCCGTCCGCAAATCGGCACGAAAACACTCTCCGATGTCCGGCTCTCCGGCACGACAGCCATGCCGGTGAGCAGCAACACGCACAACAGCGGCGGAGTGGCAGGTTCCCTCTTCATCGTGATGCCGCCGGACGGTATGATGCCTGCAAAGCCCGATTATCAGGAAAGACCGGGCGTTACGGCATTGCCCATCAGCGACGGCTTCCACCTCGCTTACAACAATCCCGGTTGGGACAACCACACCTTTGAATTCAGAAAATCAGGGGTTGTGGACGATGCAGTTGCCATTACCTATACCGCGCATCCCGATACCGGCGCGCGGACAGTCGCCGTTACCGTCGGGGACCTCGCCACCTACGAAGATATTCTTGCGGCACTCAATGACCCCCTTCATACAGGTTGGCAGGTCATTGATAGACCTGATGGCAATCTTTACTGGTCAGATGCCGCCGGGAGACCGATTACGCCTGATGTGCCCGTAGGACTGGTTAACCAGACGGGTGCGGGCATTACCGGTCTCAGCACCACTCATGTTGCCGCACTTGTTTCAGGAAACGTCTTCCTTCGGCATAACAACGTGATCCTCGACAATTTGTCGATAGAATTTAATCTCACCGATGTCCCGCTTGCCCAGCCTGCTGTTGCGGCACTGAATGCCAACGGACAACTCGTCGTCTCCTACAACGAGGATGCCAATTTTAATCACATTCTTGCGGCACTCAACTTGTATGCGAACACCACGTATAGTCTCATTGGTCCCGACCTTGATCCATTTACGTGGGTGGATGAGCAGGGAACGGACTTATCCGTCACCATAGGAACAATTACGGCAAGTTCGACGACTATGCGTCCGGTCAATTCCGGTACGGTGCAGACTCGAACCACTACGCTTGTGAGCGACCGGTACTACCTTGCCCACAACAACGAGACGTGGGACCAATACACGTTCGTTTTCAATAAGGTAGATACCTACGGCGGTGACGTAAGCGTCGTACTTAATGGAAACGAAATCATTATCACGCTGGATAATGGCACGACGTACGAGAGTATCCTCCGGGCACTCAATGAAAATATACCGCCATGGACGGAATCTAATGGTGTCACCCCTGCATGGCCGTTCGCCAATCCTGTTGGTGGTTTCGGACCACCTCCGACAACTCCGACTGACTTGGCAACGTATGGCGGACTCTGGTGGGTGGATGCCGCTAACATTCCCATAATACCGGGCGTACCGCAAACGATGGTCGCCTCGACCGGCGTGAACAACTATCAGCCGCACTGGTATTCGGCAGATGCCCGATCGATGCACGTCGGCGATGGATTCTACCTGCAACACACCCATGGCTGGTGGGACAATCGGGATGTCCGATTTGTTGCGGCAGATGATGCCACCCCTAATCACCTATCAGTAAGTCTGGATGGAAGTACGGGCACCGTTACAGTAACCGTAGGCAGAAACGTTTCCTACGACGACATTCTCAACGCATTGAACCATCCGGGCGGAACAGCAACGCCAGCCTTCGCGGGATGGGACTATACCAACGGCGGCGTTGCTCCACCTGCGGCAGCGCAGGGGGAACTCCGTTGGGTGAATGTCGGCGGGGAAACACATCCCGCCACGACCCTAGTGGCTGCCGGTGCCGCCGGTACTGCTGATCTTAGTATTAAACATACCGATCCGAAGTGGGATAACTATCGAATCGAGTTTGTTGCCGCTCCAGTAACTGTTACGACAACATCGGTCGAGACCACCGGTGATAAGTCGATAAGGGTTACAGTGGGGCACGGCGCAACTATTGATGAAGTCCTCGCCTCCCTCAATGGTTCTTGGACGGGGAAACCAGCAGGAATGGGAATTTTAGAATGGGAATTTGGTGCAGGTACACCTCCCACGACTGTCGCTTTCCCAACCAACCTAACACTCGGCAGAGCAAGTTTCCGGGGCGGCACGGTGGAACATCCCACCAACACGTCGGCAAATCGACCGACTGCACCGCTGCACCATACTATCACCATGGGTGCCCTCACGCGGGCGATCACTGCCAATGATATTGCGGCGATTTTCGATTTGGACAGTTATATGTCGCGCGGCAGTGAACGGGCGGCGAGTCTCTTCACCGTCAAGCCGACCATTGACAATGACGGCACCGGTGCCATTCGGCTCGAAAACTACTGGATCAACCGCCACACCGGCGAGTTCTTTGCCTACCAGAGTGAACGCTTCAGCGACATGACGGAGGCGGAAGTCTATGAACTCGGATATACCCTTGTTCACACAAAGACCGCCTTTGAAAAAGCATTCGGCGGCGGTGTTACCGGCGGTGCCGTCATGACCACGGCGGCAGACCTCGTTACTGCCCTCAATAACTCCGCATTCTGGGGGATGATTATGTGTCCCGAAATGCTTGCCGAACTTGCGGCGGAAAATGCCGAAGGCAAATACTATGATGCGGGCAACCGTACGCCGGTCATCACGGCACGGCTGGCACCGGGCAATAATGGTTACTTTGCGGTGAGCACGTTTCAGGAGGTTGCCTATTATGGTAATCCGAATGAAGGCACCGCGTTGCAGTTCCTCGGACAACTCAATGCGCCGAATATCCGGTTTGTCGTGGATGGTCCCAACAGCGACTTGTATCTCGAACGCACGTCAGTTCCGGCGGTGATCGGACGGGCGCAAGCCATTTTGACGGCACAGGACAGCGGAGCGAGTTTGACCATTACGGCAAACAAAGAGGGCGGTGAGTATGATGATGTGCAGTTCGTTTTCAAGCGGGTGGGGGAAGATGCCCGCGGTGTCTTGGCTCCTGACCGAAGAGACGGCTGGGTGGAATATGATGAAGGGGTTTCTCACGCCTACGCCCATGCGATTTTCCGTGATGCTAACACGAATCAACCGGTGGCGGACTCTGCCTTCTACATTACTGCAACGGAACGCGGCGATATGTTCAACAATGTTGATATCGCGATGCGGCTCGATGAAGCACAGTCCGAAAAGGTGGTAGTCCGGTTCGATGCCATCACGGGGCAACTTCGTATTTCGATTGCCAGTACAGCGGTGAACGAAGTAACCACGAATGACATTATCGCTGCCATCAATGATGCGAATGTCGGCTTCAAAGCGGAACTTTCCTATGCGGAAAATCCGATCAATAACGGCACGGGCACGTTTAATAACATCGGTTTGTCCGCCAACTGGTTCACGAGCATTGCCAACACGGAGGAGACCGGCGGACACACTGGGGGAACCGTTACCGTTTGGCTTGCCGATGCGAATGCGGGACCGGGCGGACCTGCTGCACCGGGAACATATAGTCCTCCGACACAAGAGGATATTGTCCGGCTTATTAACAACGATGCGAAAGTCGGGAGTATGTTCGTTGCCAGGGCATACAACACCGTGCAGAATTCCGACGGAAAGATCATCGACTTCGTCAAGGATGGTCCGATTGTAACGGGCGGCGGGTTGATTCAACCGGCTCTGATTACGGTGCATCTTGCCACCGATGCGGCAGGGAATGTTACCACGACGGCTGCCCAATTAGAAGCGTGGTGGAATAACCTCGACCCCGAATTGGTGGACAATATCAGCGTGAGCATCGTGCGACCGGCAGGTGCCGTTTGGGACGATTGCGAAGACCCCTTCGGGAACGGTTTGCTGAAGCCGACGATTGCACTGGGGGATTGCGAAGAGTGGATCATCAACGACATTATGTTTGTCGGCTGGAATAACGTTGCCGAGCAGCAGCACTATGTCGCCAAACATTCTAACGGAGTCATGACTTCGCAGCGGGGCATTGATTCGTCCTACCAGTTGTTCGCCAAAAACCTCGGACCGGAGTGGGACGGCTTCACCATTGAATACATTCATGATAACTCGCTCACCGGTCGTTTTGCCGATAACTTCATCGAAGGTTCCGGTCAGAATCCATGCGACGACAATCCGTACTCTGGTTTGTGGCGGGATGACTGCGGCAACCTGATTACCCCGGACAGCACCACTGAAAAGGGCTTGCGTCTCGTCTATGATGAAGCGTCGAAGAAAATCACGGTGCATGTCAATTTCGGCGTAACGACTGCCAACGATATTCAGCAGTTGATCAACCGCGACCCGCGGACACGGAACTTATTCCAAGTGACGCAACTCGGCAATGGGACAGGCTTGATTCATCCAGACGATAACACGCTTCGTACCAGCGGCGGTGCAGCACCTCCGGGTGAACTGAACGGGGCAAAACTGCTCTTCGGGTCGAACGCCACCGATTACTACCTGATTTTCAAGTCGATGGAGTATGGGAAAGACCAGTTTGTTCATGTGCAAGCCGATCCTATTGACCCGAATGGGGAAACAACCTTTACCGTTACCGGTAAGGACGGGAAAGTCGCCGAACGAGCACATGGGCAGGACGTGGATGCACTCATCAATGGAATCCGGGCAGTCGGTACAGGTTTGGACATTTCGCTGAATACTTCGGCACTGTCGATGACCTACACCTTCTCGGAGAATGCCGGAACCATGCCGGGCTTTGCCACAAGTTTCACCATCGCGGGCGGCGGGGCGACCTTCCAGGTCGGACCGGATGTCGTCTCACGGCAGCAGATCACGATGGGCATCCGCAGTATCAACACGGTGCAACTGGGCGGTGCGACGGGCGTACTCAACCAACTGCGCTCCGGTCAGGATGCCAACCTGTTTGACGATCCGACGAAGGCATTCCGCATTGTAGAGGAATCGCTCCTGGCGATCACGTCGATACGCGGACGCTTGGGCACGATGCAGCGGGCGACATTGGAGACGAATATCAATGTGTTGAACGATACCTTGAGTGCCCTGACGGAAGCGGAGAGTCAAATCCGCGATACCGACTTTGCAGAGGAGACCTCGAATCTGACAAGGGCACAAATCCTCGTGCAGGCAAATATGAACACGCTCGGAATTGCCAACCAGATTCCGAACTATATGTTGAGTCTGCTGGGACGGTAGGGGAACGTGAGCGGGGATGAAACGGGACGTTGCGTTCTTTGCGGTTGAATGATTAACAGGGCTTTGCGTACCTTGCGGTTAAATTCTCTTTTAACCGCCAAGTTCGCAAAGTACCTCTCCGGTTACTTTCTGGCAGACTGATCTCTGGTCAAGTCCCAGGCGATGACCCAATCGACTCCTGTTTTTTTCATTTGGAAATCGTTTTCCAAACTTTTCGCAAACTCCGGCAGGTGGGCAGCACCGTAGAAGATGGCGATTTTCTTTTTGCCGTTTTCGAGTTCCCGGCGCAGTACCTGCAATGCGGCATCGTTGCGGTCGGTGATGATGGCGGAACCCTCTCCGCCGATGACCCAGCCGGCTTCGTCCAACTGGTTGATCATTTCCTCGGCAAGTACCCGCTTTAAGGAAAGTGCCGGATCCGCCGCAAAGAATGAGCCCAGCAAGCGTCCCTGCATTCTCAATTCCTCTTTTTGAGCATCCCCGCCGCTTTTTTTGGCACCGAGTATCATTGCCCGATAGAACATTTGTACAAGATCGCCGCGTTCGGAGACGCGCCGGGCAAACTCCGCAGGACTCAAATCGGCATGAATCATATTCCCCGCACGGTAGTTGATGTGATCCAGTTGGTGTTCGAGTGCCAATGCGGTTCCCATCCCCGATTGTAAGGCGGAAAGCATACTCGGCGATTCACCGCTGGTTTTTTCCCTGTCCGGCTTGACTCCTTCGTCGGCAACGAGTTCAAACAAAACGGCATCGTATTTTTTGAAAATTTCATTGAGTTCCAGATAGTATTCCTTATCGCCGATGTGTACGGCTCCGACGAGGTGGACTTCGGCATTGTTTTTTTCATCGACGAATCGAGCGACGGCGGTGTCGTACGAGACCGGCAATCGTTGTCCTTCTGGTTTGGAAATTCTGATGAAATCAGTAAACGCATGGTCTTGTTTGGCATCGGCGGCAACAAGGGTTGCTGGCAGAAGGGTTGCCGGCAGGAGGGTCGCCAGCAAGAGGAAGGTGAGGAGACCGGGGAGACAATACCGCTTCATAGCAAACGTGGTGGTGAAAGTTCTGTGACTTACCGCATTGTATCAGATGGCATCCCGGATGTCGAGACACTGGAGTTCTTTTAACTTGTTCAGACAGTCCGTCGACAAGTTTCTACCAAAGGTAGGCACCCGACCGCCGTGGCGGGTGCGGCGATAGCCCTCGTTGTACCCCACATGTTTTTGTGGCAAAATTGTCAAGATGGGTAAAAAAAATCCGTGTCAGGCGGAGTCCATTTCGCAATTTAAGTAATTCTGGAGAAATGGGCAACTTGTTGTTTCTGTTCGGCTGACAACCTTGCGTAAAAGATGGGCAACTTGTTTTCTCCAAACTGCTCATTGTCCCATCTGCCATCGCTATCACAATGCTGCCTAGCCTTTGCATCTTGCGTATCTTGCCTGTGAATGCCAAAGTCAAATACTTGTGGGGTATAACGAGGGCGATAGCCGACTGGGGAGCATGTCCAACAAAACAAGAGTTTTTCGCATCCAAGTGCGGAGTACCGCACGTTGTCGCCCGGCGGTCGACAACCTACCCTGCTTGCCTAATTTGACAACTCGTCGACGGACTGCTTGTTCGGAAACCGTCATTCCGGCGCAAGCCGGAATCCAGACGAAAGACATGCCCCCTGTTTTATGGATTCCGGCTTGCGCCGGAATGACGATTAGGGTAGTACATCGCGCCTTAAATGATGCAGATTGTATTTCGCACAAAGGCACGAAGGACACAAAGGAATTGACGGCAGTTGAGACTCCTTTGTGTACTTTGTGCCTTTGTGCGAGGAAAAATTGGAAAACAAATAATCAATGCCATTCAAGGCGGAATGTAGTAGTTTCCGAACAACTCTTTTGCGGAAACATTCGCACCCTTTACGGTTAAAAAAAGAACGGAACTCGCAACGAACGCAACGGCACTTTTGCTTACCGCCTCCCCGTCGCACTGAAATTCGGGACAGGCCGCCTCGGCAACGATCCCGGCGGATAGTGCAGATGCTGGTTGAATCCCGCCGGATTCTGATTCGCTCTGGGAATTTCTCTCGGCGGTGATAAAACTTCTCGCGCGGTGGATGCCCCGCCTGCGGCTCCGCTGCCCGCCGCAAGATCGCGGGAACCCATGCTTCCGCCGCTCAGTGCCGCCGCGCTCTGCATTGCCAGTAATGCACGCTGCTGCGCTTGGATTTGCTGTGTTTGAATTTGCTGTGTCCGCAGTAACTCCTGATGCGGACGTACCAGTGCGTGATAGTTCCCCAGCGGACTGGTTTGCCGTTCAGCCATATGCAGCCAGGGGCTTAACCGAGGTTGTAACTGTGCAGATGCCGACGGCATCATCATTGGGAATGTTAGTATGACGAACAACACACATAGAACCGATTGTACAAACTGTTTCAGCATCGCACACCCCCCTTTATATCTGTATATCTGTATTTCACATACCCGCACCCGGCACTTCACAACGCCGTAAAGTTGCGTTTTATACTGTAAACGGCATAAAAATTGTACTTTGCGTCCTTTTTAACCGCAAAGTGCGCAAAGTTCCTGCAAAGAACGCAAAGGGCAACTTCATGCTGCTTATAGTGTAACATCTTGCCGGCAAAAAGGCAATTAGTATCTGTACGGGTTGCCGCCGCCTTGCAGTACGTTTCCATGGAACCGTGTTACCGTCGTTGCTCCTAGCAGCGAAAAGCCCATAATTCGTTCAAACGGAGCAAAGATTCGTGCCAGCGTGCCGTCGAGTTGCAGGAAACGGTCTTCTTGAACCCACACCCGGTCGCCCGGTAACAGTTGATAATTGGTATCCGTCTTGCCATACGCGGTAATATCCACCCAGTCCACCGGCAGGAGCACCGGCTTGTTGGAATTGCCTACCGGACGTGCCACCCACATCCGTCGGGATGAGTTGTGCATTAAGCCGTCTGTGTTGGAAATGGCATCTAGTACTGTTTCATTGCCGGTATAGGGAAATTTCAGGACGCGTTCCCCCATTCCCGACGATTGAAAAATCACATAATAGGCTTTGCTGTTGTAGGCATAAATATCCACTGCCACCCTGGGATGATCCAAATGTTTGGAGAGATAAAACTCAATCGCATCCCGGCACTCGTCAATGGTGAGACCGCTGACGTACACCCGACCGTAAGAGCCGAGTGTAATAAATCCGTCAGGACCAATGGTGTGATTGCCGGCTATCTGCTGCATATCCCCCATTCGGTACAACTTGACGGAGACGATGGGGTTGATAAGCCCCCCTATCTGGTTTTCGTCCGTGCTGCTTAAAGACCGCCGGATCGCCTCTTGTGCCTCTTCAACGGAAAGTCCTTCAACTCTCACCGAACTGTAAACACTTCCAAGCACAATGTTGCCGCCCGGCTCCACTGAGAAAAACCCGGAAATGGGATCCGTCGAGGGTGTTCCAATAACCTCAATGATCAGAACATCAAAAACTCTCAGGAGGTAGGGGGCTTTTGGGGCTAAATGGATGGCTTCCACATTGATAACATCCGGCGGCTCCAAAAAATAGAGGGGCAGGGACATTTTTTTACCTTCAGACGCTGCATCGGGGAAGACAGGAACACCGGCAGATTTTGGATCCAAAAATGCGGTGAGGGTGCAGCCGGCAAACAGGAGCACTGCGCAAATGCACAAACTCCACATCCCAAACGGGAGAGAGCGTCGCTTGACTTGGGCACACGAACCGGATGATACTCGAAATTGACCCATCCTACCTGTTGTTCTCCTACCTGCTGTTACTGCGGCAACATCGCCGGTAAACTACATCACGTCATTTTTCGGCAAGCCGGGGCGGGAAAAGAGAAAGAAAACAGTGGAATCCGAAATTCTGTTATAACCTGACTGTTTCTCACCGTCAAAACGTTGCAAATCCGTTATAGCCGGTATTTTTTGCCAAATTCGGCGGACACCGATGCGGTATTGTGTAGGGCGTGAAGACATCCTTTGCGGCAACTTTGCGTCTTTTGCGGTTTTGCGGTTAAAAAACAGACTTTGTGCGGCAAACCTTGTTCAGGGGACACTCACCGCAGCGGGGTTTTCTTGCCGTGCAACACTGACGACCGAGCAAAATCAATGCATGACTCAAAAACCTCCATTCCGTCTGCGGAAAAATCTGCATCAATTCCTGCTCCACCTTCTCCGGTGTTTTGCCCTGGGCAAGTCCCAGCCGGTGTGATAAACGGAAAACATGCGTGTCCACCGTGAAACCTTCTATACGTCCAAAGACGTTACTCAACACAACATTTGCCGTCTTGCGTCCCACGCCGGGCAAAGAAACAAGTGCTTCCATCGTGTCAGGAACGTTACCGTCAAACCGCATAATCATTTCCCGGCAGGCATTCTGAATATTTTTCGCTTTGTTACGAAAAAAGCCCGTCGTGCGGATAAGTTCCTCCAAATCTTCAATTGGAGCGGCGGCATAATCTTCGGCGGAGCGGAATCGCCGAAACAATTCCGGCGTAACTTTATTCACCCGAACGTCGGTACATTGAGCGGAAAGAATGGTCGCAACGAGCAATTCCAAAGGGGAACGAAACAGAAGGGAACATTCGGCATCGGGATAGGCTTTCTTCAAGCCAGTCAAGACTTTTGTTGCGTGCCGGGATGTTTGAGTGTCCATAGTTGTCAGAAGGGTAATCCCGCAAACGGGGTCAAATGAAACTGCTTTTTCCTTGCGCACCTGACGATAACTCGCGCCTTTGCGGTTAAAAAATCACCGCGAGGACGCAAAAGCCAACTTCACATTACGTTTCAGCGGAAGTTTGATTGGAGCACTTAACGCACTGAACGACCATCCAAATGATGACTCCGACCCCCAACAGGAAGCAGAGGAGGAAGGCGATTAACGTGTCCCATTGTACGTTTTCGGGCAACACGGAAACATCGACCAACGTTGCCATTCCTATATTTTGACCAATCTGGCGAATCACGCCGAAACCGGCAAGCGTGAGGAATTGCAGTGCCGCCGCAACACCGACCACCGTTGCCGAACCGGTCTTTGCCAACAGAAGAACGAAAACAACGGCATAGGCAACCAACAGGACACCGCCAAAATAGGGGTAAACCTCCGTACCGCCGACTGTTTTAAGATACCACTCCGTACCAGTCAGGATGGCGGCTCCGATGAGAGCCATCACCAAAGCCAATGTCGTTGCCCACTGCCGATAGTTTACCGGAACATTCTCGGCATTTTTCCGCATCAAAAAGTGAGCATCAAATGTTGCCCAAACACCGGCGGTGAGCAAGCCGAGTCCGAACATCGTGGCAAGCCGCATCCAGAGCACCGGATTGTCAAAGTTATGTGCTGTTCCCAGTACCGCACCGTAGTGACTCGTTTTGGCAATCATTCCCTCCCACAATTCACTGCTTACCATCAGGGATATTCCGTTGGTGTTCAGGATGGCAATGCAGAAAAAACAGAGCGATGCAAGGATACTAAAAAGGATCATTCGTCCCCGGCGTTCGACGCTGAATGCCGCAATGTAAAGCGAATAATATCCGACGATGATGATCGGAATGACGGCAAGCCAAAACCAAGCGGTAAGAATCGTGGCGGTATAAAATGCTTTGTAGTAGGTCGTTTGCAAAAACAGGAGCGGCACAATAGCGAAGTTAATACCGAGAGCCATCATCACCGGCAGTTGGGCGGACATGCGCCGGGCATAAAACCGGGAGCGTTCGCCGTTCCAGAGGGCACAAAGGATCACCACAGGCAACCCCGCAAACCAGACTCCCATTGGAATCATGTGGAGAACGAATCCGACAACTTTGAAGAATTGAACGAACCAAAACGGGGCTGGAACTTCCATAATGAAAAAGAACAATGGGGGCAACAACTGACCGTCCCCATTATCGCATAAGGGAGCACCATAGGCAATGGGGAAGGATATGCCGATATACCGTTAACCTCTAAAAATAGATTCTTTGCATCCTTTGCACCCTCTTTGCGTCTCTTGCGGTTAAAAGAGTTCGGATTGAACCGCAAAGTACGCCAAGGGTTACGCAAGGGGGCGCAAAGGACAGATTGGTGCGGGACTACCCTAATGGGGAGAATCGGTTATACTGGAACGCGCACGTTTTCCCTTTTCCCGCCGCTTAATACGCACTCACAAATGCTCTGCACTGCCAAAGAAGTATTGAAGGATGCCCGAGAAAAACGTTACGCCGTACCAGGCTTTAACTGTGTTGCCGACATCATGATCCGCGGGATTCTCGACCGGGCAGAACAATGCCGCTCCCCCGTGTTCCTGATGATCTACACCGGTGAAGTCGATGACAGAACCTGGTGGTACTATCCCACGATTATTCACACTGTTGCCTCGCGCTACACGATTCCTATTGTCATCCACCTCGACCATGCAGCGGAGATCGACATCATCAAGGCATCGCTTGATAATGGGTTTACCTCTGTGATGTACGACGGTTCGAGTCTCCCTTTTGATAAAAACGCGGAAATTACCCGACAGGTGGTCGAACTCGCGGCACCCTACGGTGCTTCGGTGGAGGCGGAACTCGGCTTGGTCGGCGGGTCGAACTTAGATAATTCGGTCAACGCCGCCAACATTTTCACGCAGCCCGGCGAGGTGGAAGCCTTCGTGGAACGCACCGGAGTGGATTCACTGGCAGTTTCTATCGGCACCGCACATGGTGTTTATCAGCAACAGCCGCAACTGGATATTGCTCTGCTCAAAGAATTGAATGCGGCAAGTAAGGTTCCGCTGGTCTTGCATGGCGGCTCCGGGACACCGGACGACCAGATGCGTGCCGCCATCGAAAATGGAATATGCAAATTTAACGTCTATACTGATAGCCGAATCGCTCTGTGGAAACGTTTCAAACAACTGGCTGCTGAAATCCAACGTGAGGACCCGCTTCCGGGCGACTACATTAGACAGTTGCAAGACACTCTCGGTGATCTTGTGGAGATAAAAGCCGCCCTGGCGGGTGCCGTGGGACGGGGATAGGACATTGCCAAAAAGTAATAGACTGGAAACGGGAACCCATTTTATGTGTCCCTTGCGTCCTTTGCGGCTAATCTCCTTTCTCTTTGTGAACCGCGAAGAACGCAGGAGGTTGCGCAAAGTACGCAAAGAAAAAAACCACTTGCCCCCGTTGTAGGGTCTATCATCGAGTTCCGCCAAGCCATGACCGCCAAACTATGACCGCCGACACCAAGACTACCGACACCAAGACCGCCGACATTTCCTTACACGACTTACAAGAGTTGATCCGCACAATGTATTACGACAAGGATGCCGGACGCGGTGCCGAGGCAACCTTTCTTTGGTTCATCGAAGAGGTCGGCGAACTGGCGGCTGCCGTTCGGACAGGCACCTGCGATGAATTGCACGAAGAATTTGCCGATGTTTTGGCGTGGCTGCTCACACTTGCCAATATCAAAGGTGTGAACCTCACACAAGCCATCGCCGAAAAATACGGCACCGGTTGTCCGGGTTGCGGGAAGTTGACCTGCCGGTGTCCCGATAGTGAAAAGCCATGAGAAGAAACGGGGTTGTTCAATTTTTTTAACCGCAAGGTTCGCAAAGGAATGCGCGAAGGACGCAAAGAGAATGTCCAATTTGCCCGTTTACGGTATCACGAGGCACTACCGCTTCGCAGCCAAAAACGTTTCAAGGGCAGCGGCGGCTTCTTCGGGCGCGTCTTCCAGTAAAAGGTGATGGGCTTTCTCTAAACGGTGAACGTCCGCTTCAGGAAAGAATTGTAAAAACCGTTTGAGATATTCCGGCGAAAAGCACCAGTCCAGCATTCCCCAAATCAAGCAAACGGGGTGTTCGTGAAATTGCGGCAGCGATTCCTCGATGTTTTTGAGCGTTTCATAACTCGGATGCCGCGGTGAGAGCGGAATGTCCTGTACAAAACGATAGATTGCCAAGCGGCGGTGCCATGAATTGTAGGGAGCGAGCAGTGCTGAACGGACAGATGCGGTGAGTTTTTTTCGGTTTGCCGATGCCATCCAAAGCGCACCGAGTGCAAAAAGGTTTAAGCCTTGTATCGCCAACCGACCGAATACCGGCAGCCGGCAGAGACGTATCCGCATCGGACATTGTGTGCTGCGAAACGCCGCCGTGTTCATAAAGACAAATCTTGCAAAACGTTCCGGCAACCGCGTTGCCGCCCCCATGCCGATTGCCCCTCCCCAATCGTGGACGATAAGGGTGATCTGCTTCAAATCAAGGTGTTCGATAAGTTGTACCAAATCGTCAATCCGCCGCTGGAGCGTGAACGGATATTCCTCTTCGTCCGGTTTATCAGAGAGTCCGCAACCGATATGGTCTATCGCAATACACCGGAACCGGTCCCGGAATTGTGTGATCACATGCCGCCAAAAGTATGACCAGGTGGGGTTGCCATGAACCATGAGTAGGACGGGACGGTCAGGAGATTGATCAACATTGTGCGGCGTAACAACATCATGCGGCTCATCGACGTAATGACAGCGCAGCCCGTCGGCAAGCGTGAGGAAATGTGATTCAAAGGGATAGTCAACGTACTGCGTCATCGCGCTGGCTGTTATGGGACATACCGTAAACGGTATGAAATTGTACTTTGCGTTCTCTGCGCGTTAATAGTTAAGGCAGGACTCATTAAGCAGGGCTTTGCGTACCTTGCGGTTAAAAAAATTTAACCGCAAAGAATGCAAAGAAAATGTCTCATTTCTGCTATCTCTTTGCCGTCAGGTGCATGCTGCGGTCTCTGTAATCCTCCGGGTAGCCGTGAAGCAAATTGTGGGCGGTTTCGCCGCACGGTTCGCCGAGGAAATCGTCATAAAGGACCTTAATTTGAGGGTTCATGTGCGACATCCGAACAGCGGCATGTTCATCAATGGTGTAAATCGCTCTGGTGCGAGGATTCCGAACCACATCGGACGGCGGCAACGCCGACTTCGGTTGACCGCCGCCGCTGAGACACCCCCCCAGACACGCCATCACTTCGATGAAATGGAAATCTTGATAACGCCGCTTGACTGAACCATCGGCATGGTGAACTACCGCACCATCGGCATCTCTTGCCGCTTCTTCAAAAAACCGCTTTGCGTTTGCCGTGCCGGCAATAACCGCAATCCGAAGTTCACCAAATTCCGGCACTTCTAGTACGGTTTCTTTCACCCCCTCCAGTCCCCGCACCGGCTTGAAGTTAACGACTGACGGCGGCGGATTTTCCTTCGTCACAAAAAAGTACGCCGTTCGTACTGCCGCTTCCATCACGCCGCCGGTTGCCCCGAAAATCGCTCCGCCGCCGGAGTATTCGCTCAAAAGATCATCGTAGGAGCCGTCCGGTAACGCCGGAAAATCAATTTTTTCCTGCTTAATCATCCGTGCCAGTTCGCGGGTGGTGATCACAATGTTGGTATCCCGCATTTCCGGGTTGCCCTGTTTTCTGCCGGCATTGTTCATTTCCGGTCGGGCTGCTTCAAACTTTTTGGCTGTGCAGGGCATAACGGCAACCGAAACAATTTTTTCCGGGTCGATCCCCCTCTTTTCAGCGTAATATGTTTTGATCATAGGACCCAACATTCCCATCGGCGACCGGGCGGTGGAAAGATTCGGAAGAAGTTCGGGATAGAACGCCTCACAGTAGAGGACCCAGCTTGGACAGCATGAAGTGAACATCGGGAGCACTGCACCTTCTGTTTTGAGTCGTTGCACCAATTCTGTTGCTTCTTCCATAACGGTCAAGTCGGCGGCGAAATTGGTGTCCAGCACAGTATCGACACCCAATTCACGAAGGGCGGCAACCTGTTTGCCTTCGACGTTTGTCCCGGCGGGCAGTCCGAACTCTTCGCCGAGACCTATTCTGGTGGATGGAGCGGTTTGGACAACGACGTGTACGTCAGGGTCTTTTAATGCTTCAAAGAGACGCTGTGTGTCGTCCCTTTCGGTGATAGAACTGGTGGGACACCAAAGCGTGCATTGACCGCATCCGATACAGGGAACAAAATCGATGAGGGGGAGTTCGTAATGTCCCATGACGGCTTGGTAACGGTCGCACACTTCGGCGCACTGTCCGCAGAGGATACATTTTTGGTCATCCCGCATGATGGTGAGATTACGCGGATCGATGGGAATCCGTCCGCGTACTTGGACGGGAAAGTTTCCTATGTTGTTGTATTGTTCTGGAATCCAGCCTTCTCCGCCGGTGGGATTTCCGGTGCAACCGGTCGCCATTGCGAGTCCGCCCGTTCCCGCAAGTTGAAAAAACGACCGCCGGGAAAAGCCTTGTCCCTTATGATCATTATCTTGAACCGGGTTATCTTGTTCAGAATGGTGTTCTGTGTTGTGCTGTTTGTTCACGATATACCTCTCCATTAGAGCGGTGGTTATTATACCCCGGTTTCGGCGAAATGTCTATACCGCCGGACGGCGGACTGGCAACGCGCCCAGTCCGTCGACGCGTTTTTCTTTTTTTAGAATTTTTGGAAAAACCGGGGCTTTCGTCCAAAAAGTTCCCAACACGTCGGCTTTTTTTACGCAGTACAGGGAACCTCTCACAATCAATTTTTCATTTTGTTCATTTTGACTGATGCCGAAACGCACCAAACCGATACTTTGCGTCCCTTACGTAACCCATGGCATCCTTTGCGGTTCAATCCGAACTCTTTTAACCGCAAGGGGCGCAAAGAGGGTGCAAAGGACGCAAAGAATCTATTTTTAGAGTTCCCACAATTTAATCCGAAAAGAGACCTGCCGATGAAAAAATCCTAACATGATCCGGTGTTTCGATGTTGGAACGGGGCATATTGCTCTGGGGAGAGGGATAAGGTACAATACTGGTCGATGGCTTGGGGCTTGTGTTCCCTGCCTTATTCCAAAACCTCGGAGAAATTTATCGAGTAACCGAAAATCGAAAACAATTAGTTGACGAAAAGTCATTTGTCTTGTACCGAAATTTGCAAACTTCATTTTAAGACAATATGCCATTCAGGATAACACGTTTTTTTATACGTGCCGTTTCTGGATGCAGTCTGATTCCGTCTCTCTATCTATTGATTAACGTCCCTGTTTATTCAGGGGTGTCAGATCATGTTGGATAGAGACGGTTCTTGCAAATACCGGGTACAAGCAATGTGATTGCTGATGCCCTTTCTTTGTGTACCTGCTGTTTGGGTGGGGGCTTGGATTGGTTGATAGCGTTCTCTTTTCGGCAATCGGCGAATGTTTTCACGCTAACTCCAAAACACAATGGCAAACTGGAAATACTACAATGAAAACGGAGAAAAAATCGCTGTTACTGGTGGGCAACTCAAAGAACTTGCCAAACAAGGAACAATTACACCAGAGACTTTTGTAGAGACCCACGATGGACGTACCGGTCTTGCAAAACATGTAACTGGGTTGACGTTTCCTGAACCATCTCCGATAAAAAAAGAATTTGAACAAGTCCTAGAAGAGTGCCTGTCCACAATAGACCAACAACCTTCTATTCCATTGCCCAGCCATACCCCCATCATAAATTCCTTTGCTATTCCTATTCCCTCTACACCTATCCAACACACTCCCGTGCCGATTCCTGTAACGTCAATTCAATACGAATATAAATGTGTCGCTGCACCGATGATTATCACTATCTCGTCGTCTAGTCCTGCAATGCAAGCAACAGAGGAGAAAAAAACCGTTGAGTCCTTTGGAGAAATTATCAACGAAGAATGTCATGACGATTGGGAGTTTTATTCAATGGAACAAATTACCGTAAAAAACAATCCCGGATGTCTTGGGGCGTTTATGGGGGTGAAGGCGGTAGAAACCGTTTATAACATGCTCGTTTTCCGTAAACCGAAATAACCAAACCATATTTCCCTTACATACCAATCCTACCTAAACACAATGCCGAACTTTTTTTACACAGACGCAAACGGACAAAAGCAAGGTGCCATCAGCCCTTCACAATTGAAAGAACTGGTCGCACAGGGTATCATTACGCCCGATACGCTGCTAGAAACGGATACAGGGCACAAAGGAAAAGCGGGACAGATTAAGGGGCTATTCAACGTTCCAGTTCAATCGTCCACTCTATCAGTCAACCGAGCAACACCGATACCTTCTAATGTTCCGATGGTAGATACAGAAGAAGACTCGGAATCAGATGACTATGATGACGATTATGATCACGAGCGTATCGCCTCGTTACACCGATTGTCCACTTGGTCAATTCTATTTTTCTTGCTTCTAATGTTCATAGGGCAACAAATTATGCCGATGGGGGGAATGGGCAGCCCCACTTTTCTCCGTATATTTTTCGGTGTTGCCGCAATAGGTTTTTGGAGTTTTTCCATCGTTTGCGTTGTTCGTTTGGCAAGAGCAATTCTATACAATGTCGCCACAGTCGTGCTTTTCGCAATATGCGTTTGCCCAATTCCGCTGATATTTCTTCCGTTTTCCATGACACTAGTTGGAGTGCTCATGCTTTTATGCATGAGTGTCCCTTTGGTATGCGTGTATTTTCGTGCAGGAAAGATTCTCAAACAAGCCGGATATAAGGTCGGTATCATTGGAGTAAACATGCAGGAATTTGGTATTGATGCCCGCATTCCAGAGGAAGTCAAAACTACGATTTGTTTCGTAGTCATTATCGCCATCTTCGGCTTTTGGCTTGTTCCGGCATATTTTAGCGGTGCCCGTCATACAGAGCAACGAACAATCAGATTAACTCCCGATGAAATACGTGAAGCCGATAGGTTTATCGCTCAATTCGGGAATAATGCGATTGTATGTTACTTGGACAGCGGTGCAATGTCCCCCTACGTTGATGCGAATAATAAGATTACCGATGCCACTAGCATTCTCAAACATCTCAGGTATTTTGTTTCACGAGGAGCAGATGTTAATGCGAAAGACAACAACAATGGCTTTACTCCACTCCATATTGCTGCGGCATTGGGATGTGTCGAAATGGTCAAATTTTTCGTTTCCAGTGGAGCCGATGTTAATGCGAAAGACAACAACTTCAGCGTTACCCCACTTCACATGGTCGCAAGAGACGGTAGTATTGAAGTTGCCCAATTTCTCGTTTCACAAGGAGCAGATGTTACTGCGAAAAACGTTGGAAATGAAACTCCACTTGACGCAGCAGTGAGAATGGGGAGCAGGGAGATGGTAGAATACCTCATAACGGTTATGCCCTTACAGACCTACCGAGATAACGAGTTGGGTTTCAGTTTTCGCTATCCCTTTGGTTGGCAAGCAGAGGCTCGGACAGATAGCGAGATGGCAGTCATTGCATTTCGAATGGCAAGGGTTGACGATGATCCTCCGCCAGTCGTCAGAGTGACAATTCTTTTCTTTGAGGAGGAAGTGCCAGTGGAAGATGTTTTCAACATAGAGGATTACGCGACAGCAAGGACGGATTTCATAGAAGAATTTGAGGCAATGGGAGCACGAGAAATAAACATCAAAGATTTCGGAGTCAGAAAAAATGGCGATAGAGAATATCTTTTTTGGCATTTTCAGCACACGACAGTCCATCTACCGACAGGAGAAAACCGCCATGTGGAACAAATTAACGCTCATTTTCTACATAATGATATGCTGTTCAATGTTACAGCTTTAGACAGCCAAGCCAATTTCGACAAAAACCGTCCCATTTTCGATTCAATTATCAATTCCTTTCAATTTGATTGAATGCTTTGCAAAAAACATGTGTAGATACTATTGGCGTAACCCATGGCGTACTTTGCGGTTCAATCCGAACTCTTTTAACCGCAAGGGGCGCAAAGAGGGTGCAAAGGACGCAAAGAATCAAAGAAGCAAAGAATCGGATGTGTCAAAACTTTTTGGGAATCAGCAAGTGTTCCCCGGTTGACATCGGAATTGTGCCCCGATCGAACCTCAAAAGACAAGTCCCCAAGCATTGGAAACGTTGGACTCCACAAAAAATTGCCCGTTTTAACACAAAAATTCCCAAAAAGATTTAACACACCCCAAAGAATCTATTTTTAGTTCAGTCCGTCGACACGTTTGCCTAATGGTAGGTTGCCGACCGCCGGGCGGCAATGTGCGGTACTCCGCACTTGGGAGGCGAACACGCCATGCCCCGCGTTTTCCAGTGCCAATCGGCTATCGCCGACGCAACCGCCCGGCGGTCGGTTGCCTACCTTGGCTGCCCCAATTGCAAACGTGTCGACGGACTGATTTTTAGTTGGACTGGTTGACGGAGTTTCCGCCACAGAATATAATAACCCCTTCCCGTTTTACATTTAAGACTTTTCCTATACCACTTGTGATGCTTCGTATAGTTTGTTTTCCGCTGTTATTGATTTTGCTTTTCCCATCCTTCGGTTGTCAAAGGAGAGTAGAAAGACCCCCCATACCGGTTCCGGACGTTGTTGTGGAGTCCGTGCTGGTGCAAAATGTGCAGCCTTACATCGAAGAGACCGGGATTACGGATGCGTCCGACTTCGTGGAGATTCTTGCCAGGGTATCGGGATTTCTGCAAGAAATCCGGTATGCTTCCGGCGACATCGTCGCCGCCGGTGCGCCGCTCTTTTTGATCCAGCCGGAGCAATACCAGGCGGAGGTCAAAGCCGCCGAGGGGAGACTTGCGGCGGCGCAAGCCGACCTCGTTCACATGGAGGCAAATCTTTCGCGGACACAACGGACATTCGATCAGGGAGCGTCCACCCAAGAGGATTTGGATACTGCGACGGCACATCGGGATGCGGCGGCGGCGGCAATTATGCAAGCCGAAGCCTCGCTGGACATTGCCCAATTGAACTTGTCCTATACCGATGTCCGCAGTCCGATCATGGGGAAAGTTGATCCCAGTACCGTCGGTATCGGCGATATGGTCGGTCCGCTTGGGAGGGCAACTTTGCTGACCACTGTTGCCGGGATGGATCCGATTTTTGTGAATTTTGACATTAGTGATGCACAGTTCAACACTATTCGTGCCTTTGCCCGGGAACACCATAAGCCGGTGATCGAAGAAGGGATATTGCAGCAACTCCAAGAGGTGCGGGAAAGCGGAGCAGAGGTGACTGAGCAGGAAGAGGGTGCGCTGAGCCGCCTCGAAGAGTTCCAGATTCCTTTTGAGATAAGTCTCATGGTCGGTGCCGCACCGGACGCGGGGGAGTTTCTTTACAAGGGAATCATTGAAACCGCCTACAATAGAATCGACTCCTCCACCGGAACAATAGGAGTTCGCGGCAAAATTTCCAATGCGGATTATGCAATTTTCCCCGGTCAGATTTGCCGGGTGCGAATTCCTATTTGGGAAATTGAAAATGCCGTCCTTGTCCGGCAGGAAGCCGTCGGGACGGATATGAATCAGCGGTATGTCTATGTTATCGATGACCAAAACACTGCGCATCGCCGGGTCATTGAACTGGGTGCTCTCCAACCGGACGGTACCCGGATTGTTACCAAGGGACTCGAACCGGGTGAACGGTATGTCGTCAGCGGAATTCAAAAAGTGCGAGATGGTTTGCAGGTGAAGGTGCGGGAGTGAGAGACTTTCGCCAGTACACCGTAAAGGGCGTAAAGGGCATGGAAGTTGCTCCTTGCGTCCTTTGCGCATTTCCTTGCGAACTTTGCGGTTAAAAAAAAGAGAATTGAACCGCAAGGGGCACAGAGAAAAATGGGCACAGAGGAAAATGTCCCATTCCTTCTGTTTAGGGTTGCCCTTGCAGGGAGGGCGTTGTCAACGGTTTGGTCCATTTCAAAATTGCCCGATCCAATAGTTCCGGTTCTATCGGTTTCGCCACGTAATCATTCATCCCTGCCTCTGTGTATTGCCGCAGGTCTTTCTCCATTGCATTGGCGGTTACGGCAATGATAGGGAGTGATGCGTATTTGGGGTCGCTTCTGATTTCCAGCGTCGCTTGAACACCGCTCATCTCCGGCATTTGAATATCCATGAGCACCAGGGCGTAGTCCTTTTGTTTGACCATTTCGACCGCCCGGAGTCCATTCGCCGCCACGTCGACCCGGAATCCCCTCTCTTCCAGCATTTTTGTTGCCACAATCTCGTTAATTTTGTTATCCTCAGCCAAGAGAACCGGTAAACCGTGCAATGATTCAGGAAAGACGATGACCTCTAAATCGTACTGCGGCACCTTAAATGCGGCAGTAAAAAAGAATGTGGAGCCCCCCTGAACTTCACTCTCGTACCAGATACGCCCCCCCATCATTTCGACGAGACTGGAAACGACGGTCAGTCCTAGTCCCACGCCGCCGTATTTCCTTGTTCCCGAAGTGTCCGCCTGCGAAAAGGGGCGGAAAATTGCAGATTGATCTTCGGTGTCAATGCCGATGCCGGTGTCCTGCACGGAAAACCGGAGCCGAACGTTTTCGTCCTCGGACGATTCTAATTGTACCTGAATTTGTACCGACCCCTGCTCCGTGAATTTGAGAGCGTTATCTACCAGACTGATAAGAATTTGTTGCAGTCTTATCGGATCACCCGTTACGAGGGCGGGCACATTGTCATCGACCGAATGGACAAGCCGAAGATTTTTTGCCCTGGCATCCTCCTGAAAGAGAGACTGTACGTACATCAGGGGCTGCCGCACATCGAAATCTTCTGATTGGGTGAAGACTTTGCCCGATTCGATTTCAGAGAAATCGAGAATGTCGTTGATGATTTGGAGCAGATTTTTTGCGGAAGCCTCCATCGTGCTCACATAAGAGGCTTGTTCTTCCGAGAGACTGGTATGATGAAGCAGATGAATGATCCCCAAGACCGCATTCATGGGTGTCCGCAATTCATGACTCATATTGGCGATGAATTCATCTTTGACTTGTCCGAGATGTTCGGCGGTCTCTTTGGCGATGCGAAGGTCGGCTTCAATTTTTTTGATTTCGGTAATATCCACGAGCCAAACGATCACTCCCGGTTCGTCATAGTATTTCGTCAGGAAGAGGGAGGCAAGCATTTCTTTGATTTCGCCGTCTTTGGAGCGTATCGTCACCGATTCCCAGTTGATGTGGTCTTTCTCTTTGACATCCGAGAGTAACGTTGCTCCTTTTTCCTGATCGACAAAGCAGTGGAGCAGCGGTTCTCCGATCTTGGGAGCGAGCAAATCTCTCATAAACGTCGAGGCAAATTTGATTCTGTCATTCACGAGAATCGCAAAACAGATCGGACTGGAATTGATCACATCAAACAACAATAACTGCTGATGTTCCAGTGCCGTCTGTTGTTGCTTCAATTCCCGAATGTCCCGGATATAGGCGGCAACAATGTGATTGTCCTTTTGCTGGACCCGAACGAGGGTTACTTCAGAAGGAATGAGTTCGCCGTCCGGTTTTTGATGCATGAATTCTTCACGGACATATCCTTTTTCAAATGCAGCATCAAGTTTGTCCTTTATGATTTTGGCGGACAGTTGCCCATCAGGCTGATACTCCGGCGAGAGTTCGAAAAAACGTTCGCAATATTCTTTTTTGTCGCGTAATCCGAAGAGTTTGACCGATTCAAGATTACAGTCGATGACTTCACGCTGTTCGCTCCAGAACATGCAGCAGAGCGGCGTGGCATCAAGCATGATTTGCGTCCGCTCGGCGGCTTCTCGGTCTTTCATTTCTTCGAGAGAATCTTCGAGTTGTACCACCATTTTATTAAAGGCTCTCGAAAAATCCCCCATAAAATCGACCCGTTGAGAAAGGTCGCCGGCGGCAACCTGTTCGACCTGCCAGGCAAGATGGAGCATGTTTGCCTGCAAGGTTTTCAAGAATCCCCAAATGGCACCGCGGTTGGGCAGTTCGATATTGAATTCCCCTTTGGAAAAACTTTTAAGCGTCTCTCTGAATGCAAGGACTTCATCGTAGAGTTTGTCTGCCACTTCGACACTCATTCCCGCCTCGGGCTGGACTTCTCCCGTCGGCAAAACCTCTTCCTTTGCCGGAACCGAGCGGTCTTTCAGCAGTTTCTGGATGATGATCCCGGTGTCAAATTCGGGACCAAGTTCTGAGGAGGACATAAACGGGGGATGTTGAATCCGAAAAGCACGAGCCTATGTTGCCGGAAACGCTATTGTACCATAAACGGCATGAAATTGTCCTTTGCGCCTTTTGCGGTTAAATCTTCTTTTTTTTTACCGCAAAGACGCAAAGAAGCGCAAGGGACGCAAGGTTCAATTTTATGCCGTTTTTTCATGCCGTTTGAGGTATGCCCGCAAAACGTGACACCCCCGCAAGAGGACTTGCTTTGTCCGCCTGCTTCGGGTAGAATAGAGGGTGATTGTCCTCTTCCTTCTGATTTTGCATTATACTTATGACCGTTTGGATGACCGACCGGATTATCGTTGTGCCGCTGGATATGTCGGAGTTTTCGCTCAAAGCACTGGAAGCCGCAAAAGATATGGTGAACGATGTTTCCAACATCCGTATTGTGCATGTTTTGCCCCCTATCGACCGCCCGGTTCTCGGCTCCGAACATCGGGAGGAGCAGACCAGAGCCGCGATGAGTGCGTTTATCCAAGAACATGGCTATCCCAAGATGAATATCACCATTCTTTCAGGGGAGCCGGTCAAGCAAATCGTTCAGTTTGCCGAGGACAGTGCCGCAGGACTTGTTGTGATCCCCTCACACGGGCGCGGGATGCTGACCGAAATGTTGCTCGGCTCCACAACGTACAGCGTTGTCCGCCGTGCTTCTTGTCCCGTATTGGTACTGAAACCCAAAAAATAAAAAATAAAGGAGTATAAATTATGTCGATTGATATCACGACACTGCAAGAGCGGTACGTCAAAAAGAAAAAAGAGTTTGAAATCGATAAACTCTTTTCGGCACTCGTTAAATTGGAAGGGAGCGACTTGCACCTGAAAGTGGACCGTCCGCCGACTGTCCGGGTCAAAGGCTCTCTTCGGAATCTCAACCGGGGTCCTATTGATGACGAAGAAATGACCCGGATGATTTTGGCAATCATGGATGACCGTAACCGAAAGATTTTAGCGGATACCGGCGGAGCCGACTTTTCGCATCAGTGCGAAGTCGATGGCGTGCCATGGCGGTTTCGTGTCAATGTGCTGACGCAGATGGGACATCTCGGAATGGTTGCCCGGCGGATCAACAACTTTATTCCTGACTTGGAAAAACTGCATCTGCCCCCGTCGCTTTATGAACAATGCAAGCATGCGCAGGGAATGATTCTTCTTGCGGGCATCACCGGGTCGGGAAAGAGCACCACCATTGCGTCGATGCTCAATTATATCAACCGGCATTACAGCAAGCATATCTTGACGCTGGAAGACCCGATTGAGTTCCTTTTCAGCGAGGAAAAATGTCTCATCAACCAGCGTGAAATCGGGCAAGACGTAGTCGATTTTGGCATCGCTATGAAACATGCGGTGCGGGAAGACCCCGACGTGATGCTCGTCGGTGAGATGCGTGATAGGGAAACGTTCGAGACCGCCATTCACGCCGCCGAGACGGGGCACTTGGTCTTTGGAACGATTCACGCTTCGACGGCACCGAGTACGATTGGACGTATTCTCGACCTTTTCCCTGCGACGATGCACCGGGCAATCCGCAGTGCGTTGGCATTTAATATGAAGTGTATCGTTGCCCAAAAACTGTTGCCGTCCTGTATGGAAGGTGTTTCGCGGGTACCAACCGTTGAAATTATGATATTCAATTCAACGATCCGCAAATTGATTCTCGAAGAGGTGGATGAAAAACTTTCCGATGCCATCCGAATCGGTGCGACCGAAGGAATGCAGGATTTCACGATGAGTTTGAAGGACCTGGTCAACTTGAAAAAAATTGACCGTCCCACTGCTTTTGAAGTTGCCCCGAATGTCGAAGCACTGAAAATGGCACTCAAAGGGATTGAAGTGAGAGAGCCGGGAATTCTGTAAAGAATATCCTATCAAACGGCATGAAAAGTGTACCTTGTGTTCTTTGCGCCCTTGCTCATTAACAGGGCTTTGTGAACCTTGCGGTTAAATTTAACCGCAAAGACGCAAAGACGCAAAGAAATGCAAAGAACGCAAAGTACCATTTCGTGCCGTTTACGCTGAATTTCCCCCCGCACAGACTTGCCCTTTTTTTCCGGTTTTTCCGGTTATTTCGGTCTCTTTCAATTTTGCGCCCCTGTAATGCCGAAAAACCGAACGTCAAGGTGCCGTTTGAACCGCTTGTATCGGCAACGCAGTTTGACTATTTTGCCCATTTTGTGCTGGTTGTCCATTGGCAAGTTGCCTTTTCGATGTACAATAGCCGAAAATCCGCTTATGATATTCCTACCCCAACGCTCCAACGGTACTTATCGTTTTTCGGACAACACGGAAGTCAAACCGCGTAAAAAGACGCTTGTTGAACAATCGCACATGATCAGCACGCCTGCAATGCGTTTTACCCACCCGTTGCCCTGTGGTGCTATTTTGCACGACACGGGGGTGCAGTTTGTCGTCATCAGCCGGCTGGCGAAGTCGATGAAACTGCTGCTCTATAACAAAGTGACTGATAGGGAACCGTCGGAGGTGATCCAGTTTAACCGCGAAAATAACCGTTGGGGGCACGTTTGGTCGGTCTTTGTCAAGGGACTGAAAGCGAAGCAACTTTATCACTTTCAAGCCGACGGTCCCTTTGAACCCGAAAAAGGGTTGCGTTTCGACGGTCGCGCCCGGCTGATTGACCCCTACGCCAAAGCACTGGCAGGTTCGTTTCAGCCCTCGACCGATGGTATTGTCCGTCCGCCGAAGTGTGTCGTGATTGATGACAGTGATTTCGATTGGCGCGGCGACCGGCATCTCCGGCACGATTTTTCCAAGTCCGTTATCTATGAGTTGCACGTCAAGGGTTTTACCAATTCACCGACCAGCGGAGTGAGCCGTCCCGGCACTTATTTGGGATTGATTGAAAAAATCCCCTACTTGCACTCACTCGGCGTGACAGCCGTCGAACTGATGCCGATCCACGAGTTTCCTATTCTTGGAACGGACGGCAAAGAACCCCGCGTCAAAAATTATTGGGGATACGACACGATGGCATTCTTTTCGCCGCACCGGGGTTACGCCTACGGCAAAGAACCGGGAGCACAGGTTCGTGAATTCAAAGAGATGGTGCGTGCGTTCCACGCGGCGGACATCGAAGTTATTCTGGACGTGGTCTTCAACCACACCTGCGAAGGCAATGAAAATGGTCCGACGCTCTCCTTCAAGGGACTCGACAATCAGATTTACTATATGCTCGACCGGGGCAAGTATTACAAAAATTACAGCGGCTGCGGCAATACCGTCAACGGCAACCATCCGATTGTCCGGGAAATGATTTTTAATTGCCTCCGGTACTGGGTGCATAATTACCACATCGACGGTTTCCGGTTTGACTTGGCATCCATCTTGAGCCGCGACCAATCGGGAAACTTGCAGGCAAATCCGCCGTTGGTGGAGCAGATTTCCGAAGACCCGATGCTGGCGGACACAAAAATCATTGCCGAAGCGTGGGATGCGGCGGGAGCCTATCAGGTCGGTTCCTTCGGCACGTTCGGAACCGGCTCGCAACGCTGGGCAGAGTGGAACGGCAAGTACCGGGATGATATGCGCAAGTTTTGGCGCGGCGATCAAAATATGACCGGTGCATTGGCAACACGGATTGCCGGTTCAAGCGACTTATATTCTCACAGCGGGCGGCGACCGCAGAGCAGCGTCAATTTTATCACCTCCCATGACGGCTTCACGATGAACGATCTCGTGACGTACAATAACAAGTACAACATGGCAAATGGTGAAGACAACCGGGACGGCGAAAACAATAATTGCAGTTGCAATTACGGTGTCGAGGGTCCCACAACGAATGTGGGGATTGAACTGGCACGAAACCGGCAGGTCAAAAACATGCTGGCAACGCTGCTGTTGAGTCAGGGGGTGCCGATGATTGTAGCAGGAGACGAGATTCGCCGGACACAGCAGGGAAACAACAATGCGTACTGTCAGGACAACGAAATTTCATGGGTTGATTGGCGGCACTTGAAGCGGCATGAAGATGTCTTTCGGTTCACACGGGAATTGATCAAGTTCCGTCAAAAGGAGATCACAATACGGCAGCCCTACTTTTTAACAGGACAGCCTCGTGTACCGGGCGGACTGCCGGACATCAGTTGGTACGGGGCAATCGGCGGATGCGTGCCGTGGAATCAGGGCTTGGAGCGGAGTTTAACATGCCTGCTGTCCGCCGTACCGCCGACAAGGGAGTACGAAGGTTCACTGTACCACATCTTGATCATGTTTCATGGCGGCTGGGAAGCCAAGGAGTTTTACTTTCCGGCAGTATGTCAGAATTTTTCGTGGCGGCTTTTCGTGGACACCGCCGCCGATTCGCCGAACGACATTTATCCTGAAAGGACGGGACCGAAGCCGAATTTGAAAGCACCGGTCAAATTTTTACCGCATGCTCTGCGGGTCTATCTCGCCGAAGCGAGGTGAAGGTTAAGAGTCCTCTGCTGAAAACGGCATGAGTTTAATGTGCCTTTGCGTCCTTTGCGGTTAAAATTTAACGGCAAAGGACACAAAGAATCTATTTTTAGAGGTTCCTTGTTGTAAAATGAGGTTTTCACTCCAGCCTTTGCCCACTGGGAAAACATGTGAACGGACTGCGGTTCAATTGTTCACCGTTGGCTGTCTCTCCGTTATTTCCTCCAAAAACCGTTCAATCATTTCGTTGACCTCTTCTGGATGTGAAAGAACCGGCGAATGTCCGGCTCCTTTAATGCGGATGTCTGGATTCGTCAGTCGAATCGGGAGCAGCCAATCATTCGTTCCATGAATCTGCAACGTCGGTTGGTCAAAAATTGTTACTTCATTTTCCTCCGGCAATCGGCGGCGATACGCCCAGTCAAACATCATTCGGGCAAGTCCTGCCAAACGAAAGAGCGGTATTTCGACAAATGACCGAATGATTTTCGGTTCAATAAAACAGCGCACCAACCAAGGGAAACACAAGAAAAACCTTAGGAACAGCCGGGCAACAAACAATCGTGCGGGTCGAAGCGGAGGACACCTATGCAGCAGCAGCCAATCGACATAATACCGTCTTGGGAATTCTTCCGGCTTACGAATGGAAGCGAGCAAGATGCAGCCTGAAGCACCGAGTTCGCGGGCAACGTAAGGAGCAATCATTCCGCCGAGCGAAAGACCGCACACGACAAGGGATGCCGTTGGACGTTTGTCTAATTCAGCACGAATGACTCCGGCAAATCGAACGGCATAGTGTTCCAGAGTTTCATTCGGCAACGGTTCGATCCAATCGGCAGCGTAACTGTTTGGAAACGCTGCCGTCTGGTGCTTGAACAATCGGTGATCCAGTCCGATACCGGGAAGGAAAACAAGCGTCGGCGGTGATGCGGTCATCCCGGCTATCCTAACTTATATCGCGAAATAATCAAGATTCTCTGCTGACGAATTTGTAATGGGAACCTCTAAAAATAGATTCTTTGCGTCCTTTGCATAATCTTTGCGCCCCTTGCGGTTAAAATAATTCGGATTTAACCGCAAAGTACGCAATGGGTTACGCAAGGGGCGCAAAGTACAGATTTGGTGCGTTTCGGCATAGATCAAAATGTAAAAATTGATTTTTAGAGATTCCCATACCGCTTGCAGTATCATTCCCCGCCCTACTCCGCCGTTCTCACCATCAGCGGCAGCAGTTCGTAGCGGTGCATATCTATCAGTACGGCATCCTCTTTGACTTTGAACGTCTTAAGTTCTTGTCCTTGCAGATTCCTTGCCGAAGCACTGACCGGCGGTAAAAATGACCGTAATGCAAAATGTCCCCGGCGACCCGCCACCTCTTGCAAATAGACCACATAACCGGCAACCTTCTCCTCTTCGAGTACCGGTGCCCAGTGCAACGCCACGATATGGTGCGACTCAATTTGAAAAAGCCACGCCGATGGATTCTTCGGACAGGATGACACCGGAAAGACAAATCCTTCCTGCCCCAGCGCAAAATCATGCGACACCAACATCGGATTTTTTATGTTCACGCCGACTCCCAATCGAAACTGTTTTTGCGATTCCCCCTTGACCATCAGCAGCGTATCTAATTGCCGCTCCCCGCTGCGGCGGTGAAAGGGTAAGCCTTCCGAGAGAAAGGTGAGGGACTCCGTTTCGTGGCGAAGATCAACCATCATCGGCGAATGGAGATGCCTGTGGTTGGGCAAAAGGTGAACAGCATCATTCAAGTTGCCAGAGAGTTCCAGTGTGTCATCATTCCACGCATACCGCACGGCAAGGTAAGAGTTCCAGCGGTCGTCGTCCAGTTCGATAAGAGGTTCAAGTGTCAAGTCGAATTCCAGCAGCCGGCTTTGGCTGCGGATGGTGATCGTCTCCGTAAACCGGGCGGCAAGTTCCCCTTCGGGAAAGACAAGACGACCCGCCATTGTTAACTGCCCGGCTTCGGGGGTGGCTTTTGTGAGGGCAATCTCATCGACGCATTGTACCGTGTAGGTTTGATGGTGGCGGCAGGCAATCTGCCGGGAAAGTTGATTGTAGCGGGAGCGGTTCGTGAAAATCGACCGTAAGACTCCGGTGGCGGCATCGAACTTTGCGGTGAAGTATCTGTTCTCTAACAGATAAACATTCCGCTTTTCGCCCCGTCCAATGTCGTCGGTTGCCGGACGTGCGAGAACGGGGGCGGGTTTGGCTTTGGCGGTGAAAGGATGGGAGATGGCGGACAGCAGACGGCGGACAGCAGAATTTTGTTTGTTCCCATCTTCCGGTAACACCGTCGCCGATTCTGCCGCCGTCTGCCGTCTGCCATCTGCTGTCTCCCCCCGGCTTTCAACGAAAGCATATCCCATCGGCGGGACATCGACGGCAATCTCCTCGATGAACATTCTGCGGGTAAAACTTAACGGGTTGATGAGGAGAGACGGCAGCAGAATCGGGGCGGCTACGCTGCCTTCTCTGCCGCCGCCTTCTCTGCTGCCGTCTGCCGTCTGCCGTCTGCCGTCTGCCCCGCTATCTCCCCCCGGTATCACTGCCTCGACGAACTGCTCGACCAACGGCGTATCCCCGATGGGGTGCTTCAGCAGTGTCAACAACGTTTCCATTGCTGACTGTACCAGCCGTTCCCGGCTCTCGCGGTAAACGTTGTTCCACTGGGAAATGGAATTTTGCGAGATGGGATTCGGTGAAATAGGATTCTGCGAAAGGGGATTCTGCTCCGGTTCCCTCAATGCACGGACGGGATACTTTTCGTAACCGTAGTGCTGCATTCCGCCGGAGTAAGAGGTGCTGCTGAAGTATTCTTCGATGTTCACGAATTTTCCCAGCCCGGTGGTGTAGCGGTTCATCCGCCGCAGGATGTCTAGCCAGCCGCTTTTTTGTCCCGGAAAGAGTGCAAAGACCGAAGTCGGCACGCTGTCCTGATTGAGTTGCGAACTGAATTGATCCGCCAACTCAAAGAAGGCAAGATATTTAGAGGGGTCAATCGGATAGCGGAGAAGCGCGTCTATACTGGTGTTGTCCGTTCCCTGCCAAACGATTTTGCTCTGGTCTTTGTCAGGAAGTTGCCAACCGGCAAGCGGAGCGAAGTGTATTGCTCCTTTCATTTCCGCAAGTTTGAGCAACTGCGGCAGTACCGGCGACAAACCGGTATGGAGCCGACCATAGACAGTGGGGGAAACATTCAAAAGTTCACGATAGAGCGAAAGTCCCGCCAGAATACGGTCGGCAACGTCCAGAATCGGCAGGAGCGTCAGCGGCGGCGGTTCCGTGTCGGCAACGCCGTCGTCAACACCATCGTCAACGATAAAACGCACCTTCTTTTGCTCCACCGCCGACTTTAATGCCGCAAAAGTTTCCGGCTGCGTTTCCGGCAGGGTTGCCAGCACACTGCTGGATATAAAAAGATTGACCTGTTCCGCATCGTGCAGCAGTTGCCGGAGCGGTTCGCCGGTGGTGGTTTTCGTGACGAGAGTCAGTTCAATGAAGTAATTTTGCGTCGGATGATAGTTATCCTTTGCCATCGCGACTTCATCAAACGCGCTTTGCAGTGCCTGCTGAATACTGTTCGGTTCGCCGCTGCGTGCTGCCTTGATGGCGTTATTCATCAAGTTTTTGAGCCGGACTTCATCAGGAGTATTCATGTAGTACGAGTTCCGGTTCAGCAAAGAAAGCAGAAACCGTGCCGCCGCAAAGGCGTAGCAATCATTGATGAAGTCCTCTTCAAAAGGGGCTTCGTCCAAAGGCTGTCCGTCATCATTTGGAGACTCATCATTTCGGGCAATCATAATTTGCCGGATGATGTCGTCCCGATGACTGGTGTTCCGAATGATCGTACACTCGGCAGTTTGCTTGTCCCAGTCCTGGTTCCAGAATGATTCACTGCACGGGGGAACAATCACAATGTCTCGTTCCAGATTAAAGGGGGGATACGAAGCGGTCTCCCAGCGGGGAATAGCGGTATCCCGTTCGAGCAATGCCGGATGATGCGCCGCCGTCCACGCTTCGAAGAGTTCCCTGGCATCAGATTCGTTGCGTCCTGAAGTAAGATAATCGAATTGCGAACTGGGATAGAGAACGATGGTTGCCATGAGTGTTCATTATACCGCAAACGGCATGAAACGATACCTTGCGCACTTTGCGCAACCTTTGCGTCTTTGCGGTTAAAAAATCTTACCGCAAGGGACGCAAAGGGACAATTTCACGCCGTTTACTCTCCCTTTCCGGTAAAGACTTTACTCCATCGACAATTGTTCAAAAACCAAATGATCCAAGGTTACATTCAGTTTTTCAAAAACAGGGCTGCCCACTAGAAACGTGAAGATTTCGTCGGCTTTTTCTTTGGGGTCAATGTCCAAAAACTGTTCGGGATAAAGAACTTTTGCGACGAACCAAGCATTGGCAAGTACGGCATCGTGATTGACAAAATAGAACGTATTCGGCAAAAGTGAATAGACTTTTCCTTGTTGCACCGCACTCAGCGAACGGTAAGCAGGGTCGTTTTTCAATTCCCTCAATCCGCTGGCTCCGCCGAGGTAGAGTGTGCCGAGATCGAGAAAAAGAATCTCCGGGTTCCATTCTAAAATTTTCTCTTTCGCCAGCATCGTGTGCCGTTTGCCGAGTGCCGGTTCGTCTTCGTTCGCTTTGACCGGACTTTCTGCACCGGCAATCACAAATGGCGGATAACCGGCTTCCGAAGAATTAAAGCCGTGAGAACCGCCGTAGGACACACCGCCGACATAAACGAGCGGCTTTTGATGGCGGTAATGCTGCACTCTCTTTTGAATGTCCGCAATTTCTTGGTCGAAAAACTCTATCAAAGCCTCTGCCCGGTCTTTTTTATCCAAGACTGCCCCCAGGAGCCGCAGCCCGGCATCAAATTCTTCGCGACCGGCTGTGATACACCGCATCGGAATCAACAAGACGGGGATACCGGTTCGGCGTGTTAATTCTCTCGGATCGTACCCGCCCCCGGAATCGGCTCTGATGATGAGTTGGGGCATCGGGTCTAAACTCAAGAGAAGTTCCGGCGAGTCGCGTCCGCTGGTTTCACCGCCGATGGGCAATTCCTGAAGTTCGGGATGAGCCGCCAAATAGGCTTTTAGAGTGCCCCGCTCCCCTCTGTTCCGCTCGTTGGTATCGATGGCGACGACTTTATCGACACATTTTAAATAGACTGCCAAACGGAGCGTTCCGCCGCTGCAATAAATCCGGTCAATTTTGGCGGGAACAAGCCCTTGTTGTTGATAATGTTCCCATTGTTCCATCGTTCTGATCGGCTCTAAAGACTCGAATGTTGCCGGAAGATTCGTACAACCGGCACAAAACAGAAGGAGCAACAGTGCCGAGAATGGAGCGGATTTTTTCCAAAAAAGGGATAGGGACACCGTTATTGACACCATTGAGTAATAAATTATAATGATTCGTAATACTGCTCCGCAGTTTATCAGATGCGGTGGTTTTGTCAAGACTTGCGGTTCCGTTTCTTTTTTTAACCGCAAAGCCGCAGAGTACGCAAAAATGGATGCAAAATACAACTCGCAAAGGACAACTCCACGCCTTTTTCAATATATGTCAAAACAAATCAAATACGACGCGTTTACATTGGTGGAACTTCTTGTAGTGATTGCGGTCATCGGCATGCTCGTCTCCTTGCTGCTTCCTGCCGTTCAAGCGGCTCGGGAAGCCGCGAGACGTATGTCGTGTACGAACAACCAGAAGCAAATCGGTCTTGCCCTGCATAGTTATCACGCCACGCACGATGCCCTGCCCGGTATTTCGGCACTGGTGCCGCGCATTATGAACAATGCCGTCTGTTGTCATGGCGGACAAACAGTATCGGTCTATGTGCGGTTATTACCCTTTATGGAACAACAGGCACTCGACGCTCTTATTCCGAAAGACAACAACAATAGTGCTCCCGGTGAAAACTTACAATGGATTTTCACACAGTGTCCGCGTCCGTATGACCATGTCGTCGTCGGACAACTCAATCGGGCATCGCAGGTATCCGTTGCCGCGTTTCGTTGTCCGACCGACGGCGGTCCGAATCAGATGACGACAATCGCCACCAATTTGGCAACACGCGGCGATACTGTTGCGGCACCGGTTACGCCGACGGCAACCAGTAACTATATGTTTTGTACAGGATCGGGAACGAATGACCATTATGGAATCTATCATCGAACGGACGGCACGTTTTATCTTGATTCCAGAGTCTGTCTGGGAACCATGCGCGACGGTTCCAGCAATGTGCTCGTTGTGAGTGAAGCGATTATCGGGGATGGGACTCCTTTGGGAACCCAACCTCCCAACCCGGCAATCCCCTGGGCGCGTTGTGCATTGGCACCCGACTATGGAAACAACCTGACTGCCCCGCCGCCGAATTTTTCAACGCAGAAAGCACTCACCGGAATTGATGTTTATGCAACGGACGTTGCCGACCTTGCCGCAGGCGAAACCGAATTTGTCGGCTGGCGCGGCTATCTCTGGTTGGCAGGACGTTCGTTCGCCACTTTTTTTACAACTTACAGTACACCGAATCCGAGACACCCTGATTGGGGAACGCGTCCGACGTATGGTTTTTACGCCGCAAGAAGTTTTCATAACGGCGGGGTCAACGTAACGATGGGTGATGGAAGCGTTCGGTTTGTCTCCAATGCGGTCAATCGAACGACCTGGCAAAATTGGGGCAAGGTTGATTCCGGCGAATCCAAGCCTGCGCTTTGATGTGCAGTGAACTTCTGTCAGAAAGCAATCTACCGTCATTTTGCTGCGCTCCATTCCGGCTTTTGTTAACAAAATCTGTTGTTAACAAAAAAACGGCATGAAATTGTACTTTGCGTTCTTTGCGGTGAAAAAAATGTGTGCGGGTAAAGCCTCATCTGCACGATTGACAACTCATCCCAAACATCGGATAATGGGGTGTATTCCCAGTGACTGGAATGTGCTATGGCTCACACTATTACCCGTGCTAATTTAGATCAGTTGGTCAGCCGATTATTGTCGGCGGATAAAGCCCTCATTGGACTTACCGAAGCCAATGGGCGGTATTTTTATCAACGAATCAGTGCTCCCCAAGAGATGATTCTTGATTCGGTCATCAAGCCGTCGAATTCGATTAAGGAATTCGTCTTCCCCCGGAGCGAGGCGATCTGTTCCTATCGGCACGAAGGAAAGAATTTGATCGTGATGGATGCTGAAGAAGTAACGCAGGAGCAGATTATTTTCGGAGCCCGTCCGTGCGACTCTGCGAGTTTGCCGATTCTGGACAAGGTCTTTGCCTGGGATTTTCAGGACCGCTTTTATCAGAAGCACCGGGAACGCACGACTATTGTAACCTTAGCCTGTACGGAAGCCGACAAGCATTGTTTTTGTACATCGGTCGGACTCGCCCCGGATACGCAAGCCGGTTCCGATGCGATGCTTTTGCAGATTGAGCCGGATTCCTTTGAAGTCCGAATCTTCACGGAAAAGGGAGCCGCCGTTTTTCGGGGACATACGGAAGAGTCGGATAAAACCGGCAAAACAGCAGTGCCGCCGGAAGTCCGGTTTGATGCCAAGCAGGTTGAGAATTATTTGCGAAAACATTTTGACCATCCGCACTTTGACCATACCAGTTTACGTTGCGTGGGCTGCGGCAGTTGCACGTACGTTTGTCCGACGTGCCACTGTTTTGATATTGTGGATGAAGGCGGGGCAAACAAGGGCAAGCGGGTTAAAAACTGGGACACGTGTCAATTCGGCATGTTCACGCACCACGCATCGGGACATAATCCGCGTTCCGACCAGTCGGCAAGACAGCGTAACCGGGTGCAGCACAAGTTTAGTATTTATCCGGAGAAGTTTGGAATGGTTCTTTGCACCGGCTGCGGAAATTGCACCCGGGCGTGCCCCGCTTCACTGGGAATCTGTCCGGTCTTGGAACTGCTTGACCAGGAAGCCAAGTCCGCGATGAATTGAACGCAGCCCGCTGTGTATCCTCTTTGTTTAACCGCAAAGGGCGCGAAGAGTTGCAAGGTTCGCAAAGGTGCGTTTTCGTCCCTGTGTTAAATGTCCACTCCGCGTTCCCTGAGTTGTTCGGTTCTTTTTTCGGAGCAGGTTTCGCAGCGGAACTCCGGCTCTTTATCATCCAGACGATCATAATTTTTTGCCTTCACGAGCCGGTAGCACCGGCAGTTTTTCTTGCCGCAATCAAAGCAATCAGCATTGGCTTGAATTTCCCAGAGCGGATTCTTTAACTTCGTGCGGAAAATAAATTTATCCACCCAGAAAAAAATACAAGAGCCGATGAAGTTGGCAAGAACGGTGGCGATAATGAAATTTATGTTTGTGTCATTGCTGAAAACACCGTTGCAATAAATCAAAACGGGTGCCAAAATCGGGGTGGAAAGTTGCCAACGCAGGGCATAGAGGATAAACTTTTTGAGCATAATGGGAAAAGTGTGAGTAAGCCTCTTTACAAGTGCCGTCATTGTACATTATTTCTGGATGGGGGAAGGGGTATCCCTGAAACGGCATAGAAGTTGCCCGTTGCGTTCTTTGCGGTTAAAAAAAGAAGATTTAACCGCAAAGACGCAAAGCTTTCGCAAGGGACGCAAAGTACCATTCCATGCCGTTGACGCTCTCTCTCACACAATAAACCGCGTTTGTCCCGGTATCGGAATCGGATAATTACCCGTTTCGTCGGGAAGTGTCGGCGGTTCCATCGTCATCGTCGCCTCTTCCGGCTTGATGCCGCCGAAGATGAAATCGGCATTGTATGCCTCTTCATATTTCACCGCATTCCCTTGATAGGCAACGATTTGCCCCAAGATAGCAACCATGGTACTGCTGCACATAAAATCGCCGCAGTTGACCGGATTGCCCGTCTTGATTGCCTTGATGAGTTCATTCTGCTCCGTCTGATAGGGATTGTTGCCCGGTCCGCGGTAGCGGTGAATTTCTTCGCCACTGCGGTTGACGAACCGGTTTTGATCCAGATAGCAGGTCGCTTTCGACCCCATGATAATGTCGCTCGAATTGTTGTAGCAATTATGCGTCGTCCGGCACATTGCGTAGAGTCTCGCCCCGCTTTTGTATTCATAAACAACGGAGGCGTGATCGAACATATCGCCGTAAACTTCACCGAAGGAACCGCTGCGTCCCGCCGTTGCGAATGCCCAGTCGGGCAGTTCCCCCTGCATTGCCCAGCCCATCCGGTCAACATTGTGAACCAGTGATTGTGTAACATCATCGCCGGAAAGCCAGCAGAAATGATACCAGTTGCTGAACTGATATTGTAATTCGGTTAGTCCGGGTCGGCGGGCGACGAGGTTATAGGGAGGACGCAGGAACATCGACTGCATCGCCACGATTTCACCGATTTCGCCGTCCTGAATCCGCTTCATCGTGTCCTGCCAGGCGAGAGACCATCGGCTTTGTAAACCGGACATCACGGAGAGTCCTTTTTCCTCCGCCAATTTGCAGGCGGCTTCAACTCGCCGGACTCCCTGCGGGTCAATCGCGTGCGGCTTTTCGACAAAGACATGTTTGCCTGCCTGAATGGCTGCCTCGGTGTAGAGCGGATGAAAATTCGAGGCACATGCAATCAGCACGACATCGCAGAGTTCGATCACCTTTTTATAGGCATCGAGGTCCCAAAAGCAGTGTTCGTCGGGACATTGGACTTGCTCCGGCTTCGCTTGCCTCAAATTGTTGCGCTGTGTCTTGACGCGGTTTTCAAACACGTCGGACATTGCCACCAATTTGACACTGGGGTCGGCTTGCATGGCTTCGATGGCGGCTCCTCCGGCACGTCCGCCGCTGCCGAGCATGCCGATTTTGATTTCCTCCCTGCCCTGTGCGTGGACATTGGGAGTGAGCGAAAGCCCGGTCAGCACCGCTCCGGTGGCGGCACTTGTTTTGAGAAAGTCACGTCTGGTTGAATTGTTGTTCATAGTGGTCTCCTTTGTAAAAAAATGTACTTGAAACAGCACGGTATGGTATGGCACACTGCGCTCTTTGCGGTTAAAAAAGGAATTTAACTTGTTCGGAAACCGTCATTCCGGCGCAAGCCGGAATCCAGATGAGAGACGTGCCCCCTGTTTTTATGGATTCCGGCTTGCGCCGGAATGACAATTAGGGCAGTTTCCGAACAACTCTATTTAACCGCAAAGGGCACAATGTTCATGTATTTCCATTCATGGTAACTCATTGATCCAAATCTCGCTCACAACTACGTTGGCACTGCTTTCGCCTCTTATGTTCAGTGCCAGTTTGCCGTCCCGAACGAACGCCATCGGAAGCGGCACTGTTACCGTTCTCGGCGGTAGTCCGCTTTCCATATAGTCCGGCAATGCGACACCGGGGCGCAAAATCCTGATCCGCGACAGGTCTCCCGGTGATTGCACCACCAATGCTTGCACACGCCCATTGGCATCGAAATCCCACCACACAACGTTCAACTGATACCGTTTCGACCGGTCAAGTCCTTCAATCAAAAAGGGCAACTGCCCGGTGTCAAACAGCACGGTAAAATGTTGCGGCGGCACGTTTTCAATAGGAGATTCGGGGCGAAAAGTCCAAGTTTTTGCCTCTGCGGGGGGAACGATTGTGAGTCCGCCTTCGGCGGCTTCGAAACTGCCGAGACCGCCGCAGTCAAAATAAGCAAGTAATTTCCCCCCTTCAGGAAGCATATCGGTAATTTCTTTGAGCCGGGCGGTCATTTCGCTAGCCGAGGCACCGAATCCGACAGCAAAGGGTTCCACCAGAATTTTAACCTCTGTATTCGCCGTAAAATTCTCCCGCTGCGCACACCAAACAAGTGCCTCTCTTATCATCTTTTGGAATTCGGGGGCAGCAAGTGCTCTGTTGTCGTGTCCCAGCGTAGTGTGGAAAGTACGTCCCTTTCCATTCTCCAGAACAAACGCCATTGGATATGTTTTGCCATCGACCGTCGAAACCGCATCGGCAAGAATGTGGATCGGCACTTCGCTCTCTCCCAAACATGTATAGAGTTCGTCGTCTATCTCAAAGTCGGCAAGTGCTGCGGTAACCGGATGCGCGCTATCAGCGATGCGAACGGTGAAACGTTGGAAAGGATCGTGAGGCGGCAACCAGGGATCCCAAACTCTGCCGGCAAGTTTTTCAAATCCTTCCCAGCCTTCAAAGGCACCGCATGCGAAATGATAGACGAAAAGTCCGCCCCCTTCCCGTACAAACTTTTCGAGGTTTGCCCGCATCTCTGCATCCCGTTTGGGTTGCGGTGCATGCAGGTAAACCTTGAAAGCCAACAGGACGACATCATAATCGAACAGCAAGTCTGTGCCGAGGACTTCGGCATTCTCAACAAGAGCGACTTCAAAACGTTTGTCCAGCCGGATAACGTCCCGGAGCATCGTTATTCCTTGCATGGGATAACTCCCAGGTCTTATATCATTCACGAGCAATACCCGAATCGGCTTCTCCGCCGGGTCGGCAGCATAGGAGGTTTCGCTGAAAAAGGAAAACAGTGCTGTGCAAACAGCAGGTAAAATGAGGTAATGTTTCATGATTTCAATGGGTTATATTTCCAACGGGAACAAAATGGTCTCTCTTCTTTGCGTACTTTGCACCAATCTTTGCGTTCCTTGCGGTTAAATCTTCTTTTCTTCGGGAATACCCAGTTCCGACAACGTTTGCCGCAACCAACGCAGCGATTTTTCGATAAGCGGTCCGCCCTGTCCTTCGACTTCCATCCCCAAAGGACCGGCAAAGCCCGCCTGGTGCAGTATCTTCAACGTTTCACGGATATTCTCCGCATTGACACCCTCTCCAATGGAAGCATGGCTCAATGCAATGCCCGTGTCCTTTCCCCGCGATTGATCGGCAAGTTCTTGCGAAACATCCTTAATGTGGACATGCGAAACCCTTTTGGCAAAACGATTCGCAAAGTCAATCGGATTACCGCCGGCAATAAAGGTATTGCCCGTGTCGAGGTTCAAACACAACCGGGGGCTATCCACGAAGTCGAGCATCTCGCCGAGCCGGTCGATATTGGTAGTAAAGTAGCCATGAATCTCGATGGTGATGTCGATTTCATACGCCTCTGCAACTTCGATGATTTGCTCATAATACCACTTCATCTGGCTCATTGATTGCTCATCGGTGTATCCTTCGGGCTTGAAAAGTCCGTCCGTAGTACAGACACGGGGGCAGCCTGCCAGTTTGGCATAACGGAGAGCATTCAAAATGTAGGGAGCCGCGTAAATCGCTCCCTTCCCTGAAAGCGGAAAAGCCGCGTCAATCTGCGACAGATGAACATCGTATTTGTCCATCATCTTTCGCAGAAGGATAGGGTCTTCAATCGAGGTCAAGTGCGGCGAATAGCCAAGTCCATTCATCCACCAGACACCCTCAACGAGTCCAGACTCGACAAAGTGGACATCGTTTTTTTGTGCCCATTCGAGACACTTTTCAAACGACCAATGAACGGAACTGAAAGAATCGGTGTGAAAACTAATTTGCATGGGGAGGTTCCTTTTACTAACGTTGTCTTGGTTGCATTGTACCATAAACGGGTACAAATGGGAATTTTTAACCGCAAAGACGCAGAGAAGCACAAGGGGCGCAAAGGATCATTTCCTACCGTTTTACAGTATGGTACAAAAGACGCTATTCCCAAACAAGGCTCTTCAGTGTCCGCAGGTTTACAATATCCCAGTCGAGCAGTTCACCATCTATTTCAACCGTGCCCTTTGGTGTTTCCAGATACATCGGCAACTCTGCAAAACGCGGATCGTTCACTAATAAACGAAACGGCTCCAATCCCAATGTGCCGTGTCCGATGTGCGCATGCCGATCCACCCGGATGCCGAGTCCCTTCACGCTGTCGTTTAAGTGAAATGCCTGCAACCGGTCGAGTCCGATAATTTTGTCGAACTGTTCAAACACCGCCTCATATTCCTTCGGCGCGGCAAGGGAATATCCCGCCGCTGTGATGTGGCATGTATCCACACACACGCCGAGCCTGTCGGGAAATGCCGAAAGTTCTATGATCCGAGCCAAGTGTTCAAACTTCCAGCCGAGATGGGCACCCTGTCCCGCTGTGGTTTCCAGCAGTACCGTTACCGATGTCTTCGTTTGCTCAAAGATAGAGTCAAATGCTTCGGCAATGCGCCGCAGACCGCTCTCTTCGGTATTTTCCGACTCATCCCCCGTCGGGCTGCCGGGATGCATGACGATCCAAGGAATCCCCAGCGCGGCGGTGCGCTCCATTTCGCCGGTAAATGCGGTGATAGACTTCTGCTGCAACTCCTCTTTTGCCGTCGCTAAATTGATAAGGTAGGAATCATGGACAAGCGGGAAGCGGATATTGTGCTCTCGGAGTGCCTGTTGAAAACGCACCCCTTCTTCTTGGGTGAGGGGTTTGGCGTTCCATTGCGCACTGTTTTTGGAAAAAATTTGTACGCAATCAAAGCCCGCCGACGCAGCCGCAAGAACGGCTTTGTCGTGTCCGCCGGAAATGGATTCGTGAACTCCGAAGTAGGGCATGATAGGAAATCCGGTATGTGCTGTAAACGGCATGATGTTCGTACTCTACTGCAACACGGCATCATTGTCCGTTTTTCCGTCCCCTCTTCCTCTGGGAGAGGGCTAGTACATTCCATCCTAAATGGCATTGATCATTTGTTTTCCAATCTTTTCCCGCACAAAGGCACAAAGAGCACAAAGAATCTCGAATACCTATAAATCCCTTTGTGTCCTTCGTGCCTTTGTGCAAAATATAATCTGCATCATTTAAGGCGGAATGTACTAGTGTTTTTGCAATCCCAAAACGTTCAATTTATGACGTGGCACAGTATCTGCATCCTTTGTGCCCTCTTTCTTTAACCGCAAAGCAGCCGCAACGGACGCACGGGACAATTTTCATGCCGTTGTTGGCACATCAGGCTTGCTCTCTGGCTTGTTCTCTGGCAAGCCCCGCCGCGCCGATATAACCCGCATCAGCACCCAGTGCCGCAAAGTCGATCAGCACATTATCCGCAATCGCAGGAAACACTCTGTTTTTAACCTCTTGTGTGACCTGTAACAAAAACCGCTGTCCCAGCGGCGAGTCCTTGCCGCCAAAAGTCATTGCCCCGCCGAACAAAATGCATGCCGCATCTATTGTGTGAAGCAAGGAAGCAATGCCGATGGAAAGATATCTGGCAGTGTCTAAAATAATTTCCATTGCCACGGCATCCCCGCCCTCCGCTTCAAAATAGACAATTTTGGGAATATCGGAAAGTTTCGTTTCCGGCGTGATTTTTGGACGGATGGACGTTTCCCGGTGCATCATCAGGCTGATGGTCCGCAGCGCGACACCGGTTGCGCTGCAATAGGCTTCCAGATGCCCCCGTTTTCCGCAACCGCAGAGCATTGCGTCCTCCGCCGAGTCAATAATGATATGTCCGCACTCGCCGCCGTAACCAATATCGCCGTCCACCGACTTACCCTCAATAATAATTCCTGTCCCGATCCCCGTTCCGAGAGTCAAAAGGGCAAGGCTGGAATGTCCGCTGGCGGAGCCGACCCAGTATTCACCGTAAGCGGCAGCGTTGGCATCGTTGCAAAACAGGACGGGAAGACCAATCAGTTTGGCAAGTTCATCGCATATCGGAAAATCTGCCCAGGTGGGAAGGTTCGGCGGTCGGCGGAGTTTTCGGGTATTTTTGTCCATCGTGGCAGGCACTCCCAAACCAATACCGCCGCAGGCAGATTTGTTGATTCCAAGCCGCTTGAATATGGCGGAAATCGCTTCTGCCATAGACGCAACGGCGGCGTGCGGTTGTGTATCCGTTTTAATGACGGCAACGTTCCGGTGCCGTCCGGCGGCATCAACCTCTTCCATATCAATGGTATTTCCCGCATCATCGACCAGCCCGATTTTAATACTTGTACCGCCTATATCGACTCCGACGAAAAATGGAGGAACGGCATCTTTAACGACGTGTAAGTCTCGATGATTTGCTGACATAAACGGATTCCAGTTATTAAGGAACGGAAACTATCCGGGAGTCTGGTATTATACACCGAAAATTGCGTAATGCAAATAAATACCGGAAAAACTTCAGTAGGGAACTTTCCCAAAACCATTTTATGCTGTAAACGGAGAAAAGTGGAACGCTTTTTCTTTGCGTCCTTTGCGCATTCCTTTGCGGTCTTTGCGGTTAAATTTTTCCGCAAAGACCGCAATTTTTTTGCTTTTCCTCAAACGTGGGCTATAATAGAGTCCTCCTGTTCTACTAATCACACAAAATAATGATGTTCCGCTCTGTTTGCCCCCTTCTTTTTTTGTGTCTGCTGTGCCTTTCCCCGCCGGTCTGGGGGGATTTACACGATGCATTTTGGGGAGGAGGAAATCAGGAAACGACCTATTCTCCTACCTACATGCCCGGAATGGGAAGTGTCGAATTGGTACAATATCAGCAGCCGCCTATGAATTTGGGCGCACCGCAACCCGCCATTCCTGTGCAAGCCGCGCCCGGTACACGAGCCGTCGATGTACCGCAGGCACATATTCCGACCATCACGATTCCCGCTGGACCCGTCGGCTCGGTGGGGCAGCCGGCAACCTTTCCCGGTATGGTCGCCCAAGCACCGCCCGGTGCGGAAATTATTTATATTCTCCCTTCTTCGCAACCCTCGCAAGCGGTGATTTGTGTGGATGGTCAAAAAACAATTCCGGCAACAGAAGCGAGAGTGGTCTCGGCAACTACGCCCGGAGCGATCCCGGTGGCGTTGAGAACCGTAACGGTACGAAGACCCAAAATCGAGTACCACTGGACTTATGCCCCCATTGTCAACCGGATGGAAACATTGGTTCACGTGGTTGATCCCCGAACCGGCAGGGTTGTTCAGAGTTATTGTCAAGAGGACACACAAAGTACCCATCTTCCCTGGCTTCACCGCCGGGAAGTGATCACCTACGAAACAGTGGAAGCCCAAGTTGCCGTACCGGTTTCCCTGGCACCCTCGACTTCATCTGCGGTGAACACGTTTATTCATGGAGGGATGCCGTAACCCCCTCGGAGAATTGGACTGTGCCGTAAATGGTACAAAACTGTACTTTGCGTCCTTCGCAAAGAAAAAATCCTTTGCGTTTATGGCATACTCCCCATTGTCCCTCTCTTTTGGTACAATAGGAGGAGTCTGGTTGGGGACAATGGGGGTGCTTTTGCCGGTTTTTCTATCCTGTCAGTGCTATGCCGAAATACAGATTTGAAGCGATTGACCCAGAGGGGAAAGAAATTAAGGACATTGTCGATGCCGCCACTGAGGAGGATGCACAGGCAACTGTCCGCTTGATGGGATACCATCTCACAAAAATTGCCCTGCATAAAGAGCGGAAGAGTAAAGCCGCCCGAAAGGGTGCCGCTGGAAAAACGTTCTCGCTGGGCTTTGTGAAATCCAAAGACCTGACCGCCTTTACCCGGCAACTCTCTATCTTACAAGATGCCGGTCTTCCCATTTTGCGGAGTCTCAACATTCTGAAATCACAGGCTCAAAACGGTGCCTTACGCAACAGTCTCATCGACACGGTTTATGAAATCGAAGGCGGTTCCAGTCTTTCGGAAGCCTTTGCCAAAAACTCAAGAACCTTTAACCGCTTGTACGTCAACATGATCAAAGCCGGTGAGGCAGGCGGTGCGCTCGAAACGATTTTGCAGAGGTTAGCCGACTTTTTGGAACGCTCCGAAGAACTCAAAGCGCGGATTAAATCGGCGTTGATGTACCCTGTCTTTGTGGTCTTGGCAGCCGTCGGTATTTTGACATTCATCTTGCTCAAAATTGTGCCGGAATTCGAGAAGATGTTCGTGGAGTTTGACTCTGAACTTCCGGCGATGACCGTTTTTCTGGTGGGTGCGTCCAATGCGGTGGTACGGTTTTGGTACTTGTTGCCGCTGGTTCCGTTGTCGCTGTGGCTGCTTATTAAACTGACCACGAGTTTTGCACAGGGACGTTTCGGCTGGCACCTGTTCTTACTGAAACTGCCGATCTTCGGTCAGTTGGTCGAAAAGACAACCATCGCCCGCTCCACACGAACACTGGGAACGCTGGTAACATCCGGTGTGCCGATTTTGGAGGCACTGCATATTACGAAAGAGGCGAGTAATAACGCTGTTTTCGAGCGGATGTTCCAAAAAATTCTCGAAGCCATTCGGGATGGGGATACGATTGCCAATCCGATGAAGATGTATTCCCGACCGCCGTTTCACCTCGGAGCGATGCTCTACTTTGCGTTTTTCGGAGTCGGTGTTGGTGCCTTGTGGTATCTGACCCGGTTAAGAGCACGGGTTATGGACGATATGGTTGTCAATATGGTCGATGTCGGCGAAGAGACGGGAGAACTCGACACGATGCTCTATAAGGTCGCGGACACTTATGACAAAGAGGTCGAGGCTGTTACCAACGGTTTGATGGCAATGTTAGAACCGCTCCTCGTGATGGTGCTCGGAGGCGTGGTGGGCTTTATCGTTATTGCGTTGTTTATGCCGCTCGTGAAACTGATTACCGACTTGTCGGGGTAGAAGATTTAACCGCAAAGATGCCAAAAATCGCAAGGGTCGCAAAGGAAACATCCTGTTGATGACGGGAGCATATTTCTTTTTGCTCTGGAATGAACAAAACGAAAAGTTACTGCGCTGGCGGTAAAATGTTTACTCAGAACAAGCAGAGCCGCAATCTTTAGATTGCGAATCAGCCGCAAAAGCAGTGCAATCAAAACAAGAGCCGCAAGTGTAGCGTAGCGTAACTTGCGGGTGCACGCCGAACACGCACGCTCACCCGCAAGTTTTTCGGCGCATGATATTATCATTGTCCGCCTACACTTGCGGCTCTTGTTGTTGTGCAATCTGACGATTGCGGCTCTGTCAACGTTACTTACCCTCCAAAACCAGGGAAAGACGGAGACCAATGGCATCGCTCCGGAGATCCGGATCGCCGATCAGCAAATCCTGCACCTCCACCCAAAAACCATTCTCCGTAGGTCCAAGATTCTCATGTTACAACAAAACGCCATTCTCGTCAACGAAATTCCTTGCAGCACGATGAAAATCAATATCATCCGTCACCACCCAGATAGGACGCACATCAGTTACTTCAATGGCTCTTCCTGCGTTCCGGGTTGGTGGACGGGCAAGATGCCAAATTGAGCAAAATTATACTGAAAACGCGTGAAAATACGCAAAATGGTCAACTTTTTGCTCTGTTTTGGCTAAAATGGGTATCCTGTAACAGAAACTTTACTGCCAAAACAATACACCAACCCGGAACGCAGGTAGAGCCACTTCAATTACTTGTACGTTGCCATATTCATCTTCTACCGTAAGATAATTGATATGAGTAACCTCACGCACAAAGACTTCTGTTACTTCCTGTTGAGATACCTCGCCGACAATGCAAGGGCAACCCTATCACCTCTCTATCACTTTTTTCCAAGTCGGGTGCGTATAACGAAAGTACCCATCTTCTGCTTCTTTTCGAGGCAACAGGCGGAGATATTTATTGCTTATATCGTTTTTACGCAGTGTCAATAAAACCCATGCATCACATTCTTTTCGGTTATCTCCAACAGAAGGAGCGGAGTCAAATGTGCAATATACCATAATCGTTTTCTCACTTGTACAAATACTTGCCTCCCACTTCCCAGTTCGTCTTCCACGATTAGTATCTTTCCTGCTTTCATGTGGATCGACAAGAATGAATGTGTTATCAGGACGTATTTCCAATTGTGCTTCTCTCCAGCCCGGATCTAAGCCGAAAAAGTAAACTAACGAAAAAGTGCGTTCTGTTTTCCACGTTCCGACAAATAATTGATCTTTTCCTTCTTCGACTACCCATTTTTTCACGGCATTATGCCATCCGTTACTGCCTGTAACCATACTTGTTGCATCATGTTCAGTTAACTCAACTGGATATCTCGTTCTAAAACCCCCATACAGGTAAGCGTTACCCAACATCGGTAATAGTATAGCACAAACAAATAGAGTTAAACAACAAAAACAACACGACTGGTTTCTTCGATTTGTCTCTTTACTTATTTGTTCTGTATAGGATTTCCAATCTATACGCATGGTCTCATTTTTTGCAGTGCTCATATGTTATCCTTTTTGTATCCTGCGAACAATGCTTCTCTCTGGATACGACTAATACGTAATGAGTATTGTCCATTCAAAATATTGATATTGGTCTGCTAACGGGCCTACTTTTTTGCCACTCACCAGAGCTTTGCCCTTTCCATACTGTTGCTCAAATTGACTTCGAGCATCCGCTCGCTTTCCAGTTCGAACACGCCTTGGTTAAGGTCTTTCTGTTCTGAGGCTTGGATGAAAGTGTCCAGATCATAACGGGCACCAAATTGATGAGACATGGTATT
>Ga0099364_10000960_pt1 | contig 48872 bp, 23 predicted proteins | sample TergutTh196P3_FD_73070 | JGI IMG/M metagenome (GOLD analysis project Ga0099364, IMG submission 73070) | Microcerotermes parvus P3 segment gut microbial communities from Pointe-Noire, Republic of the Congo - Th196 P3 | ecosystem: Host-associated > Arthropoda: Insects > Digestive system > Gut ...
AATATTGCTCGTTAAAAACTGAAATCTTTCGCAGAAATGTATGCCCTGAAGTCCTTGTTCCCAGCACAACCGATGCCGTAATTGTTTTATTCTGCGGACTTGAGCGAGCCCTTTTCAGGGCTCTCAAGCTCCGCACGATCCGCTACTTTACGGCATCGGTTGTGCAAACTATCTGTTCAGGCATACATTTCTGCAAGCGGTTTCAATGTTGCACCGCTGGTAGGGGCGCAAAGCGTGAAGCAGGGTTTCTGCTGCATATTTTTCTGCAAAAAAAGGTAGCAGCTACCATCCCTTTTGTCTAAACAGGCTCGTGTTTAGACAAACAGATCGGTAGCTGCTACCTTTTTGATCCCCGCGGCACGCTCGGACGGATAAATCCGTCCGGCTTTTCCTTAAGCGGCGTATTAACCTGTGCCGGAACGTGGCAACTTTTCTCATCTACGCCCCTTGCCGGGGGCATTTAGTTGTTCCCCACCCGCTTTGCGCCCCTACCTAGCGATACAAGCCTAAATAACGGCAAACAATGAACACCTAAAGCATGGCTATGGCACGACCGATGCCGTGCAGTAGCGGATCGTGCTGAGCTTGGGGAACCCTGAAAAGGGTTCGCCATGGTGGCCTGCAAGGACACACGTCAGCTTTGTAAACCAAAAACGGCATCGGTCGTGCTGGAACAAATTCTTAAAGGTGTTCATTGTTTGGCATAGGTTTAGTTTTGTAAGAACGGCTTGACATTTGTTTCAAAACAAGCTATATTACTTACATATGAATGTTTTTGCATAAAACTACTATTCTTTGTTTTTCGGCTGTTGGTTCTATGTAAGAACTATCAAATTTAAAAAAAACATGAGGAGAGATTTATGAAAAAACCTATTAAAACCCTGCTTTTCGTTTTGGCTGTAATTTTTGTTTTTACAGCCTGCGATGGCACAGTTTACGAAAGACGGCCTTCAGGCCTCGACCCTTTCGACGACAACCCAATCACAATTACATGGAAAGGCGAGGCAACGGAAGTACAGAGCTTCCAGACTAATGTTTACACCTACAGTGAAAACAACCGCAATGCCCCAGGCGAAGGGGTAAGCGGTAACTACCGCATGGCGGTAAGCGCAATCGGGGACAGAACCTATACCCGCATAGATATGGAGGACGAAGGCGGCGCGGCTTTCCGTTCATTTCTTACTGACGGGGAGGAATTTATTGCGTTCAACCCCGTAACCGGGGAAATCGGCCACCGTATAATTGACGAAGATTCTGCTAATTCCCCGCTTAACCGTATTTTCGGGCAGCAGACAGGCCTTAGCCGGCTTAACCTGTCATTGATACGGGCAGAAGCGCAAAGGCTTTCCCTTGACATGACAGAAGAAGGCGAAGGCGATGAAAAAACGCTGCTTTTGGAGATACCGCCCGGCCTTATCCCCCAAAACGGCTATGACAGGATAATATATTCAAGGGTTTCATTTGATCTTGCAAACGAAACCCTCCTGGAAACAGAGGTAAAAATGATACGCGGGGACGACACAGTTGTAATTACAACGGTAACGCCTGTTTACGAGGAATACAACGGGGTACCTGTTAAAATAGGACAGGTCACTGAGATAGATTCAAAAGCCCCCGGTTTAACAGAAGGCATAGATTCTGACACGCCGGTTTATAATTCACCAGATGAAATCCCCGTATTAAGCGCGCAAGAGTTTGCCCAATTGGAAACGGCGGGCAATATCCATGAAATAAGCGGCATTACCTTTGGCGACCCGGCGGATGCCAGCAGCATAGAAACAATACACGAAGTTTACCTTGATATTGAAATTAATTCGGCGCCGGAGCAGTTGTTCCGGCTGATAAGGAGATAAGTCAATGAAAAAAATAATTTTTATTATATTATTTGCGCCGTTATGCGCTTTTATTTTACAAGCTGAGCCCCCCTGGGTCAGCGATATTTACAAATCACCTGTTGGCGAATATGCCGAAAAACCTAAAAAAGAAGTTAAAGAAATAATTGCCGGGAAAGAAGAAACAAAAGAAATAGGGGTTTTCGAAGATTTAAACGTTTATTATTTTGACGGGTTTGATTTTTCAGAAAAAAACACTGCTGCCACGCCTCTGGCAGAAAAAAATGCGGAAGCGATAGAAGCAATAATTTACGGCAGAGTCGGCACTGACAGTAAAGTAACATACCCTAATTGGAATCCTTATTCCATAATCGGATACAGCCAGGGAGGGCTGCGTGCATTAGGATACCTTAAACAGATTGAAAAAGAAGCTAATGACACAAGCCTTTTCGATCAAATTGACGCTATTGTTACAGTGTCATCGCCCGTTCTGGGAATTAAGATACTTGAAGGCGACATTAAGGCAAAGGGGCATAAAATTATAAATAAGATAGCAAGAGGCATTGGCGCAGGCATTGATGTTTTTAATTTTGAGGGTGTAATACCGGGTATAGATACTTGGTTAGCGCCTCAATTATTATTACACAGCGGGTTTGAAATTTTTATGGCATTGAGCCCTAATATTATTGCCAGCTTTTGGAAAGAGATATGGCAGGACCCCAACTTGAGTAATGTGCCTGAGATTAGGGACATGAAACCAGGCAGCGGCTTTATCAGAAGAAATGTTGTGCAAACCGAGCAAATTAAATACAGCAGAGTAGATGGGGAAAAAAGAGTACTAAAATGGGTGACCGAAAAAAATAACAGAGGCAAAAATGTAAAGAGGCTGCGTTTAGTAAAAGAAGAAGTGCTTAAATGGTATACTGCAATAGAATCAACGCCTCAATTTACCCCCGACGTGCCATTAGGTTTTATTGTCGGGCTTAATAACAATACCTTAGGCATGGCAGGGAGCGAAACAGAAAAAAAAATAGAAAAATGGCGTAAGGGTCTTGAAATCGGGTTTGGGATAGTGGAGGGAATACACATCCTAAAATGCTTTACCATAACAGGGCTTTTAAGCGGCAGCCCCGTTTTTGCTTATGACGCCGACCAGGCCAGGCGCTTAATGAGGAATTTTAAAACAGAAATTCAAGATTTGATCGGTTCAAAAGAAAGCGACGGGTTTGTAACGCGTGAAAACCAGTACATACCAAGTAAATTTACCGATCCAAGAGACGGCGCTGAAAGGGTTCATTTAAATGCTGTGCTTCTGCTAGACGATTATCCGGAAGGGTATGCAGATAAACCTGATTACAACCATAATAATATAATGGAAAAAGAGGACGTTTATTCGACGGCTTATGATATGATCCTTGAAGGCATAGAAAAAAGAAAAAAAGCGGGATTGAGGTGGGTTGAGGAGGATGAAGATGAAGACGGTTAGTTTAATTTTTTTATGCGCGGCGTTTTTTTCCTGCGGCTTTTTTAACGAGGACAATGAGCCGGCCTACAGGGCAAAAATAGCCTGGGATTCAGGGCTTTACAGCAATATGCATGACGCGCACACGGTGGACGGGGATTCGGTTTTCTTCTACGAACGACCGCCCAAGTACGACCATGTTAATATTTATACCCTTACAAGGCTTGACGCCCGAACCGGCAGCCTGGTTTGGCGTTCTTCATTATTCTCCAATATTCTTCGTTGCCAGCCAGTGGCAGTTGATAACTATATCTATGTTTTTACCGGGCGCGATACAATGCTGTCTTTTGACCGTGAAACCGGGGGGCATAAGGCTACTGCAAGGCTAAGGCATGACGGCGGGAAATTGGAACTGAACTACAATGTTGCAGCTTACCGGCAATATATTTATATAAGTTTTCAAGCGGGGAGCGGCTATAGCAGCTATTTTGGCCGTGTAGATGTTAATACAATAAGCCAAAACGAAGACCCTCAAAATATTCAAATTATTTCACCGGAAGTAATATGGCAGCCTGATACTGTTAATCCTGTTCATGCAAAACCTGTTATTTATAAAAATATTATATATACCGGTACCAGAATTGTTCTTTACCCGCCAGACGAACCTGTAGAACTGGCAGGTTTTAATATAGATACCAAAGAGATGGTATTCCATGCGGTGTTCGGGGGGGCTGAAGACATGGGTAAAAGAATCCGTTTTCCAGAAACCGGCCCTGGCTTACGGGGGAACCCCATACTTATTCATAACGATATATTGTATTATCTAAGCTGGTCTTTAAATGCTTGGGATCTGAATACAGGCGAGAAACTATACCGCCATGTGTTTACAAATGACGTGCCTATCCCACAGCTGCATTATAACAAAACTTGCCTGCAGCAACTGTATCACAACGGCAATATCTACTATACAAGCGGTTCAGGCAATAACGGCTGGCGGCAACTCCACTGCATTAACGCTGAAACCGGAAAACTTGTATGGAATACAGTGCCTGAAGATATACGTGAATCAATAGTCACTAACCCTATAATTGCCGATGGAAAAATTTACCTGGCGTACTATTACGGCTTGTTTGTATATGATACCAAGGACGGCAAACTGCTCGGTGTTGACAGAAACTTCTGCGGCGCCGGTATGGGGCGCAATATTTTGTATAACGATCTTATGATCTGTGTCAGGAAAAACAGGGACACAGGCAGAAACAGCCTTGTCGCTGTGGATTTAAAATAAACCAAATAAAAAATTTTCAAGGAGAAAAAAATGAAAAAAATTAACAGAAAACATTTTGCAAGCGGGCTTTTACTTTGCTTCGCTTTTATTGCCTTTAGCTTTGCCGCTTGCAAACCGGAAGCGGACCCGCCGAAAACTTACGCAATTACCCTGCAATGGGACGAAGGCGGGACTGCGACCGCAAGCCCCAACCCCGCGGAACGGGGCAAGCTTGTAACGGTAAGCGCTTTTCCCGCCGCAGGATATAAATTTAAAGCATGGCAGGCAGTTTCGGGCGGGATAACGATTTCCAGCATAAATGTAAATGAAGCGACTTTTACCATGCCTGCAAACGAAGTTACGGTCAAGGTTGAATTTGAAAGCATTGCGGATGTAATGCTTGACGAAATTGTCTACGGGGCGCAAGAGCCTGTGAGAAAAAGCATAGTCCTTAGCGGTTTCGGGGTAGACACCCTTGCTGTAACAGGCATAGAGCTTGGCGGCGGTGAAAACAGCCCCTTCGCCCTTGATACAGCCGACATCGACAATAAAATTATGGTCGGGAATGTACCGAGTTTTTTTGTATGGGCAAAAACTACTGTTAAAGCCGGCGAATGGACCGACACTGTAACGGTAGCTTACAGCGGCGGGAAAACGGCAATTTTTGACATAGGAATCGTTGTAACGAAAAAGCCATTAACCGTAACAGGAATTACGGCGCAAAACAAAGTATATGACGGCACTACAAGCGTAATTTTTGAAGGGACGGCGGCTCTTGAGGGCATAGTCGATGGCGATGATGTAACGCTTATTGAAGGAGATGCTGTTTTTGAGGACAAGGACGCGGGGGACGGCAAAGCGATTCTTTTAGAAGATTACGGGCTTGAGGGCGAAGACGCGGGCAATTACACGCTTTCCCAGCCCGAAGGAATGACCGCAAATATTACGCCTAAGCCGGTAACGGTAACTGTAACAATGTCCCCTGACCGTATTTTTGTGCCGTTCGGCTCGGAAGATGTTAATATTGATGGCAATCACAGGAATCACGACACCGTAAGTTTGGAAATAACAGGCCTTATCGAAGGCGATACCGTTACGGTAAGCGTGGATGACAACGATTACGGTTTATCCGGCAGCGGGGATGTCGGATATGAAGGGGATTTGACCGTAAGTTATGACGGCACGGCAGTAGACACTACAGATTTGAAAAACGATGTTCCCTTAACTGTCAGCGGCAATTACAGCCTTAGCAACAGCCCTGTTTTCAATGCCCGCATTAAAGACGGTTTGGATGAAGACCGCTGGCTTCCTGTTGCTACGGCAAATATAACAGAATTTAATAATTACGCAAACACTGCGGCAGGCGCTGACAGGCATTACAAATTGATAGAAGATATTACACTGGAACTGCCCCCGGAAGGCGGTAACAACTGGACGGCTATAGGGGCTTCCGACAGGCAGTTTACAGGTAGTTTTGATGGTAATAATTTTGCAATAGAAAACCTCACTGTAAACAATACCGCAAGCCACCAGGGAATGTTCGGCTTTGTCGGCGCGGGCGGCGCAGAAGATGCAGGCGGCGTGCTTAAAAACATAGCCCTTATCGGAGGAAGCATAACAGGGGGCATGAATGTAGGCGGAATTGCGGGGCAGAATAACGGTACTATAGAAAACTCCTACACTATGGGTAACATCAGCGGTACATCCAATGTCGGCGGAATCGCCGGGCAAAACCAGTCTGTAATAAAAAACTGCTATTCCGCGGGCAATATTTCAAGCTCGTCAAATAACGCGGGGGGCATAGCCGGGTTAATGCCGGCAGGCAGCATTGAATACTGTTATGCTACAGGCAGCGTCACGGGCGCGTCTAATGTCGGAGGCATTGCAGGGGGTACGGCTTCCACCTCCGATTTAAAGTATTGTGTTGCGCTGAACTTTATAGTTGCCGCTCCGGGAAGTACCCCGTCAGTTAACCGCGTGATTGGGGATTCTGGCAGTGTCGGCACGAGGGCAAATAATTATGCAAGGGACAATATGGCGGTTAAGTATAACTGGGACGGGAATACCGGGACAGATCAACCGCTTAACATAGACCCTTCAAATTTTAGCGGCGGGAATGCTTTCGCCGGGCAATATCATAATAAAAACTGGTGGTCTATTACTGATTACAATAACTATTGGGGCGGTTCGCCCTGGGATTTTACCGAGATATGGGATATGAATGTTTACAGCCTGCCTAAATTAAAAAATTCAGGCGGTGATCAGGAGCATAAACTTACCCATAACGCTCTGCTTATTGAAATGGTGCAGATAAACGGCGACAATTTTATGATGGGAAAGGAAGACACCGTGCCCGATGAGAGTGTTACAAGCAATGAATTGCCTCTGCGTAGTGTTACATTGAACGGTTTTTTTATAGGAAAATACGAGGTAACAATTGAGCAGTATGTAAAAATTATGGGTGGAGAAGTGCCGGATTATGGAGACGGTATCTATTTGGGTAACCGCGCTGTCGATAGGGTATCATGGTATGATGCAGTGGAATTCTGTAATTACCTTAGCATAATGTCAGGGTATGACCCTGTATATACAATAAACGGTACTACGGTAAACGTGCCTGATTGGAGTAAAAACGGCTACCGCCTGCCCACCGAGGCGGAATGGGAATACGCCTGCCGCGCCGGCACCGCCTCCGGGTTCAGTAATGGCACCAGTTTTAATACTACTACATGGGACTGGCCGGTCAGTCTAAACAACATAGCCTGGCATCCAGGAAACAGCGACTATTTTGTACAGGACGTTGGGGGGAAGAATGCAAACCCCTGGGGCTTGCATGATATGCACGGTAATGTTGATGAATGGTGCTGGGACTGGTATGGTGCTAGTTATTATTCACAATCTCAAAATACTGATAACCCCAAAGGGCCTTATTCCTCCTCCGTTACTCCGTCTGAACGTGTAATCCGCGGCGGCGGCGTTACACTAACTGAAACATACCAATTGCGTTCATCCGCCAGGCGGGGCTTTCAACCGGCTTTAACGGTCAGACCCGGCATAGGCTTCCGTGTCGCGCGCAACTTGCAGTAGGAGGGGGCAATGAAAAAGATTTTTTTGCTTTTAGCAGTTTGTTTTGTGCTTTTTTCCTGCGGGGCAGATGAAACAGAAAACATCCGCGTAAGGGCATCGCTTAAAGCAACGGGGACAGGCTCTATAAGGGCCTCGGTCTTCGTTGAAGGCCCGGGCGGGAACTCCCTGTCCGGGGCTCTTGTCACGGTTCAGGACAGCCGCAGCCGGATCTTGCAGTTAAATTACGATTCGGTCGCCTGTTCCTATAACGGCTTAACCGAAGAACTGCCCGGCAGCACCAATTACACCGTGGAAGTTGCTACAGTCCTTTCGCCTAAAAACATCACCCTTACAGTGCCTTACTCAAAAATTGAGCAAGCCCCCGATGTAATCATCTTTCAGGACTCGTCGGGGAATTCCGCCCTGCAAGGTCAGGCGATGAACGGCAGCCAGCCTATTCAAATAGGCTGGTCGCTAAGCACGGATGCGGCTGTCTACGAAGTTGTAATAAGAACCGCTTTAAGGACTGTTTATGCAGTTTCGACTAACGCAAATACAATTACCGTGCCTGCAAACACAATCCCCGAAGGTTCTTACCTTTTGGAAATATCCGCTCAAAGAATCCACGGGGATATTTATTTCAGAACCTCGCCTTTCTGCTCGGTGTCGTTTATAAATTCATCACTGGTAAGCTGCGATGTTGAATAAACTGTTTATTGTATTAATTTTTCCGCTATTGTTCCTTGCCTGTAACCCGCAGGTAATATACATAGACGGCGATATAGAATTTTCGATAAACAGCCCCAAAGCGGGCTGGGTCTACTATGATGACATGAAGGTCATGCTTTCTGTTAATGTCAACACTCAGGACATTTCCTGGTCTTCGGATATTGCAGGCTACCTCGGCAGGGGCAACCACCTGGCCATGTTCCTGCCGCAGGGGCTGCACAATATAATTGCCGACATAAAAGGCGTAAAAAGAGATATTAATGTTTATATTGCGCCGGACGATTCATCATCTAAAACAGTACTTGTCAATTATTCCCCGCTTGAAGTTAAAACAAAAGTCGGTAATATTTTCCCGTATTTGTTTACGCATAACGGCACTGTAAATGATTTTAGAATAAGGCAAATGCAGGATTATGGCCGTTCCCTGCAGGTTTACCCGCAGGCAGCAGGGCTTATGGCTGACGGGCAAAAAAGGGACTTCAGGCTGCCCATGCCTAAGGCAGGCAAACCGCCCGCCGGGGCAGGGCAGAGAACCCTAAGCCGCGCAAGTTACAGTGTCGGCGATAAGCGTTTTTTTTATGTTGTAAACACGACAAACCAAACAGGTATGCCGCATAATAAAGAGGCAGAGCTTATTCATCAATCAAGCGTTTTGTCGGTGTGGCTTTTTGATTCCGCCTCATCCGTTGGTTTAACAGAGTGCATACAAAAAATCGAATCAATTATTGTCCCGCGGGTAGAGGCTGTCTGGGGCAAGGCCGCCGACATAGACGGAGACGGGCGCATCGCCCTGCTTTTTTCAGAAACCTTAAATGAAGAAAACATTGCCACAGGCTTTTTTAACCCCTCAGATTTTTTTGCGCGTAACGATGATGTAGTGTCAGATTCATACAACCCCTACAGCAACGAAATGGATATTATCTATGCGGCAATGCCTGCCGCCGAACAAAATTCCCCCTTCTACATAGACGGCATTGTTGCGACAATCGCCCACGAGCTTGCCCACGCCTCCACATTCACTTTAAAAACCTGGAACCGCATTTACAGCGGGGAAACGCAGGCGCTAAGGGAAGAGCTTTTCCTCGATGAAGGCTGGAGCCACTTAACCGAAAACCTCTGCGGGATGGGAATTAGCGGCGGCAATATAAATTTTGCAAACCGTTTTTTTGACAACACATCTTTGTATTCATTCTGCTCGGACGAAGACAGCGCGGGTATGCGGGGGGCAATCCTTCTTTTCCTTTCATGGCTCTTCTGGGAATCAGGGGGCGTTTCATGGGACACTGCCAATCCCGCCGCCCTTATCGATCAAGGCGGCATTTCATTTTTAAGGCGCATGGCAGCATCCCGCCTTACTGGTTTGGACTGCATAAGCGATGCCTACGGCGCTCCTGTAAACAGGCTTTTTAATGAATACCTTGAACTTATGAACGGCTACAGGCTTTCAAACAGGGTCTATAATTTCAAAACCGACCCCCAAAGCGGCGAACCGGTAGATTTTTTTGTAAACATGGGTTCTGGTTATCTTGGCTTCCCCAAAACAAGTTCAGGCACTTCAGCCTTTTCCCTTGACCCCTGGTCTTTTGTTTTTTTTGATGATTTCAATATATCAAATAATTCCCTTTTTTCATTAGAAAACAGTAAAACATCAGGCGGTGTTTACTTTTCTTGGTCGATTCCAGTGGTGTCAGGCAACACCTAATTTGTCTAAACAGGCTCGTGTTTAGACAAACCAAGTGGTGTCAGGCACCATCCCACCCGCCTTGCGCCCCCACCAGCGATACAGACCTAAAACAGCCACCCGCATTATGCAACTAAAAAAACGGCAGAAAAATATGCTAGGTATGGCTTTAGTGGAGCAGCAGAAACCCTGCTTAGGACATACGGCTGCCCCAAGTTTAAACAGCCGTCGAGTCCGTAGCAGGGTTTCTGCTGTCCTGCATTAAATTTGCAACAGCATATTTTTCTGCTTACGCATTAATTTTTTGCATAAGGCGGACAGAAGATTCAGTTTTGCAAGAGCACCTAATAATTCCCATCCATCCATGCTGGGGCATAGAAATACGCTAAACGGAACATGTCCGCCGCATATCCTACTGCCGCGCTCCAGTTGTTCCAGATATTTGCATCGGCAATCGGGCGTGCGCCGAGCGTTGCCCCTCTGTTGGCAGGAGGCCAAACCTCAACATTAAGGCGGTCATTTTTAACCTGGTAATCCGAAGGCATGGACAAAGCTTCCCAGCCTGCAATACTTGTGCCTGTAACCGGGCAATTTAACCCCCTTGTAAAAGCGGTTTCTGCCTTGTTTCCGGGGTTGGTGGCTGCTGCTCTTACGCTTGACTTATAGGCGATACGCACTCCGTCATAATTGCCAATTCGTGCAGAATCCGCATATACAATGGTCGGGTTGGCAGGAGTTGTCGCATTGCCTGAATTGTCAACAGAAATATCAGTCCATGCCCCTCCCCTAACAACATTATCAACTGTATAGGCTGTGAAAGAAGCGTCTTCTTTTCTGCCTACGGCATATACTACTGTATTGTAGGTGCTGTTAAAGAAAGCAAGGTGAATAAAGTTATTGTTATCCACTGCCATGCTGACATATTTGCCAGAACCTCTTCTAAGGGGACCTGTTAATATTTCTTTTCTTACCCAGTTTGCCGCAGTCGGCGGATTTGCAGTACCGGCATAGTATGCAAGCCTTAATGTATCGGTTGTATCGTCGTAATAAGCTACAACAGGCAGCGGGTTAGCATCGGTGGCGCTGCTTCTTGTAAAGCCTACAGCGGAATACTGGCCTGAGCCTATCCCTGCCGCATTGGATACAGTATTTAAGGTTCCTGTTATGTAGGCAGGGTAGGTGCCTGAGCCTCCTGTGTTTGTTCTTGTACCGTCTATAATCATGTCAGTATTTGTTGTGTTATTTCTAATACCAAACCAAAGGCTTTTACTATGCCCGTCCCATGCGGTAACATAAACCCTTCCCGCACTGCCTTCTGCTGTGGCATTGTTTATAAGCGCCTTGCTAATTCTTACATTCTGCCAGCGTTGTGTAGAACCGCCAAGAGATGCCCGCATAGCTGTAGTAGTTGTACTTGTATTTGCAACATGAGGCTGAGACCTCATAAGAATAGAAGCAGCACCGTCTCCCTGGTATGTAAAAGCAATATTCGCCGCATTTGCATTGGCAGCATTAGTAGCCGCATTTGACAAGTTTGGGGTAGCAATTCCGTTGAATAAACTGATGTCAGGAAGCATCATTGGCTCGCCGGGAAAGCCTGTAGAATTTTGCCCGTTAGATACGGAAACAGAATTTGGGTTATGCGTTGTTGAATACCCTGCATATCCGTAATAGGTGCTTGCCCTTCCGTATATCGAATATGCACCATGCAGCCTGCCGGGATTTATATCATTAAATTGCAGCGCCATACCAGGGTGTTCCGCCCCTATACTGCTGGAATTACCTCTGTATAATCCCATGAAGGTGTAGGGGGTCAGGTACTGTCCTGCCACCGACACTGTGGGAGGCGACGTAACTGCCGCCGCGGCAGTGTATTCCTGGCTTGAACGCCAGATATGGGCATAAGGCTTATTGATCCAAAGATCAGAGCCGTCTGTAAATGTATGATACTCTTTATTCCAGGATTGAGTATCCCTTGAACGGTGGTTTAGGGCTTCAGTTGAACCGTTCACCGTAACATTTGTATTTAAAATAATTTTCCCGCTAGTGCCGTAAGCCGTGTTAGTTGTAGTCGGGTTGGGAATATTAAATGTGATTCGGTTAACCGTCTGCGTCCCCGTCATTGTCAAAGGGTAACTTTGGGTAGCATTGTACTGTATATTCATTGTTGAATTGGCCGAGCCCCTAAGGTTAAAGCCCAGGGCAGAAATGCCGGTTTCTCCCTGGTAGAAGCTGTACCAGCCCTGTCTTGAACGGCTTGTTGAGAATTTCGGCGTTTGCCTTTCAAAACCGGTAATGTAAGGAACTATATCTACAGGCGCTGTATTGTGAAACCTTATTCTATCCGGCAGCAAAGGAGCGCTAAGGTCTGCTGTTTCCTGCGCAATGGTATAAATATCGCTGTTTGGAAGCCCTGCATTGTCGCTGCCAAGTTCGTCTATAACCGCAACCCAGATATTGACATTTTCCGCCGGCGTGCCTGATGCATTAGGCCGCCTTTCGGTGTCCCAAACATAAGCCCACTCAACAGTATGGCCTGTTTTCCAATGAAGCATTTCAAAAGCCGCCGCTTGCACAGGCGATGCGCCTTCGGTATTGGGAGGAACTTCATTGCCTGCCGCATTATACCAAACCGGCTGCAGGGTGCGGAAATTTGGATTTGTTGCCGCAGTCCCGCTTTTATCAAGCCTTAGTATAGCCATATTCCTGCCTGCCGGATCATTCGGGTTAAACAGAGGGGGATTAGTACCTGTCGGCGCAGTCCCGCCTATCTGTATGCGAATCTCGCGGATAAGCTGGTTGTCAAAGGCATGGCCGCGCAGAATAACTTTCCCGCTGACTAAATCCCTTGCAACAGTCGTGCCATTGCTGTATTGATTTGTCGCAAAGCCCGTAGTCACATTAACAGGGTCTCCGTCTCCTGTTTCATAAGAGTCTGCCGGAATCAATACATACTGGCCGCTTGCATTTAAGACACGAGGCATAAGGGCGCTAGTGCCGTTACGCGGCTCTATATGCCCGGACCTCATAAGTTCCCTTGCAGTGCCTGTATTAAACAAACCGCCCCTAAGGATATTCTCGCCCGTTCCGCGCGGATCAATGGCTGCACTTATGGTGTTATTCTTGTTTGTATCCCCTATATTGTTTCCAATAACAGCCGTTTCGGTATAGGGATTAAAATCGTAAAGCCTTATATCCGGGTTTTCGGTATCCCTTAAATAAATATTCATACCGACAACTACGGCATCGTATAACATTTCATTTTCATCGGTACTAACAGGATTCACGGTATCCCATATTCTTACAAGGAAGAATGCAGTGTCCCGCGGGTTGTCAGGCTTTCCGCCTTCGTATGGGTGGCTGCCGTCAAACTCCCCAATCTTTGCCGCGTTAGGCGTAGTCCAGTTATCGTTAAAGTCTCCTCCGGCAGTGCCGCCGCCTTTAAAGTTAAAGCCATGACCTGGCTCCCCTGTAAAATTGGAATCATTTGGAAGCACGGGAAGGTTGTTATCAAAACTGTCTGTCCCAAGAGTAACATCCGCCTTGCTTATTAAGGGGGTATAACGCCAAACTTCCGCAGAGCTTAGAAGCGGATAATCACTGGGCACTTCTGTCATCTGTAAAACAAAGTGAGTTCCAAGTGTCGGGTTTGTAGTTGTTACCCCAAGAGTTGCCCATCTTTGGCTGGAATAATCCCCATGCCACGCTATGGTGTACAGGTTAATCCTTGCAGGGTTGTTTCTGTCCGCCACCATCTGCAAAAGGTTTGCCCTGGTAAGAGGAATTTTTTCTCTTGTAACATACTGCAAGCGGTAGTGAAGGTCAGGGTTGCCAAAAGACGATTCTACCTTGAATCCAAGGAATTGGTTTTTGGCAATAAAGCCGGTATTAAGATAGCCGACTTCTTCAATTCTGCCATAGTCACTTGGATCGGTGTAATTTGCAAACATCTGGCTGCGGTAATCATCTAGTACAAACGACATTTCTACTTCATCAAGATTTGTGCCTTCGGTTTCTGTTGTATAAACGGCGCCTATGCCCCTGTTATCGGTGTAAAGCGTAATTCTGTCAATTTGCGGATAGTTGTTTCGTATCGAAGTAAGCTGGGTGTAATAGCTTGCATTGCCGGCTTTATCTACAACGATATAATGCAATGTAATGAAACCGTCAGGCAATAATGTGGTATTAACGGTAAACTGCCATTTTATATCCCAGACATTGTTTGGTATCCACAACATTCTGGAACCCGGCAGCGCCGCTCTTTCGCTTATGACTCTAATCCATTCATTGCCGCCTGTAGACGGGTCTGCCATATCAAAACTGGGATGAGTAAATGTACCCATTACCCCCTCGCTGCCCGCGGGAATTGTAATACTGGTAACTGTATCGCCGTCTATGGCTTTTGTTATTACCGCATTACGATCCCTTAAGGCCTGGGATGTGGCAGTCCCCGGGTTTGTGCTGGTACTGCCATTGTTCATATTTACATAGTAACTTGTGCCGCCTATTTCTTTGGTAAACCATGCATAAACCATGTCCGCTTCCCGCGGTGCGTTAGGTGAACCTGACATAAGGGCAGTTGAATAATCATAGACTCTTCCGAGGAAGTCAACGTCTGTGCCGGCAACTTTACTCGATGTTACATGATCCGGATCTGCCATTGGCGCAAAATTGTCAATGCCAATTTCAAAGTTAAAGGTAGCGTATCCCGGAGGGCTTGCATTATCCCTTATGCGGATTTCAATCGGGTATCTGCCTCCGCTTCTGCTCCAGTCGCCGCCTCTGACAAAACTGTATCCTGTAGGGGGCGGAGTTGTAGGCGTTGTCTGTATTGCCGTTGAATTAAACGGTAAATCAATATAATACCGCTGTCCCGCAGGTCCTGCAATTGGCGTAATCCGCACTCCCGGAACTAAATCGGTAAGTGTGCCGTTTTCCCAAGCGGTAACCCAGCCCCTGTTTTCTTCCTGGGCTCTCCTTATACTTACCTGAGTTACTGTCTGGTTTACAGAGGCATCGAGAGTTGCCCTTATTGCAAAACTGCCCCTGCGAAGTTCCTGGCTGCCTGTATAAATTTCAGAAGCTATATCAGAGAAAACAGTGCTGTTGCCGATTCTTGGCTCACCAATTGACGGCGCGCTTTCTTTTAGATAGAGGAAACGCACATAAGGATTGGGGGAGTCAATCGTACCGTCATGAATGCTTATTTTTTCCGGTCTTCCGTCACCTCTGAAAACAAAAACTTCAATCCATACGCGGATAGTATCGTTTACTCCAGACCCTGCGTTAAAACCCCATGTTGCGATTCTTTCGGTAATTTCCCTTTCGCCGTTAATTGTAAAGCTCCAGGGAATTTCCGGAGAGCCTCTTGGCGCTTCAAGGTTTGCATAGTACCAGCCGTCCCTTGAAAGCCCTGCTTCATTGGCAATAAAATCAAGTTCTTCATCTGTGCTGGTTAATTCCGTTAAGCCTGTCAAGCGGATAATTCTATCGTTCGAAGGCGCGGGGCCGGGGGAAGCAATTGTGCTGTTTGCATAATTATCTGCCTTTACACGGAAGACAACGCTGTCTACCGCCCAGTTGTTCTTGGCCACGCCGTCCCCTGTTATAGTGCCGCCTCTGGGGCTTGTCGCATCGCTGTTTACAGGATTCAATATAGTCGTTGACGGAATATCCCCGTCAGGATAGATCCAGATATCCCTGCAGAAATAACTTATATTTCCTGCATTATCTGAAATACGAACCCAAAGAGGCATTCTGTATACGCCGGCTACAATTGTTTCCGGTATTTTATCAACAAGTTTAAGCGCGGGATTACCGCTGCTGTTATACGTCCTTCCTTTAATAATAATATCGCTTACATACTGTTTCACACCGCCTACATCGTCCCCAATACTGATGCCAGAGCCTTGAGGAGGTGGAGCTACAGAGTTAGGCGGGAAACTGGCGGGGTTTGGATATTGATTCGGTATTTCAAAACGCCAGTCAAAAATATTCGGCGCATTGATTACAAACCCTGTAGGTACCATCGGGACATAAGCTGTACTCGGGAAGGGGTTGGAGCTGTTATTCGCAATAAGAGAGGGTGTTCCGCCCAGTTTAAACCATGCATTTCCGTTACTTTCTACCAGTTGATCAAAGTATTCATTAAAGATACCCGTATCAACGCCTGTATACCCCGGCCTGCCCGTAAGAACATTATTCGCGAGGGCATCTGCTGTAGGCCAGTCGGTAGATCCGTCAATAAAGCCAATATGGTACCATAAGGATTCAATGCCGCTTTCCGCGCGGTTTGCGTTAGGCGTATCCCTGCTGGTCCCTGTTATAATGGAACCAATACCGCCTTCGATAATTTCACTTGAGTAGGGGTAATCGGTTCTGGGAACAAGTTCAGGATAGGTGACAGCGCCTTCGGGCGGGGTATTGTCAAGGAAGAAAGTTTTTCTTTCCACAGACTGCCTTCCCGCCATATCTGTTGCGGTAATTCTAAGCCTGTATTGGCTGTCAATAACGCCCGCCATATCTATGGAAGTAACCCAGGGCTGCACGGCAGCTCCTGTATTCAGGTTGGCAGGAGCTACAGTTACGCTGCGGGGCGGTGAAAGGGATGTGTCATTTAAATTAACAATTTCTGCAGTAACGCTGCGGAATCTGTTTGCATCATTAATCTGGCCTTCAAACCTTAGAACCCCGCCAAGTTTATTCGATGAATAGAAACTTTCGACTTCTTCATCAAAAGTAATAATTGGATTATTGCGGTCGTAGTAAAAATATACATATTCCGAGTATGCGGGGTTGCCTCTCGGTAAAAGACCAGTATCTGTCCAGCCGTCGTTTCCGTTCTGTACCCAGGAAACATCTTTACCCCTGACCCATATTCTAAACAAGCCTTCTTCAATATTAAGTTCTCCAGAGACAGTGCTCCTTAAGTTCCTTGTCCATTGAATGTTTTGCGAGGTATTGCCTGCCAGCCCTGTAGGAATAATATCTTCCCAGTATTTGTCCGCATCCGCGGCAATATAGGTAAAGGCGCTGCCGTTCCAGGTATTCCACCTGCCGTTATCCCAGTCCCACATTTCAATACGGCTTTGCAGGGCGCTTATGGCGCTGGTGCCGTCACTTATACTGCCTTGAATTCTCGGAGATTCGCTTGTAAGTATATTGATATTGTTGTTCATGCCCGTCAAATTCTGGGGCGTAAAGCCGTCAGAATCTACTGAGACAAGGTTTGCAAAAGCAATCGAAGGGGAGGATATATCCTTAGTGAAGGTCCATATTACCTCTTCTGATCTGTTAAAGTTATTTTCATCATTAAGGTCTAAGGATGAAACTATAATATCATAAGTTGAACCGTCTTTATAAAGCGAATTATTGCTGTACAAGGTATTGCTAATCCTGTATTCCCAGGTAAATTCTTCTTCAAAGTATACAGGGTTGACCGATGCATAAGGGGGCTGAGAAGGCAATGGATCAAATATCCTGGAAGATACTGTAATATTGGGAATTTCCGAAGGGATGGGTGAAATAAGGGATGTATCTACGATTGGCAATAACGCCCCTCTTTCAATTATCTTTATTTCAAGGTCCTTAAGATTGGCATCTCTTGCCTTGCCGGAAATGGCAATAACATTCGTGCCAAAACCGTTTGCCGGGCCTAATATTACCGGCACAGATGCAATCGCATTGCCGTTTATGGCATCAATACTTGCGGTCGGTTGTTTTGAATCAATTCTAAAGGCATACATGGTATCGGGCAGAGAAGCGTTGCCTGACGAATCCGCTATCTGGAACCTAATGCTGTGTACCCCGTCTGGAAGGGGCGTTCCTGTTGAAGTGCCGTTTTCGGTAAGGTAAATTGTCCAGCGGACATTCCTGCCTGAGCCGTCAAAAACAGCCGTCCCCTGGTAAGGCGCAGCTTGAGTATCATTGTCGCCGTCAATCCAGTATCTGAATGATCCTATGTTAATATCGGAAACCTCATCTTCGAAGGTTCCTGTAAGTATTGGCCTTGAGGTATCATAGTAAATCACAGAGAGCGGGTTGTTATTAAGCCAGGTATGCTTGTTATCATTCCATTGCTGGTTGTTGCCGCCTAAAGAAGCAGGCATTTCCCACCAATTGCTGCCAAGGCCTGCGCCCATGTTTATAAGGGGCACGGTGTCAATATTGGTAAAGCTAAAGTTTGGCGGATCGACATCTTTTATAAATGTAACCGAGAAAGAAGATTCTTTACCGCTAAAGTCTTCGGCAATAAGGGTAAGGGTATGGGGGCCGTCAGGGAGAGTGCCAAATTCAAGCATTGAATATGCGGCGTTTGAAGGTATGGTAAATTCTATCCTGGTATCGCCGCCTACCTGTATTTCAGTATAAGTTCCGGGAGTAAAGACATGGGTTTTGTTTTCTGTCCACCTGTCAAGACGGTAATTAAAATAGAACCGTCCGTCTGCATCTTTCCTTAAATTGGCATCCTGCATAAAACCTTCAATTACAAGATTATCAGAGGCATCAGGGCCGTAAGGATCGCCGTTTGCGGGTTTTGTAAGCGCAATTCTAGGCGGTTCGTTATCGTAAATAAAAGAAAAATACTTTGTACGGCTTACACGGCTTACAGTGTCCGCCGTTCCGTTCTCGTTCCATTTATTCACAGGCGCATCGTGAACTTCGACCACATAATGTTTTACGCCGTCAGTGCCTATTTCCGCACCGCTAAAAAGGGACCTTAAATCAACAGACAGGTTGATGTTTCTGCCCTGTCTTGTAAGGTCTGGATGTCCCGGAGGAATCCATCTTCCTATATATTGATTAGCCGTATCTAAGTGATCATCTGTTGCATCATGTTTGTTTGAAAACCAGATTCTTAGGGTTTCGGGGGCAATTTCATAGCCGCCAAAGGGTCCAAAACCGTCATCGTCAAATATTGTGCCTCTTACAATAAGGCCGCTGTCGCCAATTACCTGGTTTTGCGTATCAGAACTTGCAGGGGAAATTGCGCCAAAATAAGGCCTGTCCTCTTCCTGTAAAATAAAGATCTCCTGGTAAAGGTTGGAAGTCGGCTCTTTTGCGGCATTTTCGCTTGCCCTGGAGATATTTCCCGCAGAGTCAATTGCAATTATATGCAGGCGGTATTCGCCGTTCATTTCGTTAAGTTTTTCGGTATCGATAAAAACAGTAAAGTTTAAATCCGTCATATCGATTTCGCCATAAGCGCCGTGATCCAGATAAAAAACATCGCCAGGAACAATATCCGGCCTGGTTGCCGGGAATGCATTGTAATCCAAAACCTGCCCGCCGCCGGAACCTGCCGCCAGCAATTGGCCGTAAGCAAAGGTAGCGTCCGGCCCTGTCGAGCCATAGTTTACAGGCAGCAGCCACCAGCGCAAGCCTTCTACTTTAAAGTTGTCCGTGGCGCTTATCCTAAAATTAATTACCTTGTTTGCAAGACGGCGTTTGTTCTGTGACTGGTATGCAGGCGTGGTCTGAAGCTGAGGGCCGCTAAGGGTAACATCCGCCATATCGCGTTCAAAGGTATCTATCATTTTTGTCAAACCGACAGTGGGAGGAATATCGTCTACGGAATATCTTTGCGAAAGCGTAGTTTCATTGCCAAAACGGTCGGAGAAAGTTATTTCAAAAGTAAAAGTCCCGGAAATGCCGTTCATGTTCATAGGAGCGTTAAAGTCATATACCCATAACATTTCGCTTGTGACGCGCCTTATAAGGTTTACAGAAAAATCGATGCCCGCCGTTACAGGGGTCCTTCCGTCAAATACGCCAAACCTTTCTACCGTGATTGGGCCGTTTTCATCGCTGACAGTGCCTGTCATTGTTACAGTATCAACTGCGGAAATATATCTGCCCGAAGGCGGATTTACAGAATCCATGTCGATATGCGGCCTGTTTGAATCTACTGCAATCCAGAAACTGTATGTTACGCTTGCGGGTATAGCGGGATCCTGTAATGCCGGTTCCGGCATTATCAATTTAATTCTTGGATCCGTATAATCTGAAACGCTGATACTAAGCTGATAAATACCGTCTGGAAGGCTTAAATACCCTGCCTTTTTTTGTTCAATGGTTGAAGGAGAGTCGCCCGGCTCCGCTCCAAAAAGGTAATCGTAAACAGGGGAGTCCTTAAGGTATCTAAGCAGCACCGCCTGGCTTATTTCCCCCTGGCGTTCACGCACAGCCCTTCTGAAAGTGGATGTGCCTTCGGTATATGTCGGCTGAGGGGCAAAAGCATGTTTAATATCCGCCTGGGTAAAATTCAATATATAGGCAGGGTCTGTAATAGCGGAAATTACCCCGTCTGCGCTTACAGAAGATCCTACAAAAGTAATTTTTACAGAAGAGTCTCCTTCCGAAGTGTCTCTTGCATCGCCCAGGTCAAGAGAGTCATCGTCCCTAAACCTTACTCTAATGGAAGAGTTAGCCGTAAACCTGTTGTGTATCTCTCCGTTCGGCCTTTTAAAACCGCTTTCCGTGCCGTCTGCCGATGAGTTGGGATCGGTAACATCTTTATTAATTGAACCTACTGTAAAATCAATTACAGGAATATCCGATTGACGGTCTACGATTATTTTAAAAGAATTATGCCCTACGTTAAACGCATTATCGCGTGCAAGCACATAAAGCCAATAAGCGCCGTCCGCCAAAACGTCCGTGTCGGCAGCATAAATAGGAGATGTTTTTATAAGGCAGCCTGAATCAACTATAGGGCCGTCTTTTAATACAGTAAGGCCGGGGATATTTATCCCCCCGGGCATTGTCGCATTGCCAATCGGCAGCCAGTCATTAGCGCTTATATACGCATCCATAAGGGCTTTGTCATTTTCGTGTATAATTAGATAAACCTGTTCAAAACTATAACGTCCGGTATCGGCACGCAGAAAATAGTTCTGAGTTCCTGTTCTAAATTGAGAGTCTGTAGGCTTGGATTCGGAAATAAGGAAATTCGGCCTTATTACGCCGTTTACTATATAATCGGGGTCTAAGGGATCGGCTGATGCGGGATCAACATTTCCGCCTGTTATGCTGTTTAATTCTATTTCGGGAACTTGCTTGTCAATGACAATTGTAAATGATGCCGGCGCCATACTCATTAAACCGGTATTGCTGCGGGTAAATACATTGATATTGTAGGTGCCTTCATCCAATCTGTCCAAATCTGTCCATGAAGAAGGAGGCTCAATTTCCAGCAGGTCGGGATCCAGCCACCTGTCCGCGTTTCCTGTAAATACTTGAATTCTGGATCTGCCGGCAACAGCAGCGTGGGCACCGGATGGAACCGTTTCATTGCCCGTATCAAGATATGTATAAATAAAACTGCGGATTGTGGGAGCCGCCCCTGAATGAGGATCGTTATAACCCCATGTATTATAGGGCCTGTTAATGGGAACGCTGTTCAAAGGATTCCAGAAACCGTCCGTCCAAAAATCCGTATTTGCCGCATCCCATATAAAGCGGCCCTTTTCGCCGTCTTTTTCCCAGTACACTGCCGCAGTGCTTATCCCTTCGGGATGAGAGGCTTTAATACGCAGGGTAAAAGGACCTTTTTTATTTACAAGGATTTTATCAACAAAAGGATGGTAATCATTCGGGCCTATATTATAATCATTATACCTTCTTTCAATAGAGTTCCAGCCCCTAAAGCTGTCTATTGCTTCCAAACGCCAGAAATCTACAACGGGGAGTTCTTCGGGCGCGCGAAGGTAAACTATAACAACTGAATTTTCTCTTTGCTGCGCAGGACTTAAACTGTTCCATTCATCGGGACTCCAATAATCCCTTGGATAATTAAAATCAGTGCCGTCCCTGCCCTGGGCGCGAATCTGAAAGGCAAAGAGCCTGTCAGAGGTTCTGGGAAGGCTGTAAATAAACTGCATATCAGTTGAGCTTATATCGACAAGCCTGAAACGATCGCTTTCTGATACCCAGGGAACCTCAGTTTCTGTGGGGATATAGTTATAATCGAAAGAGACAGTGCCTGCTTCGTCATCAGTGTTTTTTATCTGCCAAAAACGTATCTGCGGGGGGAACATTTCAATATCATGCCCGCCAATATTTCTTGAGCCGCTTGTTTTGTTAATCCCCTGATTGTCGGATATAGCGCCTGCCATTAAACCGCCTGAGTCAAGCAATCTAGGAAAGTTGGAAGGGGTATTTGAATCTATTCTATAATTTAGGTTCCGGCTGCCAAGTTCGCCTTCATCCACGCCCTGAACAACGGCAGGAATCGACAAGCTGATAAGCGGGGGATTATTTTTAACATAATAGGCAATATCATTTGTCTCTGCCGATTTGCCTACGCTGTCAAAAACCCTTATTTTAATTTTCAAGTCTCCGTCATTAAATAAATGCGTATCCAGATCAAAGGACCAATCGCCGTGCTGAATGGGGCTGGATGCGGATGTAACATTTTCGGTAAAATCCTTTATTATAATGTATTCAAAGAAGGGGTTATCTGTCCTCTCCCCGTCCACCATTATATATTCAGGATAGTTTGTTACCCTTACCTCTACCCTGTCCAGTTTATAGTCATCTTCGGCATGACCGTTAAAAACCACCGCATCCCTAAGGAAGGAACCGGCGCTGGGCAGTTCAAGCGTAACCGTAGGCGGGCGCAGGTCTTTAACAGGCCCCAAACCCGCCTTAAAGGGATTATCGCAAGCGCCTAACGCAGCAAAAATAACCAATCCAAAACCCAAGACTTTAACTTTTTCAATAATGTTTTTCATAACCCTTTCCTTCATCTCGCTACCTCCTTTCTATCTTACATAATACGCTATACGGTACAGATCGGGCGATCGATACCCGACAGCCCCTGCCCAGAATCTGGATGTTACAGTCCCGGTATAGTTTCTGGTCGGGAAGCACTCCATTCCGAGCCTTCCGTGTTCCCGTGAATTGACAATTGGGTTTTCTACCCTGTACTGAGCCGGAACATGCATTGTTTCCCAGCCTGTAATCGGCGTGCCGTAAATATCATCCAACTGTTTTGTAAACAAGCCTGTATTTAAATAAGCCATCTTAACCCCGTCCATACCGCCTAGATTACTCTCATCGTGGTAAGCAATCCAGGGGTTGCCGTTTGCATCCAGGGAGAGAGCCGCCCAGCGGCCAACATCCCCTACGCTGTCAACTACCTGCACCCTGTCGGTGGTGATGGTGCGGGTAGTAGAATTTACCATACCGCTTATATACACCAGTTGTTTATTTACCGAGTTAAGCGCCGCTATATGGAAGCGGTTTGCAACAGCCCCTGTTAAGCCCCTCGTATCAATCCTCATGCTGACATATTCGCCTGTGCCAAAGTGGCTTAAATTGTCAACAGGGATTACATTTTCAATTATAGTCCAGTGCGATGCCGCTACCGGCACTACGGCAGAGCTTATAGCCATTTTTAGCTTTTGATTTGTCGTGTCATAGTAGGCTATAACCGGATGCCCCTGGCTTGTAACCGCAATTGAATTATAGAAACCGGCATTTATACGGTTTGCAACTGCTACCCCACTACGGGTACTATGATTAACCACCCTTCCGTTAGCCGCTATTGCAGGAATAAAACCGTTCCATGGGGTAGTATACCAACCGCCGCCGACATTATTTGCATTAAAGGGAATTAAATCATCGGCATCAAAACCGCCGTCAAGGTTCGTCCATGCATAAGGCGCATTGGGCGGAGTGGTTGATGTTGTAGTATGTAAAACTCCCGCACTGCCGCGCCTGTTATACCTGTACTTAATAGAACCGTCTTTTTCATCATAGTAACTTACATGTACATGCTCGGCAGTGGTACCATTGTGATCGGCTCCCCGCCAGGTAATGATACGCGGGTTATAGAACTGGTCTGTGGAAGGCGGTTCGGTTTGTGTCCCAGGAGATAAGTTGCTTGCATTGTAGAAAGTGCTTTCCGCAAGATAGTTTCCATGCCCGTAGCTTGTGCTTCCGGAAGTATATGAGCCGCCATTAGGCCCGTTCATATATATGCCTCCAAGACCATACCATGCCTGTACACTACCGTTCCTTCCAACTATGCTGGATGCCGACCAAATCGCATGGCCTGTTGTCCCGCCTGCTGCTCCCCCGTCACCCGGACTGTAATAAACATCGGAATGATATATAGGGTCAATAAAGGACGATACCGATGTCGGACCGGTCCCGTTGTTGTTGCCCGTCCTTGTATGGCCGACATTGCCGGAGCCACCTTCGTTATGGCCCGACCATAGCGTGCCGTCTAAGGGGTTAATAGTCATTGATGGAGTTAATACCATCCAGTTATTAGTGCTTGAAGATGGGAAGAAACCCCGGTCGGCGCCTGTATTAGTCGCATTTGACTGCCAGATATGGACAGAGGTAAAGTCGTCCCATAAATCCGAACCTTCAATGCCCGGGGACGATTGTGTATTCCATGGCTGTATATAATGAGCGCCGCCAATTCTGGGCCTTTCCGTCCCGGTATTAACTGCCGGGAAGTTGGCAGCTCCGACAGCCACGTTCATTGTTACTAAACCTGTATCGGTAATAGCGCCGGCAGGTATTGCCGCATTCAGAATGCGGTAACGGCTTGGGCTTATCGAAGCCAATCCGTAATTGGCCTGCTGTGCTGCGCTGGGCGCGCTTGTAGCAAGGTTTGCCGCGCCGGGAAGTGAAACAGTGGTAGTTGTGCCTGCCGCCCTGCCCAGGTTAAAGCCGGAAACTACCGGGGTTTCCCCTCTTGAAAGGGGGAACCTGCCCTGTAAAGAACGTGTATTATTGAAGAAACTGCTTGCATTACGCATAAAGCCTGAAATATAAGGGCGCAGATTCATGTTAATTGAGTTGTATTTGTTCAGCCCCACAGGGAAGCCCGGGTTATTGGCGCTTGCTACGGTATGGGCAGTGCCGGGCGCCTGTATAGCCGGGCTTATTTTTGAAGCGCTTGTTTGTGTAGGATTGGCATTGATTGCCGCGCTGTTTCTATTATAGGTAATTACCCTTACGCCTACATTATTGGCAACCACAGTACTTGCGGGAAGGCTTTCTGTATCCCAGATGTATGCCCATTCAACACGGTGCCTGTAAAGGTCTATGCTGTCGGTAAAATAAACATTTCCGGTTTGAGTCGTTGGAACTCTAAGGAAGCCTGTTACAGGCGGAATAAAGCCTGCCGGATTTCCCGTGCTGCCTGCAACATTTTGATATTCAAGTATTGTAACGAGGGGATCAGAGCCTATTTGCAGATCGATCCGTTCAATACGCTGATCGTCTTCGACATAGCCGCGAAGAACCACCCTGCCCGAAACTGTGTCAACGGTAAAGAACCCGTTGGGGTTAGCCCAGGGCCTTGCCACGGTTGATGCAGCCTGGCTGGATGCCCCGCCCATCTGCGTGCTGGATAAACTGTGCTGGTATGTGCTGTAGGGAGCTGCCGTGTAAGCAATCCTTCTGGGTTCAATATGGCCTGGTTTTTCAACTGTTCTTGCTGTCGCATCTGTATTCCACAAACCGCCCTTGGTACGGTTGCTGTTTGCGCCCTCCCCTATAAACATTGGGCTAAGGGAGCGCTGCTGTGTCTGCGCCCTCTCCTGGCCCTCGGTTAAGGGGTTCAGGTCGTAAAGTTGGGCAAAGGGCGGTGTTACATCGTTGTTGTTTACCCTTATGCGTATTAAGGCAAAGTCGGCAAAAACATCTTCTTCGGGGCCGTCAAAGACCTTTAGAATAATCAATGAATGATTCTGAGGCGGCCTTACACCTGCGGCAGACGGATATGAATCTGACCCGCCAAAGTCGATGATATTATTGATAGGGTTTGTACCGAAAGCAGCAGAGTTATAGACAAATTCCGCGCTGACCGCATTTGGGTTCGGCATTCCAATAGAAATTGAATTGCCTTCTACATAATTTACATCCTCAATACTAAGCGGCGCAGGAACATTAACCCTGTCCCCGGCTGCATTGTAATAGGCTGTGTTTAATTCCCAGACAGTGCCTGAACCGCTGACACGAGGGTGTCCGTCTTCGTCAACCCCGTCAACAGATGCCTGGAAAGCATAGCCTCTGGGCAAGAGGCCTTCTGCCTTGGCGCCTAAACTAATCCACCTTACATCGCCCGGGTTTTCAATTATATAAACCCTTCCGGCTTTTACATTCCGAGGATCATTTACAAGTTCCGCACCGGAAACATATTCAACACGGAAATTTCTATCTTTTAATGGGCCCGGCGTCCCTGTAGTTTCAATTCGCAGCGCCAATAGGCTGTTGCGGGCGTTAAAGTCAATTATCCTGTCAACACTTAATGCGGTAGAAGGAATATTGTCGGTTATGCCTTTTTGCACATCCGTTACGCCAAGAGGTACTTCGTTACGGATTAAATCCAAAAGCGTGCTTCCCGAAGCCCCTGTCGCATGGCTTCTATTGGCAGGGAATATCCCTGTTGTTCCCCTGAAAGCTGCATTGTCGCGAATGTCGGTGCCAAGTTTTATCCTGTTTATTACAGGAGCGTTATTCATAATAATTAAAGGCTCCCTGTAATACTGGGCATTGCCTGCCTTGTCAACAATAACAAGGTGCATGGTAACAGGCCCTGAGACAAAGCCAAAGCTGTTTACCTCGACATACCATATCCTTCCCATGCCTCCGTCTGCAAAACCCATCGGCAGTTGGTGTCCGTGGTGCTGCATGCTTCCCGAAGGATTGTTGCGGTCGATCACGATTGCATAGTCGCCGCCCGTAGTTGTGCCTGCTGTCGGTATCCAGGGTTTCTTTATCTGCGGCCTTGTCGGGTTAGCCGCATTGTAAGCGGCAATAACGCCGTCATCGTGCCAGTCGCCTGAACCGCCCGGAGTTGCTTCCCTAAAATCTGAAACAGGGGGTAAAGTTGTTACCCCTGTTACTGACTGTTCGTGCCAGGAGACAAAGGTATCAGTTCCCATTATCCTGCGGGAGAACCACATTACAACTCTTCCAACACCGTTCACAGGGCCGTCATCGCCGGCTTCTCCGCCTATCATTCCTGCAAAACCTGCAATTTCACGGCTAAAGGTATATTCGCCCTTTGGCTTAAGGTTGTCTATTGGCATATATGCAACACGGCTCGTTGTCAAGGGAGATGATTTTGAAACATCGGTTGCGGAAAGGTAGATGGGGAATCTGATTGAGTCTTTAAGGTAAGCCGCATTATATTGAGGCGATGCAGGGTTGAACCTGGGATCGGCTGCCATTAGATCGGCTTCTATTCTTACGGTATTAACGTCAAAGGTAATAAGCCATGTATAGAACCCGTCCGCATCCTGCGCGATAAAATCAGCGCCTGTAATTGTTGTTGTCGCGGTTGCTATAAAGGAGGTGTACCTTTTGTTCTCGTCTGAAGTTAAAGGCTCTCCATCACTGTTTGTGCCGGGGGGCAGTGCGCCGGGATTCCATATAAGGTATCTTCTGCCGTTAACAAGGTTGCTTGTTAATTCTTTCGGCTCGGCTTTTACCGCCATAGCGGATGTCCCGTTGTTTACATTGGTAAGTTCAGTGTTATACGCTAAATTGTAAGGGGCGCCCGGATCTAAAAGGTTAACGGCGCTGTCATAGCTTTCAAAATCGCCTGCGCCTGATCTTAAGGCAGGATTCCACCTGGTTCTTGTCCAGCGAATCGCGTTAACGCCGGAATCGCTTTTTACCGCAATACGGTATGCGGCGCGTTGGCGGATATTTGTGTTTGTAATATCGCCCCATTCACCGGCGGCATTGCTAGGCCCAAGTTTAATTTCTTCATCTTCAAATATAGGGGCTCCGGCAACTACAAAGGCTGCAACGCTGTCCCTTCTGCTTAACATTCCGGGAACGGTATCCGGCATCCAGTCGTCATTGTTGTCGTCCCATGTTGTATCTTCGACACGCACCTCAATGACTATCCTGTTGGAGCCGTCATCGCTTTCAAGTTCGCCTTCGGTGTTGATATTGACCCACCAGCTTGTCTGGCCCCTGCCGCCGCCGTTTGCCATGTACCAGCCGCCGTCACGCGCGCTGCCTGTAAGAGGATCATCTATGCGGGGCATGCCTATTTCAGTGCCAAGCCTTGCAGTCTGTCTTCCTGTACCCGGGAGATCCCAGTTGTTTGTATCCCAGACAGGTATGTGCATATTGGTATAGGGCGTCCAGTTAGCAGGATTGGAATCATTTGCATTCAGCACTCTGAACCATATATACTTAACCCTTTCATTGTCTCTTGCTATACCGGAAACACGGATATTGCCGTTATATTGGCGTTCCGCTTCTATAAGGTTTTTATTGGGATTGTTTATTGCCGTAATAATTGGGCGGTCGCCTTCGGGGTAGACCCAGTAGATTCTTTCAACAGTAACTTGATTGCCCGCTTCATCTTCTGCCATAAAGTAAACAATCATTTTTCCTACCTGTTCCCCGTTCGGGACCGGGCTTCCTTCATAAGTAAGGTCTGCTGTTTCGCCTGAACTGCTTTTTATAGTCCAATTAACGTACCTTGATCCTTCAGTCGAAAGGAAATAGCGGGTATTGGGGATTTTAAGTTCCCAGGTAAAGGTTCCCGGTTCTATCTGCGCCAGTACCGTTGTACCGTCCATAATTCTCCAGGGGTTGCCTGCCGGCCTTTCATCGTCATAGTAACGCCAGCCCCGGTCAGCATCGCCATAATAATTGGGGTCGGGCGGTCCAAAACTTGTGCTGGAATTTGCCAGATAATAAGCCACTTTTCGTATAATATTGCTGTTATCGGTGGTATTTCCCCTAACGCTCATTTTTCCGGTAACGGCATTATTGCCCCCTGCCGGCTGAATGTTTGTAAGTTCCGGCGGCCTGTTATCCAAAATAAACTGTTTTGTGGTGCTTGTGGTTTTACCTGCCCCGTCTGTAACATAGAGTCTTAAGGTAAATGTTTTAGGAGTATTATCGCCTACCATATCAAGCGGGGTTCCGCCGGAATTTGTCTTGTTAGTTGTCATAAAAGGCTTTACGCTTACCGGCCTTGCCGTTGTATCATAGGTGTTTCCGCCAATAACTATAGTTGCTAATTGCGTCCTTGTAATTTCAACATTGCCTTGAGCATTCAGCACCTCTGCCTCTACACTGGTAATTGTATTGGGATCAATTACTGTAAATTCAAATTCAATCTGCCCGTTGGAATCGTTCTTGAAATATGTTTTTTCATTTGTAGTTTCATCCCAGGTAACAGCCGGTTCAGCCCTGTCTATAAAGAATTTCCGTGATGAACGGTTCAAGCCTGCCGAAGGAGTATTATTCCCGTAATCATTGTAATTGGGGGAGTCATCTGTCAAAGAGGTGTTATGGGGATTCCCTGAACCCAGAGACCAGTCTGTAACATACAGGTCAAGTTTGTATTGGCCTTCTGTATCAAATAGGTTCTGCGGGTATCTGCCTGAATTGAAAAGTTTGGTCTGGTTAAGAGTCCAATATATTGTAGATTTTGCATTTGCAGGCCCGGTATCCGCCGGATCAAGCAATGAGGGCCAGGGGTTAGCAGCATCATTCACCAAAGGCTGTACGGTTAATGACCATGTACCTGCCGCACTGTTGTACCAGCGCCAGCCGTTAACCTGATAGTCCCATCTGGCAAGGCTGTATTTAAGGTCCTGAATCCTTGTATCATCGCTTACAGAACCTGTAAGTTCAATATTGTTTCCTGTGCTTTCAATGATTGAAAAATTCGGCCCTCTTTCAAGGCTGGAAAAATCAATCTCGGGTTTTGTGGTATCAAGGAAGAAATTCCAGCGGACGGGTACGGATCTATGCCTTGCAAGATCGCTTGCAGAGAGCGAAACAAAATGGCGTATATCATCTCTGGGCATTGTCCCGCCGCGCAGCCCGTATAAATCTTTTTGAAGTATATCAAGCACCCAAAGCCAATTTGTAGACGTATTTTGCGGCGTGTTAGGCGCATAAACCGTTAAACGCTTGTTCCCAAAATCGGGGCTGTTATTTACCAAGTCATCCTGCTGAACTGCCCCGGCTGTAAAATCCCATGCCGCTGTAACGGTATGGTGGGAAATTCCATCGGAAGAAACTGTAACATTAAGGCTGCTTAGATTGTGGTCAAAGACATATCCTCGCAGGCTAAAGTATCTGCCATTATCTGTAGAGCTTGTACCCGCCGCGCTGAATACCCTTGTGTTTTCTTCTTCAAGCTCTACCCAGGGGCCTGATGGATTATGAGGCTGGTTGTAATTTGCTTCAATAATACCAGGGAATTCCGGGGACTCGCGGTCAATAATAAAACGCAGGCCGTAAATTTCAGTCCAGTTGCCCGCTGAATCTTTAATTGCAATATCGAAAGTGTTTAAGCCGTCTATTCCGCTAAAGCCGTCATCCGTATCAAGTATAAGCGCAAAACTTGCAGAGTTGCTGCTCATTCCGGGAATTATGTCCTTGCCCCGCCAGCCGCTTGCTGTAAGGGCCGCCTCTACATTGGGGACATTCCAGTTAAAACTTGTATCCCTGCCTGTGGAATTAAAGCGGTAATAGAAAAGCGAAGGCGGGTTTGGCGGGCTGGGAAGCCATAAAACAGAAAGGGCGTCCTGGAACCTGCCTGAAATTCGCGGAGGATTATAACCTGCACTGCCGTAACTTGACTGGGGATCGCCTGAAACAACCGAAACATTCCTTGAATGTTCTTCGGTTAACGCATCTCTAACTCTTTGCGCCCTGGAATCAACAATCTGGGCGTTGCTGGCGCCTGTCCCAGGGAAGTATGCGTACTCGGAAGGCCAGTCCTTAATAATGTCCCTCCAAGCCTGATTCCATCCAGTTGTCGGGTGATTCCATTCGGTTCCGTGCGGCCAGTCAGAAGGCCAGTCAGGGCCGGGAGCTGTAGACCCGGTAGCTCCGGGGAATGCTGTAAGGGCCGGTATAACAGTACGGTTAATTGATCTGCTTATACTGGTTAGGGAAATATCCGGTCCTGAAGTATCTTTGTAGAAAAGCCAGGTTACACGTTCAACGTTTCCCGCAATATCAATTGCTTCAAAGCTGATGCTCTGCGGCCCCTGATCCGCATAGGTAAATGACGCTATATCGCTTAACTCCATTGCCCAGTTATGGGAAAGGGCAGGAACAAAGCCCGGGCTGCGCCTGTCAACAAGCGTTCTTGTTACAGATCCGTAGCCAAAGCTAAGCATATCCAGGTTTGCCTCATCCACTCTTCCATTTAATGCAGCCAATACATCTGTAATCGTTGAAAAAGTCGGACGGGTTGGAGTGTAATTTGGATGCGAGGCATTGGGATCGTTGTGGTTAAAGAAGATGCTCGGCCTTGCGGTGTCAAGGACAAAACTAAAGCCATCGTTTGGAGAAGAGGATGGGAAGGGGAAGGTTCTTGAGACCGATCCTATATAATTTGAATCGGTGCTTACAGCGCCGTCAGGATTCTTTCCGGGCGGGCGCATATTCGGCCCTTCTATAGGCTCATCGTTTACCCTTATTTGATAGTATTTCGGGCCGTCAAAGGTAAAGTAGGTTCCAAAATTAGCCGCATTTGTAATGCCGCCAAATTCGCTAAAATTAAATTCAAAGCGGATCGCCCCTGAGGGGTCTAAACTGCCGGGGATATTTATCCAGGCGCCCCAGGTTAAAGCCGAGCCGTCTGCATTCCATGTGGCAGGGAAACGAATCTGCGTGTAGTTGTTCTTTCCCGCCTCCGGGGCCGTGCTGATATTATCGGCATTGAAACCATCGCCATCGCTTGCAGTGCCGGAAATTACAAGCCCTATTGCCCCGCGGACACTGTCGCCAGAAGTACCGCTCGGGGGGTTTAAGGTGTCGGAATTAAAGACCGGATAATCGGCATCCTGGTCAACTGTAAATGAAGGTAAAAGGACAAAATCTGCCGGGATTTCGGTATTGTAATTGCCCGCATTGTCTACAGCAATTATGCATAATTTATACTGGGCGCCGTCTGTGAGTGTGCGGGTATCAAAGACCGCGTCAAACCTGCCCCCCGAACCTATATCGCTAAGAAGGAAATGGGCGCCTGTCCCTGCTGCCCCTGTCGGGAAGGGAGTATCCCATGAAGGATTGGCTGCGGCAACTGGAAGCACCCACCATTTTACGCCGGCCCTTGTGCCGTCATCCCACAGGCCGTTGTTGTCAGAGGCGCTGACAGTAAAGGCAACTTTTCCATAAACAATACTGCCTGTCCTGCCCCTGTTAAAATCTACCAGTGAAACACTAGGCGGGGTAATATCAATCTGAACCATGCGGTTTAATATATTTACATTGCCAAGACGGTCATAAGCTTCTATGTTATACCGCCGCCATTCAAAGGGAGTCGTCCCTGAGGGGAATAAATTGTCAGGGTTAAAGTTTACATTAGCCTTTTGCCAGTTATATGTAAAATAGCCGTCTGCATCAGGAGTCGTACTTACAAGGACATAGCCAGAATCAGATGCCCCCAGGGATGCTAACAAGCCCAGTTCTTCGGATATGGAGGTGCTGCCTAAGGGAGTTAAAACATCGGGATTAAAAGTAATCCAAAGACGCTGCATTTTGTGCCGGCTTTTTACAGTACCGGAAATGGTAACAGGCACGCTGCTTTGTAGTGAATTATCAGGAGGGGTATCAACTTCGATCACAGGTATTTCTGTAAAAACCGCAAAATAATATGTTTGCACAGGCGTTGATACAGAAACAGGAGTATCGCCAGGCTGTGAAGGAATTCTGTCGATTCTTACTTTGGCATCCAGATCATCCGAAACCAGAATATCAATTTTATACATTCCGTCATTAAGGCTTGCAGGCAGCGGATCTTGCCCTGCATAAAGGGCGGATGCCATTGTCCTCTGGCTTAGTATACCAGACCAATCCCTGCTGTTCCCGTTAGAAAGGGCTTCGGCTACCTGGGTGTTTGTAAGCGTAACCGTGACATTAGGTGTAACATTAAGGTTTGTCAGTGTTATACGTATATTTGCCGCATCACGGACAGTGCCGTCATCATCCCTTACATTAAGTTCAATTCCCTCATTTGCTTCAAGTATATTAAGTTTTGGACCGTTGGCAGTAAAGTTGCCGCTCATGGTTTTATCCGCAGCGACTATCACTTCAAGATCATCTGCTGAATTTATGGCTGAACCGCCGGCGTTTACAGTAAACAGGCCGGGGATATCAACCACCGGAAGATCCGTATCCTGATCCACATAAATTTTTTGCAGGAATAATCCCAAATTCTGAACCCCGTCCTGGGCGATAATATAGAGCCAAATGTGTTCTTTATCCCATTGGCTTGTATTAAATTTAAAGTTATTAAAATTGTCTTCCCAAATTCCGGTATTTGCCCTAAGTTTAACCCATCCCGACATTAGGCTTTCATCAATGTCCTCAAAAAATTTAAGGCCGTCTTTTGCAGGATTTTCCTTGAATGCCATGAGTTTTGCTAATGTAGTGTTTGGGTTAATGCTTGCATCAAGGTAATCTGTAAGGTCTTCTTCGACTATCCATTTTACCATTGGATATCCGCTTGTTCCCGGATTTGCCCCCATAAAATTTGGATCCGTGGACGGTAAATCCCTGTAGCCCATTATACCGCTAAAATCATCACGGTTTACGGTGACATGAATATTGCCGTTTACAATATATGGATTTTCAACTATTACAAGGTCTGCAATAGGATCAAAATCCTGTGCAGGCTCGGAAACAGAACCTTTTATGGAATTTATCCTTACAGTAGGGCCTTCCCCGTCCATGTACAATACATAGCGCTGAATATGCTGTGCGCCTCCAAGCGCGGTAACAGTAGCTTCAAGGTAATAAGGCTCTGAACTGCTGGTAAAAATAGGCCTGTTGTACAATGCCGTATTCGCAGGGTTGTTTTCCACAAGGCCGCCGTCCGCGGTAAATGTGAACCGTTTCCCCGTCCCTTCAAACCTTCTGGAATATCCCTCAACGCCCTTGTAACCTTCCAGCGCTTTGGTATATTCGCTTGTAGGGTTAAAATAATCCGCATTGCTGTTGTTTACATCGTCCCATTTTAAGTAACCTGTGCGGCCTGTGCTTTCATGCCTGTATTCCAAAACTGCCTTTTCGACAGAGTCGGGATGTTTGGCAAAAATCTGCAAGCGGAAATCACTCTTGCCCGTACGCCCTACTGCAATTTTCTTTGAAGTAGTTTCCGTAATCCAGATATTCGGCGTCTTCCTAAGGGCCTCGATCCCCAATGTAATATCATCTTCTATATCTTCATTGTCCAAACCAACTTCTGGAATAGTCTCTGAACTTATCAAAAGCACAGATATAGGATCCCCGTTAGGCGATGTTGGGTCTTCGTTCGGCAAACCCATATTCAGCGGAGGGAAATAACCTATGGTTTCATCATCTCCCGGAACAGGGATTAAATCATCATCAAAAGAAGTATCGGAGGTTTTTATTTTAAACAGGTACTGCCTTCCTGATTCCATCGGCGTACGTGTCCCTGTACCAGGATCAATAGTATATCTAATTTGATTAGTAACAGGGTCTATTGTAAATTCATCAAGTTTAAATACAAACTGGGCAGCTCTAACAACCGGCATTTCATGGCGGTTTGCATAATACCCTTGTGATAAACTGCCATCGGGATTGCGCTCTGGATTATCATAACCTGTAAGGAACAGCGTTCCCCAACCCCCGTCTCCAGGTTCTGTTTCGTCTACTTTCCAAATTTTAATTTGCGGATACCCTGGTTTTATTCCCCTGCGGTCTGTCACCTGCCCGCGTATTTCCATACCGGTAGTAAGCCTGGGCATGGTGGCGGTAAGGTCCGGCGCTGTAATCCTTATATCTGAAACTTTGTTTTTTACAATATATACCAATTCTACAGTCGGAGTTGCCGTACTGTTATCCAAAGCGCGAAACTGCATCTTAATAATTCCGTCTTCAAGGCCGCGCTGGAGCTGCCCGTTCTGGTCCCTGTAAGGCAGGTTTCTCGTATCTAGATTGTATATCCATTCTTTTTCTCTTTGGTTAGGGCCGGAAACAGAAGTTACACTTGTCCAGGGAACTATCACAGGAGGATTTATATCGTCAGGTTCTGGTTCAAAAGCAGGATCGAATATTCTAACTTCTACATTTCTAAGTTCGCGGTAAGCTGTAGCAACCCCGGTGAAGGAAACTACGCCTTTAAGGTATTCACCCGGAACAGGTTCTATTACGCTTATTGTAGGAGGGGCTACATCAACTTTTTCCCCCAGATCTTTCTTAAAAGGATTTTCACATGTAAGAAATAAACCCAGAATAAAAAATGACAGACAAAAAATCTTCGATGTTTTTTTAAAATTCATATTATTAACCTCTTCTGCCCAGTAGGCATACTATTATTTGGAAACACTTATCTTTCTATTAATAATTATACATGAAAATATATAAATATTCCAATATTATATATGGAAATTTTACCTATCTTATGCAGAAAATTAATGCAAAACCAGAAAAATATGCTGTTATAAAACTGAAACTAAAACAAACAATGAACACCCTAAAGTGGTTTACTGTGAGGCTCGTCAGAGGCCAAGTACACCATGCAAGCATGGCGCACTTGCCTCTGCCACTCAAGTTCCCCGCTTTTTGGTGTTCATTGTTTGCTCCACTAAAGCCTATACCTAGCATATTTTTCTGCCTGGTATCGGTTTTATGCATAAGGCAGTTAAAGGGGTATGGGGGGGCGCATTTCCCTGCGAAAATGGTTCCTGACACCAAAAATGGTTCCTGGCACCTTTCCCATGCGAAAATGGTTCCTGACACCTCTGCCCATGCGAAAAAGGTTCCTGGCACCTTTCCCCTGCGAAATAGGTTCCTGACACCTCTGCCCTGCAAAAATGGTTCCTGGCACCTCTGCCCCTGCGAAAAGGGTTCCTGGCACCTTTCCCCTGCTAAAAAGGTTCCTAGCACCATCCCCCAGCGAAAAAGGTTCCTGGAACCTCTGCCCATGCGAAAAGGGTTCCTGACACCATTCCCCTGCGAAAATGGTTCCTGACACCTCTGCCCTGCAAAAATGGTTCCTGGCACCTTTTCCCTAATCGGGTCATGGTACTGGTTACAAGGCATTTCTCAAAACATCGGGATGTTTAATAGCATAATCCAGCACAGCAGCCATTATCCCGGTATAGCCTTTTCCCAAATTCCTGTATTGCTCTATTGTTCTTTTGTTAAGTCTTATACCTACAGTTTGTTTTCGGTTAATTTTTTTTGACTCTGAATAAAGATAGATAAGTTGCTCTGTTGTATATACAGGGCTGTCAAGATCAGCTACAACAGGCATTTTGGCAGCTTTTTCGATCCTCATCAAGAATTACCTGTACCGACACTATGAAATTTGCATGACTTACACCGCTGCAGTCCCCTTAAATTCTTGATCAGCTTTTATGCGACTTTTGACTCAAGCCTTACCCTCAGGCCCAAAAGAATAAACAATTTAAACACTGTCCTAAAGGAAGGGTTCCCATCGGGGGCTAATGATTTATATAAGCCTCTGCGGTCTATATTTAGCTCCTTGGCTATTTTTGCCATGCCTTTTGACCTGGCAATATCTCCAATTACTTCTAACAGTAAATCAGGATCGTCTTCTTCAAGAGCAATTTCAAGTGCTGCTATTACATCCTCTTTGCTGTTAATAAAATCAGCAGGATCATATTTAGCAAAGGTTATTTTTTCTTTGGCTTTAGTTTTCATGCTTATACTCCTTCTCATAAACTTTAGCAATTTTTCTAGCTTTATCTATATCTTCTTGTTGTTTGGTTTTATCACCGCCGCAAAGCATAACGATGATTTTTTTATTAAACTCTTTGTAATAAAGCCGATAACCTGCAGCATAATCGATACGCATTTCAACAATATCGCCAAAAGATTTGCTGTCTCCAGGGTTTCCTTTTTTTAACCGCCTGATTCTATCATTAATACGCGCTCTTGCTTGAGGGTCTTTCAGTTTTTTAAGCCATTTTTCAAATACATTAGAATGTTCTACATCTATGGGCTTTGCTTCATTCATATTGTAATTGTGGACTATAGTTCTCAGTTTGTCAAGAGGCACCACCCACTACTCTCCCCCCACGCAGACCTCCGGTCTGACGTTACGCTACGGCTTAGGTATGCCTAACTTGAGCCTGCTAAACTAGGGACGGACAAGGCGAAAGCCGAGGCTGCGGTCCCGGCTAGACGGAGTGCTGTTGCGCCGATACGCCGAACGGACGTACTGCCTGAGGTCGTACCAGCTCCCGCCGCGGAAAACGCGGTGAGACCCCGAGGACGCGCCCATAGGGTTAGTCTGCGCTCCGCTAGGGTATGCCCCGTACCAGTCCCAGCACCATTCCCTGACATTCCCGTGCATATCGTGCAGGCCCCACGCGTTTGCAGGAAATGTGCCTACGGCAGTTGTCCTTTCCCTGTATGTCCCTTTAGCATTGTTGTTGTACGGATAGTTCCCGTCATAATTCGCCTGGCTAGTCGTGATATTGTTCCCGGTGTTAAACGGCGTTGTTGTCCCCGCACGGCAGGCATATTCCCATTCAGCCTCGGTGGGCAGGCGGTAGCCGTTAGCCTGGCGGTTCCATGTTACTGTCGCCGCGGTTATCGGATGCCCGCTTGCAGGAGTCCTGCCGGTCATAGTATATGCGGGAGTAAGCCCTTCCCTCTGGCTGCGTTTGATGCAGTATTCGATAGCGTCAAACCAAGTTACCCTTTCTACAGGCAGGTCAGCCCCCTTGAAATTGCTGGGGTTATTTCCCATTATTTCCTCGTATTCCTTTTGTGTTACCTCGAATTTTCCCATGTTAAATGTGCTTACAGTTATCCGCCGCTGGACTTCATCACTATTACGATTAGGTTCGTTGGCAGGGCTGCCCATAGTAAAAGTCCCGCCGTTAATACGCACCATGTTGCCAGATGCAGGCCGCTGGGTTGCCGCCGCAGGCTGCGTTTGTTGAGGTTGCTGGGGCTGAACATTTGTCGTTGCCGGTTGTGCAGGTTGAGTTGGCTGGGTAGGTTGTGCAGGCTGTGTCGTCTGCGTAGCCGCCGCAGGCTGTGCTGGAGCAGGCCTCGTTCCAAGAAAGGCTGTTTCGGCAAAGTCGGTGTACATGGCGGGGCGTTGTTCGTTGTTGCTGGCGCTGGCGACATCTCTCATGGTGCGGCGGAAGACATCGTTTACTTCGATGCCGGGGGTTTTAAGGTGCCGTAAAAGATGGCTGGTAAAAAGCCCGTTGCGGCCTGTCCCGTCTGAGGCTGTTCTGCCTGCGGCAGTGGCAAACATGACGATGCTGTCCGAGGGCGGATGCATCACGGCAAGCCCCCGGTCTAAGGTGCGGCCCCATGCGGCTGGAAAATCACGGCAGGCATCCAGTACAAAAATATTAAGAGCGTTTTTTGACCTGTTCAGCATATCAAGCAGGGCCTGTGCCGAAACAGCCCTCTCACGAAGAAAGTCCTTGTCAGGGATATTGGCATTTGCAGGGATAAGGTAATTCACCCCGTCAACCTGCACGCCGTGGCCGGCATAATAGAAAAAGCCGTAGGAATTGTTCCCCGCGCCTGTCAGCCTGTCCCTTAGCCTTATGGCGGCAGTTTCCATCTGGTTAAGGTTCCCGTTGAGCACTTTGTCAACAGTAAAACCCAGCCCCTGCAGGGCATCTGCCATATCATTTGCATCATTCACCGCATTCCGCAGAGAGCCAAAGTTTGTATAACTTCCGTTGCCGATTACCAGGGCAAATTTCTGCTGGGCATAAATGGCAGCCGAAGCAAAAACCATCAATAAAAACAAAACCTTTCGCATAAAGTCCTCTTTGTCAATATTGCCATAATATCACGGTAAAAACAAGCGTAATTTTTGGTAAACCGGAAGCCGGTGACAGGAACCCTTTTAGGTGACAGGAACCTTTTTGCACCAAGCGTTTGTCTTAATTAAAAGCAAAGGGGCCAAGGTTGATATTGCTTAAATCTGTTTCATTGCCAATTTCAAGCCTGTCAAAATAAGTTCTTCTGCGGCCTTCGCCGTCATTGATGTATAACCTGAATATCAGTTCATCAGGAAGGGGAAAAACAGGAACCAATAAACTCCATTCAAATAAACCGTTTTCATTTGCCGAATGATTAGAAATAGTTACCCTGCCTATAAGCGAATCGGGCGGGAAATCCCGGTGATAAAAATCCAATTCGAGCCAGCGCAGTTCGCCGCTGTGATCTGAAATATTTACTGTTCCTTCTAGGGAAAAAGCCTCAAAATCAAGGTTGGGATAATCTGGAAAGATAATTTCTTTGTCGGTATCAGGAATAGTAATAGTATGATCGGGATTTAGATACCTGCTGAAAAAACCGCCTTTTTCTCTTGCATCAACTCTAAATACAAGCTGTGTTTCGAAACTGTCCGCAGGTGTATCCCATATCCAGTCACCGTTAGGTTGAATGATCATAGGATATGAATACAAATCGTCTGACTGAATAATTGATATTCTGGGACTCGTGGATAAAGAGGATACGCCTTCTGACGGGGGATTTCCATTAAAAGTTACAGGTAAATTCCCAAAAAGACGTATTACTTCGAAATTGACAGTACCAATATCGACAATGGAATTATTGTTTTGTATCCAGATGCCTTCTGTTATTTTCATTATGTTAGTAGGAGATGCTGACGGAATTATTACTTCAAAAAAAATCAAACCGGGAATTCTGCTAGAATCGATATCCATGACCCAGGTATATTTTCCAAGAGCAAGGTCTGTTTCATTTGAGAAAATACTTCTCACATATCCGACATTGCTTCCGTCAGGGCTTAGGTAGGCTCTTAGCCATATTCTCTGGTGATAAGTGTCTTCTGATACTCCGTGAATGGGAAAATTTTCATGGTTCAAGGGTATGCCGTTTCGGGTAATGGTGACAGTTCCTGTAAGGGAAATAAGCGGAATATTATAAGGGTCTTGTTCGTATATAGGGCAGGCGGAAAATACGCAGATCAAAAAAATCACATTAGATAATGCAAAAATTGTTTTCATACATATAATATAACACCAATAACGCAAAATGTCTACAAAAGGTAGCAAAAAGGTAGCAGCTACCTTTTTGCCAGCCCCACCCGCGGTACAAACCTGAACAACGGCAAACAATGAACACCTGAAACATGGTTATGGCACGACCGATGCCGTAAAGCAAGCCCCACCCGCTTTGCGCCCCCACCCGTTTTTACCTGCCTTATGCATAAAACCGACAAACGGCAGAAAAATATGCTCGGTATGGCTTTAGTGGAGCAGCAGAAACCCTGCTTAGGACCTACGGCTGCCCCAAGTTTAAACAGCCGTCGAGTCCGTAGCAGGGTTTGCTGCTGTCCTGCATTAAATAATTTACAGCATATTTTTCTGCTTACGAATTAATTCTTTGCATAAGTTAGGTAAAAAAATTCAGTTTTGCAAGAGACTTTGTTGGACATTTTTCTATGCAGGTTCCGCAGGCATCGCAGATTGAATAATCTACTACAGGGAGATTGTTTTCCATCACTATGCAATTTTTGGGGCAGACCCTAACGCAGGCGCTACATTTTATACAGGCAATTTTACAGGTTTTTATCACACTCTGCCTGTTGGAGCTAAGATTGGAACAAAGAACAATTGCGCCTTTAAGTTTTGTGTTTACGGCTTTAAAAAGCATCTGCGGGCATTCTTTTATGCACATTTTGCATCCTGTACATTTTTGACGGTCAATAACAGGCAGGCCTTTTGCTTTATTAAGTGTAATCGCTGAAAATTTGCAAGCCTTTACACAATCCCCAAAACTAAGGCAGCCGTAAGAACATAGTTTTGTGCTGCCTGCTGAAAGTTTTGCCCCGCGGCAGGTTTCGATGCCGTTATAAATTCCCTTTTCTCTCGCATGAAGATATGTCCCTTGGCAGGCAAGGACAGCAACAACATTTTCAACAGCTTCCACCTTAAAACCGGTAATTTCAGAAAGTTTATCCGGCAAAGATTCGCCGCCTGGGGTACATTCGTTTATGCCGGCTTCTCCCTTAGCGATTGCTTTCGCATAATTTTCGCAGCCGGCATAGCCGCAGGCCCCGCAGTTTGCGCCGGGCAGCGCTTCAAGAATTTTAACTGTAAGAGAATCCTGCGGCACTGCAAAAAAATCCTTAAAGAAACCTAGCATAAGGCCAAGAATAAAGGCAAGGGCAACAGCAAAACATGCCGTAATTAAGGCAATATTTAATATTTCGCTCATTTTACCAAACCTTGAAAACCCATAAAGGCAATAGAAAGCAGCGCAGAGGCAATAAACAATATAGGCGTCCCTTTAAGAAAAGCCGGAATAGGGCTTGTCTTTAGTTTTCTTCTGATACCCGCCAAAAGAAGCATCGAAAGCATGAATCCAAAGGCAACACCTAGGGCGTAGACTATCGATTGAACGAAAGTATAAGGCTCACCGGTAAAAGCACAGGTATTGTCAATAACTTCGAGCGTTACTGCAAGAATGCCGCAGTTGGTTGTTATAAGGGCAAGATAAATTCCCATGGAACTATACAAACCGGGAGCGGCTTTTCTAAGATAAAATTCTACAAGCTGCACCAATGAGGCAATTACAAGAATGAAGACCAGTAATTTTAGAAATTCCAGCCCCAAAAGGACAAGGACATAATTAAAAATAGGCCATGTAACAAGGGTTGCCAATACCGTAACAAATGTTACAGCAAGCCCCATTCCCACCGATTTGTTTTCATCCGTGCTCATTCCTATAAAAGGGCAAAGAGCGAGAAAACGCATTAAAACAACATTTTCGACCAATAATGCCGATAGAAAAATTTTTAACAATATCATGTTTCACCCTCATTTTTTACACCGGCAGTATTTTCGGCACAGCCTGTGCATCCTTTTGAAAGGCATCCAAAGTTTTTACCTGGATCCTCGTTTCCTTTAAGCGGAACTTTCAATTTTGATTTAACAAACAAGTTAAGCGAAATAAAAATGGCAAATACAAAAAAACCGCCCGCGGGCAAAACAAAGAAAATAATCGGCTGGTAACTTTCCGGCATTACCTGAAAATGCCAAACAGTACCGCTGCCTAAAATTTCACGCACAAAGGCAATACCGGCAAGCACCCATGTAAAGCCAAGCCCCATTCCAAGAGAATCTGCTATTACATCGCTTAATCCTCTTTTGTAAGCAAAACCTTCAACACGCCCCATGATTATACAGTTAACTACAATAAGCTGAATAAAAATCCCCATGCTTTTTGACAAATCGGGCAGATAGGCTTTAAGTACATAATCGATAACAGTGGTGAAAGCGGCAATTATAATAATAAAAACAGGAATACGGATTGAATCGGGGATAAGTTTACGGAAAATACTGATTACAACTTCGGACATTAAAAGTACAAAGGTCATTGAAAGCCCCATGCCAATTCCGTTATCAACAGATGTTGTTACAGCAAGGGCGGAACACAGCCCAATCATAAGAATCAGCAGGGCATTTTCACGAATAAGGCCGTTGGTAAAAATTTTAAAAAAGTTTTTCATAATTCTTCCTCTTTAAACAGCCATTCATTTCTGGCAGCCCTGACAGCGGCGGCCTTTACGGACAAGGATACAGCGCGGCTAGTAATGGTTGATGCGGTAATTGCATCAATATCATTTTTTACCTCAAAAGGAGCATTTAATCTTTTTCCTGCAAACTGTCCGTAAAATGTAATGCGGTTTTTCTTGTCAACAAAATAATTCGGCGAATTGGCATTGGCGCCAAGACCCGGGGTATCGGAAATTTCCATTATTCTTATTCCTCTGATAAAACCATCGCCGGAAATTCCGACAATGGTTTTAATCGGGCCGCTGTAACCTGCCCTGGATACAATAAAAGCTGCTTCTTTCTTTCCGTTTTCCCAAACATTAATTATTTTTTCAAATGTCACTGTTTTATCTGCATTATAGGGAATAACAATTTTTTCCATTTCTTCTTTTGTTAATTCTTTAAAATCATCCATATTTTCAAAAATCTCTTTTAACGCTTCTTCCTGTACCTTTATTAAATTTTCCCTTATATTGTTTTCGGTAACTTTATAAACAAAGGCAAGCATTACACAGGCAGCGGCTGCAAAAACAGCATGGGTTATACCAAGTTTAAGCATTTCTTTAATTATCATTTTTGTTTCCTTTTAACATAACCGTACTTGCGAGGCAGAATTTTATTGATGAAAGGGACTGTCGCGTTCATTATAAGTATCGCATAACATACTCCTTCGGGGTATGCTCCGAATCTGCGGATTAGCATGGCAATAATCCCTATGCCGGCACCGAAAATAATTTTACCAAAAGAGGTAAAGGGTGATGTCACATAATCGGTTGCCATAAAGACAGCCCCAAAGACAAGCCCGCCTGATAAAATGGCAAAAAGAGGATCCATATCGAGAATAAAGGCTGCAATAAAGGCTGAAAGTACCATTGAAACAGGCGTTTGCCAGGTAATGGTTTTTGTTACAAGCAGAAAAAGTAATGAAGCAAGTATTAAAAAAACTGATGTTTCCCCCAGACTGCCGGAATGGTTTCCAAAGAAAAGGGTTTTCATTGTATCCCAGTATGAATTTGAATCGGAAAGCCCGAATCCGGCAAAGGCGCTGCTAATACTTGCCAAACTTCCCCCTTCTTTGATTATGCCTAAAGGTGTAGCCCCTGTAATAATAGTTGATGCTGTATTAACAGGCTGCTGCCAGGTGGTCATTGCGGCGGGAAAACTCATTAAAAGAAAGGCCCTGCCGATAAGGGCGGGGTTAAAAATATTCGCCCCAAGCCCGCCAAAAAATTCTTTTGCAACAATTACTGCAAAAAACGCTCCCAGGGCTGTCATCCACAAGGGCATGTTAGGGGGAATAACCAATGCAAGCAATAGGCCTGTAATGCCTGCGGACATATCCTTGATGCGGGCGGGCTGTTTAATAAGCAGCCTGAAAAGGGCTTCCCCCGCTATGGCAGATAAAACCGCTGTAACAATGTTAAGCAGGGCAGGCAGGCCGAAAAGTATCACCCCGTAAATTGCAACAGGGGCAAGGGCTATGTACATATTCCCCATTAACATCCTGCTGCTAATAGGAGAAGCAATGTGAGGGCTGGACGAAAGTAAAAAAAGTTTTTCTTTTTGTTTTTTATCACTCATTAATAATTCCTCACTTTTGCTTCCTCAATTTTAAAACCTGTTTTCCGGCACGAAAGCGCTGAACCAGTTTTATCCGCGCGGGGCAGATATAAGCGCAGCTTCCGCATTCAACACAGTCCAAGAGCCCTGCCTTGACAGCATAATCGAAATCACCGGCTTCTATGCTTTTATTCATAATTACCGGAGAAAGTCTGCAGGCACAGGTCCTGATGCAGCGGGCACAGCGGATACAGGGACCCTCTGTAAAAATTGAAGTCTCCTTTTCTGTCATTAAAATTATTCCGGATGTGTTTTTTTGAATGGGAACATCAAGGGATGCAAGGGCATTCCCCATCATTGGACCGCCGTAAAGTATCCTTACAAGATTTTCGTGATCAATATCCATAAATTCAACCGGCATGTCGGCTAACGATGCGCCGATACAAGCCCTGATATTTTTCGGTGTTTTGCAGGCGCCTCCCGAAACAGTTAAATCGCGTTCGATTAAAGGTTTTCCCAGATAAAACGCTTCCGCTATGGCAATAATTGTTGAAGCATTCAGCACAATGCAGCCTGCATCCATTGGCAGCCCCCCCGAGGGAACTTTTCTGCCTGTCAGGGCTGTTATCATCATTTTTTCCCCGCCCTGGGGATAACGTGTCGCGCATAAGGCGATGGAAATCTCCACCGGTAAATCGGCTAGGCGTATTTCCCGCTCAATTACGGGGACAAGGTTTTTGGTGTTTTTTTCAATGCCGATGATGGCTTTTTTTACACCGGTAATCTTCATGACTATGCCCAGCCCCTTAATCAGAAGATTCGATTTTCCTGTCATGTTTGTTTCATCGGTGGTAAGATAGGGCTCGCACTCGGCGCCGTTTGCAATGATGTAATCGATTGTTTTTCCGGGTGCAGGTGAAAGTTTTACGTGGCTTGGAAAACCTGCCCCGCCCATTCCGACAATTCCCGCCTCGCGAATTCTATGCAGGGCTTCTTCTTTTGAACAGGAGTATGGATCAATAGGAGGGTAAAATTGCTCTTCGTTCTGTGACGAAGGCTCTCCTCCTTCAATAATTATACATAAACCCTCGCTGTTATTCGAAAGGGTTCTAGCCTCAATTTTTACAACTTTTCCAGTAATGGAAGCATGAACCGGCACGGTCATTAAGCCCGGCTCTGCCCCGTCGGCTATTTTCTGCCCGCGGACAACCGTATCACCGACATTTACAAGGCTTTTATTGGGAGCGCCCATATGCTGGTTAATTGGTATAACCGCTTGCTTGGGCATAGGAGCCAGTTCTATTGGCTTATCCACAGTTGCGTGTTTTCTTTCAGGGAGTTTTAAGCCGCCTTTAAATCTTCTTACAGTCATAATTAATCCATTTTAATATACCACAGAGGAAGGATTGAGGCAAGACGCAAGTATGTAAAAACATGCAATTTTGCGTTTTTTCACTGTCCGAAAATATGCATTTTTGCTTGACAAAAGGGTCAAAAAATATGCGATTTTGTGCTTTTGTACTGTCCAAAAATATGCATTTTTCTATCTTGAGATAGTCCAAAAATATGCAGTTTTATGTCTTAGAACAGTCCAAAAATATGCAATTTTGCTTGACAAAAGGGTCAAAAAATATGCATATTATAAATTAAGAGTTTTATATGCTGCGCAGAAAAATCGTACAAACCATACTTGACTGGAAAACAAATAAAAAAAACGAGTGCATACTTGTAAAAGGGGCAAGGCAAATAGGAAAAACCTTCATTATAGATAAAATTGGCAGAGAACATTATCAAAAGTATTTCTATATCAATTTTCTTGAAAATCCGGAAACGAAAGCAATTTTTGAGGGAAGCCTTGAAGCCTCGGAGATTTATAAAAAAATTTCGCTTAATTTTCCAAATATTGAATTTGTTTCCGGTAACACCCTGATTTTTCTTGATGAAATTCAGGAATGTCCAAATGCCCGTACCGCATTAAAATTTCTGGCATTGGATAATAAGTATGATGTCATTGCATCAGGCTCTTTGCTTGGAATCAATTATAAAGATATTCCTTCGATTCCTGTTGGGTATGAAACACAGATTGAAATGCACTCGCTTGATTTTGAAGAATTTTTATGGGCAATGAGCATTAATGAACAGGTAATAACTTATGTCAAAGAGTATTTTGACCGCATAGAAAAGATACCTGAATCCATGCATACGCAGATGATGCAATACCTTCGCGAATATGCTGTTATCGGCGGGATGCCTGCGGTAATTAACCGTTACCTTGAAACAAATAATTTTAGCGAAGTCCAGAAGGAACAGGATAAAATATTAGACAGTTTTTTAGATGATATTTCAAAATACGCCTCGATGACTGAAAAACCAAAAGCAAGAAATTGTTTTCTTTCAGTACCAAAACAGCTTGCAAAAGAATATAAAAAATTTCAGTTTTCAGTTGTCGAAAAAGGCGCGACTTCAAGAAAATATTCAAACAGCCTTGAATGGCTGCGTGATGCGAATTTGATACGTTTTTGCTTTAATGTATTGACACCGGCTTTTCCGCTTGCGGCTTATGAACGGGATGATCACTATAAAATCTATCTTAACGATATTGGTTTGCTTGTTGCAATGTACGGCTTTGAAATAAAAAAAGAAATAATCGAAAATACATTAAAAGGGCCGGTAAAAGGCGGCATATACGAAAATTTAATCGCAGATATTTTTACTAAAAAAGGACGCAGGCTGAATTATTATAAAGCGGATAACAGTATGCAGGAAATTGATTTTTTGATGAACGGCGAAGGCACAGTCATTCCAGTAGAAATCAAATCCGGCAACAGCACTTCTATTTCTCTGAATAATTTATTATCAAATCCTGATATTAAAACCGGATACAAGCTAATCTCTGGAAATATTGGGCAGTCTGAAAAAAAAATTACCATGCCTTTGTATATGGCTATGTTTTTATAAATACCCTTACAAGCCGAAACGGCGGGAAAGTTCTTTTAGATGGCTGCCAATAAAAAGAGCCCCGTAACAGCTAAGGGCAATGCCGATAGTGATGCCAATGGGAATCATGAAAGAGATTCCGGCATTAAGGGCAATTGTATTAAAATCAAGCCCAAAGAAAATTGTAGCCAGCGAAAGCAGCATGATAATGCCGGCGGCAACCCAGCCCCTTAAGGGAATACCGCCTGTAACAGCAGCTTTTTCTTCGGCTGAATTTTCTTCTTCCGATAAAATTAAGGGCATTACATAGTCTTCCATAGATTGGGCAGGAGGCAAGAAATCATTTTTAAGAATATCCCTGCATGTTTCATAACGTTCAATTTTTTGGGCACAATCATTACAGGTAAATAGATGCAGGTATATTCTAATTTTTGTTATTAGCGGCAAAGAATCATGAAAATTACCATGATCCTCATAAACCGTATCAAGTATTTTTTTACAATTCATATCAAGTACCCTTTTATTTTTATCATTGTATTTCCTCAAGTTTTTCCCGCAGTATTTTTTTTGCCCGAAAAACATGGGATTTAATTGTATTAACCGGAAAACCGGTAATTGTCTCGATTTCCTGATAGGAACGATCGTAGAAAAAAAACATATCAACACAGATTCTGTAACGTTCAGGAAGTTCCTGCATTGATGTTAAAACAGCTTCCTTTGCCGCTTTGTGGATAATTTGATGTTCAGGCGTATCGTAATCTGCCACGGCATATCCATCGGCAAGGCTTAAGTATTCCTTCCTGCGGTTTATTCCATTTACCGCAGTGTTATAGGCAATCTTGTAAAGCCAGGTTGAAAACCTTGACCGCATTTCAAAACCGGCAAGGTTTCTATATGCTTTAATAAAGACTTCCTGGGCAAAATCAGAGGCATCTTCATTATTACGAAAAAAACTCATTCCCATACCTAAAATATACCTTTCGTAACGTCTTACAAGCAGCCTGAACAGATCCTTTTGTCCGTTTACAATCTGTTCAATAATTAAATGGTCGCTGTATTCATCTTCATTTTTCATTTGACCTTGCCGCGCCGCTTTATTCCATAAAAAGACAGGAGACCGATTCCTATTGACAGAGGGATAATCCCCCCAAGCAGCCCGTAGCCAGGGGCTGTTACAAATGCCAAAAAGATCGTTAGCGTTGTCCCAGTGCTTCCTAAAAGCAGCCCGGCAAGCAAACTAAATGTATACAAATCAAAGTCGGGCTTTTTATACTGCCCGGATTTAATTAACAAAGTACGCCTGCGGTGGCTCCAAAGAAAATAAGAAAAAATCACCGCGGAACCCATTACGATTCCCACTATAGGAATGATAGCAATAATAACATTTGCAGCTATAATAATAATCTCCTTCCAGTAATTCTAATCTATTTTCTTGTATATATAAAGACACTAAATTGATTATTTGGTTGCAAAAATCGTATATTTTACTCATCTTATGCAAAGATTAAATGGATAAACAGAAAAATATGCTAAATAAATTTAATGCAGGACAGCAGCAAACCATGTGAGGACTCGACGGCTGTTTAAACTTGGGGCAGCCGTAGGTCCTCACATGGCTTGCTGCTGCTCCACTAAAGCATTACCTAGCATATTTTTCTGCCTGTTCTTTAATTGTGCATAAGTCAAGTAAAGGCGGGTTGGTGCGCAAGGCGTGGGGCATCTCCGATTTCAGCCCCCACGCCTTGCGCCCCTATCCAGCGAAGCAACATTGAAACAACGGCAAACAATGAACACCTAAAGCATGGCTATGGCACGACCG
>Ga0099364_10000961_pt1 | contig 48858 bp, 51 predicted proteins | sample TergutTh196P3_FD_73070 | JGI IMG/M metagenome (GOLD analysis project Ga0099364, IMG submission 73070) | Microcerotermes parvus P3 segment gut microbial communities from Pointe-Noire, Republic of the Congo - Th196 P3 | ecosystem: Host-associated > Arthropoda: Insects > Digestive system > Gut ...
CTGGTTGAGCAGCTCGGTCCCCACTTCTCCGTCCAAAGCTTTGTAGGCTGTTTCCGCGTTGGGGAATAAATACGGCAAATCCAACACCGCGAAGTCAGGGAAGAAATTGGGGATCGGTCCCGTTGAAATCAGGGCCATTGCGACTGTCCCCATGGAAACGCTTTCAATCAGGTCTCGTTCACCGCCAAGCAGTGAATTGGGCTGTATCGTAAGAGTAACCGTGCCGTTTGAATACTGACTGACGAGACGCCCGAATTCCTCCAGTCCCTTCGCGTAATGACTGTCCATCGTCAAAGTGATTCCCGCCTGCAGGTCGAATTGACTCTCCGCGCTTTCCGCCCCGCCCGCGAAAACCAGCGAAGCAAGAGCCAGTAAACACACAACCGCCAAACCTTTTCTCAACATAAAACTCTCCTCCTTATTTTATTTAAATCGGCGACAGCCGATTGTTATGACTTTATCCAGTATATCATCTTCCCAACACAACGAGCCCAAATAACTACCATAAATTACCATCCGCGTTGAACGGCCAGTCTTCAGGCCCGCCTAAAACCTCAATACGTTCGTTTGCCTCCGCTTCTTCCTTCATGGCCTCGGAAATCCGGATGTTCTCGGTATGGAGACTGTCGCTTATCCTGATAATCCGGGGGCTTGTCTTATCATTGCCGATACAGGTTCTCAAAGCCAACTGAATCGCTTCTCTGTCGTTATCCATGACACAGGGTATCTTCACCTGATCGAGACCGCGGGACGTAACAGCGTTGACGTATGTGCCGTCAAAATCTATTTTATCGAACAACCGCTTTGTCGTGCTGTGCGCCGCCCCGATGCCGAAGGCCGCGCCATGAGTTTCGGGAGTGAGGTCCAGCACAACGGTTCTAAGCGCTTCTATGCAGCTTTTTGTAACAAACGGGGTACACCAACCGGTGCCGGTTACATTCGGATCCATGCCGGTGCCGGAAATATCCTTACCGATACGATCCACGACAAGAACGTCGGTTTGCCTGAAAAAGAGAATAGGAAGATGCGTCCAGGATTCTTCCAAAAGTTTAGGTTCCTCGCTTTCTATTTCGTCCGGTCTGAGGGCGGCCAACTTGCGAGTTTCGTCGTAGGCGTTTTCCAGTATCGCAAACCCCAGTATGACCGGGGCGTGTTTTATAACCGCTTTGCCGAAAATGTGCACCCGGTGAGGCATGTGCCCAAACCCAAGTTCATGACAGACGTCCGCGCCCTCGCGCTTGCCAAGGCCGATAGCCATCATCTTCATAATGCCGCTCTGGTAGGCGCCATGAAAATCCGTATGGGGCTTGATACGTCCCGCAACTATGATACCATCCGCTTCGGCGGCGTTTTTGTCGATTCGCACATCCTGGCCTTCATCATTTTTGCCGATAACCACCGTTTCCATTGATGAAAGGATGGGGCAGCCGACAAATTCCTCCGTCACCCCGTAACTTTCAATGAGAGCCTTTTGACCTTCCGCCGTAGCCCCTCCGTGGCTTCCCATTGCGGGAACCACAAAGGGTTTGGCGCCTTTGGACTTCACAAAGTCCGCAATGGCCTTGGTAATGATTGCTATGTTGGCAACACCCCGGCTTCCGCTGGTAATTGCTATCCTTTTACCGGGTTTTATATAATCCCCAAGCTCCGGACGGGCCATTTCGGCGAAAACCGCCTCGGGTATATTCTTGACTTCTATCCGTCCCCTGTCAAAAAGCTGCCTTACCTTGATCATCCTGGGAAGAGAGACTTCAGCGCAAAGCTGTTTGATAATATTATTATTCATAATTAACCTCACTTTACCGATGATTTTCCAAAAAAGTTTTAATTTCAACATTATACAGATCATACACGTCAATGGTTCCGTATTTGAAAACACATTCCTTAACCGAAGACACAAGATAAATGACAAGATTCTACCGCTTGCTCCCTCAGCCTGATCTTTTCCAGAGGAATACTCTCCGCCTTTTTATCCATCATGCTGAAGAAGACCTTTACCGCGTCGATTATCGTATTTCAAACGCCTGGCCTGAGCATGTCCTACTCCAAGGCGCTCCGGTTGGAGGGAAAAGACGGGCCCACAATCGCAAAAGGTATTGTCAGCTCGTCCATCACCGCAGACAGCTCCGGTCCAAGGTTACCTCGCAGAACCGAATCAATTTTTGTAGTAATAAAATCCTTTGATTTGCACCATATTCAGGCGCCGGAGAGATCATCCGCAATTATAAGCATATGTTTTTCTCCTATGTTTGTACTATAGCAAAAGGCATGACAAAGTCAAGCATTTCGGGGATCTTGCCTATGCCACCGTCAACTTAAGCGAATTCTGTAAAATCAAATCTTTATGAATCTGCCCCTCGTGTTTTTCCGCTTAGGTTGACAGCAGTGGATACGAAATGGGCATTTATGTCGAAAATTGAGGTGTAAAACATATAGACATTCGTCTATTTATTTAATACAATATAAATAGATAAATGCCTATGTGAGGTGTTCCGAGTGAACGAAAAATATAGAGATTACGCTCAGTTTTTCAAGGCGCTTTCCGATCCAAATAGGCTGATGATTATGGATATGCTCTCCTGCGGAGAGCTTTGCGCTTGCGAGATATTGGAGAAGTTCAAAATAACACAGCCGACGCTTTCACATCACATGAATATCCTTTGTGATTGTAAATTGGTGAATGGGCGCAAAGAGGGCAAATGGACGTACTACTCACAAAATAACGATAACGTCAGGGATTTTCGGGCGTTTTTAGAAGAAATTACAACAGCAAAACAGAATTGTATTTGTAACGAGATTATTTGTGAGGATGATAGCAAATGAGCAAAAACAATAGTTGTTGCGCATCAAACGAGTGTTGCGGCGAGCCGATGATACAGACTGTTTCAACATCGCTTTCAATAAGGGATATACTCGGCGCATGGAAAACGCGTTGGGGTATCGGGCGTATGGATTATACAGTTGAGCCGGGGATTTACGCCGTTGGAAATCCCGACAGCGATTCACTCGTTTTGGTCAGCGCAAACTACAGACTGACATTTGACACGTTGAGAAAAAACCTTGCGGGCCTGAATTGCTGGCTTCTGATACTCGACACAAAAGGCGTCAATGTTTGGTGCGCGGCGGGAAAAGGGACTTTTGGAACGGATGAATTAGTAAACCGTATTGAAGCGGTGGCGCTGTCTGAAATTGTAACGCAAAGAAAACTGATATTACCTCAACTTGGCGCGCCTGGCGTCAATTCGCATGAAGTAACGCGGCGTACAGGTTTTTCAGTTGTATACGGCCCGGTGCGGGCAAATGACATACAGGATTTCATTTCATCCGGTTTTAAGGCCGCAAGGGAAATGCGGACGGTAAGATTTACATTCCGCGACAGGTTGGTATTGACTCCGATGGAGCTTGCAGAAGCAGCAAAGATTTCGATGAAAGTATTCAGCGTTCTGTTTTTAGTTAATCTGTTTGCAACTCGTCCTTTTGGTATTTTTGATTTTCTGATATATGCCGCCGCCGTTCTGACCGGCTCGGTAATAACGCCCGTATTGCTCCCTGTTGTCCCCGGGAAAGCATTTGCCTTTAAGGGTTGGTTATCAGGGGTTATCGGTACGGCTTGTATCGTTTGGAGATATGGCTGGTTTGCTTCACCGTTTCTGCTTTTAGGGACAGGATATTTGCTCGCTCTGCCGGCATATTCCGCTTTTTTAACGATGAACTTCACGGGAGCGTCAACATATACATCGCCGTCCGGTGTGTTAAAGGAAATGAAAATCGCGCTTCCGTTGATTACCATTTCGCTCTTGGCAGGCATAATACTGTTATTGATAAAAACATTTACAGGATAATAGGGGGACGTAATTTATGAAACTGAAATATTTGAAAAATGTGGCAACGATTTCCCTTACCGCTGAAAAGTGTATTGGTTGCGCGAATTGCGCTGAAGTTTGTCCGCACGGCGTATTCGATGTGAACAACGGAAAAGCGCGGATTGTTGAAAAAGACTTATGTATGGAATGCGGGGCTTGTGCCTTGAACTGCCCTGTTGAAGCGATAGAGGTTGACGCGGGTGTTGGTTGCGCGGCGGCTATCATTAAGAGTTGGTTCACGGGCAAAGAGCCGGCCTGTGGTTGTGATGATGCCGAGTGCTGTTAAGAATGATGCCGTTAGGGATTAAAGAAAGGACAGACCTGAAATGAGTTGCTCCAATGTGAGCGAGTGCGCTTGCCCAAAAACATCTTGCCCGAACCACAAAAAATGCTGCGCCTGTGTTATCAAGCATAAGGAAACAGACAGCCTGCCATTTTGTCTATTCCTCAATAATGATGATGACAAAAGCATGATAAACTTGTACCGAAAGTTGAAAGAACGGTTTGAAAAGTAATTTAGGAAACCATATCATCCAGGATACTTTAATCAAATATTTTAATAAGTTTAATTGCATTTATTAATAAATAATATTGGCAATGTGCAGTTCTTCTTGTTATACTTTACTCGCTTAACGGCGCTGCGTGGCTTCAACTATCCGCTTCAATCCGTCAAGGGGGAATTTTCCAATGAACAAAATCAACTTGAACGCAATCAAAATGGAGGCTGAGCAATTGTATCGTGATGGTGATTACTATTGCTCGGAAGCAATTATTTCAACTATCCGCAAATATTTCGACCCTAATATGCCGGAGCAGGCTATTGCTATGGGGTCAGGCTTTCCTGTAGGCATAGGCGGCTCTTTGTGTATTTGCGGCGCGGTATCCGGCGGTGTTATTGCATTGGGCTATTTTTTTGGCCGCGTTGCTCCCAAAGATGTGAAGGTGCAAAAAGCTATGGCATTGTCAAAAGAGCTGCACGATAGTTTTCAAAACAATCATAAGGTACTGTGTTGCAGGATCCTTACGAAAGGTATGAAACTTGGCTCTGCTGAACATCTGAAACAGTGCGTGGCATTTACAGGCGAGGTCGCAGTAAAAACCGCCCAAATCATTGCGCGAGAATTGAATATTGAAACAGAATAAAAGATAACGTAAATTATAGCAGTTTCACTCTATGTGTACCATCGTAATTATTGTGCGTATCAAGATTTATAGATATATTATATAGTATACAATTCATGAAACTGCTATAAAAATTATAAATTGGGTTTTAATCAGCGCTTTTCCCTTTACGTCATTTTGCTTAACGCGGCGATGCGGTCCTCTATAGTAGGATGAGTCGAGTACAGCCTGCTCACAAAGTTACATTCAGCCGGGTTGGCTATGCACATGTTCCCGACAAGCGGGCTTGCGTCAAGAACCTCTACCCTCGGGTCTTTTGCGATTTTCGATAATGCCCGCGCCAAAGCCTCCGGGTCACGGGTAATTTTCGCCGCCGTCGCGTCCGCTTGGTACTCGCGAAGGCGCGAGAGCGCAAAACGTAAAACCGGCGCCACCACATAGCCGAACACAAGGCAGATGACGCCTATGGCAAAAATAAATAAAGCGCCTTTATCATTTTTTTTGCCGCGGCTGTATCTGCCGCTGTGAAAAGCCATACGGCACAACAGTTGGCCGAAGAAGATAAAACATCCCATTCCCGCGATAGTTATAAGCATCAGGCGCGTGTCGCGATTGCCGATATGGGCGAGTTCATGAGCTATCACCGCCTGGAGTTCGGCTTTGCCCAATTTTCTAACAATACCGCTGGTCAGGGCTACGATGGCTTCCTCCGGATTGCGCCCGGTCGCAAAGGCGTTCATGGATTCGTCCTCAATGATGTATATTTTTGGCGTCGGGAGCCCCGCCATAATGGCCGTGTTTTCGACTAAACGGAACAGTTCCCGGTTTTCCTCAAACATAACGGGACGGGCGTGCGCCATTCCAAGTATCATCGCTCCCCCTTTAAAGTAAGAAAAAGCGATCCACAGAAACGCCGCCAAAATCATCCACGGATAAATCGCCAGCGTGGCATCCAGGGGCTGAAGCCGGACGTCAGGCGGCAAAATATCGGCTTCTATGAACAGTAACGCAAACAAAAAGACCGTCAGGAACAGAGCAGCCGGAAAAGCGCACAGAATGATCACGGTCCTGCGCCCATTGGCCGCTATTTGGTCGTATACGTTCATGATGCTGTACCCAACAGGCTAAAATTTAACCTGAACCGGCTTGCGAACAGCTTCTTTTTCTCCCTCTTCGAGTTCGAAAAACGCAATTTTTCTGAAATTGAACATCCCCGCTATCACCATGCTTGGAAAGGTTCCCGTACGGTTATTGAAACTCAGGACCATGGAATTATAGAAGCGGCGTGAAGCCTGAATCTTATCCTCCGTGTCGGTGATTTCCCGCTGCAGTTCGATGAAGTTCTGGTTGGCTTTAAGGTCTGGGTATGACTCCGACAGCGCGAAAATAGACTTGAGCGACTGAGTGAGCGCATTCTCCGCCGCAGTGTGGCTTTCGGGGCCGCCGCTCTGGCTCATCGCCGCATTTCTTGCCGCTATTACTTTTTCGAGAGTCGAGCTTTCGTGCTTAGCGTAGCCTTTGACCGTTTCGACCAAGTTGGGGATGAGGTCATAACGCCTTTTCAAATGCGTCTCGATGTCGCTCCATGCCTCAGTGGCCTGATTACGCCCGCGCACCAAACCATTGAAGGCCATAACGGCGTATAAAAAGACCAATGCTATTATCCCCAAAACGACCCATAAAATATTTCCTCCCATAAGTATTCCTCCTTAAAATTTTCTTTTCCATTCAAACATTGCTATGGCACATGCAACGCTCGCGTTCAGAGAGCCGGTTTTCCCGGAAATGGGAATGTATGCCAGATCATCGCAGTTTTGCGCCGCAAGGCGTGAAAGCCCTTCCCCTTCCGACCCGACTACTATTGCCGCTCTTGCGGGAATTTTATCCTTCGTCCAAATGGAGTCTCCCGCGCCCGCTTCATTCTCCAGTCCAACCGTCCACAGCCCGAATTCTTTTATATCTTTTATGGCGCGGGTTATATTTACGACTCCCACAAGAGGTATCCTCAAAGCGGCCCCCGCGCTCACTTTTACTACAGTTCCTCCCGGAAGGGCGGAGCGCCGTTTTCCGAATATGACTCCGCAGGCTCCCGCCGCCTCCGCCGAACGTATTATCGCGCCCAAGTTATGCGGGTCCTCGATATGGTCAAGCACGACCAAAAGCAAAGGCCCTTCTTTGGGCAAGGACGCAAGAAAAGCTTCAAGTTCCACGGGCTCCATTTCCGCCACGCGGCAGGCGACTCCCTGATGGTTGACTCTGGGGCAAAGCCCGTTAATTACTTCCGGCGCCACTAATTGATAGACTACTTTTGATTCCCTCGCCAAATCTGTGAGCTCGTCAAGAAACGGGGGGCGCACGTTGTTTGCTATTAAAAGTTTGAGACATTTTTTTGGAGAATTTTTGAGCAAATCAAGAACCGGCTGACGCCCCCAGCATATATCATCCGCCGGTTCCCTGAGTTGAGTCTTCATCCATGCGGGCGCATGATTTTTCTTCACTTTATTTGCCGGGGCCGGCTCAGCCTTTTTTGTTTCTTTGGCTTGGGTTTTCCCAAATCTTTCCGGACGCGCCTGTTTTCGTTTCATATTTTCCCTTTTATTTCTTTGATTAGAAAAATGTCCTGTCATTTCGATATGTCTCCTTAATTTTTATCTAAAAAGTAAATGACGCAAAAAGCCTGAATAAGAACGCCCTTCAAAATGACCCATCCCAAGATAGCTTTTACATTCTTCAAAACACTGCTCTATAGGCCATCTCAAGGTCGCCGCATCATGAAGCTCAACAAATATATCAATACCATCAGGAGCGTTTGAAAGAAAATAATTGATGTCGTTGTTCTCATATTTCCTTATGTACAACCAAACATCAATGTGAGGATGATTATAATTTCCTAATGACTTCGTAGTACGGCAGGATACGCATCTTATTTCTATTTTACCGTACCTGCAGCTGTACTGTCTGCCGACGCCGGCTGATTTCTTTCCTTTTTTAACAAAGTCGCTTCCATCAACAGAAAACATTCCATTCTTGCTGCTCGTTACGCGCCCAAGCATTTTTTGATATTCATTCAACACGGTTTCATTATCAAATGTTGATCTCGTTATGAATTGCTGCAATGGACGTACGCCCTTTTCGTCTGTGGTTGCTAAAACTATGGATTCAATAGATTTTCTATCAAGATTGCTTAATAAACCTTTTAGAAAATTCTCAAAATGCACTCTTTGTGTTTTATTACTTATGATCGTTTCATAGTTTCGCAAATACTGATTGAGTAATCCAGTGATTTTTTCTTCCGTAATTTCTTCGTCTTTCCATTTCTCCAATAATTCTTTGTTGTGCTCTGTCTTTGTCAGTTGCATAATCAGCTCATTTTTATTATCTCACCAATACTATACTTTTACAAGGCTTTTTGTACTATTTGTTCGCTGTAGTGGTACAAGCCCCGATTGAAAAAGTAACTGCACCCCCTCGTCGGGCGTCGATTGTTATTATCCTCGCTTCGCCAACAGGCGAAGAAAGAGGGCAATAAGTCTTGCAAAGAGTGGGAGCAAAGTTTGGCTGCATTAAGTTATGCAAGGCATACTTTTGCCCTCGGCAGTGGCGAAATAACCTTCCATGGCTCTCATTTCCGCCTCAAAAGAGAGATGAAAAGCATATGGCAAAAGCTCCCAAACACTTCCCGTCGCAAGTATCTTTGGGCAACTTGGACGAACTCCGAGAAAATGATATTTCTATATTTAGCGTGGGTAAGTGCAAGCTGAAACATTGACTTCGAGCACGTTAATCCAATAAAAAGACAATGCATAATTAAAGACAAAAAGACAATGCACAATGTATAATGTCAATGTGTCGTCTACAAGGGCAAATAATTCATAATTGAAAAACAGAAATTTTGTTTTTGTCTTTTCATTGTAATAATTGTAAATTGTGCATTGTTTTATGGGGGGGTGTAAATTTGGTAAAAGTAAAATTAGCGATTTTCGATCATGATATGACTATAGTTGACAGCAGCGACGCGATAACGACCGGAATGAACGCTTTGGCAAAAGGCAAAGGGCTCAGGCCCGTAACCAAGGAAGAAGTTAAAAAAGGAATTGCGCTGCCGATACGAGACGCGTTTCATGCGCTATGGGGAAAGAGCGATCCGTCATGGGTGGATTATTACAGGGACAGTATTGTAGATTTAGAGCATAAACTGATAAAACCATATAACGATACAATCCCGACATTGACGGAACTGAAAAAAAGGGGAGTAAAATTAGCTGTGGCGTCAAACAGGCAAAATCCGAAAGAGGCGCTAAAAAAAACGAACCTGCTCCAATATTTCGATGACGTTATCGGATTATTTGACGGGGTCGCCCCCAAACCTTCCCCTGAAATGCTGAATGTGCTGATGCAAAGGTTTAACGTGACCAATGACGAAACTGTTTATGTGGGAGATTCCATCATAGATATTGAAACCGCCGTATCGGCAAGAGTATGCGGCGTCGGGGTGACGACCGGAAATCACGGCTCCGGGGAGCTCATTTCGGCGGGGGCATGGAAAAGCATAGATAACTTATGGGAGCTCACCGAATGCCTAACCTTCTGATAAACGAAAAAAGCCCTTTTCTGCAAAGACATTGCGAAGATCCTGTCAACTGGATGACGTGGAGCGATGAAGCTTTTCAGTTCGCGCAAATGTCCGAAAAATTCATTTACCTGTCGATAGGCAACAGCTCGTCAAGGTGGTGCGGTTCAATGCAGAAAGAATGCTTTCAGGATACGGAAACAGCGCAATTAATGAATTCGACATGCGTATGTATTCTTGTGGATTCCGAAGAACGCCCGGACATTGCCGGATTCTTTTCCGATGCCTGCCAGATACAAAACAAAGGAAGCGGTATTCCGCTGAATGTATTTCTGACGCCGGACGGCGAGCCGTTCTTTGCCGCTACGTGGCTGCCAAAGCGCAGCACTCCGAGCGTTCCCGGGCTTGTGGATATTTTGCCGAGGACAAAATGGCTCTGGGTAACTCAAAGGGATAATGTTTACAGGTCCGCCAAAAGCCTGACGGATGAGCTGAAAAAACATGCCGTTCCCGCTGAAGGGGGAATACCCGGTTCATTCCAGGCAAAAGCCGCCTTCAAGGAATTAAGTAATGAATTTGACAATACCTGGGGCGGATTTATATCAGCGGGTACACAAAAGAAAATTTCCGCGCCTCGGTTGATTTTTCTGCTCGACTTCGCGGAAAGATTTAAAAATCCAACGGCATTCGAAATGGTGGAAAAAACCTTGCAAAAGATATGGCTCGGTGGGATCCACGACCATATAGGAGGAGGTTTCTTTGACTCTGCGGCTGATGAGCGGTGGATAATACCAAGTTTTAGTAAAAACCTTACGGATCAGGCGTTATTACTATATACAGCGGCATTGATGAGAGTAACTCGGTCAGGCCTTTCGCCAATAAGGGCGCATATTGAAAATGGTTCCGGCCTTGACTCAACTTTAGCCCAGGATACGGCAAATTACATGCTGAGCAGTCTGATAACGCCGGAATCAGTTTTTTACTCTTCAATGGAAACAATTAATGAATCCCATTACTTATGGACCGAAGATGAACTTCGCTCAATAATACCGCCAAATGATTACGCTGTATTTGGGCAGGCATTTTCAGTCATGGGAGGAGGAAATTTCAGGCATGAGATAACAGGGCTCAAGACAGGCCTCAATGTCCTGTACATGAACGAGGATATCAAGGCTGTTGCCGACAGGTATTACACAAAGCCCGAAATACTTGAGGGCAGGATATCAGAAATTCGGAAATTTCTTTTGGAAATAAGAGCAAAGCGCGCGGATTTAAAATTAAACGATCAGGTGATTTTGTCATCAAACGGGCTTGCAGTCGCGGCTCTTGCGTTTGCCGGGAAAGTATTTGAAAACAAGGACTGGATCCTTGCGGCGGAACGCGCTCTGCTTTTCTGCCAAAAAACCTTTCCTGATCCAAAAGGTAATTGGCGAAGGTGTTATCGTGAAAAAACAGCGAATGTTGACGTTCAGTTTATAGATTTAGCTTACCTGATTTGGGGGGCTATAGAAGTTCACCTTGCAACAAACGCAATATCCACATCGAAAAAAGATATATGGTTCAAGTTCGCTGAAAGCCTTACAGCGAAGGCGGAAGAACTCTTTGCCTCCAGAGAAAAACATTCAGGAGGTTTTTTCGCGACGGACGGCACAGATAAAAGAATAATCCAGAGGAAACTTTGTGCGGATGATTCCATTCCGGGGGAAAATGCCGTTGCGGTGAGGACATTTTCCATGCTGGCAAAAATACTTGAAGAGCCAACCGAAAAAGAAATAGATTCTCCAAATTCCGAAACGCTTGTAAAGGAACGATTGGAGAAGTCAAAAAAATATAGGAACACCGCAAAAGAAATAGCCGCAAATTTCGTTCGCCCGGCAACGAACGCGCCCCACTCATTCACTTTTCTGCTCGGTTCTTCGCTTAAAATCTAAATAAGAGGCGGTTATAATATGGAAAAACTTGCAGTAGTAGCAATAGGTGGAAATTCCCTGATAAAGGATGAGAAAAAAAGAACCGTTCAGGATCAGTATGAGGCAGTATGCGAAACGACCGAACAGCTCATAAGCATTATAAGGAGCGGGTACAACATAATCGTTACCCACGGAAACGGACCGCAGGTCGGGTTTGCGCTCAGGCGGGCCGAACTGGCTTATCAGACGGGAGGATTGCCTCTCGTTCCGTTGGTTACATGCGGAGCCGGCACACAGGGAGAAATAGGGTATCAAATACAGCAAGCGCTTGGGAATGATTTCGTCAGACATGGAATAAGCAAAAAAACCGTCACCGTAGTCACTCAGTGTTTAGTTGACAAAAATGACGCGGGATTTCAAAACCCCACAAAACCTATAGGCTCTTTTTATAAAAAGGACGAGTGTGAGAAACTTATATCGGAAAACCCGGGCTGGACAATGGTGGAGGACTCGGGAAGAGGATACCGCAGGGTCGTTCCGTCGCCTAAACCCCAGGATATAATCGAGAAGGAAACAATAAAGGAGCTGGTGAAAGCAGGTAACTGCATCATCGCCGCAGGCGGCGGAGGTTTGCCGGTAATACGCGGCGAAAAAGGTCTTTTGGAAGGAATAGACGCCGTGATAGACAAAGATTTCGCGTCAAGCCTTCTTGCGAGGGAAGTTAAAGCGGACCTGCTGATAATATCCACCGGTGTTCCGCGTGTATGCCTGAATTTTGGAAAACCCGATCAAAAGGAACTGAATCATGTAAAAGTCCATGAATTAAAAAAATATGCGGAGGAAGGCCATTTTGCCCCCGGAAGCATGCTGCCCAAAATATTGGCAATAATCGAATTTATTGAAGGCGGAGGAGAAAGGGCGATAATAACGAGTCCTGAATCGTTATCCCTCGCTATCGAAGGAAAAGCGGGAACGCATATTGAAAAATAGGAGGGGGCCAAATGGATAGAGATGAAATCATTGCAAGCGCTGAGAAATTTACTCAGGAGTCTCCCGGCAATTATATTTCCGACAAAATTGCCATCAACCCAAATTGTTCGGGAATGAAAATATTTGATTCCCCTATATTTGCTTTTGGCTCCGCAGATGATGAGCTTTACGAGAAATATAAGGCCCCTGATGTTATTGGCAGCCACTTTTTATCTCCTTGCGAATGGCTGCCAGGCGCAAAAACCATCATATCGTATTTTCTCCCATTTACTGAAAGGATCAGATCAGCCAATGCGTCAAACTATCATTGGCCGGCTGATGAGTGGTTGCATGGAAGAATTGAAGGACAGCTTTTTATAACGGAACTGTCCATCCATTTACAAAAACTTTTGTCAGACGCCGGTTACAGAAGCCTCGTTCCTGTTCTCGACACACGATTCAAAATAGGAAGCGCAACGGTCAAATTTACGTCAAACTGGTCTGAAAGGCATGTTGCTTTTGCTTGTGGACTAGGCGCCTTTGGGCTTTCAAAGGGAATGATCACTAAAAAAGGCACGTGCGGAAGACTTGGAAGCATTGTAACTGAATTGGACTTGCCAAATGACGACAGGCTTTATCAAGATATTTATGAATACTGTGACATGTGCGGCTTGTGTATTCCGCATTGCCCCGCTCATTCAATATCGTTTGAAGGAGGGAAAAAGGATTCATCATGTTCCGATTTTTTGGACAAAGTGTTAAAAAAACATAATCCCAGATACGCTTGCGGAAAATGCCAGGTCAATGTGCCATGTGAAAGCAAAGCGCCAAAAGAACAAAAATAAGCCACAGTGAGCCGCGTTTTCTGTTAAAATACAGTAAATTCAAACTTAGAAAGGAGAGACGCCGCGAATGAGTTTTATCCCTAATTTGCCGCAGAATATGCCTAAGATACCCAATATTATAAACAAAGGGAACAAAATTTTCCTGCTTATGCTTATATTTTTAGGGTTTATCGGGCTTTTTGTGTTTGACAGTTTCTTTATGGTCCAGACGGGTTTTAAGGGGGTAGTCGCAAGGTTCGGCAAAATCACAAGGGAAGCCGAACAGGGGCTCAATTTCAAAATCCCCATAATAGACAGGGTATACAAAGTCGATACCGAGATGGTCCAGAGGATAGAATACGGTTATGTCACCCAGGTCGTGGGCAGAAGGTATCAGGACGACAAACCGGAATCGAAGATGATAACAAGGGACAACAAGATAATTTATGTAGGGTGGATAATGCAGTATAAAATAGACAATCCATCCGATTTCATAACTAACCTGTCCCAGAACCCGCAGGTGCAATACAATAAGATAAAGCACGTTGCCGAGTCAGAATTTCGGGAAGTCATAGCGTCAAAGACCCTTGATGAAGTGCTGACCGATCAGAGGGTCGAAGCGGCTATGGAAGCCCGCAAAAACATACAGGCGGCTTTTGATTTGCTTGGCATGGGGCTTTTCGTCAGCACGGTGAACCTTCAGGACGTGGAGCTTGAAGCGGAAGTTCAAAAAGCCTTTGCCGACGTCGAGACCGCCCGTACTGAACGCGAACGCAAAATACTGGAGGCCACGCGTTATTCAAACGTTGTCCTTTCCGAAGTTGAGGGAGCTGTCATGAAAATACAGAACGAGGCGGAGTCGTATAAATTCAGGAGAATAGCTGAAGCCAACGCGGAAGTCAGCCGTGTCACGGCACTCAGCGAACAGTACGTGAAAAATCCGGACCTCGTCAGGATAAATCTTTACGCTGAATACATGATCCCGATACTGAAAAACGTGACGCCGATATTCATAGAAGGCGGCGACAAGATCAATTTCTTTGACATTACCCAGCTTGCGAGAAGCGGAACAGAAACACAGAATGGAGGAAACGAATAATGAACGCGAAAATTAAAATTATTATATTCCTTGCTGCCGCTGCCGTTCTTTTAGTGTTCGCTTCCGCGTATACCGTAAATTATGATGAGCAGGTGGTTGTCACACAGTTTGGAAAGATAGTGAGGAGCGTTACGGAGCCTGGACTGTATTTCAAAACGCCTTTTGTGTCCCGGCTCACGAGTTACACTAAAAAGCTTATCGAATATGACGCCGACCCTGTTTCCGTGATAACTTCCGACAAAAAAACCATAATTTTCGATACCCTCGCGATGTACCGGATATCGGACCCCGTGCTTTTCTTCCAGCGTATCAGTACGCTTTCCGCAGCCGAAAAACGTATAGATGACACCGTGTATTCGGCGGTTCGTAATATTGCGGGGAGAATGACCTTTGAAGATATAATCCACGAGAGGCGCGTCGAGGCCACCGAAGCCGCCAGGGAAATGGCGGCGGCTCAGGCCGCGGAATACGGCATAGAAGTCTTGCGGACAAAGTTTAAAAAAGTTCTTCTTCCGGTGCAGAACGAGGAGTCCATATTCAAGTCCATGATAGACGAGCGCATGACGATAGCGGAGCAGCTCAGAGCCGAAGGCAACAGTAAAGCTACCGAGATAGTCTCCACTGCGGACAAAACGCGCGCGATGAGGCTTGCAAGCGCCAACGAGCATGCGGCACAGACGAAGGCGGAAGGCGACCAGGCAGCGCAGGAAATTATAGCTGAAGCGGTCGGGAATAACCCGGACCTGTATATGCTGATGAAGAAACTTGATATTTACCGTTCCTCCATAAGTAAGGCGACTCTTGTGATTGACCCGGCAAAGGGCATATTTAAAAATTTCGTCACGCCATGGGATGAGTGATCAAAAGTTGAGAGTTGAGAGTTACAAGAAAATCTTTTCTCAGCTCTCAACTCCCTGTTTTTATCCGGATAAGGCCCAAATATAAAGCGAAGCTATGGAGCCGTAAGGGGAATATCTTTTACGGTATTTTTTAAATTGTTCTTTCGTCAGCTCTTTCAGTCCGTACAAATCCATCATTCCGCGCCGTATCGCAAGGTCTCCCCAGCTAACGACATCCATGCGGCACATGGAAAAGATAAGGAACATCTCAGCCGTCCAGACTCCTATACCCCGAAGTGAGGACAGTTTTTTTATTATTTCGTCATCGCTCATTGAATCAAATTCCCCAAAATCCACGTCCCCGCTCATTACCGCTTCGGCGAGCCCTTTAAAGTAACCCGCTTTGCGCAGCGATATACCGCATTTATGCAAGTCATTTAAATCCGCGTTGACAATAACCGATGCGGACATTATGGAAAACTTGTTATTGAGCCTGTCCCATATTGAATCCGCGGCTTTTCTTGATATTTGCTGGCTCACAATGCTCATTACCAGGGCTTCAAAATGGTCGGGACGGGCCTCTCGACGGATCATTCCTATCTTATCTATGGCCAGCCCCAATTTTTTATCGCGCTTTTTCAGGTAACTTAATTCTTTTTCTCCGTATGACAGGTAATTGCTCATCTCAGTCTCCCTACTATGCTCCCTCGTATTTTGCTTTTTACTCACGGCATATTATACCTCTTAACTCAGCTCCCGCATTGGTAAAAACGATGAAACGATTGATGACAAGCTATTTTACACTTGAAAAGATTTTCAAGCGATTGCCCTGTTTTCTCCTGCTGATTTGCTTGACTTTATTGATAACTTGGTTTAGTATTACCGACTGGAAGTTTTATTATTCTTTTTTACAAAGAGAGGGGGGGGAACCGTATGTATGGCGCGGAATTGATGACTTCAAGCACATTCTTTTACTTTTATTTTGGTTTTACAGTATGCGGGGATCCCAGTCTGAGGATCGGTGCAAGGGCAGTCTGTTGAACCGAATCTGAATCCAAAAAAAGACTAAGGGCTTCCTCGCGGCGCGAGGAAGCCTTTTTTTATTTTAATGAGAGGAGGGCAGTCATAGGTTGGTTTGCGGCAAATAATTTATTTTATAAAGGGGAAGTTAAGAAATGAACGTTCAATTAGTAATACTGATAGTGTACGTGGTGGTGTTGGCCTTGGTTTCATGGAAAGCGACGAAAATCCAGGAAAAAGGCAGCGGCGGCAAAATGATGAATTACCTTATGGCCGGGCAGCAGTTACCCACGATATTAGTGGCGACCATGCTCTGCGGGATGGCCGTGGGCGGGGCGTCAACCGTCGGAGTGGCGGAGCAGGCATACACGGCCGGGCTCTCGGCCGGATGGTACAACGCGGCCTGGGGTACCGGCGGAATATTGATCGGCCTGGTCCTTGCCTCGAAATTCCGCCGCATGAAACAACACACCGTTCCCGAGATGATGGGCGAGGCTTTCGGAAACGACGCCCGCCTGATAGGGGTGATCGCGCAGCTCATCATCATGATGGCCATTACGTCATTGCAGTACGTGGCCGGCGGCGCTATTCTCACTTCAATGCTGCCCGGCGTTTTCCCAACGCTCACTTCCGGAATGATCGCATCGGCCGTGGTCTTCATCGGCATTACCTTAGCCGGAGGATACTGGGCCAGCGGGCTCTCCAACGTGATAAACGTGATCTTGATCTATGTCGGGATATTGGCCGCCCTCTTTGCCGGGTTCAATGAATTCGGCGGATTCGACGCCGTCGTGCAGGCCCTGCCCGAAGGCCCGTGGTTCGACCCGATAAGCGGCATAGGCATTGCGACCGTGACCGGATGGATGGCTGTCATGATCACACAGGCCGCCACGACGCAAGCCGTGACGCAGATAGCCCTGGCCGCTAAGGACGAGAAGACGGCGCGCAACGGCTTCATCCTCGGCGGGATAATGATTTTGCCGGCGGGATTTTTGTGCGCGCTTTTCGGAATAATGGCGGCGGCGAAATTTCCCGGACTGAGCAACGCGGCCTTAGCCCTGCCCACCATTGCCGCCAATATAAACCCTGTGATGGGAGGACTTTTCTTAGCCGGGCTCTGGGCAGCGGCCGTATCCACCGCCGTCGCGCTCCTGATGGGATGCTCCATGCTGCTGGTAAAGGACGTATGGAAACGGATTTCCACCAAAACCTATTCCCAAAACACGGAATTGGCGCTCTCGCGGCTGGGGGTTTTCATAGTCAGTATATTCTCTTTCTGGCTGGCGTTGACCGCAGTGGGAATACTTCGCACCATCACTTCGGCGCTGGCCGTCACGACGTCGTTCACGCTGCTGATCATAGCCAACCTCTACGCGCCGCGCCTTTGCAAAAAATCCTCGGGCTTCTTCACGATACTAGCATCCATTATCGTCTGGGCAATGTGGACCTACATCCCATCCACACGCATAGGGCCTCACCTTATATATTTGCAGTGGACCGTTTGCCCGGCGGTATTCGCTCTGTGCTATTTCCTCGACAAGCGCCCGGCGAAATCGCTTTTGCAGAAATAATAAAAGAGACTGGAGTGATTTAAATGAGCAAACACAGTTTGAAATTCGACCGCGAAAAGGCGGAGGTTGAAATTCCGGACGAAGATCTTCTGGGTATCCTGACGAGCCACGAGGTTCCGTGCGCCGCCACGGAGGAGGAAGCAATACGCAAAGCCCTCGAAAATCCCGTTGAAAGCCCGCATATCGGAGACAAGGTGAAACCGGGCGAAAAAGTCTGCGTCGTTATTTGCGACCTGACGCGGGCATGGCAGCGCACGCACGTCTACCTTCCCATGCTGGTCGAGGAGATTAAAAGAGGCGGCGCCAGGGATGAGGACATTTTCTTCCTATCCGGGACGGGAACGCACCGCGATCAGACTCCGGAAGAACTCAGGCTGCTGCTTGGCGAAAAACTCAGCGGGAAACACGAAATCTACAATCATAACTGCACGACGGAGGAAATGGCCGATTTCGGAAAAACGAGCCGGGGAACGCCCATTCGTTTCAATAAAAAGGCAGCGGACGCCGACCATGTCATCCTGACGGGCGGGCTCTCATATCATTTCATGGCGGGCTGGGCTGCCGGCAGAAAAGCGATCCTGCCGGGAATCTCATCGTATGAAACGGTCATGGCAAATCACGCGTTAGTCCTCAACCCTCCCCCCGGCAAAGGGCGCAACATGGCCTGCCGCACAGGTAATCTGGAGGGAAATCTCATGCACCTCGACATGATGGAGGCGGTCTCAAAAATCAAACCGTCCTTTCTGTTCAACGTCATTATGAACGCCTCCGGGCAAATAGGCTGGGCAGTCGCAGGCGACTGGCAACAAGCGTTCGCGGCGGGCACGGGCATCGTTGACAGTGTGGACGCAGTCGGCATCCCTCAGCAGGCCGATCTTATCGTCGCCTCCGCTTGCGGTTTCCCGAAGGACATCAACCTATACCAGACCGCGAAAACATTTTTCAACGCTCAGGAAGCCTCCAAACCCGGCGGAGCCATTGTCGTACTCTCCGCTTGCAGCGAGGGCTACGGCAACGAGGAAATGCGGATGATGATGCAGGATTTTAAAAACTCCGATGAAAGAGAAGTTGAACTGCGGCGTGAGTTCACGATAGCGAAACACATCGGGTACTGCGCCGGCCAGGTTGCCGAACAGCACGACCTGCATCTGGTGACGAAAATGGATCCCTCCCTTCTGAAAGGCACAGGGATCCAGGTGTCCAAAACGATAGAGGAGGCTATGGAAAAAGTGTACGCCCGCCACGGCAGATCCCTGAAGACATGGCTGATGCCCCAGGGCGCGAATACGTTGCCGAAGCTGGAGAAGTAACGCGCGGCGGAATAAAAATCTGCCGATAATTTGAAATTTTTACGGGAAGAGGCGTAGTGCGCGGGCGCATTACGCCTTTTCATATCAAAAACTAAGGGGACGGGGAAATTTTCGCCGCTTTCCCACATCCCCCGAAAACTACCGGATTGCCGCGCCCGCCTGTGGCAGGCTCGCAAAGGCAAGAAAACGCGCCATTGACGCAAAATGGTGTAAAAGATTTCAGATCACAGATTCAGCCACAAAGCCGGGCGAACACCACCGCTGTCAGAGTTGACAAGGTCGCCACTGACGTAGACGCTGCCGCCATCGGAGACAAAGGCGGCAAGATTGCTACCGCCACCGGGCGACCGCAGCCACCACCACGAAGGTGTGCCATTAGTATCCAAAGCTATTCGCCTGGAATTATTCCGGTCGTATATGAATCGCTCCTTTGAAGGCCTGTTCCTCAGTTGCCCGCTGTCTCCAAAGTATTTCACAACATCTTCAAGGCTTAACAAAAATATCTTATCAACTGTAACGTTGCCTCCCTTCGTGCCATACCACGGGTTGTCCTTGTTCGGAGCCCTCACTTCCTCTATTCGCGCCTCTTCCCTTTCGCTGAAATTATCTATAATAAATCTCGGACTGTTCAGATATCGCCGCAATGAACTGGTTTCCCATGTGACATGCGAATACTCATGATATCTTCTTTTCCCTATTATTTTATCGCTCAGTAATAACGCCCTGTTGCCTCGTATCTCCAGCACCCGCCAGTCATATCTGCCAAACTTGATCACATCGCCGACTTTGATACTCGCGGCGGCGCGGGCGGTATCCGCGCCGGCTCCAATAACGGAAACCAACATAACCATTGCCAATACGATAAAGATGATCTTCCGCACAATAAATCCTCCATTCTTTATTGGGAACGCGGGCGGTGCCGCCCGCGTTCCCATAGTTCATTCCTGTGTTTTTTCATCCGCCGCCTCGCCGCAGTCTTTTGGAGGCGAGACTTCAAGGCGTTGTTTTTTTGCTATAAAAGATTGTATGCATAGCGCGCAAAAAACAATCGTCAAAAGGGCGATGACGCACCCCATGGCAACCATGCTCACAAGGAGCCACGGAATACGCGTCTTGCCATTGCCCGACCGGAGTTTGAGAGCCGTTTCGCTCAACTTGGAGTGCTTTGGTTTATGAGGGCCGTCTTTCACATTGTTCAGAAATTTATCGGCGGTCAGGATATTTGAATAATACAAAGCCTCGAAATTGCCTTCGTCAAGTTTCCAGGTAAGATACAACCTTGACAGAACCTCCAGCGCGTTCAGATAGTCGTATATTTCGTGATATTTGATATCATGCCCGCGTTCGGAAGAGTCATGCACTTTTTTATAATGCGCGTGGGCGCACTCATTTTTATAAAGGGCATCCGTCGCGCTCCGGTACAGGTTGTACATTTGCGCTTCCGTGACGCCGAAATTGCTCTGCAAAGTGTAGTAAAGTATAAAGCTTTGCATGAGCAGGATTGCCAAGCTGAGCAAAGTGGTAAAGTTTTTCATCTCGGGCATCCGCATGGTCTCAGTTTGGGCGACACCCTCACAGGGCGTTTCGTCGGATCGTCAAGTTCTTCTGGATAATAGCGTTCATAATAGTCGAGGACAAGGAGGATCTCAAACATGAGGTACGCATGCCGGTAGTTATTGCCTCTAAGTTGGCTGTATTGAATCATGCCGTTCACTGAAATATCCTGCCTTGACCGGTAAACCTCGTCGAAAACATCATCGAACGACAATTCATACAGCATGTCCTGTGTGTAAAAATCGTTGATCAAAAGGTACGTTCTCACAAAATTACGCTCAGCCTCCATGTCCGCCGCCCACAATTCCCCTTGCCCTACGCAGAACATCACAACTGTTATTGCCAGAAACGCGAAAATAAATCGCTTCATTGACTATCCCTCCTATTCAGGGGCGCTCCGCCCGTTTTTATTTTTATAATCCTTCCCGCCGCCGTGGCGGCGGGAAGGGGTTCCAGATTCGCCGTGCTTTGAAAACGGGAAATCCGTTGATGGTACTGTATAGCGTTGTCCCAAAAAACTTTAGTTAGCCCTACCATCTATACCCCAAACATGTTCTCTCTCCCAAGTAGGCCTTCTCTGATCCCTGGCTGGACAATTTCCTCCTGCTGGCTTCCTATCACGTACAACCACTTCGTCACAATATTTACACCGCCAATAGTATTGTTGCGCGGCAATAGCAATACCTGCGGTTGCCAATATCAGCAAAAACACCCCCGCCAAAATCTTTTTCATATTCCTCATCTCGAAAACCTCCTATCAAAAAATTAAAAAAACGACCTGCGAACAAAAAACGACAACACGACGCCCCAAACCTTCCCGCGCAACGCCAGCCATCACCTCCTCCGGATAAAGCGCGTCAGGGCGGTGCGCTTTTTTAACCGTTCGAGCCATTTACAACCCAATTTCCTCCGGAACGGCTAAGCGCACAATGCAACAGTTTTATATAAATGTTGCATAAGCGTCAGAACTGGCTCTGTTATTGGATTTATTGGGTTGAGAATTTATCGGAATTATGAAAATTAACGTTATTTGGAGCGTGAAAGAGATTTCGCGGCGGCAAAAAAATTTTTGGATAAAAGGAGTGGAGGGAGTATAAATTGTTATTTTTTATTTATGCAAAAAATATGAAAACATGATAAAATTTTTCTTATGCAACATTTATATAAAATTGTTGCATTCGAGAGCGCTTCATTTTTTGATAAAACCTTGATACGAGGACGTTTTTCCTTATTCTGCCTCATCAATAAACCCGGACTGACGCGAAACAATGCACAATTCATACCCTAACCGCCACTTTTCGCACGATTTATCGCCATCTCCGCCCGACAAGGGGGTTGCAATCAAAGATAGCCGCCGGGAATATGAAATTAATATTGACGCCACGACGGGAGAGATAATTAAAAACCGTATGAAAGAGCGAAAGAAATGAAGGAGAACATAAACGTGACTTGCTGTTTTTTCTTGAGCGGATTATAGACTTGAGGGACAAATCCTCTACCAGGGCGCGAATACGCTGCCGAAATTGGAGAAGTAACCGCGCGGCGGAAAAAAAATTTGCCGATTGATTTGAATTTTTACGGGAGGAGGCGTAGTGCGCGGTTGCATTACGCCTCTTCATATCATCTTAACATGATACGGATAGACCCATATTAGCGAGCAATCACAACGTATAATCACAAAAATACAGCTACCCTTACGCATAACAGATATTTATGGTTTTTCGTCAAAAACCCGTACTGTTTGTGGTATACGCTTGTATTTGATTGGAAGTAACCTGCTAAACTATCTTAACAAAATCTTTATATTTGTTGCAATGATTTTAATGTCGTAAAAATTCTATTCCTTCGTTCGCGGTGATAACCTTAAATTTCAAGGTACGGTAAAAATCATTCAAGATTAAAAAAGGAGAGGATGAGATGAGTGTTCAGGCTGTCTTTATCTGATAAAGTATTAATAGAGTTTATTCAATTTGAAATGAAGATGGAGGCCGCCTGATAATGAAGACGAAAATCAGTATTCCATACGGAAAATCCGCCGTTACCTGTGAAGTCCCTGAGGAACGTTTGAGAGGGGTGCTCTATTCCAAAGCGCACGACTATAAGGCCAAAGCGCCTGAAACAGACCTGGTCCGCGAGTCCTTATGCGCCCCGATCAACTCTCCGCCGCTCCGTGAACTCGCCAAAGGGAAAAATCGCGTCGTCGTCATCACCAGCGACCATACGCGCCCCGTCCCCAGCCGGGTCACCATGCCCGTTTTACTTGAAGAAATACGCGCGGGCAACGGGAGCGCGGACATAACGATACTCGTTGCGACAGGAATGCACCGTATTATGACGCGGTATGAGATCGCCAATCGTTTCGGGCCGGAAATATCCGCCGATGAAAAAATCGTTGCGCATGACTGCCATGACGAATCGAATCTTGTCTCACTGGGAAGTCTGCCGTCGGGCGGCGAGCTGGTTCTCAACCGTTTGGCGCTCTCGTGCGACCTTCTGGTCGCGGAGGGGTTCATCGAGCCGCATTTTTTCGCGGGCTACAGCGGAGGACGCAAGGCTGTGCTGCCCGGAGTCGCCGGGTATCAAACCGTCCTGGCCAACCATTGCGCGGAGTTCATTGAGCATGACCGTTCAAGGACGGGTGTTCTCGACGGTAACCCCATCCATCGGGATATGATCTTCGCCGCGAAAACCGCGAAGCTGGCCTTCATTTTAAACGTCGTTATCGACGCGGATAAAAAAATCATCGCGGCCTTTGCCGGTGATCCGGACGCCGCGCATCGCGAAGGGTGCGGTTTTTTGAAAGGACTGGCGGGGATGAAGCCCGTTCCGGCGGATATCGTGATAACCGGAAACGGAGGATACCCCTTGGACCAAAACATATATCAGGCCGTCAAGGGCATGTCAACCGCGGAGGCGAGCATCGTTCCCGGCGGGGTGATAATCATGGCTGCGGAATGCTGCGACGGGCACGGAGGGGAGGCGTTCTACGACACCTTCAAGGACACGCGCTCCGCCGAAGAAGTGATGCGCGCGATAATCGCGCGAGGGCGTAACGAAACACTGCCGGATCAGTGGCAGTCACAGATATTTCTGCGTATTCTGCTGAAACACAAGGTGATCATGGTCTCATCGGTCGCGCCGGAGATGATCGAACACCTGGGCATGATCCCGGCGCAGTCGCTTGATGCGGCCATGACAAAAGCGGAGGAGGTGTTGGGCAAAAAAGACGCTTCCGTAACCGTCATACCGGACGGAGTATCCGTAATAATCGAATAATCATATCAAATTAAGAAAGCAGGTGTTGGTGTTGTTAGGTAAAGTTCCAATTCTCAAAACGATCCACAAAGTTCCGGGCGGTCTCATGGTGGTATTCCTGGTGCTGGGGTGTCTGGTGAATACTTTCGCGCCTGAATGGCTCATGATAGGCAGCTTCACGACGGCACTCTTTAAAAACGGCGCGCTGCCGCTGATTGCTGTGATGCTTTTTTGCAGCGGCGCGCAAATAACAATAAAAACCGCCGGGGTTGCGCTTTGGAAAGGCATGGTTCTCAACATCAGCAAGGTTCTGCTGGGGATGAGCCTCGGCCTTATAGTGGGGAAAATTCTCGGCCCTCACGGGGCGTGGCTTGGTATAACGCCGCTCGCGTTCGTCTCCGCGATGTCGAACTCAAACGGCGGGCTTTTCGCGGCGCTTGCCTCGCGTTACGGCGACGACTCGGACGTAGGGGCTCTGGCGATCATTTCCACCAACGACGGACCCTTTTTCGAGATGGCCTTCATGGGAGTCGCCGGATTGGCCGAGATCCCCCTGATCGCGCTGGTAGCGGTGGTCGTTCCTATCATAGTCGGCATGATACTCGGCAACCTCGACGATGACATTCGCAAATTCCTAGCCCCCGGCGTCATGATCGCCATCCCGTTTTTCGCGTTTCCGCTGGGAGCGGGGCTCAACCTGAACCAAATCATCGACGCCGGCGGCCCTGGGATACTCCTTGGCCTTTTCACAGTGCTGATCACCGGAGTGGGCAGTTACTTCGCATATAAATTGCTTGTGCCGAAGTCCGTGCGCAAAAATGACGCGGTCGGCGCGGCCGTGGGCACAACGGCGGGCAACGCCGCCATGACCCCCACGGCGTTCGCCAACGTCGATCCTTCCTTCGCGCCTTACGCCGCCGCCGCCACGGTGCAGGTAGGCGCATCCATCGTCATCACGGCGCTTCTTTGCCCTCTTCTCGTGGATTTCCTGTCGCGGTACGAGCGAAGAAAACAGGGTCTGGCGGCGGAAACGCCTGTGGATGACATTAAGGACATTGGAGCCAATCTGTAATTAAGAGCGTTTTAATGAAAAGGGCAGGGTATCGAAAAAGGATACCCTGCTCTTTTATGGTTATCCTTGCCGCTTAGGGGTGTTGTATGTGGCTGTTCTGTTCTACCTGGGGATCGACGTTCCCAAAAGTTCTCTGGCTGTTACTCTTATCGCAAAGACGAGAAAACGCGCCGTTCAGATATTGGCGCAATGTGCAGGTTTCTCATGTGACGACATCGGCATATTGTCAAGTAGGTAATTGAGAAATTCTTTTCCATTCGCATCGGAACTGAACTGTTCTTCCAATATCTTCAATGCGTTTTTAGCAGAATTTTTTTGCTTCTCTCCAGAGACGGTTCCATTTTTTCTTGCTTGCAGAGAAAATTTCATTCAATTCCGAATCGGAGGCGAAACACCTGCATACCGCTTCCCCGGAGCTCCTTTTCGCACGCTCCGTCTGAAAATAGCCACACCGCCTCGGTAAGGCGTTCCGCCTCGTCTACGAGTATAAATGAACCGTGGTGTTTTTTGCCAGATTCAAACATGCAGTCAGGGACAAGGAACAGTTTTACCAAGTTATTTATCTGCAAAATCATGCATATTATAGCAGTTTCATGAATTGTATACTATATAATATATCTATAAATCTTGATACGCACAATAATTACGATGGTACATATAGAGCGAAACTGCTATAACTTCTTCCAGACACCCTTTCGGTTCCCATTCTTTGCCTGCATTTTTATTGAATTGCGCATCGCTTTTGCCCCTATTGATTTTATCCAACGCTTAATGGCATAATAACCAACGTTAATTTTTTCAGAATTTTATCGTATTGGAGCTGTTATTTTGCTGTTACAAACTCTTGTTACCGGGCTGTCGATCGGGGGTATCTACGCTCTTATGGCCGTTGGATATTCCCTCGTATTCAGCGTGCTGTCGTTCAGCAACTTTGCGCACGGCGCGGTCATAATGCTCGGCGCGTATATAGGGCTGGGGCTGGCCGCAAAATTAAATCTTGGGCTGGGGCTCGTGATTTCGGGCAGCATAGTGGGCGCGGGGATAATCGCCGTGCTTAACGAGCGCCTTGCTTACCGCGCGCTTCGCCAGAGGAAAGCGCCTTCGCTTTACCTTATGATAAGCGCCATGGGCTGCGCGGTCTTTCTTGAAAACATGGTTTACGCGACGATAGGTTCAAGGTTTTATGCGTTTCCGGAATTTTTCAAACGCCAGGTCGTGGAGATCGCGGGAAGCTCCCTGAGTTTGCTTGACCTTGCGGCTTTCGTCATATCGCTGGTTTCGATTTACGGCCTCCATGTATTTATAATGAAGACGCGCATGGGCATAGCAATACGCGCCGGAGTGGACGACCTCACGATGTGCTCGCTGATGGGAGTGAACACAAACCGCCTTATAGCCGTCGTCTTCTTTCTTGCGGGGTCCTTCGCCGGGATAGCCGGGATATTCCTCGGAATAAAATATCTCGTGTACCCGACGATGGGCTGGGTGACCAACAAAGCATATATAGCCGCCGTCATAGGCGGGCTTGGCAGCCTCCCCGGCGCGCTTGCCGGAGGTTTGATACTGGGGGTGCTGGAGGCTTTCGTTTCGGTTTACATATCAAGCGTAATGCGCGACGTATTCAGTTTCACCCTTCTTATAGCCCTGCTCATTTGGCTTCCGAACGGATTATTGGGGCAGGAGACGGAGGAAAAAGTATGACCGCTTATATAACTTCGATATGTATGCTTGCGGGGATAAATATGATAGCCGTGATGGGGCTTTCCATATTCACAGGGTTTACCGGGGTCTTTTCGCTCGGGCACGCCGCGTTTGTGGGAGTCGGGGCATACATATCGGGAGTGCTTACATATTATGGGTACGCTAACTTTTATATCGCGCTGATTGCCGGAATGGCGGGCGCGTCCGCCGCAAGCCTGATAATAGGGATCCCCGCCCTGCGCGCCAAACTCCGCAGCGATTATTTCGCGATAGCGACCCTCGGGTTCGGGGAGGCGTTGCGGGTGATACTGGAAAACCTCGAAATCACGAACGGGGCGAGAGGGCTGCCGGGGATAGATGAGCAAACCTCGCCTGTGATTTTGTTATTTTCCATTACGGCGGCGTTGTTTACGGCCCGGAATTTTCTTAAATCAAAATATGGTTTCGCCTGCATAGCGGCAAGAGAGGACAGTATCGCAGCCGAGATGAGCGGAGTCAACCTTTTTCGCGCGCGCCTCCTGTCATTGGTTATAAGCGCGGCCTTCTGCGGATTGTCCGGCGGGCTGCTGGCTCATTACCTTTCTTTCATCCAGCCCGTGATGTTTACCCTCGTCCAGTCAACGCAGCTTCTCGCCGCAGTCATAGCGGGAGGGATGGGAAGCCTTAGCGGGCCGATGATAGCCTCATTCCTGTTCATAGCGCTGCCCGAGGCCCTGCGCGTCGCCCAAATATGGAGGCTTGCCGCTTACGGTCTTTTGCTCGTGCTTATAATGGTGTACCGCCCGCAGGGGCTTATGGGCTACAGGGAGCTTACTGGTATTTTCAGTCATTTTTTCAAAGGCAAAGGGAGAAAATAAACATGGATATTCTTGAAGTGAAAGAGCTTTCCCGTAATTTTGGCGGCATAAAAGCCGTAGATTCCTTGTCTTTTGAAGCAAAAAGCGGTACCGTGACGGGAATAATCGGCCCGAACGGAGCGGGAAAAACCACTGTCTTCAACCTTATAACGGGAATATACAAACCGGCTTGCGGGGAAATAACATTTGATGATCAGGATTGCGTGGGAATGCGTCCTGACGAAATAGTGAAAACGGGAATATCGCGGACTTTTCAAAACGTGCGCCTTTTCAAACGCTGCACGTGCCTTGAAAATGTGCTTATTCCCATAATGCAGCGCAGTAAATGCAATATATTTTCAGCGCTTATAAGATCAAAGAGAGCGCGCAGGACAGAACGCGAGGCAACAGAGGAGGCGATGTCGCTCCTCTCGGCAATGGGGCTTGCGAATGAGGCGAAACGGGACGCGGGGACGCTGCCTTACGGATTGCAGAGGAAACTGGAGATAGCGAGGGCAATCGCGGCATCGCCTAAATTATTGCTTCTCGACGAGCCCGCCGCAGGGATGAACCCGGAGGAGACCTTATCTCTTGTCAATCTGATATCCGAAATACGTCGCAGGTTCGGCCTGACGATATTGCTGATAGAACATCACATGGACCTTGTGATGAATATATGTGACCATATCGTGGTGATGGAAAGCGGACGGCTTCTTTTCAGGGGCGCCCCCGACGAGGTCCGGCGCGACGAAAAGGTCATAGAGGCATATCTTGGGAAAAGCAATGCACAATGAAAAGATAAAGGCAAAATATTACTCCGGTAAAAAAGCGTGAAAATATGATACAGTAAAAATATCGTAACCGTTCAAGCCCCTCGTCGGATTCAATAGATTAATACCGCAGGGGCGGCAAAATGCTACCCGTGCGAGGAGGGCTTGAACGGTTACAAAATATCAAGGGTGATAACCTGCGATTTATGCAAAGCCAGCAGAGGATATCTCAAGAAAAGATAAGGAGGTGAGAGTATGCAGTACAATATTCCTTACGGGAATTCACTGCTTTTTTTTGAAGTTCCCCCCGAGGCGCCCGTTATTTTCACCGGTGAAATGACTCAATTGCCGGCGCTGGCGGATATCGAAGAAGAGTTGCTGAACTCTTTGGAAAATCCAATCGGAAGCCCTTCCCTGATAGATTTTGCGCGTGGAAAGAAAAATATTATCTTTCTGATTGAAGATTCCACACGCGCTACCCCACTTGCGAAAATCATGCCTGTCATTGTAAATTACCTCAACCGTCATGGAATTCCCGATGAATTGATGAGCTTTTTGACCGCACCCGGAACCCATCGTGTCATGACACAACAGGAGATAGAGGATAAAATCGGCGCGGAGATGGTGCGCCGATTTGAAGTCCGTCAACATGACGCAACAAACCAAGAGGACATCGTTGATTTGGGCTTTGTCTCCGGCGGGGATTATCGTATTCCTGTTCGCATCAATCGCCATGTGTTATCGGCGGACCTGCTGATTGGACTGGGCAGCATCGTGCCGCACAGCGACGCCGGATTCTCCGGAGGGGCTAAAATTCTTCAGCCCGGTGTTTGCGATTTCATAACGACTTCCGCCACTCACGCGGCAGCCGGATTATATCCCGACATCCCTCTGGGGATGGTGGATGGCAACCCCTGCCGTGAGGGAATTGAGGCGGTGGCCTCTAAGGTCGGGCTGCAATTTATCCTGAACGTGGTGTTGAACAGTGAGAGTGAGGTAGCGGGCGTTTTCGCTGGCGATTTTATCAAAGCCCATCGCGCGGGAGTTGAGCTTTCCCGGCGCTCTTTTACGGTGGATATTCCAGAGCCCGCGGATATCGTTGTCGTCAGCTCCTCCCCCGCTGACATGGATTTCTGGCAAGCGGGCAAGGGAGTGAGCGCCGCGTATTTCGCGGTTAAAAAAGAAGGAACCATCGTATTTGCTTCACCCTGTTACGAAGGGCTGGCGAACAATCATCCCCGTTTTCGCGAATGGTTGTCGCTTCCTCTTGAGGAGGTTCTCAGGCGATTGCGCGCCGTTTCACCGGAGGATACGGAGGCTGACGTGGTTTCCGCCGTGTTAGCTGTATGTAATTGCCGCGCGCGTGAAAAAGCTCGTATTATTTTTGTCGGCGAAGGACTGACGGACGAAGACCTGAAGGCGATGCAATATACCCGCAGAGCGACCGTTCAAGAGGCGCTTGACGAGGCGCTTCGCCAAAAGCCCGGCGCTTCTGTAGGAATTTTGCCCAAGGGTGGCATATCTCTGCCGTCAGTATGTATTTGAGAAAAAAAGAGGGATGCAGTGTGATGATTGGAGATAGCATTAACAGGAAACGCGCGGGGGGCTCAAAGGTGCGCCTTGCGGATAAGGCGGCCGAGTCAATAAGACGAAAAATTATAGAAAATGTTTTTTCCCCTTGGGAACCGCTTAGCGAATCTCATTTGGCGAAAACGCTGAAAATTAGCCGCACCCCGGTACGCGAGGCCTTAACCTTGATAGAGCAGGAGGGATTATTAAAAATCGTGCCTGGAAAAGGCGCGTTTGTTGTTGACTTTAATAGAGAGGATTTTCGCGAAATCAACGAACTACGCGCCGTATTGGAGCCTCTGGCGGCTGAAACGGCTATATATCATATTTCAAATGAGACTATTATGGGACAGAAAGTAATTTGGGAGAAGTTTGTCAATGACTTGAGGGCGGATAATGAGATATCCATCATCGGTTTGACCGAGGCAGACCATCAGCTTCATGGACTTTTTGTCGAACACTGCGAAAATATCAGGTTGCGCAATTTTTTAGGTCTGCTTCGATATCAGACGATGCGCTATATACACGTTGTATGGGATACAAAACTCTTTATGCTGGAAACCGCGCAACAACATTTGGAAATCCTCGCTGCGATGGAGGAAAAAAATTTGGCAAAACTTTGTGACACGCTGAAAAAACATATCAATTTCAACATCACGCTTTACACTCACGGAGATCGTAAACGTACATGAATTCGAGAAAAGCAGATTACAGCAATGTTTTAACTGGAGATGTAATGATGCAAATAAAATTTATTTTTTTATATACATTTTATTATACAGATTGTATAATATTATTATACAATTTGTATAATTCATTCTCGAAAGGGGTAATGCTATGTATCTTACGGATGAGGAAAAACGCATCCTGGAAGGAGAACGGGGGATTGGCGAAAAGAAGGCCATGGAACTGTTGGTTGCTCTTGGAAAAACCTTCGACGCGGAAAAACTTATTCCCATAACGCGGGCGCATGTGGCTCTGAGCGGGCAGGAGGGGGATACGTATTGGTGCGAGCTTCTGGTTAACGGCGGCGCGGTATGTAAGGTTCCACCATCGACTAACCCTTCGTGGGATGTGGAGAACTTGACGAAACTCTACGAAGTGACCGAAGAAGAACGTGAGCTTGGTGAGCGAACAATCAACGTATACCGGCGTATCGGAGCGAAACTGACTTTCGATTGTGCCCCGGGCTTAGGGAGCAACGTTCCATTCTTCGGTGAACATGTGGCTTTCTCGGAATCCAGCGCGACCCCTTACGTGAATGCGGTTTTGGGGGCACGCAGCAACCGGGAGTCCTCTGTGAGCGCGCTGGCTGCTGCTGTTATAGGAAAAACTCCCTTGTACGGTTTTCACCTTCCGGAGAACCGTCACGGAGATTTTCTTGTCGAAGTGGAAGCAAAACTGAACGAACCATACGACTGGGGGATGCTCGGCTATCGCGTCGGAAAGACTGCGGGCAGCCGGATTCCCGTCTTGCGTTTTCGCGGGCTGGAGCGAATTCCTCGCCCCGAGGAATTTTTGTATTTCGGGGCAGAAGCCGCCACGAGCGGAGCGGTCGCCATGTATCACTTCGTGGGAGTCACTCCGGAGGCGCCAACAATTGAGGCGGCGTTCGGCTATAAAAAAGACGAAAAAATTCCCGAGCCGGAACTTGTTATCCGCGATTCCGATTTGGCCGCGCAGGAAGCAGAACTCTCAGTGGAGTGCCGGAGCGGCGAAATCAACCTTGTCATGCTCGGCTGCCCTCAGTACAGCTACGATCAGCTTTTAGAGGTGGAGAGACTGATGGCGGGGCGCAGCGTTTCCCCCACTACGGCGTTCTGGATATTGACTTCGATTGATACGACGGAACTCGCCACTCGTTCGGGGATGCGGAAAAGGCTGGAGAAACTCGGAGTCCGGCTGGCTGCCGATACTTGTATCGACGAGCCGTGCTGGAAATCTTTTGAAGGAGGGCTTGGCGTTACCGACTCGCCAAAGTGTGCTTATTACAGGGAACGCAGGGGGCAGCCGTTCGTCATTCGCCGGTTGTCCGAGTGCGTGGACGCGGCCGTCCAGGGGAGGGTGTCATGAAAAAAACATATAAGTGCCGTTCCATCGTGAAGGGCGCAAAAGATGATAAAATTTCAGGCGAAGCGATTGTCTCGCGGAGTGCCATGTGCTTTTACCTGTGCGATCCCAAAACCGGCGCGGTAATTGAGAGAAATCACCCACTCCAGGACAGGAGCATCGCCGGAAAAATTCTGGTGCTGGAATCAGGAAAGGGCAGCTCCGTTGTTCAAGTAGATGGTTTTTATCAGTTATGGGCAAAGGGCACGCTTCCGAAAGCAATCATCCTGAGGGAAGCGGAGCCGGTGATCGTGTCTGCGGCTGTCGTGGTCGGAGTTCCCATGGTCGATAGAGTGGAGGGAGATCTCTACAGCCATATACACGACGGCGACATCGTCGAGGTTGACGATGAAGAAATTCATGTAACATTGGTTTAGTTTTAAAAATAAGAAAGGGGAATGAAAAATGAAAAAGTTATTGGTTATCGTATTGTTGCTACTGGTATGCGCTTTACTCACGGCTGGCGGCGCGCCTGTTTACGCCGCTCAGAGGACGACCCTGAAAATAGGCCACGTGGAGGCGGAAAACCGCTCAACACATATTGCTCTGGCCGCGTTCAAAGAACGCGTGGAGGCCGAATCCAACGGCAACATCACTGTGGAAATCTATCCCAACGCCTCTTACGGCAACGACGCGCAAATGGTGGCCGCGGTGGCTATGGGCGCCCTGCAGATGACGCTGCCCTCCACCGGCAACATGGCCCCTTATAATGAAAGGTGGGGCATTTTCGACGTGCCTTTCCTTTTTACCAGCGTGGAGGCGGCCTTTAACGCGGTGGACGGCAGGATCGGCGAATACCTTGACGCGCTGCTGAAAGGTACCGGCACCATAAGCCTCGGCTATACCTATAACGGCGTGCGGAGCATGTCCAACAGTATCCGTCCGATCAATGAACCGAACGACTGCAAAGGCTTGATCTTCCGCATCATGGATAGCGCGGTGTTCCGCGTAATGTTCCAGTCCCTGGGCGCCAACCCTACTCCCATCGCCTTCTCGGAAGTCTATACCGCTCTGCAGACCGGTGTGGCGGAGGGGCAGGAAAACGCCGCCTCCCTCACCTACGCCATGAGATTCCATGAGGTGCAAAAGTATTACAGCCTGACCGAGCATGTGTTCAGCTTCCTGCCCATCGTTACCAACGAGGTATGGTACAACGGGCTGAGCGCCGAGAACAAGGCGGTCATAGACAGGAATATTCCAATCATGATCGCTGAACAGAGAGAAATGGAAGTGGCTGAAAACGAAAGATTCATCCAGTTGATCGCCGACTCCGGCGTGGCGGTAAACAGCATTACGCCGGAAAACCACCTGAAATTCGTGGAAGCGGTGCAGCCAGTCTATGTTGAATATATTGGCAAGTGGGGGCAGGAAATATTCGATATAGCCGAGGAATACAATCAAACCGCCCAATAGGCAAGAAGATGGGGCTTTAGCAAAAGATAGAGGAGGGAGGCTCATACCTCCCTCCCCATGCCCGTAGCGAAAACGAGGAGGAATAGCATGAGTGAAAGCGGCAAAACAGGCGGCTTATATAGAAAAATAGGCAATGTGTATAACAAAATTGAAGCATACCTGCTGGTAAGTAGTTTGGTATTTACCGTGCTATTGATATTTTATCAGGTAATAATGCGTTATGTGTTCAACAATTCTTCTTTTTGGAGCGAGGAAGCGGCACGCTACATCTTTATGTGGCAGATTTGGATGGGAGCTTCTATCGGTTTCAAGGATGACAAACATATTAAAATAGAGCTTTTTACCAAAATGCTGCGAGGAAAAGTCAAAATATTCTTTTCTCTGCTAAGCAACCTGTTAATGTTGGCTTTTTGTGTTTTCTTAATAGTAAAGGGCTGGGAATTTTTGAAGCTGACCTTTATGTTGAACATGGTCACGCCCGCTTTGCGTTTTTCCTATGTTTACGTATACGCGTCGATGCCGCTGAGCGCGCTGGCAGTGAGTTGTCGTATGGCGGGCATGGTGTGCGGCGACTTTAAAATACTGATTTCTTCCGAGCGGGAGATCGAAGGGGGGAAAATATAATGGGCGTTGCCTTATTGTTTGGTTCCTTCGTCATTTTGTTTTTGATAGGAGTACCCATCGGATATGCCATCGGAATGTCCGCAGCCGTCACCATGTATTTCGCCTCTGATATACCGTTGCTCTCCATTATCCAACAATCTGTGATCGGCGTCGATTCCTTCCCGTTGATGGCGATACCGTTTTTTATGCTTGCCGGTAATTTGATGAGCACCGGCGGTGTCGCCAAGCGCCTGATAAATTTCTGCAATCATCTGGTGGGCGCGATAACGGGAGGTCTGTCGCTTGTCACAACGGCGGCCTGTATGTTCTTTGCAGCCATCTCCGGTTCGGCGGTGGCATCTACTTCAGCCATCGGCTCTTTTATGATACCCGAGATGGAAGAAGAAGGCTATGACCGCGGCTTTGCCGCTTCCATCGCCGCCGCCGCCGGCACAATCGGCGTGATCATCCCGCCCAGCATTCCTTTTGTCATCTACGCGGTAACGGTGAATGTCTCCACGCGCGACCTGTTCATTGCCGGCATCATTCCCGGCGTACTGATGGGCGTTGCCCTGATGATAGTCTGCTATATCATATCCAAAAAACGCGGCTACGGAGGCAGCGGCAAAGGCATCAGCCTGAAAGAGTTTCGTTATGCCTTCAAAGCCCTGCGCCAGAATGCCGATTCCCGGCTTGCCTTCGCTGAGGCTTGGAGTAAAGCTTGGCGGCAGACACGGATGGGCGAAAAATTTCGAGGCTTAGGCAAAGCTTTTCTGGATGCTTTCTTCGCCCTGCTAATGCCTATCGTTATTCTGGGCGGCATTTATTCCGGCATTTTCACCCCGACCGAATCTGCGGTGATAGCGGTGGTGCTTTGTGTATTCATCAGCACGGTCATCTACCGTGAAATGACGTTTAAAGATTTTTACAAGGCGCTTTACACCACCATTGTCGTCAATGGTATAACCACCTTTTTGATAGGATTCTCCATGGCCTTTGCGACTTACCTGAACTTGATGCAGGTGCCGGCGATGCTGGCCAGTTTCTTTCTCAGCCTTACAGACAGCAGTATAGTGTTTTTTCTGATACTAAATCTTTTGCTCCTGATTTTAGGTTGTTTAATAGATAATATCCCGGCCACCATCATTCTCTCGCCCATACTGCTGCCGGTGGCGATGCACTTCGGCATGGACCCTGTCACTTTCGGCGTCATGCTGACCATGAATTTGGCTATCGGTTTCTGCACGCCGCCGTATGGCATCAATCTATTTGTTGCGATGAGCATTGCCGATGTGAAGATGAATCAGATGATGAGCAGCATGGTGCTTTTAGTCGGCGCGTTGATCGTTGTGTTATTGCTGACCACCTTTGTGCCTTCATTGACCATGGGCTTGGTTAATATACTTAAATAGCAGCATGGAACCAATTAATCCTAAGAGATTGAAGGCTACAAATGCGGTAATTCTTGATGGTCAGTCCTTGACCATTGACGACATTATTAAAGTTGCGCGCGGAGGAGCGAAAGCCGCGCTTAGTGAAAGTGCCGCAGCGGCGGTCGTGGACGAATGGAGCAAGTCGGACAACGCTGTTTACGGGATCACGACCGGATTCGGAAAACTCGCAAACGTGAAAATATCCCCGCAAGACAGAAAAAAAACTCCAAGAAAATCTTTTACTGAGTCGCGCCTGCGGAATAGGGAAAGCTTATTCGGGAGATCCAACGCATGCAGGATACAGGCTTTTGTTCAATATAATATAGAGTGGGAGCGTCGTAAAAGCACCCCCATTCTGATACATAACTGTTTGCATGTGTCGTTATAGTATTGATGTTACTGGGTTCCTGGAAGCATCGTTATCATGCGTCAGACTTTTGCCGCCCGTATTTGTCTTTTTCTTCTAACGTGAAAATAATTTTTCATTTACCGCAGTGTTTGAAAAACGTGGGTATCTAATTGTGCATTGTACTATCAGTATTTCGCAGTCTCGTCACCGTGAATGATTATCTGCGAAACGTCGCTGGGAAGCACGTTCCAGTTCACTTGGGTCCCGTAAAGGTCTACGGCAGTCATATCGAACGTACTGTACGAATCATGCACCGTCACCCAGAGCATTCTTTCATTCTCAAGAACGTCTGACCCCAAAACGTTCTCTCCCCACTTGTTTGCCCCGCTGTCCGAGATATAAATTTGGTAGATAGCAAAGCCGGTGACGTTGTAAATCACGATATCGCCGGCTTCAGCCGCAAAGGAGATGGACATGAGCGCGAAAACAGCAACGAAAACCATAAATACTTTTTTCATATTGAATTTCATAATTAATTGAATATCTCCCGAAATAAATATACCAACATTATAGTATTTGTTGGTTGGATAAAACGTTTCGGGAGTGTGGGAGCGGTTTATATTACCGATATTCCGCGGTCCCATTTCTGTAAATTGTGATTTGCGAGATGTTGCCGGGAAACTCGTACCAGTACATTTCGTTACCGTGATGGTCTACAGCGGCCAGATCGAATATCCTGTACGATCCATACACCGTCACCCGGAGCGTTTCTCCATTCTCAAGAATGTCCGCCCCTAAAACGTCCTCTTCCCAGTCTTCCGTTCCGCTGTCCGAGATATAGATTTCGTAGATATCAAAGCCGGTGGCGTTGTGAATTGAGATCACGCCGGCGTCGGCCGCAAAAGAGATGGACATGAGCGCAAAAACAGCGATGAAAATCATGAATGCTTTCTTCATTTTTACTACTCCCTTCCTTTCTTATATCTATATTTTATTTTATCAAATAAATAATGAATAATGTTTAATCATGATAAAAAAAGGGGGAATGAAAGCAAATCCTTAGTCATTTTTGCGGCTTTCGTTACAGCCTTTTTCCTTACGAACTTCCCTTATCCATCAATAAGTGGGATATTTCTTTCTGGAAGCTGTCTATGTCCGTGAACTCCCTGTAAACAGACGCAAAACGGACGTAGGCGACTTTATGCGCCTTTTTCAGTTCATCCATTATTTTCTCCCCTATCAAACTTACAGGCACATCGCCGTCAACTTCCCTTCTCAGTTGTTTTTCAACATTCGCGGCTATTTCTTCGATCTGATCGTAGGTTATCGGCAGTTTTTCGCACGATTTAAGTATCCCGCGCACGATTTTGTCGCGTACAAATGCTTCCCTTCTCCCGTCTTTCTTTATCACCCGCAAAGATCTCCTCTCCTCCGATCGCTCATATGTGGTGAACCGGGTCTGGCACTCGGGACATTCGCGGCGGCGGCGCACGGCATCCCCATCCTCCGCCATTCTGGAGTCGATAACTTTTGTCTCAATCGTTCCGCAAGTCGGGCATTTCAATTATTTTCCCCCCCTGTTATAAAAAAAGGACTTATGCACGTAGCACAAGTCCAATGGTTTTCTCTCTTGCTTTAAATTATCATCTTGATCTGCTGCTCTTGCGCTTCCTTGCAGCTTCAGCTCTTTTGGTTTTCTTAGCTTCGCTTGGTTTTTCGTAATGCTCGCGTTTTCTGACTTCGCGAAGCGTGCCCACTTTTGACACCTCACGTTTAAACCTTCGCAGAGTGTCCTCTAAATTCTCTCCCTCTTTACGAACGACAGTAGTCATTAAATTCCCCCCCTTCAGTTTATCCTGACCTAACCGGGAGGCCAGCCAAGATTACGTCCTGCAAGAATATGCAGATGGAGGTGCGGAACGGTTTGCCCTCCCTGTTCTCCGGTGTTGATCACAAAACGGTAGCCTTGTTTGTCAAGCTCAAGTTTTTTCACAATCTGCAGGGCCGCATCCATAAACCATGACCATAATCCGGAATCAACAACTTCAGTAGCATTGTTGAAATGTTCTTTGGGAATGACCAGTATATGCGTCGGCGCCTGAGGAACTATATCATTAAACGCAACGACATACTCGTCCTCAAACACTATCTGCGCGGGAATTTCTCCTTTTATTATTTTACAGAATATACACATTGATGATCACCCCAAAATACATAGTTAAATTATTTTACCACATTTTCATTTGGTGAAACAGCCTTCGCCCAAAGCCTTACAGAAACGTTGTCGTGCGTCAGAAACTGCTCAATTTTTTGCGTCAGCCAGCTTGGGAACCTGTTTTTATTATGTTTTTTCAATATATTCAATGTTGAAATTATTAATTTTTCATTTTGAATATCTGAAAAGATCCTCTTGAGTACGTCTTCATCCGGCAACACCGGAAAAGTCCACCTCGCTATTAGAAGTTCCGTTATTTTTAACGACGGATGCTCCAAAAGACTGGATATTACGTTTTTATTATCCGCTATCATAAATATAATTTTTCTTATAAACGGAAGGGCCTCATGCTCTTTGAGAGTTTTTACGTTATCCGAAACGATTTTAATTACTTTCTGCATAAATTCACGCGGTAAATGAAGTTTATCCGTTAAATCGAGTATCTCCCCTGTTACCGGATACTTGTCAAGCATGTTGAGCAAAGCTTCCTGCACCCGTTTGGCATTTATATACTTCGATATTTTTTGCATCGCCATAAGCCTTACTTCATACCGGGACGCCTCAAGGCGAATTATTATATCCGATATTTCCTTATTCAGTTTTTCATTCTGCTTTCTTTTAAGTATTGAGTTTATCTCTCTTTCGCATCTGCCGAGTATCGAATCAATGCGGTCGGATATCGCGCGTTCGCGCTCCTCCTTCGCCGATTCTTCCGCTTCCTGCTTCGCGCGGAGTTCCGCTTCGCGTCTTTCTTCCTTCTCCGCGCTGCTCTTCTTCCATCTGGCAAAAAACGATCCTCCTGTATTTTCCGCGGCGTGCCCGGGCTTCGTTTCGCAAAGGGATAGCTCTTCGGGGGTGAGGTTTTTTAAAAGTAAATACGCGTTTGAAATTTGCTCAAATTTTTTCGTATTGAACGCCCCGGCAACGTCCGGGTGATAAGCGCGCGCAAGCCGGCGAAAAGCGGAACGGATCTGACGCGCGTCCGCTCCGGGTTTCAGCCCGAGAAGATGAAAGCTTGAATTTATCTTATAAGCCAGGTTGTCGTTCATTTATCAAATCCCCACTTGTCATTATCGCCGAGGTTTTTTAAGGCGTTTAAAGTATTGGAGTGAACATCCGGCACGGACCGACAGAGCGTTTTTAAAAGCTCCTTTATCCTTTGGCGCTCTGTCCTGCCCGCGTAAGAGCAGGAACTTGTCTGCACCGGAAGCCCAAGCCTTGCAGCTTCGCTCTCTATCTTGCGTTCCCTCACATATATCAAAGGACGTATCAGCCATAAATCTGTGCGGTCCTGATAGAATTTGGGCTTAAAGCTTTTGAACCTGCCCGCCCTGAAAAGGTTCATGTACGCGGTTTCAACGGCGTCGTCCAAATTATGCCCCAACGCTAAAACGTTGTAATTATTCCTTTGGGCATATCCGCTGAGGATCCCTCTCCTCATATTAGCGCAAAAACTGCATGGGGACCTCTCGTCCCTTTTCTTTATTATATCAAGTATCGGATGAAAGATGACGTTTAAAGTTACATCCAGGGATTCGCAAAAATCTCTGAGAGGTTGGGTGTCCGCGCGCTCATCCATTGTCACCGTGCACGCCGAAAGGGAAAATTTTACGGGGGACCTTGAACGAAGCTCCGCCAGCGTAAGCGTAAGAAAAAGGCTGTCCTTGCCTCCTGATAATCCCACGAGGACATTATCCCCGTCATGCAACATCGAAAAATTCCCTAAAGCCCTTCCCACTTCCCTGCGAATTGAGGGCGCAATCGAAAAATTTCCCAAAAGAGCTCACACCTTGTTTTTAACATTAGCCACGTTCATTGCTTTTTCTATTCCTTCTTCCGCCCATATCAGCGCGGCTTCCGATGCCCTGTCCAACAGCGCCGGCAGGCCGTCCCTGTCATCGCCTGAAAAATGGCCTAAGACCCAATTTATCATATCTCCGCCGCCGGGTTTGTTTCCCACGCCGACCCTAAGCCGCGGGACCTCCATCGTTCCAAGCGCCCCTATGATTGATGCTACTCCGTTATGCCCGCCGGCGGAGCCTTTTGTCCTTATGCGGAGTTTTCCAAAAGGCAACGCGACATCATCGCAGATTATAAGTATATCTTCCGTCGTGTCCATTTTATAAAAATCAAATGCCTCACGCACGGACTTGCCGCTCAGGTTCATCCATGTGTGAGGCTTTAGCAGCGCTGTTCCCTGTGAGATCCAAAATTCCCCGCTGAACTTCCTTGAAGGCGGAGGGGCGTTTTTCAGGGACGATATGTGGTCAACGATAAGCCATCCTATATTATGGCGGGTATATACATATTGAAAACCGGGATTTCCGAGCCCGACTATGAGTTTCATTTATATACTAATCTTCACCCTTTGCCGCTTTACCCTTTGCAACAACCTCAACTTCCTTTTCTTCAAACTCTGCGGCTGCTTCATCTTCCGAGCGCGGAGGAAGGATCGACGCAACAACCTCGCCCCCGTCTGCTATTATCTCGTAATCCTCGGCCGGTATGTCTCTTACATGCACCAAATCGTTTATCCCAAGAGCGGAAACATCAATGACTATTGATTCAGGCATGTTTGCCGGAATGGTTTCGATCTCAAGGTCTTTAACGTGGTCAACTATTCCGCCTTCCTTTATTCCGGGCGATTTATCCTGCCCGGTTATCTGAACGGGCACATTGACGGTTATTTTACGCCCGCGGATAAGCCTCATGAAATCGACATGTTGAATTTTGCCGGTAAGCACATGGCGCTGTACTTCACGGATGAGGCACATCTCTTCACTGCCGTCCGGAAGGCAAAGGTTAAGCCTCGTCGTTTCCCAGTGGGCGCCCCTGAGAAGCTTTGTTATTTGCGGGTATCCAACCTTACCCATTACCGTTTCCTTTACTTCAGGCCCATAGTACACGCAGGGGACAAAACCCTCGTTACGCAGCGCGCGCAATGCGCTTTGGGAAGTTTTTTCTCTGCGTTCCATCACTATCGTTACTAACTCAGACACTGTAAACAACTCCTTTATATATATTTTTTATTTTTCAAACAAACTGCTTATCGATCTTTCATTATGAACGCGCATAATGGCCTCGGCAAAAAGCGGAGCTATTGAAAGCTGGTTTATTTTTTCGCATATTCTGGTCTCGTCCAGCGGAATAGTATCGGTAATGACGATCTTTTCAATATTGGAGTCCTTCAGCCTTTCAATGGCGGGGCCGGATAAAATTCCGTGCGTGGCGCATGCAAAAATACGTTTCGCGCCCCTCTCCGTGAGCCCTTTAGCTGCGTTGCACAGGGAGCCTGCTGTGTCAATTATGTCGTCCACAAGTATCGCTGTCTTGTCCTCCACGTTACCGATCACTTCCATGAGTTCACAGAAATTAGCGACCTCATACGAACGCCTTTTGTCAACTACCGCGAGCTCGGCATTGAACGATACCGCAAATTTGCGCGCCCGCACAACCCCGCCCACATCCGGCGAAACTACGACGATTTTATTTTCACTTATATCATTTTCCAACAGATCATGGAAGTATGAAGCCATTAACGGCATTCCCGTGAGATGGTCGACCGGGATGTCAAAAAAACCCTGGATCTGTCCAGCATGCAAGTCCGCCGTTATGACCCGGTGAGCTCCGCTTTCGGTTATTAAATTAGCTATAAGCTTCGATGTTATCGCTTCCCGCGGTTTGCTTTTTCTGTCCTGCCTTGCATAACCGAAATATGGTATCACGGCGTTTATGCGTGATGCCGACGCGCGTTTCAGGGCGTCGATAATAATTAGAAGCTCCATAAGGTTCTCATTGGCAGGGGAAGACGTGGGCTGTATCACATAGACATCGCAACCTCTCACGCTCTCACCTATTGAAAGGCCGACTTCTCCATCCGAAAACCGATAGCTCTTCGAAACCGAAAGCCTTATTCCCAACTCGCTGCACACGCGTTTCGCAAAATCATGGTGCGCAGAGCCTGAAAAAATTTTGATTTCTCCCGTATTTCCCATAATACTAACGCTCACCGCTTTCTTCACGTTTCACATAAACCCATCCGTCTATATTTTTTTGTTTAGCCCGGGACACGGCAAGAGCCCCGTCCGGCACATTCTTTGTAATGACCGAACCCGCTCCGGTGGCTGTGTCGTTCCCTATCGTAACGGGAGCCACAAGCATCGTATCGCTGCCTATAAACACCCGGTCGCCTATGACCGTCTGTGATTTTCTGTACCCGTCATAGTTGCACGTTATCGTTCCCGCGCCTATATTGGTGTCCTCCCCTATGAAGGCGTCCCCAATGTAAGACAGGTGAGGCACTTTGCTGTTTTTGCCAATGCGGCTGTTTTTGATTTCCACAAATTTACCGGCAAAGGCTCTTTCACAAATTTCAGTTCCTTCCCTGACATAAGCGAATGGGCCCGCTGTTGCTCCGTCGTTGAATTTGCAGCCTTCCGCTATTACATTGGCGTTAAGCGTTACATCCCGTCCGGTTTTTACATTTGAAAGAGAGCACCATGCTCCTATTTTACTCCCTTTTCCTATGAAACTTTCCCCAAGAATATGCACGGAAGGAGCGAGAGTCACATCTTCCTCCAACTCCGCCCTCGGGCTTATTATGACCGTATCGGGGTTGGTCATTTTTATGCCTCTTGCCATCCAGTACGAATTTATCCGCCTTATGACCTTGCCCGTCAGTTCGGCAAGCTCGGAAAGGTCGTTCACACCCTTAAGCTCCTCCTCCCCGGCTGCAAAAGCAAGCGTCTTCATATTTTCTCCCTGATATTTTCCCATGAGGGCTATCACTTCGGGAAGGTAGTACTCTCCCTGCGCATTGTCATTTGACAGGTTATCTATGACCTTGAGCAGCTTTGATACGCGGAACATGTAAACCCCCGCGTTCACCTCATTTATTTTACGTTCTTCCTCGCTGGCGTCCTTGTATTCAACTATCGAAACTTTTTGGCTGTCCGCGCTTCGTATTACGCGCCCGTAAGCCCCGGGGCTTTCCGTGACGAAGCTAATCAGCGTGCAGTCGGATGAGGAATCTGTATGTTCATTTATCAAGGATTGGATAGTTTCGTGGGTAAGCATTGGGAGGTCGCCGTTCAGGACAAGAATATGATCGTGTTTGCTCCACCATTCATGTGTTACCTGTACCGCGTGTCCGGTGCCAAGCTGTTCACGCTGCCACAGGAGGTCTGCGTCAGGCCATGATGATTTGAGGTAATCCTCTATCATTTCTCCCCTGTGCCCGGCGATGACGGCGGTTGAGCTTATCCCCGCCTTAAACACGGCCCTAAGGATGTAGAAAAGGATTGGTTCATCAATGATGTTATGAAGCACTTTAGGCAAAACGCTTTTCATTCTGGTGCCCTTGCCGGCTGCCATTACGAGCGCTCCTATTTTTGACTTCATCATCTCGTACCCTCCTGTCAGACCAAAAAATAAAAAAGGGGCTTTTTTAATAAAATCCCCATGCTTGTGGTTCATTTAATTAAATTGGCCGGGGTGGCTGGATTCGAACCAACGATCGCGGGACCAAAACCCGCTGCCTTGCCGCTTGGCTACACCCCAAAAAGAACCAAAAAATTATTTACCATAGAAGCAATTATGTCAAGCGTCATTCGCTAATATTTTTTATGATCAACATGGCTTCGATTCTAAGATCACTTAATTATACATGATATTTCGTATAGGTCGTATTGCTTTTTTTTGTTAAAATCAAAATAATTTAAAAGAACTTACAAAAAATATTCGGAGTGACATAAATATGTAATTTATTTTTTATGTATTGATTTATGTTCGCTACTCAGCCAGTTCACATATTTTGCCGATTATTGGCTTAGAATCAGATAACGCTTTTACAGTTGCAGCGGTGTTATTTCCAAGACCTTTCAGGTTAATTATCACATGCCAGTTTCCTGCTTCCGGAATCGCAAGATTATAAGGCGATCGTGTAGCTAATCCTCCATAGTAACGATGTTTTTTGCCGCTTTTATAGAGAGAAAGGTTTGTTTCATCCATAAGTAACACATTAGCTCCGCCCGTAAGAGTAACCTGAATAATCTCGCCTTTTCGTCTTTGCTTAAGATCAAAGTCACTATAAATCATCTAAAACCCTCCTCTTAATCCGCCCTGAGCGCGTCTATGGGACGAAGCAGCGAGGCCTTCCAGGCCGGGTAAAAACCGAAAAATATCCCCACGAGTCCTGAAAACCCCGTCGAAAGGATTATCGAAAAAACCGACACTTCGGTTTGCCAGCCCAGGAATTTTGTTATGGTCTGGGATACTCCAAAACCCGATAAAATACCGACCATGCCCCCGATCAGGGATAAAATCACCGCTTCAAGCAGAAACTGGAACCTTATATCTCCCCTTCTGGCGCCTATCGCCATTCTTATCCCTATCTCCCGCGTCCGTTCCGTGACGGAAACGAGCATTATGTTCATTATCCCTATCCCTCCAACCAGAAGGGATACCGACGCCACGGCCCCGAGAAGCAGCGCCATGACGCGCGACGATTGTTTTGCGGATTCGATCATCTGGGCAATATTTCTTATAGTAAAATTATCTTCCCGTCCGGGGGGCAATCCCCTTCTCTGGCGCATGAGCGCGGCGACCTCCTCCATCGCCGAGTCGACAGAATTCGCGTCGATTGCCTGAATGCTTATACCCCTGACCTGATCTGAAATCTGGCTGCGAACAAGCCTTCTCATCGCGGTGGTTATAGGGATCGCTATCAGGTCGTCCTGATCGTTGCCGAACTGCGCCCCTTTTGGAGCAAGGACGCCTATCACCTCAAAAGGGATCTTATTTATTCTTACGCTTTGGCCTATTATTTCGGATTCATTTCCTTCTCCTATAAGGTTTTTAGCAACTGTCGAACCTAAAACGCATACTTTGGTAGCCCCCCGGATATCCGTTTCGCTTAAAAAGCTGCCTTCGCCTATATTCCAGGCATCTACCGAAAAAAAACCTGTAGTCACGCCCTGAGTTTGAGTCGCCCAGTTTTGATTGCCGAGGACCACCTGAGTCGTGGTCCTTACTGTGGGAGATACTTCAAGCACTGAGGGACATTCATTTTTGATCGCTATGGCGTCCGAGTAAGTTACAGCCGTCCCGCTTCCTGTTCCCAGTTGTATTCCGCCCTGTCTGTTCGACCCCGGCGTAAGCACGATGACGTTGCTTCCCATGCCGGATATTATTGATTCCATTTGACGGCTCGCGCCCGTCCCCACCGCTATCATCGTTATAACCGCCGCGACGCCTATAAGCACTCCAAGCATAGTCAGCATTGACCGCGATTTATTTGCAAGCAGGGAGAGCGCGGCGGTTTTAAAGGTTTCGTACATTTTCAGTCTTTCCTTTCGTCGGATTCCAATTTTCCGTCACGAAAACGCAGTATCCTTTTAGTGTATTGCGCTACGTCGGGTTCGTGAGTAACTATTATGACGGTTTTTCCTTCGTTGTTAAGCTCCGTTAGCAGGTTCATTATTTCATGCGTGGTTTTAGTGTCGAGGTTTCCGGTCGGCTCATCGGCCAATATTATCGGCGCGCTGCCTACGAGCGCGCGCGCTATGGCCACTCTCTGCTGCTGCCCTCCGCTCATCTGGTTCGGGCGGTGCCTCGTCCTGTCGGAAAGCCCGACCCGCTCAAGCGCCCGCAGCGCCCGCGCCCTCCTTTCCTTCGCCGGGACTCCTGAGTATACAAGGGGGAGCTCCACATTTTCAACGGCGTTATAACGCGGAAGAAGGTTAAACCCCTGAAAAACAAACCCAAGCGTGCGATTGCGCAAATCGGCAAGCGTATCGCTCGACATTTTTGAAACGTCCCGGCCGTCTAATTTATAAATGCCGCGCGTCGGGGAGTCAAGACAGCCAAGCATGTTCATGGCCGTGGACTTTCCGGAGCCCGAGGGGCCCATTATCGCCGTAAATTCTCCTTTTTCTATCGAAAAATCCACGTCATTAAGGGCGTGAAGCTCAACGATGTCCGCCCCTGTCCCGGAGTAGTATATTTTTGTCAGGCCTGTCACCTCTATTATCTGCCTGTCTGTCTGCTCCACGATATAGCGACCTCCTCCCCTTCTTTTATGTCGGGAGAGGCGAAAGTTATTTCCACAAATCCGCTGTCGGAGATCCCCTGTCTTACTTCGATCCTTTCCTTCAACTGGCCGTTCTCGACCGTCCATATAAAGGAAGAGGGCCCCACGCGCTGTCTTCCCTGTCCGCTGACGGGGCGGCGCATGTTCGGCAGGAATGGGGAGGAAGTTTGCTGCGCGCTTTCCGCGGCGAAGTCCGGAGGAGAAAATCTCAGGGCCGAAGCCGGAATTTTCAGCACATCTTTTTTGCTTTCGGTTATTATCGAAACGTTCGCGGTCATTCCGGGCATAAGCTTCATATCCGGGTTCGCGACGTCTATAACCACCGTGTATGTGACGACGTTTTGCACTGTCTGAGGGGCAAGCCTGACCTGCACCACTTTTCCTCTGAACCTTGTCTGCGGCCATGCGTCAACTGTAAATATAACCTCCTGCCCTTCTTTTATTCCTCCTATATCGGCTTCGTCAACGTTCGTCAAGACCTGCATCTGAGTCAAATCTCTCGCTATCGTGAACAGTGTTGGCGCCTGCAAACTTGCCGCCACCGTCTGCCCGACGTCAACCTGCCTGTTTATCACGACTCCGTCCACCGGGGAGGTTATCTGAGCGTAGTTAAAGTTGGTTTCCGCTATTTTCAAAGAAGCTTCCGCCTGGACCACGCTTGCTTCCGAGCCTAATATATCCGCTCTTGCTATTTGCAGCCGCGTTTCGCTCGAATCATATTCATTTCTCGCCAGCGCGTTTCTCCCGAACAGCTCTTTATTTCTGTTGAAGGTGCGCTCCGCGTCGGCTAAGGTAGCCCTTGCCTTTGCCACGTTCGCTTTTGCCGCGGCTACATTTGCTTTCGCGGAGGATACCTGAGCTTCAAGCATATCCGCGTCAAGCCGCGCTACGAGCTGTCCTTTGTCAACTTCCGAATTAAAGTCGGCGTAGAGCTCTTTTATGATCCCTGATATCTGAGTTCCAACTTCGACTGTTTCGACGGCGTTAAGGTTTCCGGTCGCGCTTACTGAGGCCGTGATATCGCCCGCCACTACGGGCTGTGTCCTATATACATACTGTTCTTCAGCATTTTCCGTATATTTATGCCAGCCAAACCATGCACCCGCTCCTAAAATAATGACGATCAAAAATTTTTTCATTAAATTTACCCCCCGGTGTTGGATTTACGAAATCTTGCTAAGTATAACTCCAAAATATGGTTTTATTGTGAATCAGTTTCCTGTTCCGCCCTAACTCCAAAGCGCAGCGGGACTGCGTACATATCCGAATCCGAACGGCAGGACATTTTCGCCGGTGTAAAGAACTGTGCTGAAATAAGTATAACAAATATGTTTTTATTGTGAATTAGAGGTTCCATTTAGGTGGCGTATTGCTTTTTATCTTCTTCGTGACGGGGAGTTCGGAGTTGAGCCTGTATTCAACGCGGTATATTTTGAGCCTAACGAATCCAAAGAAAATGAATCTTTTCGTTCTTATCAACAACGTCCATTTCGTGATGGTCGGCAGTAACCAGTGCAGCTCCAAATACTGAGGCTTCCGCTAATGCCACTGCGTCAGCGATAGAAACCTTATATACCGCTTTTAGCCGTCCGGCTTCGAGAAAAACAGCGTCGCTGATTTCATGAACAATCGAAATAGGTAGTTTTTTGACCTTTCCAAGCATATTATCGGCTGCTGTTTTTCCGTGGACACGATAATCACCATAATAAACTTCCAAGAGGTTCAGCTTATTCAAAAATACATTGGCCTCTCCTCTGTACGCGCTGTTTATGATCTCGCTTACAGTATCCGCGCCAGCTTCATCCGTGATAAGAGCTATTAAAGCGCAAGCGTCCAGAACATAAACGTTCTTCACCGTTCAAGTTCCTTGTCGGCGTGCTTCCACTCTAAAAATTTATCAAGTGTCAGTTTTTTATCAGAATACATACCGCGTACTTCGGCGGTACAATCGAATTTTTCCCTAATCGGGGTCATGGTAATAACGCCGTCGCTTTCGCGTATATGGATTTTCTCGGCTTTCACGAGACCGAATAACGGCTCCGGCAATATATCAGCGTTTATAATCATGTTGGTCATGTCAATCATCTCCGAACAAAGTAATTATTATCTATGGACGATTATAGCGAAATTCCGAGTTTACGCACATCGTAATTAATAAGTATAACTCAAAATATGGTTTTATTGTTAACTGTTATCGTAAGGTTATTAACGCCGAATGTCTGACGGTAGTCCATGCTTTTTACTATCCGGTCCAGCGCGCCGCCCAGCGTAAGTTCAAGGGGGTTGAACATCTCCCCGTCGCTGCGGATACGCATGACAACGTCGCCTTTGTAGAACAGGACGCGTACGCTTATCGTTCCCGCGCGGCCTTTGAGGCTGTGATCCCGTATCAGTAACAGCATTTCTTCCATGGCCAGCGCGATCAAATCGGCCCGCTCCTGGCCTGTTCGATTCTGCCGGCAGAACGCGGCGATATTTTTCGAGCAGTTAACGATATCGTCAACCTCGTTATTGACGGAAAATGAGGTAAAATTTCCCTTTCGCTCCGCTTCTGTGTCGATAAGGAACGGCCTGGTCAAATAAGGATTGTGGCGAGCAGCGATCAAACTGTATATAATGGCCGCCACGGAAGTGAGCGCCGAACATAACCACAGGGAATGCCATACGCCTGTCACGCCCACCCAGCCTGACAGCACAAAAGCGGGAATCAGCAGAAAACCCATCCGTCTGCCGGCCACAAGCATAGTCGAGGCCACATGCCTGCCCAAAGTGTTATAGAGGAAAATAAAAGTG
>Ga0099364_10000962_pt1 | contig 48843 bp, 42 predicted proteins | sample TergutTh196P3_FD_73070 | JGI IMG/M metagenome (GOLD analysis project Ga0099364, IMG submission 73070) | Microcerotermes parvus P3 segment gut microbial communities from Pointe-Noire, Republic of the Congo - Th196 P3 | ecosystem: Host-associated > Arthropoda: Insects > Digestive system > Gut ...
GCGTGTGGTGGTCGTGCGTGTGGTGGTTGTACGGGTCGTGGTAGAGCGGGTAGTTGTGGTGTTGTAAGCGCTAGTCATCGTGGGAGCGGTGGTAGTAGAAACCACGGCATAGGGATTGACTAGCGTGAAAGCAAAGGGCAGGCTTGGTTCACCTTGAGAATCCATGAGCCAAAGGGTCAGCACCATTCGCTCCGGTGCGGGTGTCTTTAGCAGCAGTGACAACTCCGCTGAAAATTCGTTGGGTATGTCAATCTCACTGGCATCCGCCATCGCTCCCACAGCGTGGAGCTTCTCGCCGTCATAGGCGGGATTTTTGGGTTCGCGAAAGTCCAAATGCACCGTCCCATAGCTTCCCAAAACAAAACGCACCCCCGCCAAAGAGCCGTGAGTACAGTTTTTGCCCCCCGCCTTGACGGCAAGGTGCAAGCGATTATTTTGAAATTCGGTGACGAGGAACACAATGCCCATATTCAGGGCATTTCCGCTATCTTTCTCGCTAAGGAATAGTAGCTCGCGGGGGCTGTCCAACCACTCCGCATTGCCCACATAGCCGTCCACCACCACCGCACTGGCGCTGAAGCTGAACACAAAAAGCAATAGCACCGCCCAAAGGGATGCCGCGGCTCTTTTGAGTCTATACATCGTTAGTTAGGAACAAGCCGAATGCGCGATATGCCATCCACACGTCAGCTTTTGCGCTAACTTCAAAGGGAGAGTGCATGGAGAGTATGGGCACTCCCACATCGATGACGTCCATTCCCAGTTTTGCTAGGTATTTCGCCACTGTGCCGCCGCCGCCCTCGTCCACCTTGCCCAGTTCCCCTGTCTGCCAAAGCAGTCCATTGTCACGGAAAAGAGCGATAATTTTTGCGGTGAACTCCGCACTGGCGTCGCTCGTGGAGAATTTCCCCCCCGAGCCTGTATATTTCGTTGCGACAACACCCTTGTTGAGATAGGCGGCGTTGTTTTTCTCTAAAACACTGGACCAGGTGGGGTCGTACGCCACGTTCACATCGGCGGAGAGACACTCTGACGCGGCAAAACAGTCCCGTGGGCGCACGCCGCTTTTCTCGCAAAGACTTTCCACAAAATGCTCAAAGAACGCGCTTTGCATACCCGTATTGCCGTCAGAGCCTGTTTCTTCTTTGTCGGCAAAAAGAGCTACAGCGGTATGGGGCGGCGCGTGGTCAAGCGCCAAAATCGCGGAAATGGATGTGTAGGCACAAACGCGGTCGTCCTGTCCGTAACCGCCAATCATGCTGCGGTCAAGCCCGATGTCCCGAACGGGGACGGCGGGAACAAATTCCAGTTCTGCGCTGAGGAAGTCCTCCTCCACGATGCCGTATTTGTCAAAAATCAACCGCAGGATGTTCAGTTTCACAAGCTCACTGCCCTCGTCGGCGCGGAAAGGCATTGAGCCAACAAGCACATTCAGCTCCTCACCTTTGATACCTTGGGAAAGCTTGCGCTTGCTCTGTTCTCGGTCAAGATGGGGGAGCAGATCCGTAACACAAAATTGCGGCTCGTCCTCCTGTTCACAAATGCTCACGGGGAGAATTTGCCCATCGCCGCGGACAATCACCCCATGCAGCGCTAGGGGCAAGGCGGTCCACTGATACTTCTTTATCCCGCCGTAATAGTGTGTCTTGAACAGGGCGAGGTCGCTGTCCTCGTAGAGAGGGTTTTGCTTGGCGTCAAGGCGCGGACTGTCCACATGGGACGCCAAAATCCGCAGTCCCGCATCCAGGGGATTTTTGCCGATAACCGCCAGAATCAACGCTTTTTTGCGATTGTTCACATAGACCTTCTCCCCCGCGCAGTAGGTCTTTTCTGGATCATATTCGGTGAAATTCCGCCCTCTTGCCAGTTCCAGGGCAAGCTCAACTGCCTCCCGTTCTGTTTTGGCGTTTTGGAGGAAATTTTTGTAGGTCGCGCTATATTCATGAATCTTCCTCCACTGCTCCGGAGTTAGAGCCTGTCCCGCGTGAGGACGTGCGGCGAAAAGCTGTTTCTTGAGTTTTTCCACTTCCGATTTTGCCATTTTCTGCGCCTTTCCGTTTTGTTGACTGTTTTATAGGTGATGTTGAGAAACTATCCGATTAATTAAAATGAAAGAAAGACTTTCAACAAGCCCAGTAGTAATATTATGCCATGAAAGTTTGGAAAAGTCAATAGGGGCGCAAAAATATAGTTGATTTTCAAGTTAGGAGACTATAAAATGTGAATCTCCCAACTTTGACAAACACCGCAAAATCTGCTACAATACCCTTATCAACAATACTAATAGGAGCAGTTATGAAAACTCAACGTCTCGAACCCCGCAATGAAACGGCGGCAAAACAAGTGCCGCAAAAGGAATTCATCCTCTACTTAGTCAGCGTGTTTTTCTTCTCCAACTTCAACGGCATGGCAGAACAATACCGCCAAGCCTACCTTGTCAACGAGTTGGAGCTTCACCAAAACACCGTGTCGTGGATAAACGGCATTTTGCGCTTCGTGGAGTTCGTCCTGCCTTTTGCCTACGCAATCATCATCGACCGCGCCCCAAAAGCGGGTAAGGACAAAATCCGTCCGCTAGTAAAGTTTTCCATAATTCCCATCGCCCTAGTGTCATTTTTCCTCTACTGGATGCCCGATATGCCCGAAAAAAACATGGCTATGTTTTTCCTCGTCACCATGGCGGTTTTCAACCTGGCGTTCACTTTCGGCGACATGGTACACCGCCTGCCCAACGTGATGACTAGCGACACCGGCGAGCGGGACGACATACTCTCTATCAAGTCCATCGCTAGCGCAATCGCCAATTCCGCGCCACTAGTGGTGATATTGGTACTGGGATATATCTTCGAGGATCAGGACAGGACGCAATGGATTGTGGGTTCTGTTCTCAGCGGACTTTGCTGCTGTATCGGCTTTGTTATCGGCATGAAGACCGTCAAGGAGCGAACAGTCTACAGCCCCAAAAAAGTCGATCCTTGGCAAGGATTTGCTGACGTTCTGCACAACAAATACGCCTTGATAATCATTTTCAGCGACTTCCTCAAGGAATTTCGTGCCATCGCTTCCTATATGGGTATGTTCCTTGCGGCAGTTTTGTTGGGCAGTACAAGCAAATTCCTGTTTTTGGGACTGCCTACGGCAATCGGCACAATGGTGGGTATGCTCATCGTCAAACAACTGCTCAAACGCTTTAACAGCAAGCAAATTTACATGGGTTCCGGGGTATACGCCGTCTTTGCCAACACCATCGCTTTTCTTGTGGGACGGGAATATCTGCGCAATCAGGACAATACGTTCCTCCTGGTGGCGTTCATCTTTTTCCTCTTTACAATCGGTCTGCAATACGGCGCGTCCAATCTCCTGCCCGATATGTTCAAGGCTGACATCTTAGAGGATTTGGAGCTGAAAACCCACAAACGCCTTGAAGCGAGCCTATACAAAATCATCGGCATCGGCGGAACCCTGAGCCGTCTGATCGCCGGCGTAATCGCCCCTCAGGTTCTCTACGGCGAAGGCTCTTTCATCGGCTATGTACGCCCCATTGACGGTGTGCATCAGCCCCAAACCCTCGAAACATCCGAGCGTCTTTTGCTCGTCTACACCATATGGCACGGCTTGATGATGCTCGCCGCCGGTCTGCCTTTCTTCCTCTATAAGCTCACGGGGAAAACCCGGGACGATATCCACGAACAGCTCCTTGCCTACAGATCCACACTGGAAAACGAGGAACGGGAATACTCCTTGACGGCTGCCGCCAAAGAGCGTGAAAAAGAGTTGGAGGAGACGATATAAGTCGGTAGGGGAGCTCTTGTTTCTACACCCGAACACCTTTCCCCACGTAATAGGGCGGGCGGGTTTTGATTGCCGCGCCGTCTGCTATGCTAACGTGTTTGTCAAGGATGACGCCGTCCAAAATCACGCCGTCGCCGATGACACAGTCCTGCATGATGACACTGTTGCGGATAGTACTGCCTTTGCCCACTTTCACGCCGCGGTAAAGCAGTGAATTTTCCGCACTGCCCCGCAGTACACAGCCGTCGGCAATCAGGCAGTTCTTTACCCGCACATCAGAGGAATAAACACTGGGAGCCTCGTCGCGAACCTTGGTATGTACAGGGCGCTGAGGGTCAAAAAGCATATCGCGGTTCGGCTTTTCAAGCAGTGCCATGTTGGCGTTGTAATAAGTTCTGATTGAGTCAATCGCCGCCAAAAAGTTGGGCATCTCCCAAGCGTAAATCTTAAGATTTCCCAACTGGCTCTTGATGAGCTCTCTCTCAAAATACCCCTCGCTAGAAGTTTCAACACAGTTAATAAAGTCAAGCAGCAATGATTTTTTCATCAGCAAAATGTGGGGCGACCAATACCCCTGTTCACTTGTTTTTCCGTCCAACACCTCGCATTTCCTCACCCGCATATCCTCTCCGTACTCAATGAGCATGGTGTTTTTCAGCATGGGTGTCGTTCCCTTTACAGCGGCGATGGTGATGTCAGCACCGGTTTTTGTGTGTTCCTTAAGCATGCCGCCCAGGTCAGGGTTGGCGATGAGGTTGCTGTCGGCGATGAGAACATAGTCCTTGCCGTCCTCTTTGATGAATCCGGCAATACCCTGCAACGCGTCCACACGATTCTCGTAAACTCCGTCACTCTCGCTAGAGCTAAAGGGCGGCAGTATGACAATACCCTCCCGCTTTCGAGCCAAATCCCACTGCTTGCCGTTGCCGATATGATCCATGAGTGAGCGGTAATTGCGCTTTGTCGGCATGAATATGTGGCGCAGTCCGGCGTTGACCATTGCCGACAGCATGAAATCCACAATGCGGTAACGCCCGCCGAATGGGATTGACCCCATGGTGCGGTGGAAACTGAGGTCTGTGACGGCTTTTTCGTAACTGCTGGCGTATAGTATGCCAAGTACATTGTTTGGACGCATATTTCTCTCCTTGGTGGTGGTTTTGTGTACGGAATCGGGGTTTGTCCGCCCGTAAAATATCATTCACGAAAATTTCCGGTGCTGTATCTAAAGAGATTATAGTCGTTTTGCCCCAATTTGTCAATCTAGAGCCTGTCTGAAAATTAAAAAATAAAAAGAATAGCCACGCGTCCGCTGATTTTTTCTCAGCAAATTTCCTAACCCAACTCTTGCCTTTTAGAAAAAAATGTGTTATAATTGCCTTGCATATGTTGTTGGGTCATGGGGAAAAGAAAAATATACAAATTCCATACAAAAATAGACAAAATCATAGGGGGTGGATGCATTGGCACAGGAAACTCATTTCAGAGCATCACTTTTCGGCGGTTTTCACAAGTCCGATGTTTTGGCGTACATTGAAAACCTGCAAAAGCAATTTTTAGCTCTGCAAAGCGAGCAGCAACAGCGCAGCCGCGAACTGCCCGCACTCAGGGAGCAGATTGAGGCTGTGACTTTTGAGCTTGAACAGGCTCGCTCCCGTGAAAACGATTTCATTGAGGCTCAAGAGGAAACCCAACGGCAGCTTCACGCCCTTGACAGTGAACGAGACGAACTGCACAAAAAGCTTTTGGATGCCAACGCCCGCCTTGAACAGATGAAAGACGTAAAAGGGCAGGTGGGTACGATTATTTTTGACGCCCTGCAATATTCCGAAAAAATCATCGCCCGCGCTAAAGAAACCGCCAACATAATCTCCCGCAGAGCCCAGGACACCGTCCGCGAATCCGCCAGTGATGTCGCCGACCTTGGGGAGGACGTGACCCGGATTTCTCAGGATTTCGGCGAGTCACTCTCACAGCTTGTGGGAAGAATCAAAAACGTTTCCGCCGACCTTTCGGACATGGCGACTCTCCTTGAGCCGGATCTCACCGACGGCAGTGAGCAGTACACATTCGATGCCCAGGGTGTGCCTGTACTCAAAGACCCGCCTGAAGCGCCTACCCCCGCCGCCCCTCCCGAAGCTCCCCCCGCTGAACAGCCGGAAAAGGCTGAAAAAGACTGGTTCGCCGACGCCCCAAAGGGCGACCCGCCGGAAACTCCCATCCCCACTTTCGAGCAAAGTTGGAATTTCGATGAGTAGGCTTGTACATACCAATAAGCTGCAGTCGGTCAAGGACTTGCGCGCCGGCGACAGCGTTTTGTTTTCGGGCACTGTCTATACAGCCCGTGACGCGGCACACAAACGCCTTTGTCAGTTGCTTTCGGACGGTGAGCAGCTGCCTTTTGATGTACGCGGCGCGGTAATTTACTATGCGGGACCAACCCCCACCCCACCCCATTTGCCTATCGGCTCGGCGGGGCCCACCACCTCCTCCCGCATGGACGACTACACCCCGACCCTCCTTGAGGCGGGGCTTGGAGCGATGATTGGCAAGGGTCCGCGCAATGACCGTGTTAAAAGGGCAATCGCCAAACACGCCGCGATTTACTTCTGCGCCTTGGGCGGCGCGGGAGCGTTGGCGGCGCGCTGTATTAAAAGCTGTGAGGAAATAGCGTTTTTTGACCTGGGTTGTGAGAGCGTAAAAAAACTGGAGCTTGAGAATTTTCCGCTTATTGTGGGCGTTGACAGCAGAGGGGAGAGCGTTTTTGATGGATAGGAGAGTTTACCGGAAATTGCCGATAACCGGCATCACACCGGAGGGCTATTTGCGCCGTCAACTGGAGATTCAGGCACAGGGACTGACGGGACATATGCCCGATATCTGGGAAGATGTGTCCGACAATTCCGCTTGGTTGGGCGGCACCGGAGAAGCCTGGGAGCGCGGTCCTTATTTTCTGGACGGACTGTTGCCATTGGGACTGCTTTTGGGATATGTTAACGGTGAGGAAGTCAAGAGCGATATTGTGTCACCGCAGATTAAAAAGCGCATCGCGCAGGGTATCCCCAATTGGGTTGAAAATATCCTGGCAAGTCAGCGGGAGGACGGCTTTTTTGGCTCTCCCCGCTCACTGGACTGGTGGCCCCGCTTTGTTGTTCTCAAGACCCTTGTCATCTATTACAAAGCAAATGGCGACAAACGCATTCTTGCGTTCATGGACAAGTTTTTCCGCTATATATTCGCAAATATTGACCAACGCCCTCTGAAGTATTGGGCGTCAGCGCGGGCTTTGGAGACGGGTGAGGCGATAGAACTGCTCTATCATGAAACCGGCGAGGACTACCTTACACAGCTTGCGGAAAAGCTGTGTGAATATATGTACGACTGGAATGGCTTTTTCAGTGATTTGCCCTACAAAAAAACAGTGGCAAAGAATATGTCCAGTGCGGTTTTCAACTTTTTCAGGAGCATTGGCGCGCCTTTCGATGCGGCGGCAAAACGCAGTTTGAAGCTCGCCCAACCTGAAAGCCGCAAGAGTATTTTGCAGTTTAACCGCTCCCGCCTTGTGCGTTTCATCATGCTCAGCCACGGGGTCAATATCGCCATGGCGTTTAAATATCCCGCTGTCCAGGCGCACTTAACCGGAGCGGATACGCGGACAATCTCCCGAAAAGCCTATGAAAACCTGATGAAATACCACGGACTCGCTTACGGAATGTGGACCGCCGACGAGCATCTCAACGGCTATCATCCCTATGGCGGCACCGAGCTTTGCGCCGTCGCGGAGGCAATGTACTCCTGTGAGGAGTTGTTGGGAATTACCGGCGATGTCATGTGGGCGGAAATTCTGGAACAACTCGCCTACAACGCCCTGCCCGCTACATTTACCCCGGATATGTGTTCCCATCAATACGCCCAACAGCCCAACCAAATCCGCGCCGACGTGAACAAACGCCCCTTTTACGACCTTTTCAAGGACGCAAATACCTTTGGACTAGAGCCGAATTACGGTTGCTGCGCGGCGAACCTCCACCAGGCGTTCCCAAAGTTTGCCGCCAACGCCTGCTATGAAACAGACAGGGGACTTGCTTTCATGCTCTATATGCCCTGTGTTGTGAAAACCCAGGGGCTGACAATCCGTGAAGAAACTGGCTACCCCTTTGAGGGGACGGTTTCCCTTGAGGTTTTGGAGAGTGATGGGGCGCAGCGTGAGATAAAAATGCGCATACCTAAAGGCGCAAAGTGGGAATTGAATATCAACGGGAATCCATATCCTGTTCAGCCCGAAAAGGGAGTAATTACCGTAAAACGCCCTTGGAAAAAGGGCGAGCGTTTGTTGCTGAAAATGATTATTGCCTATGACGTGGCGAAAAATCCTGACGGCAGTATCAGCGTTCGCAAGGGAACACTGCTTTTTGCGCTTCCCATTGACGGGGAGTGCCGCTCTTTGGGCGGCGCGGCGGAGCCGTTCCACAATAGGGAGTTTATCCCAAACAGTCAATGGCGGTACGCCCCCTTGCTCACAGGCGGTAAGCTTGAGATACTAAATGAGACCCGGCGATCCGTCCCGAAAATCCCCTTTGATACAACAGAACAGCCTTTGACGGTTACGGTTATGGGAACGGAAGTCCTCAACTGGCGTGAGAAAAAAAACAGTGCGGGACCCTATCCAAAAGAACCTGCCTTAGGCAATCCCGAACCCATTACCCTTGTGCCGTACGGGTGTACGAATTTGCGGATATCTCAATTCCCGCGTATTGAAAAATAAAAAATGCAGCGGGGATATTTTGAGTACACAATAGTGAGGGAAAGCTATGCAAGAAAAAACAAAACTCGGCGGGCTGAACTGGACGGCGTTAATCGTTTTCGGGCTATTTGGGCAAATCGCCTGGACAATCGAAAATATGTACCTGAACGTGTTCCTCTACAAAACCGTCACCTATGACCCCGACGCTGTGGCGATTATGGTCGCCGCAAGCGCGGTGACGGCGACCCTGACGGCGTTGCTCATGGGCGGTCTGTCGGACAAATTGGGCAAGCGCAAGCCCCTAATCTCCTGGGGCTACATCATTTGGGGCTTCACCATTTTGGTGTTCGCATTCATCAGCAAAGAGAATACGGCGCGGATGTTCCCTGCCGCCGACGCGGTGGTTCTCACGGTGGCGTTGGTGGTGATTATGGATTGCGTGATGACCTTTTTCGGCGCGACAGCCAACGACGCGGCGTTCAACGCCTGGGTTACGGACATAACAGTTCCCAAAACACGCGGGCGCGCTGAAGGTGTTTTATCCGCCTTGCCTCTCGCCGCTCTCCTCATCGTTTTCGGCGGTCTGGACGGTATCACTCAAACGGGGAATTGGACACTGTTTTTCGTGATAATCGGCGTGTTGGTCACTGCGGGGGGCGTGTCGGGACTATTTATCATCAAAGACAATCCCGCCGAAAAACCGCCGAAATCCGACCTGCTATACGGCTTTCGTCCAAGCGTAATCAAGGAAAACAAGCAGCTCTACCGCCTGTTCCTGCTCATGGGTATCTACTGCACCGCCCAACAGGTTTTCTTCCCTTACCTGATGATTTATATCGAGTACCACCTTGGAATTAAGGACTACGCAATTTTACTGGGAGTCATCCTGATTTTAGGCGCGGCGGCAAGTGTTATTTCAGGCAATTTGGTGGACAGATACGGAAAACGTCCCTTTGTCCTCATCTCGGGCTGTATCTTCACTGTGGGGCTGTTGTTGATGTACTTCCACGGAGCCTATATCAAAGATACGCCGCTGAACATCCCCATCCTCCTGCCTTTTGCCATCATCATGTTTTCGGGAAGCTTGATGCTCAGTCTGGTGATTAACGCCGCAATCCGTGACCACCTCCCTGAAGCTCAACGGGGACACTTCAACGGCATACGCATGATTTTCTTCGTGCTGATACCAATGGTCGCAGGTCCGTTTATCGGCTCGGCAATCATCAAGAGCGGACAGACGTTTTTGGACGAATTCGGCGCACAGCAGCTCATCCCCGGCGCGGAAATTTTCCTCGGTGCGGCGGTGATTGCGGCGTTTATGTTCATCCCCATGAGGCGGGTTATCAGTGAGATGCGCCAAGAGAAATGAAAGATAGATTTTCAACAAGTAATCAACTAGCAGGAAAACAACAGGAGCAAAAATGATATTCAAAGACAAGCCCATATTCTTCGACGGGGCGATGGGAACAGCTCTGCAAGCTCAGGGTTTACGAGGCGGTGAAAACCCCGAAAACTGGAACATCACCCGCCCCGATGTGCTCATCAATCTGCACAGACAATACCTGCGGGCGGGCTGTGACGTCATAACCGCCAACACCTTTGGAGCAAACCCTCTCAAGCTTGAAAACTGCGCGGAAACGGTGAGTGCCGCCGTCAAAAACGTGAAAAAAGCTATTGAGCTTGAGGGTAAAGATGCCCTTTGCGCCTTGGATATTGGTCCTAGCGGCAAGCTGCTGCAGCCCAATGGCGACCTGTCCTTTGAGGACGCGGTTCGCGCTTTTGCCGTACCCATTTGTGCGGGAGTCAAAGCAGGGGCGGATTTGATTATTATCGAGACTTTTACCGACCCGTACGAGATGAAAGCTGCGATTTTGGCGGCGAAAGAGAACAGCGATTTACCAGTTGTCGCCTCCTTTTCTCCGGACATGGACGGAAAGCTCTTGACAGGGGGCAATTTGGATGTCGCCGCCTGTTTGGCGCAAGGGCTTGGTGCGGACGCTTTGGGGCTGAACTGCGGTTTCGGCGGGGACGTGATGCTCAAATTTGCCCGTCAGCTTTCGCAATTATCCTCCCTGCCGCTATTGGTTATGCCCAACGCGGGACTGCCGAAAACCCGTGACGGGAGTACATATTTTGACGTATCCCCCAAGGAATTTGCACGCCAGATGGCGCAAATCGCCCGCGTTCAGGGAGTAGCCGCCCTGGGCGGATGCTGCGGGACGACGCCCGAGCACCTGCGGGAAACAATCGCCCTTTGCGGCGAAATCCCCGTAACACCACCCACTCTTAAAGAGCAAAATCGCGTGTGTTCCTATGCCCGGACGACAACCCTCGGTGAGGGACGCTGCACGATTATCGGTGAGCGGATTAATCCCACGGGGAAAAAACTCCTTCAGGCGGCACTGCGGGAAAACGACTGGGAATACATCGCCGCCTTGGGCATCAAACAGCGGGACGAGGGGGCGGATATCCTGGACCTGAACTGCGGTCTGCCCGACATAGACGAGATGGAAGCAATGCGCAAGGGTGTAGCGGTACTGCAAGCGGCTGTGAGCCTGCCTCTACAATTGGACAGTGCATCGGCGGAGGTTATGGCGTTGGGAATGCGTGAATACAACGGCATCCCACTGGTAAATTCTGTTAGCGGCAAGGAGGAATCTCTCTCCACAGTCCTGCCGCTGGTGAAAAAGTACGGCGGATCGTTGGTCTGTTTGACGTTGGACGAGAAAGGCATACCCGAAACCCCCGAGGGGAGATTGGCGATCGCGGAAAAAATTGTTAATCGCGCCGAAATGGCGGGTATTTCACGCCGCAGGCTACTCATCGATCCCTTGTGTATGTCCGTAAGCGCGGACAAAAACGCGGCGAAAATAACTCTTGCCGCCATTAGACTGATTAAGGAAAAGTTATGTGTATCAACGATTTTGGGAGTTAGCAACGTGTCCTTTGGACTGCCGAACCGAGAGGCGGTCAACGGGGCGTTTTTCGCCCGGGCGCTTGAGGCAGGATTGGACGCGGCAATTCTCAACCCCGCCGTTGAGAGTATGCAAACGGCACTGCTGACCCATCGCTTATTGGCGGGTGAGGACGAAAACTGCGGCGAGTATATCGCCAAAATGGGTGGTGCGGAAACTGTTTCAGCGCAAGCGGCTCAATCCGCGAACCTGCGTTCAGCGCTACTCAATGGGCTTGAAGCCCAAAGCTACGCTCTCACCCAAAAAGAGCTTGAGGGGGGCGAACCCAACGGCGTAATCAGTAAAATCCTCATCCCAGTTTTGGAGGAGGTGGGGGAGAAATTCGCGGCAGGTACGCTGTTTTTACCCCAGTTGATGCAGAGCGCGAGGGCAGCGCAAGAGGTTTCCCGCGCTGTTCGGGAGCATATGGAAAAGAGGGGTGAAATTCCTGAAAGCCGTGGAAAAATCGCCCTTGCCACCGTGGAGGGGGACGTTCACGACATCGGCAAAAATATCGTCAAGGTCATGTTGGAAAACTACGGCTTCAGCGTGTTGGACTTAGGCAAAAACGTGGCGCCCCAGGAGGTTTTATCTGCGGTGCGTGAGGAAAAAATCAGGCTTGTTGGACTCTCCGCCCTGATGACCACCACCGTGCCTGCCATGGAAAAAACAATCACCCTCCTCAAGGCGAGCGTGCCGGAGGTACGTGTGTTGGTGGGCGGCGCGGTGCTGTCGGCGAAATCCGCACAGGCAATGGGCGCAGACGGTTACGCCGACGATGCGATGGGAGCTGTGCGGGCTTTTGAGAGCGCGGGAATTGAGAATAAATAGAATAGGGCGGACAGAATTATAGTCGCCTAACTTGAAAATCAAATGGGATTGCCGCCAGAGCAGACGGTATTTGTGGATGATTGGGAATTGAATTTAGACGGCGCTGTTTTATGCGGGATCAAGCCTATTTTAATTAAATCAAGAACCGAAGTACTTATTCCGGGGCAGCGATATTCGGAAAACACCCCGAACAGTGGGAAATATCCGAGCATTAACGCTATCGAAGAATTGCCCGACCTTTTAGAATGCGAGGACTTTTGCAATGACTGATAAGACAACAACGATCGCGGAAATCAAAAAGCACATACAGGATTTTTCAGATGCACGAGGTTGGCGAAAAGACCAAAATGCAAAAGACCTTGTTATGGCGTTGACTGTTGAAGCTGCCGAGCTTGCCGAAATTTTCATGTGGCTTCATTCTGATAATGCGGATAGCGTAAAAGAAAATGATTATCAGCATTTGCAGGAAGAACTTGCCGATGTGTTTTGGTATATTTGCCGTTTGTGCGAACATTTTGATGTAGACTTAGCAAAAGCGGTTGAAGAAAAGACCTTTAAAAACGCTGAAAAATATCCGTTGGAGGTTATAACGAAATGAATGAACAAAAAAGGCAAGAAGCCTTATCCCTTATGGTCGAACGGTTCGGTCACGATACGCTTCTTTCCCTTGCAACCGTGGACGATGGTCGCCCTGCTGTGCGTATTGTGAACAGCTATTATGAGGACGGCTCGTTTTACACCGTCACCTATGCTCTCTCAAACAAGATGAAACAAATAGAAAAGAACCCGGAAATCGCCGTGTGCGGCGAGTGGTTCACGGCACATGGTATAGGTGAAAATCTCGGCTATGTTCGTGATGATAAAAACGCGGAGATAATGTCAAAACTGCGAACGGCGTTTGCGCAATGGTATGACAACGGTCACACCAACGAAAACGACCCGAACACCTGCTTGTTTCGTGTTCGTCTGACAGACGGTGTTTTGTTCCATAACGGTACGAAATATGAAATTGATTTTATTGGTGAAGTTTGAGCAGGAAGTATAAATCGCCGGACATGAAATTAAATCTCATACCCGACGATTAGGTTTATAATTTTGCTAGCAGCTCCAGTTTGGTTTTGTGTGCCCTTGTATACTGTGCTCATACAAAAAAAGCTCGTGTCATCTCCGGATTTCTATTTTTGCATCTCACCCAAGCGCTCCCGCAAACCCAAAAAATCCTCCAGTGCGGCGGGTTTATATTTGGAATTGCGCAATAAAGCCGCAGGATGAAATGTCCCCATCATCAAATAATCACCGCGCTCAATGAATTGACCGTGCTGTTTTGTGACAGAAAAGTGCTTGTCAATCAAGCGTTGGGCGGCGATTCGTCCCACACAGACAATCACTCGCGGGCGAATTAGTTTCACCTGAGCCCGCAGCCAAGGCAAGCACGCCTCCTGCTCGGTAGGCAGAGGATCGCGGTTTTGGGGAGGGCGGCACTTGAGCATATTGGCTATGTAAACGCTCTTGCGATCAAGCCCAATTCCCTCCAGATATTGATCCAAAAGTTTACCCGAACGCCCCACAAACGGCTCACCCAACTCGTCCTCTTTAGCCCCCGGTGCCTCACCCACAAAGAGCACATCGGCGTTGGGGTTGCCCACGCCAAAAACTAGCCTGCCGCGGCTGTGACCCAAGGCACATTTGCGGCAAGCTTCGCACTGCGAATGTAGCGTTTCCCATTCATTCATAGCGAACACCTAGAGTATTCAGGATAGAGACGGTAGGAAAGAGTGAAAAGTTAGTGTATCCACTGTCCTTTAAATCAATTGTAAGGCAATATTTTACAAACTTTCCACTTTCCAAATTTCTAATTACTGTTTTTTGCCTTTTTTCTTAGATTCCGCTTTTGCGGCTCTCTCTTTTTCAAGAGCGGATTGCTGTGCCTCACGCTCCGCCTTGAGTTTTTCCTGAGCGGTATTGTTTGTGCTGACACACCAACGCGCCATCTTCATCTTCACCCTATCCGCGCCGGTTTCGATGATGAGTGACTCCTCCTTGACGGTCAAAACACGTCCGATAATCCCGCCGATTGTAGTGATTTCGTCGCCCACCTCAATAGTCTCGCGCATCTCCTGTTCTTCTTTTTGACGCTTTTTCTGGGGACGAATCATCACAAAATACATCACCAAAAAGATACCGCCCATAATCAAGAGCATGGTGTAGGGACTTTGTGTTTGTCCATCGCCGGACTGAGCGGCAGTGTTGAGTGCAAAAATCAAATCCATTAATTTTCTCCCTGTTCGGTTAAGTTAAGCCCTGATGGGCTTGTTCTATATTATACCTTATTTTTCGGGGTTTTGCAAGGTTGAGTTTTTTCAACGCCCGCCAATTTAGTTTTGTGACGAAAGTTGGAATCTGCGAATAATGTTGACATTGAGTGATGCCGAAAACATGAGTTTTGAAAGGGCTTCCTTAGATTTCGTATTGTTTTTGCAGTGATTGAGTGTATTCAACGCCATTTTTCGCAAGATATTCAAAGTCAGATGGAAAATGCCCCGCAAAGATGAGTTGATTTTCAAGTTAGGCGACTATAATGCTCAGCTTGCTTAATTAATATGATTGAATTTAACAGGCAATTATTTTGAACCGACACGCCCCCCTTGCAATTTTCGTCAAAATCTGATATGCTTTATTCAATCCATGAAAAGGAGGCTACTATGAATTCCGAGCGATTGGAGATGAACATAAAAGGCGAGTGGTTCACGGTGCGCACGAACAACGCCGAACCTGAAGTCAGTGTGGACGAATTGCGCGCTGCTGCGGTGCGTGTGCAGGAAAAAATTGACGTCATTATGGCGCAAAGCGGCTACAACTATTCTGTGACAAAATCCGCGATTTTGGCGGCGTTCAGCACAGAAATTGACAACGAAAAGCTACGGGAAACCAACAGCAACCTGCGCCGTCAGCTAAGCGCCATCGCACAAGACGCTTCAGGCTCACGAATGCAGGTGGAGGCAATGAAGCGTCACCACAAAAAAACAGGCAGTGGTTGAGATTTTAGCCCCAGCGGGAAGTGCGTCATCACTGACGGCGGCTGTCCGTTGTGGGGCAAACGCGGTTTACCTGGGGCTTGAGCGTTTCAGTGCCCGGGCAAAGGCGGCAAACTTCACCTTGGCGCAGCTGTGCGATGTTTTACACTACTGCCACGCCCGCGCTGTCAAGGTTTATGTCGCCCTGAACACACTTTTGTTGGACAGCGAACTGGAAGAATTTGCCGATACAGTTGAAAAGCTTGATCACCTTGGGGCGGACGGAGTAATATTACAGGATTTGGGAGCCTTGCGCCTTTGCCGTCAAATCTCACCGCGTCTGCCTGTTCACGCCTCCACACAGATGAGTGTGCAGAGCCTTGAGGGTTTGCGCTTATTGGCGGATTTGGGGGTCACTCGCGCGGTTTTGCCGCGGGAATTATCCCGGGATGAGATCCGTCGCATAGTTCGAAATTCTCCGATAGAAACAGAGCTTTTCGTCCACGGCGCGTTGTGCAGCTCACTTTCAGGACAGTGCCTGTTGAGCTCTTTTTTCGGCGGTCGCTCCGCAAATCGAGGGGAATGCGCACAGCCCTGCCGCCTGCCCTTTCGCCGTCCCGGCGACACCCGTGAGGGCATACTGAGCCTGAAAGACCTGAGCCTTCTGGATTTTTTGCCGGAGCTTGCCGCAATAGGAGTGAGCAGCTTCAAGATTGAGGGACGGATGAAACGGCCTGAATACGTTGCCGCAGCAGTAACCGCCTGCCGTCAGGCGTTGGAGGGTAACGTTGACGGCGAATTGCGCAAGAGCCTCACGGCGGTGTTTTCCCGCTCAGGCTTCACCGACGGCTACTACACAGGTGACAAATCCACCGCCATGGAGGGGGTACGGCGTAAGGAGGATGTTGTCGCTGCCTCGTCTGTCTTGCCGAAACTAGCCGCCCTTTACGCCAAGGAAGCACCTCACTTCCCGGTTTCTTTCCGCTTATCAGCGAAAGCTGACAGCGCCCCCCAACTTACCGCTATCTGTAACGAACATCAGGTTACCGTCACGGGAGATATCCTGGAAAGAGCGGTAAAACCCATTGACGAGGAGCGAATTAAGGCGCAATTAGCTAAATGCGGCGGAACCCAGTTTTTCTGCTCGCAGTGCCTGGTGGATGTGCAGGAAGTTCACTTGCCTGTGTCCGTACTCAACACCTTACGTCGGGAGTGTTTGGCGTCGCTAGAGGAGAAAATCGCTCAACACACAATGAGTTTGCGCCGAAGCTGTGTAGCGAATGACAACGTCAGCAGCATACCGCAATTAACAAACCGCGCCATAGGGCAACTCCCTGCCGAGGGTATCCACATCCGTGCGGCACACCTAGGGCAAATCCCTAAAAACCTTGAGGGTGTGACACGGCTGATTTTGCCCTTGGAAATAGAGGAAATTCCCCGCTTGCCCAGTCATGTTTTACCCGCTGTCGAACTTCCCCGCGGTGTCTTTGGGCGGGACTTGAAGGAGGATATTAGACAAGCAAAAAAGGCGGGCTTTGCCCTCGCCATCGCAAGCGGAATTGACGGGGCGGCAGCGGCAATCAAGGAGGAAATGCCCTTTGCCATGGGCTTGGGCAGCAACGTGTGCAACAGTGAAGCCATTATCTTTTGGGAGAATCTAGGTGCGGCGGATGTGCTTTTATCCCCCGAATTGGGTCAGTGCAGGAAGCTTTGCGGCGTAACCTTTGCCTATGGTCGTCTGCCCCTCATGCTTCTGCGCCGTAATCTCGGCACGAAATACTTAATTGACCGCAAGGGCAAGCACTTTCCGCTGGAACATCATGGCGGCTACAGGGAAGTTCTCGCCTGTACTCCAGTTGCACTGGAGAGTGACGGGGCAAAGCTAATTTACTTCACCGTGGAAAATACCGACGAATGCGAGGAAATACTTGGAAAATATCGTGACGGCCAACGGCTCAAAGGGGAGTTGTTATGGAAAATGAAAGGGTTTTAGTTAAATTTTAGAAAAACTAGCTTAAATGTTTATAAAAATGTTATAATTTCATGATATAATATAAACGTGCGGGTTGTAACCGTATGTGAGAGGGGGTCAAAGGTCATGAGTGAACAGGGAAAAGCGCCGATTATCGCTATGAAAAACGTCATCAAAACCTTTGTGAACAGGGAAGCTATTCACGCCCTGCATAATATAAATCTAACGGTTTGTCAAGAGGAATTTGTGTTCATTATCGGTCGCAACGGCAGCGGCAAAAGTACGCTTTTCAACTTGATTCTTAACGAAATTAAGCCAACCCAAGGCGAAATTATTGTTGGAGGTCATGACCTTGCCAAGTTGCGGGAAAAGCAAAAACCCTATTACCGCCGCCAAATTGGAGTGGTTTTTCAGGATCATCGGCTTTTGACCGAATTGAACGTCTTTGACAATATCGCCGAAGCTTTGCGGGTTACCCGCGGGTACGGCAAAGAGGACATCGAGAATAACGTGCGTGCGGTTATGGATTTGGTGGGACTTGACAAGAGCAAGGAGTATTCGTATGTTCACCAACTCTCTGGCGGTGAATGCCAACGTGTAGCAATCGCGCGGGCAATTGTCAACAAACCTAAGCTGCTTTTAGCAGACGAGCCAACGGGGAATATTGACCCTGATAAGAAAGTGGAAATTGTCAATTTATTTTTCAAAATCCGCGACAAGCTTAAGACTACGGTGTTGATGATTACCCACGACCACGAAATAGTAAAAAATTACGACGCGAGATTGGTTACTTTGGAAAAGGGCAAGATTTATTCCGACGATTGGCACGGCGTGCAGCTACATATCCCCGAAAATGACCCGGACTCCCCCATCCGTCCGGAAGTCCCCGCTGAGGCGCCTGCGGAAGCTGAGGATCAGGGGGCGGACATAAAAAAAACCAGCACATCCATCAGGCGCATAGAAAAAATACTCTCACAAGCGAACATTCTCCTACATCCTGAACCACCAATACATGAGACCGAAAATGCTGAAGCCGAGAATCCAGAATAATCATTTTAAGAGGTCGAGATAAATGCCAAAAGAAGCTAGAAAGCATTACCCGTTTTATCTGATAAAACGCGGTTTTGAATATCGTCACCGCAACCGCAGCGGAGCTCATTCCTCTGTGGCGGTGCTTGTGGTCTGCCTGTTACTCTTGGGCGGGGCGTGGCTTCTAGTGGCGAATTTGCAAAGCGCGATGGAGAACGTACAGAAAGAAAACGTCATCATGATCTATGCCGACATGAACGCTCGTCAAAGGGATTTGGGGCTTTTACAAGGTTTTCTTGAGGAGCTTGAAAACGTGGATGAGGTGGTGTTCATTTCCAAAAAGGAGGCACTGGAAGAGCAGATTAGTCAACTCTCCAAAACCTCCGCCGAAGCCCTGGTGGATCATATGCGCGTCAACCCATTGCCCGATTCTTTCCGCGTCACGGTCCACGATATGGGACAGTTTTCCCAGACAGCGGCGCAAATAAAAGCCCTGCCAATGGTGGACAGTCTGCGTGAAAACAGCGAGCTTGCCAATAGGCTCACGTCCTTGAGCAACACCGTGTCCATAGTGGGTGCGGCGATAGTGATTCTGCTTATAATCGGCTCCTTTTTGGTTGTGGTTAACACAACCCGCCTGAGTATGCAAAAAAGCAAGGAACATATAAGCATTTTGCGGGTTATCGGCAGTACAGAGGGAGATATTCGCATACCGTTTTTGGTGGAGAGTATGCTCAACGGCACCATTGCGGGGGTTGGCGCGTTTTTCGCCGTGTGGGGGGGTTATACCCTCGCCATAAACCAACTTGCCTCAATTACCGACGGCTTTTTCACATGGGAGTTTCTGCCCTTTGCCGGATTTGTTTTCCCCCTTGCCGCCGCCTATACCCTTGTGGGTTGGCTGACCGCATATGTGGGCTGCCGCAGCTCTGTCCACGGCTACTTTAAGGAAGAGAGAGGATAATAGTGATGAAGATTAAAGAAATTTCGCGAATGGCTTTGTGTCTGCTCTTTGTCTTGAGCATTGTTTTTGCCGTACCCGCAACAGGGGCGGACGAGATGGAGGACGCCAACAGGCGCTACAACGAGCTTGAGGAACAGCTAAAGCAAACTCAGCAGGCGTATCGGGATACCCAACGGAAAAAAGAGGGGGACGAGGCGAGCCTGAAGCTCCTCCAAGCCGAGAGCGATAACCTTGAAAAACAGTTGGTGATACTGACAGAAAAAAACGACAGCTTGAACGGAAAAATCAGCGACACCAACTTGGAAATTCAAAAGCTTTCGGCGCAAATTCAGAACGTCAACAGGCAGATTTCCCAGAATACACAGAGAAAAACACAGCTTGAAGTTGAGATTGATCAGACCACCGATCTCCTTGCCCAACGGCTTCGCGCCAACTACATGGCGGGGTCAACCAGTTGGTTGGAGATTTTCATCAACGTGGGCAGTGTTCAGGATTACTTAACCCGTACGGAGCTTTTTGCCCGCCTTGTGGAGAGTGACCGCCTACTTATTGAGTCCCTTGACGAACAGGCGCAGGAGTTAAGCAATCTCAACCAGAGCCTTGAAAAGGACAAAGAGGAGATTGTGAGTGCCGAAAATCAGGAAACAGCCGCGAAAAGTCTTTTAGTCTCTCAACAAACTGAGCTGAAAGAGAGTATGGCGCAGCTCTCGGTCAAGCAGAAAGAGATACAGACAAACTGGTCGCGGACACTTGAGAGTATGAAGTCCCTTGACAAAAACAGCGATGCCTTGAAAGTCCAGGAGGCGCGTATCAACGCGGAGATGGAGCAGGCGGAGGTGGAAATCGCCCGCATCATTGCCGAGCGCAAGCGCATTGAGGAGGAGCGTACCCGTACCACCACCACCCAGACGCCGTCGGTTGCGGTCACAACAGGTGAGGGCGCGACCGCCGGAACCAAAGCACCCACAACAACTAGCACCACTGCCAACAACTCTTCCGACAGCAAAAAAATGGGCTATCCTCTCGAACAAAAGGCGAGCATAACCTCATACTTCGGTCCGAGGAAAAATCCCTTTGGTGCGGGTAGTAACTACCACACAGGAATTGATTTCGCCGTGGGTATGGGCACTCCCGTCATCGCCACAGGGGACGGCACTGTCATCGTCGCCCGTGTAGGCTTCATCGGTTACGGTACCTATGTACTCATCGACCACGGCGGCGGACTTTTCACCCTTTACGCCCACGGCTCGTCAGTTTTGGTAAATAGCGGCGCAAAAGTGGTTAAAGGACAGCGCATTATGCTCTCAGGCTCGAGCGGACGTTCCACGGGTCCCCACCTCCACTACGAGGTGAGGGTGCCAAACTCCGCCGGGGTTTCTGTTGCCGTTGACCCGCTGAATGGCTATTTATAAAAGAAGCCTGCACTCTCGTTTCGTACTGGCAAAAGGTTATAGTGGCGATGTTGAAAGACTAGATTTTGTTTTTATTATCGAGAGATTTTTTGTCAAATTAGTCGATTAACTTGAAAATCGGCTCAGGATTTGCGAGAATATTTTTCGTCTGGCAAAGAAAAAAGCGCAGGAATACTTCCGTATTACGAGCATTTTTGACGACGTCAGATGGAAAATGCACCGCAAAGACGAGTTGATTTTCAAGTTAGGCGACTATAAACAAGCCCATAATTAGTCACATTGTTTACTGGCGGGGAGATTAACAGCTTGAAGCGACTACTAAAAATCAGCCTAGACACCCTCTTGGGATCGGTTTTCCCAATAATTACCTGGCTCGTCTTAAGCATTATTTTGGACAAAAACCTGATAAACGTGTTCGGTCTGACTTTCCCGCTCCAGTTTGTCGGTTGGGTTATGGGAGTGATTTTCGGTGCCGGGGCGAATATCCACAAGGAGCGCGACGGCAACAAAAACGCGGTAATGAGCGGACTGTTTTTGGGCAGTGCCGTGGGGTTAATCGTGTTCGGGTTTTTAATTTTCAACGTGGATTTATATCTTGTATTTATGAACGTTGAGGTGGAAATTTACAGAGAATTTACAATATATGCAATGCTCCAGATGTATATATCCATGATTTTCGGATGTATCCTAGATAAACTCTACTTTGAGGGCAAAAATTCCAAGGCGAATAAATACTCACTTTTATATAACATTATTAGTTTTTCTTCCGTTGTGTTATTCGCCTTAATACTGGACAACAAACTTCACATCGTCATTCTTGCATCCCTTGTGAGAGCAGGCTGTGCGGTGCTTATCGGCACTCGTGTGTTCGAGAAATTTAAGCTAAAAATTAATATCTTGAAATACATAAAATATATTTCCCACACCGTTGTGCGGCTTTTGATGTTATTTATTGTGTTTTTAATCGGCTACAAAAACGCCTTTGCCTTCGGTGAGGAGTACATAATCGGCTTGACGTTTATTGGGCTGATCACCGACGTTCAATGGGACATAATCATCACCGCCATCTCCGCTGCCGCAGAAATCGACCTCGCCAAGAGGAGGTTTAACTATAGAGAGCACCTGAAAAACGGCTACAAGCTCTGCGCGTTGGTGGTCACCAGTATCTTGATTTTGGCGGTATGCCTCTGGAATTTTTACGACATCCCCGCGGCTTTTGTTGTTGTGATTATCATTTTGGACATTTACGCCCTTTTGCTTTACCCCCTTTGCGGGATTAATTCCTGTTTTTTGCAGCTTGAATATTCGGCGAAAAAAAACACGGCAAACCAGTTTGTCATGTCGCTGATGCGCATTGTTTGCGCATTTTTCAGGACGCCGTACAATTCCACGATCGGGCAGATTATCGGAACAACCTATATACTTCTTTCAACAACCATCATGCTGAAAAGGAATTTTGTTTTAGACGAAAGCGGGGAGTTGCTCAGGCGCTGATGGGCTAATACAGGTTCTAACACTTGCGCTTTTTCCGCAATTTTGGTAAAATATAATCATCTGTCAACAGGCTCTAGGAGGTCATCATGGGCAATTTCGGAATCATGGGTAGTGAAATGAGCTTTTTTTGGATAGCATTTATGGTTATCTTTATACTCGCCGCATCACGAATTATTTGGGTATGGATTAAGTCCGCAAAGGAGAACATGAGCAACCGCGCGTCCCCGGTTTTGACTGTAGATGCAAAGGTTGTTACCAAACGCACTAGCGTGACCGGCATCAATTCTGTGCACGGCGACGGTGTGCACCATCATCACGCCGACATCAACACCACCTATTACGCTACTTTTCAGGTCGTCAGCGGCGACCGCATGGAGCTGCGCCTAAATGGCAGGCAGTACGGTCAGCTTGCACAGGGAGATTTTGGCAAACTCACATTTCAAGGTACAAAATATCTGGATTTTCAAAGACAGTAGGAGTACAAAATGAACCTATCCGCCACAATAAAAAACCAAAGTTTTACTTTCCGGGATATCAAAGAAGTCCTTGCCAAAGCAAATGAGGAAAAATCCGGGGATGCCTTGGCGGGGCTTGCCGCAGGGAGTGATTTGGAGAGAGTCGCCGCCAAGAGTGTGCTCAGTGACCTGCAGGTGAGTGATTTGCGGGAAAATCCTGTTGTCCCCTATGAGCAAGACGAGGTCACCCGCATCATTCAGGATGGCGTTGATGAAACGCAATACAATAAAATCCGCTCCTGGTCCATAGGGCAGCTGCGCGAGTATCTCCTTGACTGCGACACCGGGGAAGCAGACATAAATCGCGTTTCCAAAGGACTGACAAGCGAGGTTGTGGCAGGGGTCACCAAGCTCATGGGCAACCTGGATTTGGTCTATGCCGCGAGCAAATTGCGCATCACCGCCACCTGCAACACCACAATCGGCAAGCGGGGGACATTCTCCACGCGGCTTCAACCCAACCATACCACCGACGACATCGAGGGTATCACCGCGTCGGTTTTTGACGGTCTTAGCTACGGTTGCGGCGACGCTCTGATCGGTCTGAATCCCGTCAACGACACCGCCGCGAGTCTTGGCGAGGTACTGCGCCGACTGGACGAAATCAAAAGCAAATACGAAATCCCCACCCAAATTTGCGTATTGGGACATATCCTCACCCAGATTGAGGCGATCGACAAGGGGGCACCCTCGGATCTGATTTTCCAGTCAATCGCAGGCAGTGAAAAGGGCAACACCGCTTTTGGTTTCAGCGGAAAAACTGTTCGCGACGCCTGGGATTTACTCAAAGCGAAAGGCACTGCCACAGGGGAAAACGTCCTCTATTTTGAAACAGGACAGGGCAGTGAGCTATCGAGTGACGCCCATTTTGGCGCGGATCAGGTGACCATGGAGGCGCGGTGCTACGGCTTTGCGCGTGCGTTCAGCCCGTTTTTGGTGAACACTGTTGTGGGCTTTATCGGTCCTGAGTACCTTTATAATAGCCGTCAGGTCATACGCGCGGGACTTGAGGATCACTTTATGGGCAAGCTGTCAGGACTCCCCATGGGCTGTGACTGTTGCTACACAAACCACATGGATGCGGATCAAAATGACATCGAAAACCTCGCTTTATTATTGGCGGGAGCGGGAGTGAACTATACAATCGCCGTTCCCAGCGGCGACGACATCATGCTAAATTATCAGACCAATGCCGCCCATGACGCGGCGGCAATCCGCGAGATTTTGGGACTGCGCCCCATAGCCGAATTTGACGCCTGGCTTGAGAAAATGGGGATTACCCGCAGCGGGTGTTTAACGAGCTTTGCGGGGGATGCCAGAGTGTTTAGAATTTAGAAGCTGTGTTCAGTAGCTTGAACGGGGTGCAAATGCCCGTGCGATTGATGACGGCGCTGTTGCCTTTCAGCACGTCCACCCGGTGCTTGCCATTATAGTCTCCTAACTTGAAAATCAACTCGTCTTTGCGGTGCATTTTTCATCTGACGTCGTGAAAAATGCTCGTAATACGAAAGTATTACTGCGCTTTGTTCCTTGCCAGACGAAAAATATTCTCGCAAATCCTGAGCCGATTTTCAAGTTAATCGACTATGTAAACAAAAGCCGCAACTTTTTTGCCGTCATAGGTTTCCACGCCGTTCTAAATTTCTTCACAAAACTAGAACGGCGTGATTTGACATCTTCTTTTGTTTATGATAGAATATAATTACTAAATCATGGAAAATGGTGAGGTAGGTTCGTATGAGCAAGCAAAAAAAGTTATATTTATTACTTTTCGCAGTGATTGCGCTGTTCAGCGTTTCGGTCATTTCCGCTTGCAACACTAGTTCCCCGGCGGTCGAACTTCCTCCTCGCTTTGCTTCTTACCTCGGTGACGGCTTGACATTCGTTGCCACGCCCAAACAATACGACGATGGAATCTATTTGGATATCTCTATAGAAAACGATACTTGGAAATATCAGAAAGCATTGCCATTTGAAAAAAGTCCATTCGTTTTGGTTCACAAAGCCACGGGGGAACGTGTAGAAGCTCTGCCAGATGCGGTTTTTACTGTAGATTCTATTGACGAAATAATAGATTCAGATGAGCAAAATAAATTGCATGAAAAACAAGTGTATAGAACGTCTTTCAAACATGAGCTAGAAAATCTTTCCTTAAAAGATTTTTCCCAATATACGCTTGAATATGACCTTAGTGTGTCCCTTGGATTTAACGACAAAATAAACACAAATCTTCCCTTGCCCAAGCATGGCAAGCTTGAAATTAACAAGCACAAAGACTTTCAAGATGGACATTTTATCACAGTAAATAGTGTTGAGGTGATTGATGCCAACGCTGTTAGCGCAAGTTCGGATAAAGCTAACGAAATGATTTTTGATTTTGATGAAAATTACTTTGCGGTAATTAATTTTGCGCATTCTGATAACTTGCATTTTGATATGCCTGTGCTTAAAGCGCGAGTTGTTCGCGGCTCATTTTTTATCTTAAGCAACCTAAAAGAAATTGGCAAAAATCATTACGAATATTATCACCCAATTAAAGATGACGAAACCGAATTGGTAATTGGTTTTGAAAATATAAACTACTACAAAGATTTCAAAGGAACGGCAGAGTTTGTCGACTAACACTTTGCACTATGCGCGGCGTATTTTTATACGCCGCCAATCCCTATTTTAGAAAGGTTGTTTTAAAAATGAAACTAAAAAAATTATTAATTTTCGCAGTGATTGCGCTGTTGAGCGTTTCCGTCATTTCCGCTTGCAACACTAGTTCCCCGGCGGTTGAACTGCCTCCTCGTTTTGCTTCTTACCTCGGTGACGGCTTGACATTCGTTGCCACGCCTGGGCAAGACGGAGATGAGGTTTTCTTGGAGCTGTCTTTTGAAACCGATGGTTGGAAATATAAAGGAGCTTATCGTTCCGATGAAATGTCAGTAGTTTTAGTCAACAAAACTACCCAAGAGCGTGTTGAAGCACTTGACAGCCCGCTCACGTTCGAGGCGCTTTCAGAGATGGCAGATCGTGGAGAATCTGACGAAAGCAGGAGGCTTTTTCAAGAAAAGTATAGAAATAAAATTCTTTTTCCCATAAAGCTTGAAGATTTTCAACAATATTCAATTGAATATAAAGCCACTGCGTTGCTAGTCTTAAATGATGTCATCGAGTTAAATATACCTTTGCCTGAGCTTGGTAAGGTTGATGTCCGCAAACACAAAGAATTTCCAGACGGACATTTTATCACTGTTCACGACGTTGAGGTGGTTGCTTCGGATAGCTTTGATGTAGACTGGGAAGATGATGGAAAGGATGTAGATATAAAAGCTGCATCTAGCCACAGCAGAATTGCGGCAATAAGCTGCACCGCAAGTGAAAATTTTATTTACAGCCTTGATGTCTATGATTCAAAAGGCGGCGCAAGGGTACATAGCTTTGGCGGTTTATTCCTCAAACCCCAAAATGTATTTTATGCTTCTGTTTTGGATAATGCTAAGGAGCTTTATATAGAGTTTGCCGGCATAAACTACTACAAAGATTTCCAAGGGACGGCGGAGCTAATTCTTGCATAAAAGCGGAAAAAGACACTACCCCTAATCAAGGGACACTGTCTTTCCGAACTCTGCTGTTTTTAGCCTTTCCTTTTCGCTATTACGGTATATTTACCGCGGTGGGAACCTGGAAAGGCATTTGGTCTGTGTACCGACTTGTGTATCCGCTATGAATACACAAGCCCAGTCACAAAAAATCTTGCACCTAGCAACAATTCTCCGCTTACACACAAACATCAAACATCAAACAGAACGCGGTTCGACAAAACTTGGATTAAATTTACGCTTTGCGTTTATTCAATCAGCTTTGTTCCGCAAGTGTAGTATGTCGCAGTACGGTGAGTTAATTCGCCTTGAGTATTGGCAAATTTAGGCAACAAAAACATATGAGGGTACAGGGCGTGAGGATTAGGATTTCAATCCTCCCTCCTGTGTCCTGTGTTTTGAGTCGTTTTGCGCAAAAGCGTCCTAACGTTAGGCGCGGCAAGACAATACCCGCCCTCCGCCGTCGCCACCACAGAGCGGGGCAGCTCCCCGTGGCTGTAATCACGCAAAGAGCCGTCCCGCTGTGCTTGGTTCAGTGTGTCGACGGTGACTTTACTGGTGGTTATCGCATCCATATCAAAAACCCCGACGACTTCACAGCAGGGGATGCAAAAATTTCCTATTCGCAGACAGGCAAGCCTGTTTTTCGTGCCGTTACTGAGGATTTTCACTATCCTGCCGCCTTGACGATGACCGCGAATTTCTCTGCAACCAGTGACGCTCCGCCTATGAGTCCGCCGTCAACGTCTGGCTGCGCCAAAAGCTCCACGGCGTTTTGGTCGTTCATGCTGCCGCCGTATTGGATGACCGTGGCGTCGGCGGCCTCTTTGTCATACAGTACCGCCAATTGCTCACGCAAAATGGCGCAGACCTCGTTCGCCTGTTCGGGAGTGGCGGTTTCCCCCGTGCCGATTGCCCACACAGGCTCGTAGGCGATAATCACCCGTTGAAGCTCTTGGGCTGTTACACCCGCAAGGGCAATTTCCGTCTGGGTGCGGACAATTTGGCTTGTGATACCGCTTTTGCGCTCACCCAATAGCTCGCCCACACAGAGGATGACCGTCAATCCGCCGTTGAGGGCGGCGCGGACGCGCTTTTGCACCGTCACGTCAGTTTCGCCGAAAAACTGGCGGCGTTCACTGTGACCGACGACCACATACTCCACACCCAATTCTTTGAGCATCTGCGCGGAAATCTCGCCGGTGTACGCGCCGCTCTCCTCCCAGTGTACGTTTTGGGCGGCGACGGCGATGTTGGAGCCTTGGGCGGCGTTCAGCGCGGCAGGGATACTGGTGAACGGCACGGCGCAGACTATCTTGCACTGGGCGTTCGCCGTGAGGGGCTTGAGTTTCTCAATCAGCACGGCACTAGCCGCAGGACCGTTGTTCATCTTCCAGTTGCCCGCAATCACGGGGATACGTAGGTTTTTGTTCATTTTTGTACTCCTTGTTGGTTCTTGCTGTTTTGCATTTCTTACCATAATATTGTACCAGTTTGGCGCGAGAAAGTCAATTGAGCGCTGAGAATTGAGTTCGAATAATCTAAAAAATACTTCACAATCACTTGACAAACTTACCCAATATAGGGTATACTTATTAGCGTATACAGTAGATTGCCGCTAATGGTGCTGAAAGGTTAAGAAAAATTTGGTTCTGTCCCCTCTTTGCGGAAAAGATATGCTCTGATAAAATACCCTGTGTACCCCTACCCTTGCGTAACCTATGGGTTTATTTTTGTGGAGCTTTCAGGCGGCTTTAGGCAGTATAAACGGACTTGTTGGAATATCAGCAACGCCAAATACACTCCCGCGCAGTTCCTTAACGATGAGGTACTGGGTGCCTGTTGTGGGTTGTGAAAATCCCAAAAATCAATAGACCTAATTCGGGAATTACGGACGCGAACGTATATTCCAAGAAGGTCAATTTCAAGGAGGACTATATGGAAACATGGCTAGTAGGACTGCTAATTGCAGTCACATTTCTTGTTGCAGGAGTTATCGGTATTGTCGTTGGCATGGCGATACGCAAAAAACGCGACGAGCAAACCACCGGCAACGCCAAAGCAGAGGCGGCACGGATAATCGGCGATGCTATGAGTCAGGCGGAGGCGAAGAAAAAAGAGGCCCTTTTGGAGGCTAAAGATGAGATGCAGCGTTTGCGCTCGGAGCTTGATAAGGAATCGCGCGAGCGGCGGTCGGACATCCAACGTCAGGAGAACCGTTTGGCGCAAAAAGAGGAGAGCTTGGATAGGAAAATTGACCGCCAAGAGAAGCGTGAAGAACAGTTGGCGGAGCAGAACGAGAGAGTGAAAAAAGCTCTTGAGGAGGCGGAAACAGCGCGTGATAAACAGCTTTCCGAGCTTGAGGTGATTGCGGGATTGACCCGGGATCAAGCCCGTGAAAAGTTGCTCACAGAGCTTGACGAAACGCTGACACATGAAAAAGCGATGCGCGTTCAGGCAAATGCCCAACGCACCTCTGAGGACTCGCAGATGCGCGCCAGACAGATTTTGGCGACGGCGATACAGCGCTGTGCCGCGGATCACAGTGCTGAAACCACCGTATCTTCTGTGGCTCTGCCCAGTGACGAGATCAAAGGACGGGTTATCGGGCGTGAGGGACGCAACGTCAAGGTGCTTGAGAGCCTGACTGGCGCGGATTTCATCATCGACGATACCCCGGACGTGATCACCGTCAGCTGTTTTGACCCTGTACGACGCAAAATCGCCGCAATAACATTAGAAAAACTCGCCGCCGACGGGCGTATTCACCCCGCTAAGGTGGAGGAGATGTTCTCCAAAGCAAAGCGGGAGATTGAACACGAGGTAAAACGCGCGGGAGAAGCCGCCCTCGTTGAGACGGGCGTTCCCAATATGCATCCCGATATTGTCCGCCTTTTGGGCAGACTGAAATATCGCACAAGTTTCGGGCAGAATGTGCTGAAGCACTCTTTGGAGGTTTCCCATCTTGCGGGATTGATAGCGCTTGAATTGGGTTGTGACCCCGCAACCGTGAAACTTGTGAAGCGTGCAGGACTTCTGCACGATATCGGCAAGGCTCTTGACCATGAGAGCGAAGGCTCACACGTGACCTTGGGTGTTGAATACGCCAAGGAACGCCGTGAAAACGCTAATGTCCTACACGCTATTGAAGCCCACCACGGAGATGTTGAACCCCGCACGCTCGCCGCTTTTTTGGTGCAGGCAGGGGATGCTATCAGTGCCGCGCGTCCAGGCGCAAGGCGCGACAACGTGGAGCAATATGTTAAGCGTCTGCGTGATTTGGAGGACATCGCCAAGTCCTTTGAGGGCGTAGAGACCGCTTTTGCTATGCAGGCGGGGCGAGAGGTTCGCATCGTCGTCAATCCCGACCACATCAACGACGCCCAGATGACCATCATGGCGAACAGTATTGTCCGCCGCGTTGAGGACGAGTTGAGCTATCCAGGCACAATCAAGGTACACGTGATTAGAGAGAGCAGGGCGGTTGTAATGGCGAAATGAGGAAACGTTATGTGTGGCGGCTTACGGGATTATAGTGCTTAAGTGCATCTTCTGACACCTTGTCCGGCTTCGGCGCATAAAATGCAATCAGGTGCGCACCTGATTGCATTTTATAAAAAAGGATGATTTAGATGTTTTTCTGTAACAGATGTTGCCGTTGTTGCCGCTGCGTATGTTGCTGCAACCATTCAGAGCAAAGACCGCTGGGAGAGCGTGAAGTCACACAAAGGGATTTAGAGATTTTCCGAGAAGCTATGGAGGGCATTGTCGGCGTCATATATGAGCCGACGCGCGTTAGAGTGCGGCGCGTTTCCGGCGGGTTGGAATATCGCTTTACCGCAGTCGCAAGGATTCCTGGACCTCCATCGGTTGTAGGTGAACCTTGGCTTGTGCACATTTATATTTTCGTGCCGCGTGAAGGACCTGCCGAATTAATTGACATTGTACGTTTGACTGATGAAGAGTTGAATGTCCAAAATCTGCTCTTTTAAGAACCTGTATTCAGTAGATTAAACAGACAATTTTTGAGCGATTTTTTGCCTGAAACAAAATTCGCTCAAAAGCTGTCCGTTTTATCTCCCGCGGGCAGGCTCCGGGTTATCTTGCTTTTACAGCCAAAAAATGCTATACTTTTCTCATGCAGCAAACTAGGGGCTGTCTGAAAAATAAAATAACTTGTCCGTTTTACCTCAAAGTATTCGGCGTTTTAAATTTTCAGACAAGCCCTAACATATAGGAGTATTCTTTTGAACAGTAAAATCAAACGCGCCCTTGCCCGCGTGCAAAAACCCGGAAGGTATGCGGGCGGGGAGTTCGGCAGTGCTGACGCTTGCGAAAAAGCGGATGCGCTGCGTTTTGTGCTGTGCTTTCCCGATACATACGAAATTGGCATGAGTCATTTGGGCTTACGGATTTTGTACGGTCTTGTCAATTCCCGGAGGGATTGGCTGTGTGAGAGGGTTTTCGCACCCTGGACGGACATGGAACAGGAGATGCGCCGCGAGGAAATCCCACTGTTTTCTCTTGAAACTCACCGCCCTGTCAGCGAATGCCAAATATTGGGCTTCACGCTGCAATATGAGCTGTCATACTCCAACATACTGAACGTTTTGGACTTGTCGGGCTTGCCCCTGCGAGCCGATGAACGCCAGGGCTTCCCCCTTGTCATCGCAGGCGGACCCTGTGCCTGTAACCCCGAGCCGTTGGCGGACTTCATCGACCTATTCGTGTTGGGTGAGGGAGAGGAGATTCTGCCGGAACTTTTAGAATTGTACACAAAACTTGACTGGAAAAACGACAAGACCGCTTTTCTCACCGCCGCCGCTCAAATTGAGGGGATTTATGTACCCTCTCTATATAGTATAGACTACAAGCCTGACGGTACTGTCAAAGCGATAAATCGCCGAGGAGAAAACGACTTTCAACGCCCCAAAAAGCGTTTTGTGAAAAATCTCGACGGGATGTTCACCCCCGAAAACGTGATTGTGCCGTATCTGGAAACGATCCACGACCGCGCTACGCAGGAAATCTTCAGGGGATGCAGCCGCGGTTGCCGCTTCTGCCAGGCGGGATATATCTACCGCCCAATTCGCGAAAAATCCCCTCAATTATTGGATGAGCAGTGCCGCATACAGTGCGCTGTCAGCGGCTATGACGAGCTATCACTGTGTTCACTGTCCACCAGTGATTATACTCGGTTGCCCCAATTACTGGAGCGGCTTCTGGACTGGACTCAAGACGACAAGACTAATCTCTCCCTGCCCTCACTGCGCATGGACAATTTCCCTCAGGACTTGATGGAGCGGATACAGAGCGTGCGGCGATCCTCTTTGACATTCGCCCCGGAGGCGGGGACACAGCGGCTGCGCAACGTGATTAACAAGAATATCAGCGACGAGGAGATTCTCACCACAGCGCGGCAGGCGTTCGCGGGAGGTTGGACGGCGGTGAAGCTCTATTTCATGATGGGTTTGCCCACGGAAACCCCCGATGACATTGCGGGAATTGCTCGCTTGGCACAGGCGGTTGTGGACGAGTATTACCGCAATCCTAATAAGCCCAAGGGCAAGGCGGTGCGGGTGAATCTCAGCTGTGCTTGTTTTGTGCCCAAGCCCTTTACACCATTTCAGTGGGCGGCACAGGCTAGCCTTGATGAGCTTGAGCAGAAGCAAAAACTTCTGCGCGATTCCCTGACAACCCGCAAGGTAAATATTGGGCGGCACAACGCGAAAATGGGGCTGTTGGAGGGGGCGTTTGCCCGTGGAGACAGGCGGCTTGGGGCGGTGCTCGAATACGCCTTTCGGGCGGGTTCGCGTTTTGAGAGTTGGGACGAGCATTTCAATTTTGACCGTTGGTTGGATGCCTTTTCCGCCGCGGGCTTGGACATAACTTTTTATGCCAACAGACAGCGGGAGTATACGGAAATCCTGCCCTGGAGTCACCTTGATTACGGCATATCAACGGCGTTTTTAGAGCGGGAAAATCAGCGGGCGTTGGCGGGGGAAACCACAGCGAACTGCCGTGAAAAGTGCGCCGCTTGCGGATACAAATGTAGTAAGCAGCCGGCAGTCAGCGCTCAACAGGCGGTGAGTGAAAACGCAGTGGCTACATCCCTCCCTCCTGAACCCTCCCTCCTGAATACTCCTTGCCCTGTACGCATCTGGTTCAGCAAGGCGGGAAAGGCGATTTACATATCCCATCTTGACATGAACCGCCTGATGTCCCGCGCCGTACGCAGGGCGGGATTGCCCCTGTGGTACACCGAGGGCTTCAATCCTCACCCCTACATGACTTTCGCACTCCCCCTCCCTTTGGGACAGGCGGGAGAGCGTGAACCGGTGGACATTCGTCTTGTGGAAGAGATGTCCTTTGAGGAGCTGAAAGCCGCGCTGAACAGGGTTTTGCCCGAGGACGTACAGGTCGTTGACGTCACCGTGCCGATTAAAAAGGCGCGTGAAATCTCCCTGGCAAGTTATCGTATTGACTTCCATTGCGGCGATGAAAAACAGGCGCTGGAGCTTTTGGAGCAGGTCAGCGGGCCTTTGGAAAATGGTGAACTCTTAGCCGAAAAGCGCAGTAAGCGCGGCACAAAGCAGGTGAACCTTTGTGACTTTGTGCATTCTTTTGCCATTGAACGCGAAAAAAGCACCCTTACCTTAAACTGTGTCCTTGACGCGGGGAACACAAAAAACCTCAACGCGGCGTTGCTTGCCGGGGCGTTGCTGTGCGGGATTGATATTGAGGTTGATATTAGGCGGTTGGGACTTTTTTGCGGGAGTGAGGAATTTGAGTAGACTACAACTTTATTGCTCTTCCCGGACTTTCGCGTTGACGATGACGTAATAAAGAGGTATTACTAGGAAAACAAGCCAACCGGGGTGCCACAAGCCGAAAAGTAAACCCAATATCAGGAAAATCACCAAGCAAATCAGCGCAATAGGAAAACAGTTGAGCTTGCGTTGCTTTCCCTTAACCTTGACCATGAGGAGCAATTGGTAGTATATGGGAATCATCAGGAACAAAAGCCAGGTGGGTGTCCACTGGTTGAAAGTGTATCCAATTGCGACGTACAAAGCGGTGACGATTATTGGTGCGGGCAGGGCGGCGAGGATTACTTTACGCAAGGGTTCGCGGGTCTTTTCCCAGGTTTCACCGGCGCGTGTGGCGAAATCTTTTTTTTCCTCTTTCAAGTTCAAACGCACCTGAGCGCCGTCTTTGTCAACAATGTGTATGCCCTCGGGAGTGATGGAAATCGAGTCCCCTGTACGCTCTTTCTCACTGTTTACAGTTTCCGTGGTGAAGAGCAATTCGTCAAGAGAAACGCCGTAAAGACGGGAAATTTCGATTAGGTTATTGGTATCCGGCGAGCTTTCCGCTCTCTCCCACTTGGAGATTGCCTGACGGCTCACGCCAATTTTTTCCGCCAAATCTTCTTGTGAAAAACCGTTTTTCTTGCGCAATTCAAACAGTCTGTTAGCAATTTCGATATTCATATTTTCTCCTTTAGTATGGCCGCCTAACATGAAAATCAACTAGTCTTTGCGGTCTATTTTCCATCTAACTTCGTCAAAAATGCTTGTAATACGAAAGTATTCCTGCGCTTTTTTCCTTTCTAGACGAAAAATATCCCCGCAAATCCTGAGCCGATTTTCAAGTTGATCGACTATATTTTCAAAAAATTAGCACGCAAGCTTCATGCCTGAATATAGTATAACACAACTGAACAGCAATCGCAATATACTTTGGTTTGCAATTGCGCAACTGATTGTAGAATTGCGCAACTACCGGTTGCGGCTGCATAACACTAGGTGAATTTTTCCTATGGTATAGTCTCCTAACATGAAAATCAACTGGTCTTTGCGGTCTATTTTCCATCTGACGTCGTCAAAAATGCTCGTAATACGAAAGTATTACTGCACTTTTTTCCTTGCCAGACGAAAAATATTCCCGCAAATCCTGAGCCGATTTTCAAGTTAATCGACTATAAGAGTTATTTTCACGCTAATTTTCTAATACAGCATTAAAAATCTTCCTTTCTGTGTTAGAATAGTGAGTGTAAAAGTGGAGCTTAGAATAAGGAGCTTATCCCATGACGGAAATTACATTTGACAACTTGGCAAGCTGGCTTGCGGACGATGAGGACGAAAATTATGACATAACAGACTTCGTCACGGAGTTTTCCCAACTCATCGGCATCATGCTCACCGACGGCGAGGTGGTAGTGCCGTCTTCAGCACGGGTGGCTGTCGCCGCAGGCGGTGCAGCACTCGGCGGAGCAGCGGTCGCTGACGCGCCGGTACCCGCCTACAAAGAACTCACGCCCAAAGAAGCCCGCAAGGCGGAGCGTGACGCCTTTTACACCGAACTTGAGGACACCATCGAGGAGGTCATCGAGGACAACTTCGGCATTAACGAGGATACCGATCCCACGGAGATTTTCGACGTGATTACCGAAAATCTGCTGCCAGATTAATAGATCCTGTATTCTAGATAATGGATTTTAGACAGCCCATAAGTCTATGGTCCATTATCTGGGGTATACTTTCAGATGTGAACGTTACAGTTACTAAGCTAGAATATAGCAATCCAGTACACGAGGCAATTAATGGAAGAACAAAACAACGAAATACAGCAGGACATTGAGGGTGAAGAGCCCGAAAATTTAGGGGAGGAAAACCTGATTCCTCCCCTAACTTTGGAGTCCAAGCAGCGGCATATAAAACGCCGCAGGATTTTCATAATCGGCGGTACGGTTTTCGCAGCACTGATAGCCTTGGCGGCGGTGTTTGCTTTGGTTATTACCAACATGAAAGACAGCATCGTCCCGCCTCCCCTGCCCACCGAACCCACCACCGAACCGATACCGGGGATGGATTACCTGATTAACCCACTCACAGGCTTGAAAGATTTGCACCCGGATCGCGGGGGGAAACGCCCTGTGTCGGTGATGGTCAACAACGCCCCTGCGGCGCGTCCGCAGTGGGGTCTGTGTTCCCCTGACATCATCCTGGAAACCATGGTGGAGGGAGGGATTACCCGTCTGTTTTTCATGTACGCCGACCCAAATACCATACCGAAAATTGGACCCATTCGCTCGGCGCGTCACGATTTTGTGGAGATTGCCGAGGGTTTTGACAGCTTTTTTATCCACTGGGGAGGCAGTCCTCAGGCGTATGAGGTCCTCAGGAATAGGGGTATTCACCACCTTGATGGCATGAGCTATTCGGGAAAATATTTCTTCCGCGACAAAGACAGACGCTCACGGGGTGTGGCTCTTGAGCATACAGGTTACACTAGCGGCACGGACATCATGGCGGGTTTGGAGGCAAAGGGTTGGCGGCAGGAGCTCCACGGGGACAAGCTCATACCTTTCCAGTTCAGCGCCTTGCCCCGTACCCCCGCAGACGGCGCGGCATACGGCGTGGACTTTCAGTTTTCGAACAGCTACCGCTACTCTTTCGCCTATAATCCCGAAACACAGCTATACGCCCAATCCCTTGGGGGGAAACCCTTTGTGCAGGATGGGGACGGCAAGCAGCGGGAGGTCGGCAACATTGTCCTGCTCTATGTTAACGTGAAAGCCTTGGACGGAAAAGGACGGGTGGACATTGAGCTTGGCGGCGGCAAAGGGGTCTATATTTCAGCGGGGGCGTGGGAGGCAATCACTTGGAAAAAGGGTGAACCCCATGACGCACTGAAGCTTTACAACGCGGCGGGGCAAGAACTGCGTCTCAATCAGGGCAAGGGTTATATCGGCATCGTCCCCTCAGGTCAGCAGGGCAAGACTGTAATCAGGGGTGAGTGATGAACGAACAGGAATTGTGCTGTGCCCGGATGTCCAAGAAAATATGTGCCGCAAAGCAAATTTTGGCAATCGAATCCTCCTGTGACGAAACTGCGGCGGCGGTGGTGGCGGATGGACGGCGTCTGTTGTCCAGTGCTGTAGCGTCACAAATTGATGCACACCAACGTTTCGGCGGAGTAGTGCCGGAGATTGCCTCGCGTATGCACACGGAAGCTATCGCTTTGGTGGTGACACAGGCGATGGAGGAGGCTGATATTGACTACAGCGACCTTGACGCGGTGGCGGTAACTGCAGCGCCGGGGTTAATCGGCGCGTTGTTGGTGGGACTGAATTTCGCCAAGGGGTTGTGTATGGCGACGGGCTTGCCCCTAGTACCGGTACATCACTTGCGGGCTCACGTCGCCGCCAACTACCTCACATATCCGGATTTAGAGCCGCCTTTCATCGCCCTCATCGCCTCAGGCGGACACAGCCATATTGTCCGCGTGAGTGATTACACCCATTTCCAGGTGCTCGCTCTGACCCGCGACGATGCGGCAGGGGAGGCGATGGACAAGATCGCCCGCGCTTTGGGGCTTCCCTACCCAGGGGGCTTGCACATGGACAGGGCGGCGACAGGCGACAGGGGCGCCTATAAATTTCCCCGCCCGCGTTTGAGCGGCGATACCCTCGACTTCAGCTTTTCTGGGCTGAAAACCGCAGGACTGAACCTCCTGAACAACTGTAAACAAAAAGGTGTTACCGTGAACACCCAAGACTTTTGCGCCTCGTACCGGGAGAGTGTCTGCGCCTATTTAGCGGATCACGCCATGGCGGCGGCGGAAAAATATTCCGCGAACGAACCGTTGGTTTTGGCGGGAGGGGTGTGTGCTAACAGCCGTCTGCGTGAGATGATGACAGAGCGCTGCACCGCAGCCGGGATTGAGCTTTTTCTCCCTGAACTCGCCCTTTGCGGCGACAACGGTGCCATGATTGGCGCACAGGGATATTATGAGTTTTTGGCGGGCAATATTGCCGGGCTTGATTGCAATGCCCGGGCTAGCAGTGGGATTTAGAAGCGCTCTTCAATAGCTTAAGCAGGAATTTTCGCATTCATTTATGGTTTCAAGCAAGGTGATTTTATGCTATCAAAAATCTTACCCGACTACGGCGTGTGCGGCTTTGAGCTCCTCGAACCGCATCTAATCCACTGCCGCGCCTTGGCGCGTTTGCCCCAAAACCCCCAAAGCGTCGTCGCGGCGGTGTTTCCTTACCTCCTGCCCGAGGAACACTATCGTCAGCGCAATGTCGCCCGATTCGCCGTGGTGGAGGACTACCACAAGCTTGTGTTGGCTCGCCTTGAAAAAGCCTGTAAACTATTGGAAAAAACCTATCCTCATAACCTCTTTGTCCCCTTCACGGACAACTCACCCATACCCGAAAAACCCGCCGCCGTTCTGTGCGGTCTGGGACAAATTGGCAAAAACGCCCTGTTTATCCACCCGAGATGGGGCAGTTGGGTATTTTTGGGATGCATTGTCAGCGATTTGCCTCCAGGTGAGTTTGGCGCAAAGAGAGGTCACGATGTCAGGGAAAACGCCTGCGGCGACTGCGACATTTGCGAGAAAAAATGCCCCGCAAACGCCATCGGCAACGGCAAAGTGGATACGGAAAAGTGTCTGTCATTTCGTTCCCAACGCAAGGACGCGGACAGGGAGGCATTAGCGCGGCACAGCGGCGTGTTATGGGGTTGCGATATCTGCCAGGAGGTGTGCCCGCAAAATCGAAACGCCCCTGCGCAACCCCTGCCCGAGTTCATTGACGGCGCAAGACCCGTTTTTGAGCCGTTAGCCCCCGCACGGGTTTGGGCGTGGCGTTTCAAGTGAGCAGTGAGATTATAGTCTCCTAACCTGAAAATCGACTATAATGCGTAAACAAGAAAGTTACCATCATCTTCCCTTTTGTAAAATTTATTAAAAATGTTACACTTTTGTTGTTGATTTTTGGCGAAAAATGTGTTATTATTAAACTCACCATTTTTTCTGTGAGAATACGCCATGAAAATAACATATCAAAATAAAAAGAAGCGCATTTTGCTGGAACTGCTGTCGATTAGCATTGGCATTTTTGGCGTGTGTCTTTTTTTCATTGGCGGCGGTTTTAGTAGTATGCTACCGGCGAGCGTGGAGGTAACAGAAACCACAACGACTGTGACCACAACCGCGCCGACCACCACAACCACTACTCTGCCCGCACCTACGACGTCAACCACCGCTGCCGCCAATCACGACAGCGTGAAAAACGAGAGTGTACATATAGACAACGTCGCTCCCCGCCGCAGGGTCTATCTGACCTTTGACGACGGACCTTCCAAGCTCACAAAAGATTTTTTGGCGGTGCTTAAAAAACACAAAGTACATGGGACATTTTTTGTTATAGACACCAAATATGATCACGAGCTTGACAATATTTTCAGAAGCGGACACGTAATTGGATTGCACAGCGCAAGTCACGACTACAAAGACATATACGAATCCACAAAATCTTTTTGGAAAGATATGGATAAAATAGCGGATATTGTCAAGGAAAACACTGGACAGGACGCGGAAATTATACGCTTTCCCGGCGGCGGGAGCAACACTGTGAGCCGCAAGTATTCCGAGGGTATAATGCAGCGCCTTGTCGCACAAAGCGAAAAACGCGGGTTGGTTTACTTCGACTGGAATTGCGATTCCGGCGACACGTGGTTCGAGAACGGCAAGCCTTTCAGCGAGAAAAAAATCCTGAAAAACATAAAAGAAAGCGTTGAAAAGCGAGAGGACGACATCATCTTGCTCATGCATGACAGATACGATATGACCAATACTCTTGAGGCGTTGCCGAAAATCATCAAGTACTTCAAAAAGCAGGGGTTCGTGTTTGACGTGCTGACCAAGGACACGCCCCCTGTGAGGCATAAGGTGGTAAATTGATTGATCTTTGCGGTCTATTTTCCATCTGACTTCGTCAAAAATGCTCACAATACGAAAGTATTCCTGCGCTTTTTTCCTTGCCAGACGAAAAATATTCTCACAAATCCTGAGCCGATTTTCAAGCTAATCGACTATAAAAAGCTCTCTCTTTTAAGTTAGAGGGTGCTTTTTGTGGGAGGGTAGACACCTTGCCATGCACAAATGTTTGCATTTCCAAAACAAATGTGCTATAATATAGGCAGACAACTTAATTTTCGACAAAAACAAACAAAACGAGGTGCGTTATGTTACATAATCTCTGCATCGAGCCGAAAATGCCCAAGGGGAGAAGCGCCCAAAAGGTTTTGGCTTTTCTCCAAGAGCGGCACGGCACGGGCGTTCCGCCCACGGTGCGAGAAATTGCCCAGGCGGTGGGACTGAAATCAACTTCTAGCGTGCAAAATTGCCTGAAAAAACTGGAGGAAGAGGGTTTTGTCCAGTGGGATAAAATGCGCAAACGCTCCCTGCGGCTGACCAATCCGCCGCCCAATGAGGAGGATTTACCGCAAATTCCCATATTGGGAACCGTCACCGCCGGGCGGCCCATCCTCGCCGTGGAACAGGTTGAAAAATACATACCCTACACCGGCTCTTTTCGGCGCACAGACAAACTCTTCGCCCTGCGTGTACGGGGCGACAGCATGATTGACGCCGCTATTTTGGACGGCGACATCGTCTTTGTCTACCAAACCCCCGAAGCTCGCGACGGCGATATTGTGGTCGCCCTTTTGGACGACGAGGCGACAGTGAAAACTTTCTATTACGAGGACGACGGCTTCCGTCTCCAACCCGAAAACGACGACTATGAGCCAATTTACTGCACCGACGAGTTATCCATCTTGGGGCGGGTTATTGGGCTGACGCGGGAATATTGATATAACCTGATTACCTGACTTGCGCCGTAGAAAACATTGCAAAACATTTGACCGTTACCGTGGGCAGTGACTCGTCAAAGGGGCGGCGGATTTGATTGTTTACAGTGGAGAAAGGTGTGGTCGCTTCAACGTAGACATTGACATTTTGCGGGAAAACTATCTCTACATTGCCGAAAACTGCCGTCACGTTCACCACGGAATTGTTGTAAAATCCCGCCGATGTCAAGTCCGCATGGGAGCCGCCAAAGATAGTCACCGACTGGACATTTTCCAACGCCGGACACTCGCTGCGAAAAGCGTTGGTGGAAAAATACGCGCTGTAGTCGGGGCGGGGATTGTTGTCCGTTGCGGGATTTGCAGGCGAGGTGTAAGCAGGAGGAGCCCCATGTTGGGGTTGCCAAGCCTGCCCGGATTGGAAATCTTGGGGCGGCTGTTGCCAAACATTAGCCGGAGGGATCGGTTTGCGCAGGGCTCGGGCGATGAGCAAAAGACCAAGTGCCACGGCGATGAGCAGGATTACCAAGGCGTCCATTACTCTGGGGTTTAGCCAATCCCAATTCTGCTGGCTCATAAAGAGCCACACCCCAAAAATCAGCAGCAATACATTCCAGATTTGCACTTTGCGGGCAACCATATCCGCCAGGGCAGGGACGATTATGAGCATCGCCCACCAACCGTTAAACGCGATGGGAATAATCTCCAGTTCGCTGAGAAAATACAGGCTTGCGCCAACAATTAGGCACACGCCAAAGAGTACGAGAGTAATTTTTTTACGCATGGTTATGTCCTTTCGATGTAAGTCGTGCCGCCAACACAACGGGATTACATTATGGCACAGTTGAAAATGAGAGTTTGCTTGTAATGTCTGAAGAAAAAATTATTTTGGGGTAAGCCCAGTCATAGTATAGCACTTTACACAATAAAAAGCAAGAATGGGACAAAAATGGACAAAACAAAAACTGGCGAAAACCCGCGTAAAACTGCCGCTTATTGGCTATGGCTGCAACACTCCATGGGGGCGGGAGCAAACACGGCGGATATGTTCAGCGCATTTGACAGCGCGGTGCAGGTCTGGGAAGCGAGCGCCAACGCCCGCGCCTTGAGTGCGGCGTTCACTCCGCGTCAATTATTGGCAATGCGGGAGTGTAACCCCAAGGATTTCGCGCCGATGATACGCTCGGCTGCCGCCAAGGGTTGGTGGATATTGACCCCAGAAAGCCCAGAATATCCCGCACTTTTGCGTACCATCACCAACGCACCCCTTGCCCTTTTTTGTCACGGAGACATCTCAATTTTGAGCCACCCCATGCCTTTGGGCGTGGTAGGTACGCGCAACGCAAGTTACAGAAGCCGAAAAATCGCCAACCGCTTGTGCGTGTCACTCACCGGCGCAGGGGCATTGATTGTCAGCGGCGGCGCGTTGGGAGTGGACAGCGCAGCACACGAGGGTGCGCTGATGGGACTTGGCAAAACCGTCGCCGTACTGGGGGCGGGACTTGACTCCAACTACCTGAGCGAGAACGCGCCATTGCGCAAGAGAATCGCCGAAAACGGTGTATTGATAACAGAATTTCCGATGGGGACACAGGTCGTACCGCGCAATTTTCCCATACGCAACCGCATAATTTCGGGGATGAGCCGCGGTGTTTTGGTCATCGAGGCGGGGGAACGCAGCGGGTCGCTGATTACAGCGGGGTTTGCCCTGGAGCAGGGGCGGGACGTGTTTGTCGTCCCCGGGGACATCTCAGAGAGCGGCAATAATGGCTCCAACAAGCTCATTCGCGAGGGGGCGAAGCCTATTTTTTCCGCCTATGATGTGCTTGAGGACTATAATCTGCGCTTCCCCGGGCTTGTGGATATGGAGCGGGCGGACACGGTTTTGGAGCGGGCGCCTGAGTACATTCCGCCTAAGGAAAACCCCAAAAAGAAAAGAATTAAAACAGGAAAAAAAGCGGAGAAAATCTCCCCCAAAAAGCCTTATACACAAGAAAAAATGGAGACTGTATCCCTCGCAAAATGCCCCGATGAATGCACTGAAAACGCCAAGAGAGTGTTCGCCGTCTTGGGTGAGGATGCCCTCGGCGCGGACGATATTTCCCGTGCTTGCGCTTTGCCCGTCAACGACGTTTTGGCGGCGGTGACAGAGCTTGAGCTTTTCGGCGCGGCGAGGCGGGAGGCGGGCAATCGCTTCCGGATTGGGTAAGAAAGTTGTGAGGCTTGGAATCTCTACCACCTCTTGTACCCCCACCCATGTCCCCTCACTCCTGTATCCTCCCTCCTGATACCCTGATTTTGGACAAACGCCCCAAAATATGCTATAATATACCCAACAGACCAAGCAAGGGGAAATGCCATGATAAAAATCATCAACTACAAGGCAGGCAACGCGCCGAGTGTCATGCACGCTGTGGAAAAACTGGGGCTGACGGCACAGTTTGTCAGCTGCGGTGAGGATTTAGCACAGGCAACCCATATCATCCTCCCCGGAGTCGGCAGCGCCAGGGCGACTATGGATTCCCTGAGAGAGATGGATATGCTCGCCGCCCTTGATGAGGAAATCCGGGGCAAAAAAATCCCGTTTCTTGGGATTTGCGTGGGGCTGCAAATACTCTTTGAACACAGCGCGGAGGAGGACACCCCCTGCCTTGGTTGGCTCAAAGGCAGAGTACATAAATTCGACAGCGGAAAAGTGCGCGTGCCGCAAATGGGTTGGAACGAAGTCAATTTTGTCAAATCGGCGTCCATCCCCGCTAAAAAAGACCACTTCTATTTCGTCAATTCCTACTACTGCCGCCCTGAAGACAACGCCGATATTTGGGGTGTTACCGATTATTGCGGCGAATTTTGCTCGGCAATTAACCGCGAAAATATTTACGGCACCCAATTCCACGTTGAAAAAAGCGGCGAAGCGGGTCTTGCCCTGCTGAGAACATTTTTGGAGGAGGCATAATGCTTACAAAACGCCTAATCGCCTGCTTTGATATCATCGGCGGCAATGTCACAAAGGCTGTGCAGTTTCAGGACAATATTTACGTGGGGGCGGCGGAGGAGCTAGCGCTGTCTATGTATGAAAAACAGATTGACGAGCTGATTTTTTACGACGTAACCGCCAGCGCGGAGAAGCGGCCAATCGACATTGAAACAGTGAAACGCGTCGCCGCCTGTGTTTTCATCCCTTTCACCGTGGGCGGCGGGATCAAGACCCTTTCGGATATGTATGAGGCGCTGAAAGCAGGCGCTGAGAAAATCAGCGTGGATTCCATGGCTGTACGCAACCCCGACATCATCACCCAGGGGTCGAAGGCGTTCGGCGCCCAGTGTGTGGTACTGTCCACACAGGTAAAGCGCACGCCGTCTATGCCTAGCGGTTACGAGGTGTATATTGACGGGGCAAGAGTGGCGACGGGACTGGACGGCATCGAGTGGATACGCCGGGGGCAGGAGCTTGGCGCCGGTGAGATTTGTCTGAACAGCATTGATTGCGACGGCACTTGCGCGGGATACGACCTTGAGCTGATGAAAAAAGCCGAGGCGGCGGTGTCCGTACCGCTAATCGCATCAGGCGGTGCGGGACAGCCCGAGCATTTGCGGGATCTGTTCAAAACAACCCAGGCTCAGGCGGCAATTATAAGCAGTATGCTCTATTCTCCCCGTTTGGAACGCAATTTTTCCGTGGAGGAGCTGAAGGAGTATCTGACCGCACAAGGAGTTGCTGTCCGACCTATGCGGGCTGAGTAAACTATCTTACGAGAATCCCCCAAAAAAAATCTAAAAAGTGAGGAAAAAATGAATTACGCACAGGAATCACTCAAACTCCACAGGCAGTGGAAAGGCAAACTGGAGGTCACCCCCCGCGCCCAAGTCACGGACAAAACAGCCCTATCCTTGGCGTACACCCCAGGCGTCGCCCAACCCTGCCTCGAAATACAAAAGGATATCAACGAGAGCTATAATCTCACCCGCCGTTGGAACACCGTGGCGGTGGTCACCGATGGTACGGCAGTACTTGGGCTTGGCGACATCGGTCCTGAAGCGGGAATGCCCGTCATGGAGGGCAAATGCGTACTATTTAAGGCGTTCGGCGGCGTGGACGCCATCCCCCTTTGCGTACGCAGCAAGGATGCGGACGAAATTGCGGACTGCATCGCTCTGTTGGCGGGATCTTTCGGCGGCGTGAATCTGGAGGATATCTCTGCGCCGCGCTGTTTTGAAATTGAACGCAAGCTCAAGGAAAAATGCGACATCCCCATCTTCCACGACGACCAACACGGCACGGCGGTAGTCTGTCTTGCGGCGGTTATTAACGCCCTGAAAATCGTGGGCAAGAGCATGAAGGACTGCACGATAGTCATTTGCGGTGCGGGTGCGGCCGGTGTAGCTATTGCCAAGCTCCTTCACAAAATCGGTGTGAAAGATCAGTTGTTGGTGGACAGGCACGGCATTGTCACTGTGGAGAAGGCGGACAATCCCGCGAAAAAAGAGATTGCGCAAATCACCAACGTTAACAACCGTGAGGGAACTCTTGCTGACTCCATGGTTGGCGCGGACATATTTATCGGCGTTTCCGCACCGAATATCGTCACACAGGACATGGTGAAATCCATGAACAGGGATGGCATTGTCATGGCGATGAGCAACCCTACCCCTGAGATTATGCCCGACCTCGCTCTGAATGCGGGAGCGGCGGTTGTTGGGACGGGACGCAGCGACTTCCCAAATCAAATTAAAAACGTCTTGGCGTTTCCCGGGATTTTTCGCGGCGCGTTGGATGTCCGCGCAAGTGACATCAACGATGAGATGAAAATCGCCGCCGCCTATGCTTTGGCGCAGATTATACCCGACGGCGAGCTGACTGCAGATTACGTCCTCCCCGAAGCCTTTGACGAGCGTGTGGGTCCTGCCGTTGCGGCGGCGGTTGCCAAGGCGGCGAGGGAAACGGGTGTAGCAAGGATATAAGAGCTTAGAACCTGTATTCAGTAGCTTGAAAGAGTTTCTTTTTGGTGCTTTATCCGCCAAACTTCGTTAAAAATACTCGAAATGAAAAAATCATTCCTGCGTTTTTTGCTTCGTTTGGCAAAAAAATCGCTCAAAAATACTCTCTTTAATCTACTGAACACAGGTTCTTACACATTTAGATAAACACGGACAGGAGATGCAGAGGTCCCTGCTCTCCTAAAATGCAAGCGTAGCGAAGTGGTCATAACGCGCCGCACTCGAAATGCGGTTGCCCGCAAGGGCACGTGGGTTCGAATCCCACCGCTTGCGCCAGCGGACAATATCCGCCTTTCATCAAACACTTGCCCCACAATAAACATAGTGTGAATTAGAAAAAAACACAAAACAAGGAGCAAAAAAACATGGCAGCGAAAGAAAAAGAAAAAAGCAACCCTGTGGAGGACAAGCAAAAGGCATTGGACACAGCCCTTTTGCAGATTGAAAAGGCATACGGCAAGGGCAGCATCATGCGCCTGGGAGCCAATAGCGCACTGAATATCGAGGCGATTCCCACAGGCTCAATCGGACTCGATGCCGCAATCGGTATCGGTGGTTTGCCTCGCGGTCGTATTGTAGAAATCTATGGGCCCGAGTCCTCAGGCAAAACGACCCTCGCCCTCCATGTTGTCGCCGAAGCCCAGAAAATGGGCGGCGAATGCGCCTTTATCGATGCTGAACACGCTCTTGACCCCGAATACGCCAAAAATTTAGGGGTGAACATAGACGAACTGTTGGTATCTCAGCCAGACAATGGCGAACAGGCTCTGGAAATCGCCGAGGCGCTGACCCGCTCCGGCGCGTTGGATGTGGTGGTTGTGGACTCCGTCGCCGCATTGACGCCAAAAAGCGAGATTGAGGGCGACATGGGCGACAGCCACGTGGGACTTCATGCCCGTCTGATGAGTCAGGCGCTGCGCAAACTTGCGGGAGCTATTGCCAAGTCCAATACACTGATTATTTTCATCAACCAACTGCGCATGAAAATCGGTGTTGTTTACGGCAATCCCGAAACAACGACGGGAGGAAACGCCCTGAAGTTCTACGCTTCCGTGCGTATTGACGTGCGAAAGGGTGATCCTATTCAGGACGTGAAAGGAGAGTTTATCGGCTCGCGGACGCGGTGTAAAATTGTGAAAAACAAGGTGGCGCCGCCGTTTAATGTGGTGGAGTTCGACGTGATGTACGGGCAGGGGATTGTCCGGGTAGGCGAGGTTTTGGATTTGGGTGTACGCTACGGCTATTTTACCAAGGGCGGCGCTTGGTATTCCTACGGCGACATACGTTTGGGCCAGGGTCGCGACAATGCCAAGCAGTTTTTGACCGAGCATCCCGAGATCTCTGACGAGGTGGAGGCAAAAGTTCGTCAGGACATTAAGGACAAAGTGCCGCCTACGGTCGTTGAGGAGAAGAAGAAAAAGAAGAAGTGAGGGCGTGCGTGCAAATCAATCTGAATCCATAAATAATATCCAATAATAAAAATGAAAGACAGTTTTTTAACAAGCCCAATTTTGCAGAATTTGTCTTAGGCGACGCATTATAGTCGCCTAAGTTGAGAATCAACTCGTCTTTGCGCCTTATTTTCCATCTGACGTCGTCAAAAATGTTCGAAATACGAAAGTATTCCTGCGCTTTTTCCTTGCCAGACAAAAAATATTCTCGCAAATCCTGAGCCGATTTTCAAGTTAATCGACTATACCGTCAAGAGAATGCGCAAAATTGGAAAGCGGAAAAAGATAAAAAGCGTCTACACACAAGCAAACAGCCCATCACCAAGTTCCCTCGGTGATGAGCTATCTTATTACCTCAAATATAAACCTCTACCATTATAGCTACTTGACATAATGAATACTATATGATATAATATACTCATTATAGCAAAGGAGGGTATATTATTATGCCGAAACCGCTGTCACCCGAGAAGAGGGAAGAAATAATTTTTCATAAGAAAAACAAAGAAACGGAAGACGAAATCGCTAAATGGTTGAGGATAAGCAAAAGTGCGGTAACTAAAACATGGAAAAATTACAAAGATGCAACATCGTTTGAATCAAACTTAAATACACGTGGTCGTAAACCTGTATTTGGGCAAGACATTCTTGAAAAAATCATTGCACGAATTAAAGAAAAAGTTGATATAACTTTGCTTGAGTTGATTGAAGAATTTAATCTTGAAATTTCAGAGTCGGGTCTTTCAAAGAAGTTAAATAAAATTGGTTTAAACTTTAAAAAAAGACACTTCACCCAAAAGAACAACAACGAGAAGATGTCCAAGAACAACGACGAGAATGGCTTGAATATATTGGACACATAGAAATATCGAGGTTAATTTATCTTGATGAAACGGGCATAAACTGTGGGATGAGTCGACTTTACGGTCGGGCGTTTGGCGGAGAGCGTGTGGTTGATTATGTTCCGGATTTTCGTTTTGAGCGTCGTTCAATAATGTCAACGGTAAAAGCCAACGGAGAGATGATTCCGATTGTTTATGGGGGTACATTAAATGGGGATTTTTTAAGAAGTATCTTGAAGAATTCGTGGTGCCTAATCTTAACCCATGTGATATTCTGATAATGGATAATTGTTCATCACATAAAGTCACCGGTGTAGCAGAAATGGTTGAAGCGGTTGGTGCAAACGTCGTCTACTTACCTCCATATTCACCGGATTTCAATCCCACTGAAAATTTTTGGAGTGAAATAAAATCGATTTTGAGAAAACTTAAAGCACGCACTTTTGATGCTTTATGTGAAGCGGTTAATATTGCTATTGATTCTATCACACCCGAACACGCTGTCAATCATTTTGTTCATTGTTGTTGTAGTTCTCAATAAGTCAAGTTGCTATAGAGTCGATTAACTTGAAAATCGGCTAGGGATTTGCGAGAATATTATTCGTCTGGCAAGGAAAAAAGCGCAGTAATACTTTCGTATTGCGAGCATTTTTGACGACGTCAGATGGAAAATGCACCGCAAAGACAAGTTGATTTCCAAGTTAGGAGATTATATTATCAAAGTTTTGATACGGTTCTCCCCCCACACATCACGCCAAACGCACGAGTTAATTTTTTGTGAACAAGCAAAAAACTGTTGCTTTTTTCATTGAAAAATGTTACACTATACATCCATCCAAGAGCAAGCGATTTGGACCATTTTAACCCTCATAACGCTGATTGAATCGCTTGCGTTCATAGATTATACATTTATACGTTTGGCGTGGCGAAAACACGGGGTGCGATTGACGCGCCGGAGGGAGGTAACACATGAGCAACAATATCTACGCTACATTAAAACCTTACAGTGGGAATAAGGAGCAAGGTTTACCTAGCGATATTCATATGATTTACACCGAAGAATTTAACCCGGACAATCCGATGGAGCCGCTATATAACACGGAATGGCTGTTTTATCGTCCTAAGAAGCACGGAATCCCTGTTCCGGACGAATTAAGGCTGCCTGCCGAACTACGCCTTGTTTGCAAAAATGAACGTAAAATCGCTTTTGATTTTTATACGCAAGAAACACGGGAATGGCTTGTATCTTTGGAGTTTTTAACCTTTATCGAAAATAATAACCTATTGGCGGGAAAATATGAGTGTTGCAAGCTAGATGTTCTTTCAACAGGCGGTAAACCAATATCGAAAAAGCAATATTTTCTTTTTCGTATATTTCAAGACGACAGCCATTTGATAGATTGGGACAATACGCCGTCTATTGACGCCAAAGAAAAACCTATTAACTATGATTTCTACCCCGCATTGCATTTCATGCGGTGTGGACATTTTGCGTTGAATGTGGTATAATATAGGCATGAAAAAGCAAACGGAAAAAGCGGGACGTAAGTGCCCGCTGTGTGGAAGCACAGAAAATCAAG
>Ga0099364_10000963_pt1 | contig 48762 bp, 48 predicted proteins | sample TergutTh196P3_FD_73070 | JGI IMG/M metagenome (GOLD analysis project Ga0099364, IMG submission 73070) | Microcerotermes parvus P3 segment gut microbial communities from Pointe-Noire, Republic of the Congo - Th196 P3 | ecosystem: Host-associated > Arthropoda: Insects > Digestive system > Gut ...
GTGGAGCAGGGCGTGGGAATGGCGTAGCCATGACCTAGCCCTGCGGAACCCCGAGCCGCCGATTAGGCGACGCAGCATATACCGTTTGTTATGCGCTGGTTTGCCTTTTTTTATTTATTTTATATATTTTTATTTTTAACTTTCGGACATTTCACCTTTTCTTCCCCAAAATTGTGTCATTCCGGCACCGAAATATTCATTGGGTCTTTCAATGAATCCATATTTAGAATAAAATTTTTCCAATCCCTTTGCGGACATTAATCCAATATAACTATTAATTGGGGCATTTTCCTCCAGAAAGTCCATTAACAACTGAACTATTTTAGAGCCAACTCCCTTTTTTTGAAAAGTTTTTAAAACCATTATATCCTGTATATAAAAACAAAGACCTCCGTCTCCAACAATCCTGCCAGAACCAATAATGTTATTTCCATTATATACAGATATTCCATATATTGTTCTTTCAAAACTTTTTTCCACAATATTTACCGGCATTAAGCCCCACCCGACATTTTCCCTCAATTGGTTATATTCTTCTGCGGTGGGTAATGCCCTTTTATAGATCAAGTCCATATTTATTCCTCCAATATTTTATTGAGTATATACACAGTTATATCTTATTTTTTTATATTTTTCTTCATAATATGAAGTATATTTAAACCCATATTTTTCATAAAATATTATTGCGTCATCATCTGTTGATAATATTATTGTTTTCCCCTTTTCTTTAATATAATCCATTAATTCTGTTCCTAATTTATTATCCCTATATTCAGGGTGTACCCCAAAATGTAATACTTCAATATTTTCAAAATTATTTTTTACCCCTATTATTCCAACTAATTTTTTATCTAAAAAATAGCCATACATTATTCTGTTTTTATCCTGTTCATATTCCATAAGAATATTGTTGATATTATTTTCACTTGGATCATATACAATATCCTTAAAAACATCTAAAATTTCAATAAAATCATAATCCTTCCCAATTTCTTTGAATTCTTTTTGAATATTATTCATAATATATCCTTCGATATATTAATATTAAGAGATTATAAATATTTTGTCAACCATTTGCAAACTTGCGCATAACTATTCCACATTACTGACGGATTCGCTCCCGCGTGATGCCGGAGACCAGATATTGGAACATCCCTTCCACCAACTCCAGTAACACTGTTATATCCTTCTATTGTAAAATCCGCACCATCCCATTTATACCATGTCCCAGGCGCACCTGCAGGATCGGATGATACAGCCATACATATTAAGAAACTTTTGTTTCCAGTATCGCCCGAATAATAAGCTATGAATTGCCCTCTATCCTCATTATAAATAACGCACCCGTCTCCCAACGCCCCCCATTCAGCAGTTGCTGCTTTTGGATAATCTGCGCTTAAAATTTTTTCTCCTTGAGACCATGTAAGTCCGTTATCAGATGAATATGTTACGCCAATACTCTTGTATGCTCCGTCTCCCACCAGCCAGTGGCTTTCAGCATGGAAAAAACCGGCAAGCCTGCCGTCCTGTAATCTATGTACCCCGATAAACCACGAACCGCCATCGTTAAACCCAGCTTGCGAATCGAAAGAACGTCCATAAACACGGTTTTCTAGCCTTACCTGGGATATGTGATCCTCAAGAAAAGGCGTATCTGCGACTGTCCTGTGATTATCAAACTCGCCCCAAAAAGCAATGTATTCACCAGCCGCGTCATTCTTAATGATAGAAATTTTACCATCAGGATAATATCCCTCTAGGTCGATACCCCTTTGACTGATAACTACTGCTTCAGTCAAAGAAAAACCACTGAAGACCTGTGCTATCTCCGCAGTAGTACACGTCGCCCCGAATATCAGAATCACTGACAATCCAAACAAAATTTTTTTTCTTGTCATTTTTTTCCCTTATTTCAAATTACTAAAATACATTACATTACTAACTAAAATAATTGTCAAATATATTATGTTCAAGATAATTTTATTATATTATACACAATTTTGTCAAGCAAGAAAAAGTCATATTATTACATTGTAGGTAATTAAATGGCAAGTCTTTTAGAAATTTTATCCTATAATTTGAAAAAAAATCGTAAAAAAAGCGGGTTTACCCAAGCTCAGCTTGCTGAAAAAGTGGGGGTGTCTAACCACCATATTGCAATGATAGAAATATCCCGAAATTACCCGACTCTGGAGCTTGTTGAACGCATTGCAGGAGTTCTGAATATTGAATTTTATGAATTATTTATTGCGCCTCTTTCAACCCATAAAGAGATGGAACTGCTCCATAAAACTGTAGCGGAAAATATCGAACAAGTTGTAAGCAAAGCTATAGAGAAAGCACTTACAGAGAAACAAGACAAATTAAGATAAACAATTTAACAATAGTTATACATTTCGTAATACTGTAAGCCTGAAAAATAACAATTATGGAGAAACTCAACGGAAAATTTAATAATGTCAAAAAGGCAGTATTTCCCCTTGAATTTTCATTTAATATCTATTATTATATAGATTACGGTTATATAAACTATACAATTATATATATTACAAGGTAAAACAATGAAACAAAGGGTGAAAATTGCAACGCCGGTTACGAAAGCTCTACACAAACTGGGCGAGGACATTTACGATGCACGCCGCCGCCGCAATATTACTATGGCTTTAATGGCTGAACGCGCGGGAATAAATGTTATAACCCTGTCAAAAATTGAGAAGGGAAATCCCGGCGTTTCTATTGGCGGATATGCTTCCGTGCTGTTTGTACTTGGCATGATTAACCGTCTGCGCGATATTGCGGATGCCGGTCATGATTTAACAGGGCAAATGCTTGTAAACGAACGGCTGCCAAAGCGTGTTAGAATTAAAAGGAACAAGGGATTGTAAAATGAGTAACAGCAGGGAGATTTTTGTCTCAATTATGTTAAACGGCGAAACTCTGCCTGTCGGCAAATTATGGTGTTATTATCGCAAAGGGCGTACAAGTTCGATGTTTGAATACACTGGGGAATGGCTTGTCAACCCAATGCGTTTTGCGCTGGAACCTGCATTGCAGCTAACGGAAGGTTCTCATCATACCGATAAAGCTTTGTTCGGCGCAATCGGCGATTCCGCTCCCGACCGCTGGGGGCGGATGCTTATGCGTCGTGCCAACAATTCCGGTCGTACCCTGTCAGAGATTGACTATCTGCTTGGCGTAAGCGATGAGACGCGGCAGGGTGCTTTGCGTTTTTCAGAAAACCCGGGCGGGCCTTATCTGTCATGTTCAGAAAGCAGATCAATCCCACCGCTTGTAAAATTGCCACAGCTTCTTTTGGCGGCAGAAAATTTTATGACAAATTCCGAAAGCGCCGAAGAATTAAAATTACTGCTTGCACCCGGTTCATCACTTGGAGGTGCACGCCCAAAAGCATCTGTTATGGATAAAGACGGCAGCCTTGCAATTGCAAAGTTCCCGCGAAAAGATGATGAAACTGATGTTGTCCGATGGGAAGCTGCCGCACTTTCATTGGCAAAATTGGCAGGAATAAATACCCCAAAGTGGCGGTTGGAAAATATACTTGGTAAAAATATTTTAATTATAAAACGTTTTGATCGAATAAAAAATGAGCGCATCCCGTTTTTATCCGCAATGAGTATGCTTGGCGCTTCTGATAATGACGATACTATTCACAGTTATACAGAAATTGCAAATGCAATAATTCAATACGGAGCCAAGCCTGATACAGATTTGGAAGAACTTTGGCGGCGCATGGTGTTCGGAATAATGATATCGAACACAGACGATCATCTACGCAATCATGGATTCATGCACACTGAAACCGGTTGGACGCTATCACCAGTATACGATATAAATCCCAATATTGAAAAAACTGATTTTGCAACAGCCATTGACGATACCGGAGCAAAAAGTACAATCGAATTTGCCTTAAAAACTGCGGCAGATTTCAGATTGTCCGATAAACGCGCAGGTGAAATTCTGGAACAAATCAAAAATGCGGTATCAACATGGCGGAAACATGCAAAATCGCTTGGCATATCGGAACACAGCATTGAAACAATGAAGCCAGCGTTTCTTCAAAACCAGCCGTCTGTCCAAGGGGTGTAGAAACGGTTGCCTTCGCGGAAGGTGTACCAGATTCCGGCGGCGAAACAAAGGGCGCTGATAATTAAAACAATAATATCTGATTTTTTAAAAGGTTTTGCCGTGTACCATGTGCGTTTTTTATGTTTGCCGAAGCCTCGTAATTCCATTGCACGGCTTATTACATCGATTCTATCAAGCGAAGAAAAAATCAAGGGCAGTAACAAGGGGACGGTTCTTTTCAGCCGTTTTACCCACGATGCTTTTTTGGAAAGTTCCAAACCCCTTGCCTGTTGAGCCTGATAGATTTCTTCAAAGTCGCGCTGAACATCAGGTATATAACGGAGGGTCAGGCTGACCGAGTAGGCGGCTGTGTACGGGACGCCGATGCGGTTAAGGGAAGCTGCAAATTCACTTGGGTGGGTTGTTACAATTAAAAGCAATGCGGGAGGGACGATTGCGATGTACTTGATGAACACATTGAATTCATAAAAAAGCTGTTCCCATGTTACAGACCACCTGCCGGGACCCTGCCAGATAACGTTTCTTGTTTGATAAATTTCAACACCCTGCTCGGGGGCAAATACATAAATCATTACAAGGTTGAGTGCAAGAAAAAATATCATCATTTTTAGAATGAATGAAACATCAGAAAAACGAATCTTAGAAATATAAAAAAAGACAAGCCCTGCAATAGTCAGCAAAATCAACATGGGAGTCTTAAAACTAACTGCAATAAGAATAGACCAAAGAAGAAAGACGACAAGTTTAACGGCTCCGGAAAGGGAATGTATAGGTGAAGTATTTTCTATATATGATAACATTCTTTTTTTTGTCATACTTTATTCGCCCGCTTTTCTCTGTCAAAATTGATGTAACGCCTTACAAATCCGCGCGGATCGCCGATACTTGCGTTTAACGCAAGTTCATAAAGGCTTGTTTTTTTCAAGCTTGCCTGCTCGATAATTCTGTCATCGGTAAGAATTTCAAACGGCTCTTTATCTGCTACAAGGTTTCCTTCCGAAAGAACCACCGCCCTTGAAGTATATTCAAGCATCAGGTGCATATCGTGGGTGATGAGTAAAAGAGAAACATTTAATTCTTTGCCAAGGTCAAAGAGAAATTCCATAAATTCGGTATAATGCCGGTAGTCCTGCCCCGCCGTAGGTTCGTCAAGGATGATAAAGGACGGGCGCAGAATTAATATTGATGCGATTGTCAGCCTTTTTTTTTGACCGTAGCTTAAAGCATTTACAGGCCAATTTCTAAACGGATAAAGACCGCATATCTTCAATGTTTCAAAGACTCTTTCTTTAATTTCAGCTTCGCCAACACCGCGGTTTCTAAGCCCAAATGCAACTTCGTCAAAAATCATCGGAAAGGAAATCATCTGGTTTGGGTTTTGCATAACGTACCCGATTTTTTCTGCCCTTTCCATAATCGAAAGAGACGCGATATTCTGCCCGTTATAAAAAATATTCCCAGAATCAGGATGTACAAAACCGCAAATACACTTTGCCAGGGTAGATTTCCCCGACCCGTTCCTTCCAACAAGCCCGACACACTCACCCGGAGATGCAGAAAACGAAATTCCCTTTAGAACATCCCCGCCCTTTTCAGTATACCGAAACCGCAAATCCCGCACATCAAGCCCAGCATCTATTAATTGCCGATCATTCTCTATTAACCGTTCACTTTTCACTACTAACTGTCCACTGCCACCTGTTATCTGCAAATTGTCCCACTCAACCAGCGGCGCGTAATCACAAATCAAAGCTGACGGGTGGCGGGGTTTCATGTCTGCTTTGATTGTATAACCGGCGTATTCAAGTGCGCTGATGTACAAAGGTTCGCGTATGCCTGTTCGAACTAAAATATCCAAAGCCAAAAGTTCGTCGGGTTTTAGATCTGCAATGATACGGCCTTTGTCCATTACAACAATTCGATCTACAGGACGGTGCAGGACATCTTCAAGGCGGTGTTCTACAATTAAAATAGTTTTATCTGTTTTATGATGAAGTTCGTCAATTAGTTCAATTGCATCTTTCCCTGCGGCGGGATCAAGGTTTGCAAGCGGCTCATCAAAGAGCAGAATCTCCACATCATCAATTAAAATACCCGCCATGGAAATACGCTGTTTTTGACCGCCGGAAAGGTCGTGCGGGCTTTTGTCCAAATGCGAAGCCATATCAACAAGAGCGGCGGTTTCAAAAGTACGGCGGTGCATTTCGTTAACTGCAACACAATCATTTTCAAGTGCAAAGGCAATATCTTCTGCGGCGGTTAATCCAACAAACTGGCCGTCAGTGTCCTGTAACACAGTTCCCGCCGTTTTTGAAATTTCAAAAATATCAAGTTCTTTTATATCGCGGTCAAGCAAAAAAAGATCGCCGGAAATCTCGCCCTTAAAGGCATGTGGAATGATTCCGTTAATACAATGAATTAAAGTAGATTTGCCGGAACCCGACGGCCCGAGAATGAGGATCTTCTCTCCCCGGTTTACCGCCAGATTAATGTCGAAAAGAGTCGGCTCAGATTGAGCCATGTACCGGAAGGAAAAGTCCTTGAACAAAAGAGCATGATTTTCTGATGCCACGGACTTTTCCTAATCAGTAAGTAATACTATTCCGCTTTCAAGCTGCCGGGTTTTACCATAGTTTTGGCATAACCAAAAAGCAGCAGGGTTCCAAGTATCAGAATTACAGCAGCGTTAAGACCGCCGGCGACGAGTCCCTGAAGATATACTTTGTTTGCAGGTTCAGAGTAGATAAGTATATCCAAGGTCGGAGCAATACCAACCCAGACAACAAGATTTGCTGCAATCTGGACACAGTTAAATGTAATGGCTTTCTTAACGTCAAATCCGCCGGCTTCAATCTTGAAAGATTGAAAGAAGAATCCGACCCCAAGACCGAACAGCGCAGAGCTTATTACCCAACTCCACCAAATGCCCCAGCCAAAAGTTAAATCCACAAAGAAGTGCCCGATTAGGCCGATTAAGAAGCCCGCAATCGGACCAAAGATAGCGGCAAAGACCGCAAGAACAGCAATACCAAGATTGAGAGTGGTATTTGGAACTCCGGAAGGGATTGCCACGAACCGCATCAGTACAAACATCAGTGCCGCGCCAATACCAATGGCCACAACGGTCTTAACAGAAATAAATTTCTTACCCATTTTTTCCTCCTCAAGGAATATATTGATATATCATTATAACTGTTTTTTGATTAAAAATCAACCGTGATTTTTCCGTATCACATCAAACCCGCAGTAGGGAACAAGCGCGCGCGGAAGGCGCACAGTACCGTCTTCTTGCTGGAAATTTTCCAAAATGGCGATAATGGCGCGTGAGACTGCAATTGCCGTTCCGTTTAACATGTGGACAAATTTGTTTTTTCCGTCCGTGTCTTTGAAGCGGATGTTGAGGCGACGCGCCTGATAATCGGTGCAGTTGGATGTTGAAGTAACCTCGCCCCATTCGCCGTTATTGCGGCCGGGCATCCAGGCTTCGAGGTCGTACTTGCGGTACGCGGGAGCGCCGAGGTCGCCCGTGCAGGTATCTACAACGCGGAACGGGATGTCGAGGCCTTTGAAAATTTCTTCTTCTATTGAACGCAGTTCTTCGTGGAATGCGTTTGATTCTTCGGGGAGGCAGAAGACGAACATTTCCAGTTTGGTAAACTGATGAACGCGGTAAAGCCCTTTGGAAAACTGGCCTGCAGCTCCTGCCTCGCGGCGGAAACAGTGGGAAAGCCCCGCCATGCGAAGGGGCAGTTTTTCTCTTGGAAGGATCGTGTTGGAATGATAACCGCCGAGTGTAATTTCGGCAGTTCCTACAAGGCAGGAGCCTTCGCCCTCAAGCGTGTACACATTGGATTCTTCGCCGCGCGGGTTAAAGCCGATGCCTTCAAGAATTTCTTCGCGTGCGATGTCGGGGGTGATGAACGGGGTGAAGCCCTTTTTCTGAAGGATGTCTAGCGCATAACGCACAAGACCAAGCTCAAGGTAAACGCCTTCGTTTTTCAAGTAGTAAAATTTGGTGCCTGACACCTTTGTTCCGGCTTCAAAGTCGATGATGTCGAGGTCCTGGCCGAGCTTTACGTGGTCAGCGGGTTCAAAGTTGAACTTTGTCGGCTCCCCTACCCTTTTTATTTCAAGATTGTCGTTTTCTACCCTGCCTACAGGCGCATCGGGGTGCGCCATGTTTGGGATTTTCATGGCTTCCGTTAAAAGTTCTTTTTCTATTTTTTCAAGTTCAGATTCCGCTGCTGCGATATCTTCTTTTAACTTTTTTCCTTCGTCTATGAGCGTGCTTCGCTGTTCAAGTGAAACCGGCTGCCCCTTGACTTTCATTGCATCGGCATTTGCATTTCGCTTTTGCTGCAAGCTTTGAAGATTTGTGGTGAGCTCGGTCCGCTTGTTGTAAAGCAGGGCGACTTTTTCGGCATCCGCTTTCATAAAACGGTCGGCAATGTTCGCCTGCACCGCCGTCATGTTTTCGGCAATAAATTTATAATCTAACATGAAAACAGTGTAGCGAAAAAATAAATTTTAGGCTAGACTAAAATCAAGAAAGACCACCGCTCACGCGGATTAATAAGGAGAGTATTATGCGTGTATTATTATTTTGTGATGATTATTGGCATCCCGGGCAGGTTTCGATAGACGGCGTTGCTCCGCTTGCGCAAAGCGGGTTTCAATTCGATATCATCAAAAATGCAAACGATTTTTCGCCGGATATGTTAAAGCAATATCCTGTTGTGCTTTTTGTAAAAAGCGATGATACTTCGCAGGAAGACAAACAGCCGTGGAGGACTGAGGCGGTTCAACAGGCTTTTGCCGATTATGTCGAAAACGGTGGAGGGCTTGTTGCGGTTCATTCGGCGATTGTCGCAAGCAAAGAAAAGCACGCACTGGACGAATTACTCGGCTGCCGCTTTCTCGGCCATCCCAACAATTGCCCTGTTATTGTTCAGGCGGTAAAGCAGCACCCTGTAACCGAAGGCGTAGGGCAGTTCTGTGAAATTGACGAGCACTACAGTATAGAAGTTTTTGCACCGGATGCAGATGTACTGCTTGCATCTCATTCGCCGGCGCAGGGAGAGGAAAGCAAATATGAATCGGAGCCGTACTTTAATGTACCCGCAGCAATTTACGCGGCGGGTTTTGTGCGCACTATCGGCAAGGGGCGCGTCTGCGTCCTCACGCCGGGGCATCTTCTTCCTGTTTGGTTAAATCCCCAGTTTCAGAAATTGCTTGCCAATGCTTTGAATTGGTGCGCGGGGTAAAACTCCCTAAAAAACATACAAAAGTCAGGTGTACGCAATGTTTGGAACAATCGAAGAAATAATATCAGAAAATACACCCAACGGCACAATTCACATAAATCTTAAAATAACTCCGAAAGCTTCAAAAAGCGAAATTACTGGTATTAAAGAAAACCGCCTTTGTGTCCGTATTGCCGCACCGCCCGAAGACGGAAAAGCAAATGAAAGTTTATGTATATTTCTCTCAAAAATGTTAAACTGTCCAAAACGTGATATAGTCCTTATAAAAGGAGAAAAATCAAGATTAAAGACAGTTGCAGTACCTATGGAGTATAAAGAAAAGTTAGGTGCCATAGTTGTGAATTTGCTGAAAATAATAATGGGTACTTGACATTTACATAAATAATTTGATACTATAGTATTATGTTTTACTACTATGGACGAAAAAAACAGATAGCCAAGTATTATCCAGAACCAAATTGTGCCACAATAATTGAGCCATTTGCTGGTGCTGCAGCCTACTCATTGTATGGGGATAATTGGAAAAAACGGGTAATTTTAATAGAAAAAGACCCGAAAGTTGCAGAATTATGGAGATGGTTCATTGAAGATGCGAGAGTATCTGATATAGAAAATATGCCGGTTTTGAAAACTGGTGAACATTCTACCGAATTTTTACATATAATTCATGCGGCAACAAAAATGGCATTTAAATTCAAACGAATCAAAGTTACTCCAATATTAGAAAGAAATTGGGAAATAAGTAAAAGAGTTTTTGTAGAAAATTTATATAAAATAAAGCACTGGATTATTATTTGTGGTGATTATTCTGAAGCCCCCGATGTTGAAGCTACATGGTTTATTGATCCACCTTATAAAGGAGATCCAGGAATGGGTTATGGATTTGGCTCAAATCTTATAAATTATACCGATTTGGCTTCATGGGCAAAACGTCGAAAAGGTGAGGTCATTTTCTGTGAAGGTGAAAATGGCGATTATCTACCTTTTAAAGCGTTGCATTTACTAAAAGGTGTTGCAGGAAAAACAAGTCAAGAAAAAATATTCTATGAATCTCATGTTAAAAAACAACAAGGAGAACTTTTTAGGCTATAGTAATTTATTATATTTTTGATTATAATCTTTATGTATAACAACCCAACCATTTTTCATTTTATGACGGCCTTTAGCAGTCATTCCACAAACTTTTGTATTTCGTCCTGTCGTTCCAGATATAGCCCCCCAATCGTCATTTGTTAAATCAGATGAAAAAAACACTCCTGTAATCATTGGAAATAAAAAATTGTTGGATATAGCATTAAAATCCCAAATCAATCCCATTAATTCATGTACTTCACGGTGATGTGCTTGCCAGGTAATGCCTGTAATAAAATGGAGACGATTATCGCCCGCTTTTAATGCAGAACCTGTTTTTACATTTCCAACTGTAGTTTTTATTTCTAAACCATGTGGGTAATTTCTAAGTTCAGATTCTGTTGCATTAATAGCATTTACAGGAACAATATCTGGATGTCCTTTTTCAATTGGGTTTACTATAGCACCATCAATGCTATTAGTAAGACGGTCGCAAAATATTGCTCCAACGATAGAACTAATAGTTTTTAGGTCGAGAGTTTTATACAAATTTTCTGGATTTCGCAACAGTGTTTTGTTTGTATCAATTACTGCCGATAATATTTGTTCAGAAGTTACTGTAAATATTGATGAATAAAAAAAATTATTATTTACCAGATATTCCATTCTCAATACCCTTAATAAAATCGCTTGGCTTTATTGACAAAGCATTGCAGATAGAAAATATCACTTCTAAGGTTGGAGATTTTAGCCCTCTTTCAATTTGACTTATATATGTTCTATGTACATTAGCTAGTTCAGCAAGTTTTTCTTGAGAAAAATTAGCGTTTTTTCTAAAATAAATCAATTTTTGAGCTAATTTACATCGAATATCCATTATTTTTAAATAATACAACCTGACAAATACCCTGATCTACAGACTATAGTATTCAAGGCACAACTACGGCACATAACAAACGGTATATGCTGCGCCGCCTAATCGGCGGCTCGGGTTTCTGTTCGGCTAGGTCGGTCGCCTTATGGGCTCGCTCCCACGCCTCACTCCAACCACATTTTTACTGCCCTGGTCTTGCTACGCCAAGCCCTTATTCGGGCAGTAAAAACGTCATATACCTAGAACGTTATGTGCAATTTGGCGAAATGATTGAAAAATATTGACAAAAAATTAGAAAATGTTATAAGATATATTGACAGGATATTTAAATGTTCTATATTGTCAATATAATGTAGGGAATCTATATAATCGACAGGAGGCTTGGGTGTGAGTAATAAAACAGAACTGGAAAAAGTAAGTGAGGAAACTATGCGTTTCATGCGTGGTAATTATAAGCTTGATGAAATACCAGGTAAGTATTATGATATTGATTGCCTAAAATTTCGTCAAGGCAAGAAAACAATTCTGTCAATCAACATACACAAGGAATATTATGATTTTCAGATTATTTTCGATAAAGCCGAAAGAGAAAAGTTTGAGGCACGGATTAAGGAATTTCCTAAAACGATTCAAAACCTTTATAATAATTCAAATGCTCTACATGACGGATTATGGATGTTGATTCGGGTAGACAATTTGGAAATATTGGACGCTGTCAAGCAGATGATTTTAATTAAGAAAAATCCTAACCGTAAACCTTTTCCAAAAACTAATATCCATATTGCAAATTGTGGTCATCGGTGCGATTTATGCGTTCATTATAAGGGTAAAACCTCGGTGAGTTCCGAAGAAATGGAATATGCACGAGCATGTTGCACATCGGTATACGACAGTAATAGCTGGGAATTGAATTGCGATGGTTGTCATTTTCCTGATTGTACTGTCGAAAGTGCGCAATGTAGGAAAAAGAAAAATATTGAAAAATGTTGGGCATGTGTTAATTATTCTTCTTGTTTGAAAACGGCAGGTTATCCACCTAAAATTCACACACGAACAATAACTGCTGATGAAGTGACATGGGCAATACTGCCTTATGTTAAAGGACAATATGGTAATTGATTAACTTTCATTAATAATCAATAAAAAGAATTTATGCAAAACCTGTTATTGATATAGATATTATAATTAACAAAACGAATGATTTTAGTGTAATAAAAACAGAATATGCAGCTTGGGCAATGATTGTATAAAATAAAAAAAAATCTGGAAAATAGCAATTATTATCAAATTTTCCCATTGTTTTTGTATTACAGTAAGCATATTGTGGTTGGAATGAAATTATGTATGACTGGAACAGGATGCTTCACATTATGGTAAACGAAATTGATGAAAGGATAAAATGCCATGATGATGAGGCATTAACTCTAAAATCTCTATCAAAAAGGCTTGGATATTCCGAATTTCATGCCACAAGAAAATTTAAAGAAATTTCAGGTATGTATTTAGGCGATTATATACGGCTTAGAAAACTTGCATTCGCCCTCATTGAAGTAAGAGATACAAAAGACAGTATTTTTGACATTGCGGTTAAATACGGTTTTGGTAGCCATGAAGCGTTTACCCGATCATTTAAAATGGCCTATGGTGTAACTCCAAAGAAATACAGGCAAAACCCATTGCCGGTTGTGCTTCGTACAAAACTTTCCATTTTTGATCGTTATTTTTTGGGTTTAGAAGAAATCGGTATGGTTAAATCGACTGGCGGTGTAAAAGTCTATTTTATTACGTTGCCGGCTCATAAATATTTGCATATAAAGAATTATGAAAGTAACGGATATTGGGACTTTTGGAAAAAACAGGAGAATATCCCCGGACAGGATTGGGATACAATCTGCGGATTACTGGACAGTATAAAAGGCAATCTGGACGGAAGCGATGATGTTATGTGCAAATACTCCGGTCAGGTAATGGCCAGAATTTACGAAAAAAATGAAAGAATTGCAGAAGGATATGGAGTAAGGCTGGCAATGGATTATAACGGTACAATACCTGAAAATATGCTTTTGATTGAGATTCCTGAAATGGAATATATTGTTTTTGAACATGGTCCTTTTAATTATGAGGAAGAAAATGAAACTGTTGAAAAAAAATTAAAAGAGGCAGAATTATCTTTTGATTATTCAAAGACCGAATATAAACTTGATACTTCTCCCGGCAGGATAGGGTATTTTTATCATATTCCTGCCAGTTTCAAAAAAAGATTACAACCTGTAATAAAAACAAATTGTATGGAGGTTTAGGAAAATGCAGAATATATTTTGGGACTTAATGATTTTGAATGAGCAACAACTTTATTATTTTGGGTACAAAGAAGTAAAGAGTGGTAAAAAAAGCAAAAATGGAAATAAACCTATTGAATGTAAATTAAGAGAACCATGTATGATTTCTTTGGATAATGAAATTGAAGAAATTATTGGATTACTTTCGTTGCAAAAAAAGGTGCAGGCGATTGCTTTAGGAGGTTCCAGAGCGACAGGAAGGGCAGATGATAATTCTGATTATGATATTTATGTTTATCTTAAAAAAGAATTGGGTAATAATATCCGCAAAAAGATTCTTTCGCCTTTTTGTCAATATATGGAGATAGGAAATTCCTATTGGGAAAGTGAAGATAATTGTATTCTTAATAATGGTATATACATTGATATAATTTATAGAAATTTAAATAATTTTATACAAAATATCGGCGGTGTTGTTGAAAATGGAATAAGCCATAACGGTTATACTACGTGTTTGTGGCATAATCTGGTAACAAGCGAAATTGTTTATGATAAAAACAATTATTTAACAAAAATCAAAAAACGTTTTTCAGTGCCTTATCCAAAAAATCTTAAAAATAATATTATTAACAGAAACATGAATTTGCTGACAGATTCAATAGTCTCTTATGATAAACAAATAGTAAAATCAGTATGCAGACAAGACCATGTAAATCTACATAATAGAATAACTGAATTTTTAAATAGTTATTTTGATATAATATTTGCATTAAATGAAATGAGAAACCCAGGAGAAAAATATATTATGGAAATTTGCATGGAAAGTTGTAAATTAGTCCCAAAAAAATTTGAAGAAAACATTGTATTATTATTTAATTATATGAGTAATGATATAAATAAAATAAATAATATTTTAGAAGAAATGATATTTGAATTAAAATGTTTATTAAAAAATCAAATGTAAAATGAGTTTTATATGCAAAAACATTTAGGGATTGACAAATATTGTAAATATGGAATACAATTAATTTAGAACGTTATATGTAGGATAATTTATATTAGGAGGGTTTTTAATGTCAGTGATTAAAAGACATGAGGTAAATGAAGAATGTGCGTACTCCGGCATTGTTGAGGCAGGAGATTTTGTTTTTCTGACATTTTGTGTTGGAAACTATGGGAAAAGCCTTGAAGAACAAGTTCACGGCGCACTTGACAATATGGCAGCTCGATTAGAAAAGGTTGGCTTAACTTTAGATTCAGTTGTAAAAGTTGATGTGTTGATGAGAGACCCATGGGATATTCCAATTATGGAAAAAGTATTCAAGGAAAGATTTAAGGGTAATTATCCTGCGCGAAAAACAATTGGACACAGTTTTGCAGATAAAGGTGGGATAAATGGATTGCATATACAAATAGATGCAATAGCTTATAGAAGGTAAACAACTTTTCAGGCATTAAGGGAAACACTGGTTTATTCCAGCGAATAAACCAGCGCTGCTTTAATTTCCGTCCCTGACAATTTCAATCTTTATGCCGTCGCTTTGATCCGGTTCGTCCTTTGGCGGAATGCACACACGCAGTATTCCGTTTTTGTACACGGCTTTTACTTTTTCCTGCGCGTATTTATCCAGCGGCACGAAATACTTTTGCTTTTCGATGTCCTTTAATTTTAGGCGGCGTTTAAGGTAACGGACATTTTCATCTGACTGAGACTTTATCGGGCTGTCCTCCGCCGAAACGCAGCTCATCTTTGCCGAAAAAACCATGTAGTCGCCCTGGAATGAAAGACTTATGTCCTTTTCTTCAAAGCCTGCAAGAGCGAATTCAAAAACAAGCGTTCTTTCTTCGGTCATGTAGGCATTCATTGGGGGGTAGGAATAATTCGGGTAATAATCGGTGTTTTCATCGAAGAATTGCTTGCCAAATGAAAACGGCCCTCGCGTAAAACCTGTTCCGTTTGTGTTGTACTGATTGAATTTCTGGTGGAATTCCTTCACCGAATCCTGGGCTGCTTCGAAAATTTCATCGAAGATACTTCCCAGATCCATGTAACCTCTGGGTCCTTTCATAAAAGCTCCTCGCCTTGACGCATCTGCCGTCACGGCATTTAATAGTTTGGAGAATCCCCATACGGGCGATTCCCGGGAGCGCGGCGGCTCCTACTACTAATTTAACAATTTATTGGGGAAAAGTCAAATGAATTTGTTCATTTTGCCTTTTCGTACCATGCGCCTCTTGTTGTGCCTTGTTTAGCAAGATAGCCGTTTGTGGAGAGATTTTTTAATGCTTTTGCGGCTGTGTTTTCGTTTAACTCAAGAGCTTTGGCTATTTCTTCTGTGCTCCACTGAGGTTTTTCGTCAAATAATTCCAGTATTGCCCGCGCTGTTTTTCCAAGCCTTGTATCATCTTTTGACAGCAATTCTATTTTACTTTCAAGATGCCTTTTTTATATGTTTCCTGTTTATTAATGCCATATACTTAATTATACGAGATAATACGAAATATTACGAGATAACATGACGCACACGCTCAATCGATCTTGCTTTGCCGTCAGGGGCGATGTCTATGTACACACCCTGCAGTTCCAGCATGTCCCATGCGTCTCGGGTCCAGTCGGGAATTCCTGTAAGGTATTCTTTAATGCGTGAATTGATGTCGCAGCCGCCGACAGATTGCTGGCTGCCTGTCCGTCCTGCATCGCAGATCACGGCGGTTCCCCCGGGGAGGATCGTTTCGTCGGCAGTTTGAACTCTTGTGTGCGATCCGATGATTGCAGAACACAGACCGTCGGCGGCGTAAAAAAACGTCTTTTTTTCAGCGCTTGCCTGCGCGTGAAAATCTACAATTACATACGGGGTTTGCCTGCGCAATTTTTCCAGTAATACGGGTATTGTGGAGAAAGGGCTTGCAGCGTGTATACGGTTAAACCCCTTTTGTCCCAGAAGGACAGTTACCGCAATTTTTTCTCCCCCTGCCTTAAACACATATGAGCCGTGACCCGGAGCGTCAGGATTGAGGTTTTCGGGGCGAATTACATACCATGACTTTTCGATATTCTCCACAAAATCTTTTTTATAGAAACAGCACTCGCCAAGGGTAATGGCATTTGCACCGAGCTTGTGTATGTAGATAGCGTGATTCTGGCCGAGGCCGTTTCCGCCTGTAGCCCCGTCTGCATTTACTATGAGAAAATCCCATGGGTAATGCTGCTTTAATTCGCCAATCGCTTTTTTTAATGTAAAAACACCCGATTTTCCGACCAGTTCAGCAACATAAAGGACTTTCACAGGGTATTCTTACCCTTTGTATCGAAAGGAGCATGACCGGAGAGAATTCTTTCAAATTCGGCCGCTGCACGGAAATCGCCAAGTTCTCTGCATGTATCACGCAGATTTATCAGCGCATCGTTATACTGAGGCCACAAACTCACCGATCTTTCGAAACAATTGCGGGCCTCTTCAAAATTAGCGCCGTTAAAATATAAAACGCCCAGATTATTCCATGTTTTATGATCATTATCGTTCCATGAAAGGGCGGACAAATAACATTCTTCGGCTAAAACGAATTCTTTCAGTTCGTAGTAAATTAATCCCATAGAATGCCAGGCTTCAGGACAATCACTGTCAATGATCAGACACCGTTGAAAACTCTCTATTGCATCAGTATATTCACCGGTTTTCTGCTGGGCAATGCCTAGATTCATCCAAAGCATGGGGTTTTCCGGTTCTAAAAACAGAGCTTCTCTGAACAGGGGTATGGCTTCATAAGGCTGATTTGCCTCGGTTAAAGCGACGGCAGAATTGTTCAAAACAGCGGCGGTTTCCATATTCTCAATATACATTATTTTTTTAAAATTAACAACATTGTTTTTGTTTAGAAAACCCCTGTTATTAAATTCTTTGTGTGCTATAATTTTATGGGGTTGTATTTTTATCCGATTGTATGGTAGACCGGATAGAATAACTATTTTTGGAAGTTGTTATGAAACTTAAGTTTCATAACAACTCTATCAAAGATTTTAAAGGGAAGGCTCCAGTGAAAGATATTAGTGAATACAACAAAGGGATGACTGAGTATGAATTTTTTTCTTTTCTTTACGAAAAAATAATTTCGAAGGAAGTAACTTCCTTCTCCAAGCTTCGGGAATTGATTTCTCCTGTTATCAGGGATAAATGGACTCATCCCGTTATCATGCGTTCTTTTCAGCTTTTAAAACGGCTTAATTGGGGTTTCTTTTCCAATCTTTCTCCAGATACTCATAAAAAGCTATGGAAGGAAATGGTAATTTCTGACAGGGATTTCCCCGATGCAGGCGATTTAAAAAAGACGCTGCAAATTTCTAACCTTTATATCGCAATGCTTGATATTCATGGTTATACAAAATTTTGCATGGAATCCAGAAAAAATTTATCCATGATGCATACTCTTGACTGGGCAATTGAAAATGAGATAAAGCGGATTTCCACACAGTGCGGCGCAATTAGCCAAAGAGAACGCGGGGATGAAATTGTAGTTGTCGCCGCAAGCGCAACAGATGCACTTATGGTTACTTTGTGTATCATTGATTATTTTGGCAAGACAGAAGTTGTAAACGCTCCTGATATATCTACTAAACGTTCGGGGAATGCGGAAGCACTGCCGGCTTTTAAAATTTCTGCGGGAATTACCGGCGGCAATACACAAAGCCCATTGATCATTACAGAAAGGGGCAATCTTGCCGGTTTTCTATTAAATTCCGGGGCGCGGTTACAGACAAGGGCGAATGAACTGTCTCCAAAAGAATCAAGGGTTATGATCGCAAAACAGGTAATGATGAATTATGAAAAAGAAAACGCATCCGAAAAATGTGTTTTAACTCAAAATGATTCAATCTATTTTTTTGATACAGGACATATCGAATTTAAAGGGGTAATGATTCCAACCTGTGAAGTAATATTTAATAAAGCTGAACGTTATAAAGAAAAATTCGCAGAAAATATGCCGCGTCTTTTTGCAGCAATCCGTGATAATTTGTGGGAGCAGAAAATACTTCAGGAAATGATGGAGTTACTTACATACGCTGTAAGATGTATGCCAAAATTTTCTATAACGATGCCGGAGCCAATCAATAGTATGCTGACTATTACAAATGACTCTTATGCAGAAATTTGCCGGCTTACATACAGGTCATACTATAAAGACGAAGATTATTTCCTTGCTGTGGAATATCTTAATCATTTAATTAATATAACCGAACAGATACCGTTATTTGACAGGTTAATACTTGATTACTTAAAGGGAATTACCGTGAAATATCAGCTTCTTCTTGATGCTTATGAATCTCTTATTGACAATGAAGTTGATGATAAATCACCGTATATTTTTCAGGGCGATCATTACAAAGCCTGGATCCATGCAAACAAAGGAGCCAAGCTGTATGAAAAGATGCGCATTATCGGGCGCAAGAGCAAAGAAATCACCAAAAAGAAGGCAATCTGGCTGAGCTGCCTTGCACAGCGTAAAGAACAGATGGAGTTTACGCTTTACTCCGGGAAAAAATAAAAATCTGTTGCTCTTGTTAAACAGGATTTTTGTTATAAATCTTCCGATAAACAAGTATGATTCGTAAACCGGTGCTTAAATGTTTTTTCTTTAACACTTTTACTTACAGTGCGGTTTTTTTTCTTTTGCTGTTTTTTTCTGTTACATTAACTGCTGCGGCGCAGGTGCAAAATCATGCGGCAGGTCCCTCTGTGATACGCGGCGAAGTATATGTTGACCTTGAACCGATTTATGCAGGTCATGTGGATGACGAATACCCGCTTGACATCCCTGTAGCAGGCCGCAGAGCCCTTGAAGAAGCGGCAATGCTTTTTTCCGCAATGATTTACGGCTGGTCATTTAATTATGAAGTGGGCGAGAGGGCAAGACAAATTGATGAAATTTTTGAACTTGAACCGGTTGGGTTGATTCAGTACAGCGATCCCGGTCTTCGTGTAACAGACACTGAAGTCCGCAATATGCAGCTTAGGGTTTGGATGGATTACGAAATGGATATCATCCAGCAGCGCAGGATGGATGTGTGGCGTTCAGGTATGACAAGGAACGCCCAGTCTATAGGTTACGGCCCTGTTTTTATTGAAGAATATCCCGGATGGATTGCAATAAAACAAACTGCGCTTGAAGATGCAGCCCGCGCCGCCCTGCGTTCGGTTCTTCAGGGCAGCGAAAGAAATCGTCCAAAAGAAGCTGTAGGTTTTATCAGCCTTGTTTCATTTCCCCGCTATTATATAGACAGCGGCCGCTGGGTTGTATCCGCCCGCTTCCATGTTCAGATAACGGACATAATCCCATTCGCGGCATACTGAACATGGGTTTGTAACTTTCAATCTATTCCGGCGGCTTTACGGAAACGTTTAACTGTCGCCGCTGCAATCGGGCGCGCTTTTTCCGCTCCCTGTTCAAGAATTTTATCCAGCGAAGGAATGTCCGCGATAATTTCATCATAACGTTCGCGAATTGGTGCAAGCGTGCGGTTCACTACGCGGAACAGTTCTTCCTTTGCTTCTCCCCAGCCCATGCCGCCTGCGCGGTAGCGGTCAGCGAGGGCGGATTGTTCCTGTGCATCTGTAAATAATTTATAGATTTGGAAGATCTGGCACGCATCCGGATCTTTTGGCTCCTCAACAGATTGTGAATTTGTTAAAATCCGCATGACTGTTTTTTGCAATTTTCCTTCCGGTGCAAAGAGGGGGATTGTATTTCCGTAACTTGCGCTCATCTTACGCCCGTCAAGACCTGGGACAACTGCAACATCTTCCTGTATTGCGCCCTGCGGAATTTTTAATATCTGTTTTTTATAATTTGCATTCACGGATTGGGCAATATCCTGCGCCATTTCAATATGCTGCATCTGATCCTTCCCGACAGGAACCACATCAGAATCAAATATGATAATGTCTGCCGCCATCAAAACAGGATAGGTGAAAAGCCCCATGTTAATACCCGCATCGACATCACCGCCTTTTTCGTTGTTTTCCTGAACAGCGGCTTTGTACGCATGAGCGCGGTTCATCAGCCCTTTGGAAGTAAATGCCATAAGCATTGTAGTAAGCTCAAAAACCTCCGGAATTGAACTTTGCCGGTAGAAAATTACCTTTTCCGGATCAAGTCCAGATGCAAGCCATCCTGCGGCAATATGCCTGATTGTGGAATTGAGCTCTGCGCTGTTCTTTATTGTGTTAAGAGCGTGGTAGTCAGCGATAAAATAACGTGCATCGTATTCTTTTGCAAGTTCCAGTGCAGGCTTTATCGCGCCAAAGTAATTGCCAATGTGCAAGTCGCCGGTTGGCTTAATCCCTGTAAGTGAAATTTTCTTCATAAAAACAATGTATCGACTTAAACGCTGCTTGTAAAGACATTTTTACTAAAATGATTTACAATATAAAAGTGAAAAAGTTTTTCATACCGGAGTCGCGAATTAACCGGATAATCTATGTTACTTTGCTTTCTATTGCAGGTGCGGTTATTTTACTCCTTATAATTGGTTCAATTTTTGCTCTTGCCCGGCCTATTGATTCTGCCCCATTGTTCAGCTTTGGCAGACAGACGGAAATAATTATTTCTTCAACATCGCAATCTGATGACATTCGGGTCTTTTCCGGTCTTGGGCGGCTTAGGATCCCGCTGGCAGATTCATCGGCTCTGATTCTTACGATTGCATTTCCTTACTCTGCAAGTGATGTTGCTTTTACGGAGGAACTTGCGGCAAGAATTGGGGATTTCAGAATGATTGCAACCGATTATTTTTCTTCTCTTCCTATATCGGCTGTTATTCAAATTGATGAAGAAACTGCCAAACAGGAAATTTTAAGACGTTATAATGAAAACCTTCGACTCGGGCGGATAGATGTTCTTTATTTTAGTGATATGATGATAATAGAAGCTTATTATACTCCTTAAAATTTCAGTTTTGATAAGCAGCTTTGTACATGAATGAAAATTTATTATTGGAAAATTTTGCAACTTCCGCATGTTCTTTTTGTCAAAACATAGACTAGGTGATATAATTACAATATAATCTATGCAGGAGCTTTGGATATGGATAAGTCATCAGCCGCTCAGGTGATCATTGCAATTATTCCTATTGTGGGAATTGTGATGGGTTCCATAGTGGTGTTTTTTTATTTGTTATGGAATCACAGGAGGAGATCACTGTTAATAAAAGCAGGGCAGTATGCAAGACCGGAATTTAATCTGCTTACCTTCAGCCTTTTATCCGGCTTGCTTTTAAGCACTGTTGGAGTTGCTTTAACAATTTTACTTGCGATTATTGAACGGGCGTCATATAGTCTTTTAGGCGGTATTATTCCACTTGCAATGGGTGCAGGTCTTTTAGCTTTTTATTTTTTGAAGCGTTTCGGTAAGCATGGTTGACGAAACCCAGGATACTGGGACAAAGTCGGGCGAGACTGACTTTAACGAACAGTTAATTGTCAGCCAGATAGTTTCAGGTCAGAAAGATCTGTTCCGTCTTTTGGTACGCCAGCATGAAAAAGCAGTCTACGGAATGGGCATAAGCTTTTTCCGCAATGGTGAGGATGCTTCTGATTTTACTCAGGAAGTATTCTTAAAAGCTTACCGGAGCCTTCCGCGTTTTGAGGGAAGGAGCAGGTTTTCTACATGGCTGTATAAAATTGCCTATAACACGGCAATTAATGAAGTTAACAGGAGGAAGGAGTACCAGAGCCTTACAGAAAATGAGGCCGATATGCTTGTCAGTTCGGGCGATACGCCCGATCAGGCAGTTCTGCGCAATGCAGCGAGGGAGGCTGTTCATGCGGCAATTAAAGAACTGCCCGAACGTTTCAGAGTGTGTGTGGATTTGTTCTTTTTTTATGATCGTTCGTATCAGGAGATTGAAACGATTACAGGAATTCCTGTTAATACGATTAAATCTCATGTATTCAGAGCGAAGGTGTTGCTTAGAGAGAAACTTGAACTTTTGGCTGAAATTTAATTAGGATGGTTATGTATGAAATGTTCAGAGATTTTAGATTGTGTTTACGAATACTCCGGTAATGATTTCGAGCCGGGTGAATCCATGCCGCTGCTTAGTCAGATACAGGTTTGGCTGCATGTTTTCTTCTGTCAGGATTGCGCAGAAAAAATCGAACGGCTTGAAAGAACAATGGATATTATGAAGGGAGAATTTTTTCCGGTTTTACAAAAACCATCCGGTTTTAATTCGTGGGCGGATATGGAAGATTCAATTATGGCTAAAGTTGCCGCAGAAGAGGAAACAGAAGCGGATTTTTCCTATGCAAATCCCGGAAACCTTTCAGTGCGCGGCTGGGTAATCGCGGGAGTGTTGATTTTTATTTCTTTTGTAACTGCATTCTTTGGTTTTGATTTTCAAAATGTTGCCCGTGAATCGGGAAATTCATTCCTTGTTCCGGTTGGCATCACAATTGGAATTGTGGTGACCACCTACGGCGCATTGTTTATCGGCGGTAATCTTAAGGAACTTTCAAAGCGTTTTGGATTATAAGAAATTTTTTTTGTTATCTTTGCTGATTGTTTTTATTTTTTCTTCCTGTATTCAGCAGGAGACTTTGCGTATTGATTTCGCTCTTGGCACTGTCTGTTCCATCGATCTTTTTCAAAAAGGGCATGATCATGTTTATGATGATGTTTTTACAAGGTTACGTGAAATTGACAATCTAATGAGTAGTTTTCTTGCCGCTTCAGATGTAAGCCGCATTAACGCCGCCGCAGGGATTGCGCCTGTACGGGTACATGAAGATGTGTTTAATTTAATTACAAAAGCAATTTACTACGCAGAAATTTCAGGCGGCGCATTTGACCCTACAGTGGGACCGTTGGTGTCTCTTTGGGGAATAAACGGAAGTAATCCGCGTATTCCGTCACAAAATGAAATTGATGAAATCCTGCCGCTGATAAACTGGCAGGATGTTGTAATGGATGCTGAGACTTTTAGTGTTTTCCTGCCGCACCGCGGGATGGCGCTTGATTTGGGCGCAATTGCCAAAGGGTATGCTGCGGACGAAGCGGTAAAAATTATTTTGGAAGGCGGAATTACACGGGCAAAAATTGACTTTGGCGGAAATATAATTATGTCCGGCGAAAAAGCGGATAAAAGCCCGTGGAGAGTTGGAATACAAAATCCCGGTGAAGCGCGCGGTGTAATTTTGGGAATTGTTGATGTAATAGACAAAAGCGTGGTTACTTCCGGTGTTTATGAACGATCTTTTGAAGAAAATAGTTTTCGTTATCATCACATTTTTTTACCCTCTGACGGATATCCTGTAAATAACGGACTTTCGTCAGTTACAATAATTGCCGGAAACTCGGCGGATGCAGACGCTCTTTCTACAGCGGTCTTTGCTATGGGTTATGAAAAAGGAAGGGACTTAATTGAATCACTGCAGGGAATTGAAGCTGTTTTTGTCTTTGAAGATTTAAGTGTGCGCATAACACCCGGGGTAAACTTTACTCTTACCGACAGAAAATTCACATTATTAAACTAAGCCAGGGGAGCCATGAAAGAATAACAACCGATATTATGACAATATACCCCGCAGGTTTGGTTTTTACTTTTTGAATAGCAGACAGTTCGGCATTTTCATTGCTCAATTCCAGCATCATATTGTCAATATTCGTTATAATATTTTTTCCTTTGATTAACACTTTTCGGTTCATTAATTTATTGAAAAAGTATAGGGATTCACTCAATAATTTTCCAAAAGAGCCGGGAATTTCTAAATCTTCCCTTATGCAAATTTTTGATAAAAGGAAAAGCCCCTGTAAAGTTATTGCACGGTGAATGCCTGCCCTTAAAGCGCCGGAAGTAATGCTGAAAATCCCAAATGAAAATAAAACACGCCCGTGCGGAATTATCAGGTTAAAAATAATTATACACACCATTACTATAAGCATGGAAAAAATATTTATTTTTTTTCCGGAAACCCATGCTAAAAAAAGGAAAAACAAAAATTGAGCAGCTCTCAATTCTGTGCCTGGATTAAAAACAAAAGAAGGAATAATTAATAAACTTGCAGCAAATAAAATATTTGCGCTGAATATGTTATCTGTCCTTGCAACACGGGCTTTAATTTGTTGTCCGTTTGCGGTTTCTATTTTTACTTCATCTTCATTTTCAGATATTCCCTGTTTTCTAACCCAAAGCGATTTGCGTGAAAATATTTCGCAAAAAATGCCAAGCAAAATACCTGTTATAAGACCCGCAGCTAAGAATGGCGGCGCAATGTAGCGGACGCTTTCTCCGAAAATAAAAACGCGGGCAAGCGCCAATTGTGAAAGACTGGAAACCATTGCTCCCGACGTTCCAATCCCAACATATGTAATGCGATTTTTAAATAAACGGCGCAGAAAAAACATTATCACAGCCGATAAAAAAGTCCCGGAAAGTGAAAAAAGAAAAATATATGAGACCAATGTTCCTGTAATTATTGCCTGGCCTATTATTTTTATACAAACTAAAATTAAAAACGAAGGTAACGGAAAAATATCAATCGCAAGCATAAGCGGCAGGTTTGCAAGACCTATTCTTAAAAACGGGAGAGGTTTTGGAATCATATATTCAACAGCAGAGAGAAAAAGGCAGAAAGCCCCAAGTAAAGCAAGATTTTTTTTACCAGGCAAGCGCATCAATATCTTCGCCTCCGTCACCCTGAATCATCAATAAAACCATATTTGGAAGGCATGCCGCCCATTGGCTCTCCTGTGAAAGCAAGCCCGCTGTTACGCAATTCTGATTTTCACAGGGCGAATAATCAATCCATGTTTTATTATTGGAAATTTGAATAACAGTATTGCCAAGCGGTCCCGGGATGGATATTGATTCTTCTACACCAAGAGGAAACACCCATTCCCTGCCGTCTCCTCTAATTAACACTTGTGCATTTCCATGCGGTTTCATGTAAGCGGAATATGCTGAAAGAAAAACCAGCGCAGCAAAAATTACAATTATGAGGATATCAGGAAACTTTACAGGCGGCTTTTTCATTGTTAATTTATTTTATTTTATACATTGTTTGTCTTCAAGATGCAGCTTTGCAACAGCGCGTACTGCGCGGGCTGCCGCTTCGCTGATACGGCAGCGTTCTGCCATAAGCGCCGGGTCTGCGGCGGCGATGTTGCTGATTGATTCGTAGACTTTCATTATTGCCGCCGCACGTTTTGGGCCGATTCCTTCTACAGATTCAAGTATAGAGAAGAACAGGTCTTTTGATCGCAGGCGTTGATTAAGACCGGTTGCAAACCTGTGGCTTTCGTCGCGCACATACTGTAAAACTTTTAATGCTTCTGATTGTTTTGAAAGCACAATTGGTTTTTTTGCGCCGGGCAGCCAAAGTTCTTCTTCACGTTTGGCAAGACCTGCGATACCGCAGTTAATGCCCAAATCGTCTAACACACCTTTTGCGGCATTTGCCTGTCCGATACCTCCGTCCACAAGAATTAAATCCGGTAATTCCCTGCCTTCGCGAATTTGACGGGTGTACCTCCGCTGTATAACTTCGCGCATTGCGGCAAAATCATCTATTCTTCCAATTACAGTGCGTAATTTAAAATAACGGTAATTTTTACGATCCGGAACTCCGTTTTTGAAAGATACAAGCGAAGCAACAGGGTGTTTCCCATCAAGATGTGAAATATCAAAACCTTCGATACGCTCCGGCCTTGACTGTAAATCCAAAGCCTTTGCCAGTTCGTCCAAAGCGGGACCTGCACCCCTTTCTTTCAATCTTTTTCGTAAATCTTCCGCCGCATTCTGCCACGCCATTTTAAGAATTACTTCATGGTGCTTAATATCCGGTTTTAAAAGTTCCGGTTCATAACCAAATTTATCATTAAACCATTCAACTATTAAATTTTCTTCTATATCTGTGTGTCTTTGAGTTAATATATTCTGAAGATAAATTTTTTTTGGCGGGAGACGGACGCCGTCATAATAAGAAGTAATAAACATCTCCATAGACTCCCATTCATCTGCGGCGGAGCGGGTCCGGTAAAGATCGCGCCCTGTCATTTTTCCGCCTCGCATTGAAAAAACTGTATATGTAGTGAAAATACCTTCAGACGCCCATGCAATATAATCGCGATCTTCGGGGTTGAAGTCTTCTACAGATGTGTCTTCGCCTGTTAAGCTTTTAACGGCATTTATTGTATTTCGAATATGCGCTGCCTTTTCAAATTGCAGCGTTTTTGCCGATTCGTGCATTTTTTCCGTTAAGTCGATTATCAGCGAATCAATATCGCCGGAAAGTAATTTTTGCACTCGATGAACATGAAGCGCATATTCTTCGATTGAAATCTTTCCGCAGCAGGGAGCCATACAGCGGCCTATGTGGTAATACATGCACGGCCCTTTCTTCCTTATTGTCTTACACTTGCGCAATGGAAAAAGCTTGTCGATTAATTCCAGAATTGTATCAACACTTTGACCATTCGGAAACGGCCCGTAATAAAGACTGTTATCCTGAATTATCCGCCTTGTCTTAAAAACTCGCGGAAAATCTTCATGCGTTATACGAATAACCGGATATGTTTTGCCATCCTTTAAATTGATGTTAAATTTTGGCGAATATTGTTTAATTAAAGTGTTTTCCAGCAAAAAAGCATCGTATTCGCCTGATACAATTATTGTTTCGATATGGTTTAAATTTTTTAATAAAACAGAAGTTTTTATATCCTTTTCGCCGGTAAAATAGGATTTTAACCTGTTTCTTAAATTTTTTGCCTTCCCCACATAGATAATGCTGCCGTCGGCGCCCTTCATGATATAAACACCGGGCTGTGCCGGAGCGTCCAGAGCCGCCTCTTTTAGGATAGCTGTTTTTTCTGAATTTAAGTGATTTTCCATATTATTTTTTGCCGATAATTAAAGAAGAATACTATGAAAAAACTATTTTCTTTCATGAGCCTATTATACATCTTCCTTTTAATTTCAGGTAGTGTCTTTGCTAACGGGGAAAGGACATTTTCCCTTGGAGGCGCTTCTTCATGGAGTTATGCCGAAACTAGGAGAAGTATCACCGAAGTAAGGTCAATAAGACCTCAGCCGGTATTGCTTCTTTCTTCCGCACCAGTAACGTCAATCAGCGGTTATTCAGCGGCTGCCGGAGTTCTTGGAAATTTTTCTGCATTAACGGAACCTTCGCTGGATATGGCAATTTCTTTTGATGAAAGACTAAGTTCACTTTATAGGGACAATATTGGTAATTACAGGGTAAATGCTCCGCCTGATATTGAAACAGTTGCTCGCAGTTTGGCGAGAGCGGGAACAGGCGCAGCCCTTTTTGGAACCGGAGGTATGAACGGCATTGGTCCCATTACAATTGAACCAATAAACAGTAACGCCCTTTTTGCCCCAAATAATAGAATCAGGGATTTTACAATCGAATTTTGGCTTTATCCTTTAAATTTGGAAAACGGCGAAAAAATAATTTCATGGGCTGCTTTAAAAAATGCCGGTGGGAATTTTATTGTCCAGCAAATCCAATGTATTGCTTCAAGAAATAAATTACAGTGGTCGTTTATAAATTTTTTTACTTCTACAAATGAAGCTAATCATCTAAATATTGAATTTTCAGGTAACATTCCCATTGTTCCAAAAACATGGAGCCATCATCTTATTCGTTTTGATGCAAATACCGGCATGATCGAATACATTGTAGACGGCGTCAGCGAGGCAATTTCCTATACGACACCCTCAGGCCGGGAAAGTTCTTTTGTAAACGGCGAAGTCCATACACCGGTAATTGGCACAAGCGGCGTTTTTATGCTTGGTGAAAATTATACAGGCCTGATTGATGAATTTAAGATTCACAATGTATGTGCAGGCCGCTCCTCTGTACAAAAATATCCCGCCTCCGGCGGCAGGATGGAAACAATGGCCATCGATCTTGGGGATAGTTCCAGCAGGGTAGTCAGAATTGATGTTTCAGGCGGAAGAACAGGTATTAATGGAAATTCTGTTTCAAATGAATACCGTCAAAACGGCAGATTCCGTTTTGACGATGACAGTGAAATTAATTTCTTCATCCGCTCAAGCGATAATCCGTATCTTTTAAATTCTGCCCAATGGGTCAGTTTTACGCCGGGCGCCGCAGTTAATATCCGCGGGCGTTATGTGCAAATAGCAGCGGACTTTTACCCGTCTGCGGACGGAGAAACCTCTCCGTATCTTGAGCAGGTACATCTTGTGTATATTCCGGGAGAGCCGCCTCTTCCTCCGCGAAATGTAACCGCTGTCGCTGTAGACGGGGCTGTTGAACTTCGCTGGAGGCACAGCCCAAATGAAAATACCGCAGGATATCTTGTCTATTACAGCGCTGTCCGCGGCGAACTTTTTGGGAATGACGCCTCTCTGGGTCTTTCTCCTGTTAATGTGGGGCTGGTTAACAGTCTTTATGTTGACGGATTACGCAATGGAACCCTTTACTATTTCAGGATTGCAGCTTATGATCATATTACAGGTACAGAAATCTACAATGTAGGGGAATTTTCCGCTGAAGTAACGGCGCGTCCCCTTTCCGGTTTACGGCTTTCAGATTTGTATCCATAAGATTATGAAAAAGAGTTTAATGGCTAAAAGCTTAAACGAGAGGATTATTCAATACATCGCGGAAATGCCGAGCCTTCCAATTACAATTGGCAAAGTGCTTGAGGTATGCAACAATCCATATGTTAATCCTGTTGAATTAAACCAGATAATTTCTCTTGATCCTGTTTTGACAGGTAAGCTTCTTAAACTGGCAAATTCAGTTTATTACGGTCTTAACACTAAGGTTTCTTCCATTATAAAGGCAATTACCATGCTTGGGCTTAATACTGTTAAAAACCTTGCATTATCCACCGCTGTACTTGGGACGCTGCCGAAAAACAAGTTAATTAAAGGGATTAACATGGAAGATTTCTGGCATCATAGCCTGTGTGTTGGCGTAACATCAAAATTGATGGCTGCAAGGCAGGGAGTGGAAAAAAAATACATAGAAGAACATTTTACGGCAGGGTTATTACACGACATCGGAAAAATCCCGATCAACGCCTGTCTACCTTCCGAATATAAAGAAATAATTGAAATTTCTGAACGTGATCAAAAACCTATGTACATGGTTGAAAATGAAAAGTTAAACCTAAACCACAATATTACCGGCAAAATAATTACAGACGCATGGAAACTTGACAGTTCAATTACAGATACTATTTTTTTTCATCATGATATTGGCAGTTATGAAGGTAAACACCTGAATATTCTGTGTAATGTTATAGCCGCTGATTACTTTTCTGTAATAAACGGGATTGGCTTTGCAGGAACCAGAAACGTTGTAAGACCGCCGGATATTGTCTGGAATACTCTGGGTTTTGATGATCAGGTATTTAATGAAATATTTGATAAAGTAAAGATCGAAATTAAAAAAGCAAAAGTTTTTCTCCAATTATCCTGATATTGTTATTTATGCTGTTCATGACAGCCTTGCCATAGTGTATATTCTATGTTATGCTTTATAAACTATGAAAATCAGCATTATAATTCCAACGTTAAATGAAGAAAATTGCCTGCCCAAGCTCCTTGATAGTATTAAGCTTCAGGATTTTGATGATTATGAAATAATTATTGCCGATGCTCATTCAACCGACAAAACGAGGGAAATTGCCGAAGGTTATGGATGCCGTGTGGTTGATGGAGGGCGGCCTTCAGCTGGAAGAAATGCCGGAGCCGGAATTGCAAAGGGGGAACTTTTACTTTTTTTTGACGCTGATGTTATTCTTCCTCAGGGTTTTATTCGTAATTTATATAATGAAATGATGGATCGTTTTATAGATCTTGCCACCTGCGAAATAAGACCTCTTTCTGAATATCAACTAGACAGAGTTATACATAAGGTGATAAATCTTACCATTTTGTTTAATCTTTGGATTGATCCTAAGGCGTTTGGCTTTTGCATTTTTGTAACAAAAAGGCTGTTTAACAGAGTCAATGGATTTGACGAAACTATTTATGTGGTAGAAGACAATGATTTTGTTAAACGCGCTTCGGCATTCAGGGCGTTACGCTATTTAAATTCAGTTCATCTTTGGATAAATATCCGCCGTTTTGAAAAAGAAGGACGTTTTGCTTATTTAAAAAAAGGCATTAAAATGAATTTATACCGCGCTTTTGTGGGAGAGATTCGTAACAGTGAATTTGTAAAATATGAATTTGATGCATTTGATAAAGTTGACAATGAAAAATCCAGGGATTTTCTCGATAAAATAGAAAAAAAACTTCTTGAAATGGAAGAGAATTCCATCAAATTAAACATAGAAGCTAAGGCATTGAAAAAAAAGGATTTTATGGTAAACACCGAAAAACTCCAGCCGTATATTGACGAGTATAAACACTTAATTGAGGAGTTGGATGTATACCTAAGCAGGAAAGACAAGAGGGAAAAAAAGAGGAAAAAACCCGGAATCCGACTCAGGGTGCTTAAAAAAAACGACCGTTTATTTTATGCATATGCTTGTTAAATTGATAAATGTTTTGATATTATGTAATTATTGGTTTTTACCCAAAATCAGCGGTATTTATGTGGAATTTTTGTAAAATATTGAGAAATTTATTGACAAAAGTTAAGTTTATGATATGATTTAAATGGCAGAGAAATTTTGTTGTTGATATAATTTAACGGTCGTTTATTTATAGCGGCTGTAATTTTTTAAATTTTGCAAAAGGCTCTAATGGTAGAAAAATATTTTTTTGCAAATTAGGGAAAGAAAATATGAAAAAGAAAAATATTCTTTTGTTGTATGCCACATATGGCGCCGGGCATAAAACAATTGCCCATTCCATTGCTGAAGAACTAACCAAAAGGGACCCCGGTGCTTATGAAATATTAACCCTTGATTTCTTAGATTATACAAATCCCTTTTTAAGTGTTTCCAGTAATAAAATATTTGAATTTATGAATACAAAAGCGTCTTTTTTATGGGAAACCCTGTACCGTATAACCAATACTCAGCAAAATTATGACAAAAGCGTCATGTTAGCCAAACTATATGATAATAAAAAGCTAAAAGAAGTTATTGTAGATTTTAACCCCGACATTATCATTTCAACCCATTATTATGGCAGCGCATTAATATCTGAGTATATTAGAAAGGATTATATTAACGCTAAATTTATTACCGTTGTCGCTGATTTTAGAGCTCATTCTGTTTGGTTTAGAAATTCCCAGTATGAAGATGCGATTATTGTCAATGATGAGGAGGAAAAGAAGTATTTTTCTGGAAAAGGAATTGATCCGGAAAAACTAAAGCCTTTTGGCATTCCCGTTGGTGATAAATTTGACAACCTTGAATTTGACCGTAAAGAGGAATTAACAAAGTTGGGATTTATTCATGACTATCCGGTGCTTTTATTTCATGGTTATGGGGTGGCAGGATCCAGACAAAAAAGAAGTATGCGGTATTTAAGAAAAATACTCTCTGCTAATGTTAAAATAAACATAATATTTCTGGCAGGCAGAAATACCAAAACAAAAAGAGATGCAGAAAAATTAAAATCAATTTATAAAGCTGATAATTTAGTGGTTTTAGGTTATATTACATATATGCATAAACTGATACCGCTTTGTGATTTGTCAGCCAGCAAAGCCGGTACAATGACTTTAAGGGAATGTTTATACTGTCAAAAACCAATAATCATTATCACCGAAACTCCCGGACAGGAAAAAGATAATACAAAATACCTGGAAAAATACGGCTGCGCGAAAAGAATTAGAACCAGATTTGGTTTTAAAAATTATCTTAATAAACTGGTAAATAATCCTAATTTTTTAAAGCAAATGATCGAAAACATTAAGAATTTATCCGGGAAGGACTCAATGAACAGGTTGTATGATCTTATTGTAGATTTGCTGAAAAATACCAATTGAGGCTGTCCAAAACCCGGATTTTGGGACAATTACCCCAGATTTGGCTCAATTCTATGTAATTTTATTTTATTATTGATATTATTTGTTTTTTGTACTATAATTAAGTATGCTTTCAATACGTTTTTGGGGGGTACGAGGTTCCATTCCGTGTCCCGGGCAGGAAACTGTAGTTTACGGCGGGAACACATCATGTATCGAACTGCGGGCTGACGAACGCCTTATTATTATCGATCTTGGCACCGGTTTAAGGCCGCTAGGCGATTGGCTTCTTAAAAACGATCTAAAAAAATACGGTAAAATTAAGGCCGATATATTTTCCACGCACACTCATTGGGATCATATTATGGGGTTCCCCATGTTTGCCCCTGTATATATCAAGGGAACAGAATTAAATATAACAGCTCCTATTACTTTTGAAAATAAAAACATAAAAGACATAGTAGAAGATCAGTTTTCATACAGTCATTGGCCTGTGCGCGCCGAAGAGTTGGCGGCGCATATTACTTACAACCAAATAAGGGAAGAAACTATCGATCTTGGCGGCGGTCTTGTTGTAACAAGTAAATATCTTAACCATCCTATCTCGTGTCTTGGTTATCGTTTTAGTTATCAGGGTAAATCAGTTGCCACCGTTTATGATCACGAACCGTTTAGTAATCTATTTGCAGTTGATCCTGAAAGCCCCGATTATAGCAAAGAAGCGGCAATGGAAGGCGAACTCGCCGCCGCTGAAGAAAATGAAAAAATCGTTCAGTTTATTAAAGGCGTTGATGTCCTGATACACGATTCTCAATATTCAAAAGAAGAATATTTAGGAAAAAAGGGATGGGGGCATGCCTCATGCGAACATGCGCTGCAGGCTGCAAGAGCTGCCGGCGCTAAAAAACTTTTGTTCTTCCATCATGAACCGGCGCATACAGACAGCCAACTGGACCAGATAGAAAAAAGCTATATCGCAGAGGTTACAGATCTTCAAACTCTTATGGCAAGAGAAGGGCTGATTCTGGAGCTATAAGCTGCACCTAAAAAGAACCCTCTAAAAACCCAATCGGGGTTTTTAGAAGGCCTCGTTCCCATAATCTACTCCAAGTTTTAAGGCAATATTTTTCATCTCTTCCAGTGTTTTTTCATTTACCGGTATTTCCCCATTTATCCGTTTTGCCATTATCTCAAATTCTTTTTCGCCATGCGTATAGATGCGATCGTGGTCTTCGGTCTTTTTGCTGTCGCGGAGTTCCTGCAGGAATTTAGACATATTTGTTTTAATTTCTTTTTTATCGCCAAAGATGCCGTAATCAATTGCCATAAAATAATGGCAAATTCCTGTATGACCCGGTTTTCTGTTTACATGGTTGGAAGTAAGCCCTCCGGATAATACTGCAGAAAAAAGATCGACAATAACGCTAAGCCCGTAACCCTTGTGCCCTCCGTGAATTGTACCAAGTCCTCCAAGCGGAGCGATGCCGCCGCCTGTCTTTGCAATAATACTGTCAATTACGATTGCTGCGTCATTGCATGGTTTGCCGTTTTGATCAAGCGCCCAGTTGTCCGGCAGGGGAGTGGAGTTTTTTCTGAATACTTCCAGCGTACCGCGGGGGACAACTGTTGTGCTTGCATCGTATGAAAAAATAAAAGGTTCGGCAGGCATTGCAAGCGCCAGTGCATTTGTTCCTGTCATTGCCTCTGCGCCGAATGTAGGCACGCAGATTGCTTCTGTATTTGTTGTACTGATGCCGATAAGATCCTGCGCTGCGGCGATCTCTGTATAGTATCTTGCAATGCCGTAATGGTTTGAATTTCGTACAGTTACCATTCCGCAGCCGGATGCCTTTGCCTTGCTGACCGCAAGTTCCATAGCTTGAACGCCGGATAGCTGCCCCATCACTTTATTCGCTTCAATACAAGCCGAAATTGGGGTTTCGTGCACAATATCCAATTTTGCTTTCACATCAACTTGCCCTGATGTTATTTCTTCATTGTAACGAACCAGCCTTTGAACACCGTGCGATTCAATTCCATACAAATCCGCTCTAAGCAAAACATCGCTTATTATTCTGCTTTCATTCTCCGAAAATCCATAAGCGCCAAACAACGCCTCGCACAACCGCCGCACCCTTTCTGTATCTAACTGCCTATAGCCGGCTCTCTGTTCCACCAACACCTCCCAACATTCTTCCCTATTTTCTCAATCACCCAATTATTTTTTTCAAGTCCTCAACTTTGTCTGTTTTTTCCCACGAAAAATCTGCGCGTCCAAAGTGGCCGTATGCAGCTGTATTTAAATAAATCGGGCGGCGAAGATCCAATGTTTTTATAATACCCGCAGGGCTTAAATCAAAAACATCTGTAACTGCTTTTTCAATAACGGTCTCTGGAATTTTGGAAGTGCCGAATGTATCTACCGTGACTGAGACAGGGAAGGGTACGCCTATCGCATAAGCAAGTTGGATTTCACAACGGTCTGCAAGTTTTGCCGCAACAATATTTTTTGCAACATAACGTGCGGCGTATGCTGCGGATCTGTCAACCTTTGTCGGGTCTTTGCCGGAGAATGCGCCGCCTCCGTGCCGTCCCATACCGCCGTAAGTATCCACGATGATCTTTCGGCCTGTCAGACCTGAATCGCCAAACGGACCGCCTGTTACAAACCGGCCTGTCGGGTTAATGTAGTATTTTGTTTTTTTATCTAAAAAACCTGTAGGTTCCAAAACCGGTTTAATTATTTTTTCGATTACTGTCGATTCAATTTCCTTATGCGTTACATCGCCGTCATGCTGATGGGAAACAACCACCGAGTCTATGCGTATGGGTTTTTGCCCTTCATACTCAATCGTTACCTGGCTTTTTGAATCCGGGCGAAGCCATTTAATTATTTTTTGCTTTCGTAACTTTGACGCGTTTAAAAGAATTTTATGCGCAAGCATGATTGGAAGCGGCATTAATTCCTTTGTTTCGTTACACGCAAAGCCGAACATCATTCCCTGATCTCCCGCTCCCTGCTGCCCCTTGTATTTTTTTAACCCGGTGCCTGAAACACCCTGTGATATATCCGGCGACTGGTTGTGAATCATATTAAGCACAGCCATGGAATTAAAATCAAGTCCGTAGGCAGGATCGGTGTAGCCGATATCTTTTGCAATTTTTCGTACTACCTGCTGAATATCAACAAATGTATTCGTGGTGATTTCTCCGCCTACCAGCACCAGCGAAGTTGATGCAAATGTTTCACAGGCAACTCTGCTCTGAGGATCGTCCTTTAGACACGCATCAAGAATAGCATCGGAAATCTGATCGCAAAGCTTGTCAGGATGCCCTTCACTGACAGATTCTGAAGTAAAAAAATGTCGGGTTTGTTTCATGATTTTCTCCTATATGTAAATGAATTTTCCTAAAAATTTGATTTTTTTAGGAGTTTATGTATTGTAATGTAAAACCAATTTTTTTAAAAGATACCCTCTTGCGAGGCAGCCAACCGGGTTGTCGAACAAGTCCAATATTTGAGCTTGGCAAATACTGCGTGTTTTGCTGTTTTTAAAAGGAAGTTGTTCAAAAACTTAAATTTCCTAACAATTTTATTAATAAATTGTAATAAAATGTGTTTACCCTTTTAGTTATAGGTATTATAATTTAAAAAAGTTCAATTGGGGGGCTTATATGGTAAAACCATTGACAAGTAAAAGGCTGATTGGCGTTGTGGTTCCGGTTGGAGCGCTGCGGACGAAAAATGGAATTGGGGTTGGCGAATTTACCGACTTGGTCGAATTTGCCGGTCTTTGTAAAAAGATGAGAGTGCATCTTATTCAGATTTTACCGGTTAATGACACAGGTTTTGAAAGTTCTCCGTATTTTAGTTTAACTGCATTTGGTTTACACCCTATTTATTTAAATATTGAAGCTCTTGAAGAGTTTAAGACTGCAGGTCCTGCTGTGAAAAAACGGGTTAAAGCCGCAAAAAAACAATTCGATATGGAAGTACGTTTTTCTCATTATCATATTTTAAAAGAAAAACTTGAGATTTGCCTTGATATTTATAACGAAAAAAAATCCGAAATTGCCAAAAGCGCAGCAAGCGGGGGATTATCGGCATGGATTAAAAAAAATCCGTGGGTAAAACAATATGCCGTGTACAGAAGACTGAAAGAAAAAAATGAGTTAAAGTCATGGAAAGAATGGACTGAATACCGGGATGTTACAAAAGCGGAAATTGACGGTCTTTGGAAAAAGAAGGATCTTAAGGAAGAACATCTTTTCTGGGTATGGCTGCAGCAGGCTCTCGACGACCAGTTTACAAAAGCGGCTAAAGCAATTGCAGATGCAGGTATTTTGCTGGAAGGCGATCTTCCCATTTTAATGAACGAAGACAGTTGTGATGTATGGGCTCACCCTGAAATTTTTATACAGGAATTGTCAGCCGGCGCGCCTCCTGATATGTATAGTCCCGACGGACAAAATTGGGGTTTTCCCATTTATAACTGGGAAGCGCAGGAAGAAGACAATTTTTCATGGTGGCGCGCCCGTCTTGCCGCAGCGGGAAAATATTACAGTGCATATCGTATTGACCATGTACTTGGGTTTTTCCGTATTTGGGCAAATTCGTTTCATAATTATTCTGCGGCGCTCGGCCACTTTAAACCATATGTGCCGGTTACGGCAGGTGATTTTAAAAAGCTTGGATTCGACAAACAAAGAGTACGCTGGCTTTCGCAGCCGCACATTACCACAGGCGAACTTTGGGATGCGCTGAAAGCCAACTGGGGCAGCTTGTTCACCGATGCAGAAATTAAAGCTGCGGCTGACGTAATTTTTTCCTCGGCGCTTGATCGTGTAAACAACGAAGAGTTGTGGCTTTATAACAAGAAAATCAGGGGAGAAAAAGATATTGATGCAATGAACCTTCATCCTGCCATCAGAAATTACCTGCTTTCTAAATGGAAGGACAGAGCTTTTATTGAATATGAAAAAGGGAAGTTCTCTCCGTCATGGAATTACAAAGATACAAAGGCATATAATAGTTTGTCCGAAGATGAAAAAAACGCAGTAAACATGCTGGTAGAAAAACGCTTAACTAAATCCGAAAAAATATGGTCGGCTCTTGGTATGAAACTTCTTTCCGTGCTTGTTGAATCCTCGCATATGCTGCCCTGCGCAGAAGACCTTGGCGCGACTCCTGCATGTGTTCCAAAGGTGCTTGCAAAATTAAAAATACTTGGTCTTCGCGTTGTCAGATGGTGCAGGGATTGGGATCAAACCGGGCAGCCGTATGTTCCTTTTGAAGAATATCCTGCGTTAAGTGTCTGCACCCCCGGAGTTCACGACAGTTCTACTGTGCGGCAGTGGTGGGAGAACGAAGTTGATCAAGGGCAGTTTGCGGGCTTTATCGGCGTACCATCTCTGCCGAAAAAATATAACCCGGGTACGGCAAAACTTATTCTCTCAAAAACCGCTTCAGCAAAATCGCGCTTCAGGGTATTTCAGATACAGGATCTCCTCCACCTTTCAAATAAGTGGTATTCGAATGATTCAGCCGATGAAAGGATAAATGTACCGGGCACTGTGAATGAATTTAACTGGACATACCGCCTGCCTGCAACAATCAGAGAAATTGCAAAAGACAAAGATTTGATCGGCGCAGTTGCAGAATTAAGTAAAATTAAACCTGTTAAAAAACAAAGGTAATAGAGGATGGCTTGAAAATGTTAAAACGTATTGTCAGAGGAAATTGCATAACTTCAGTTATTCTTTTGCTTTTTGCCTTTTTAATTTTTTCCTGTGCAGGTAATCCCGCAGCCCGCTCCGTGCCTGCATGGGTAAATTCTGTTGAAGCAGTTTACCCAAGGGCGCAGTATGTTGCCGCAACAGGTTATGCATCGACACGAAGCGCTGCCGAAAATAATGCTCTTGCCGCTCTTGTTTCTTATTTTGGACAGACCGTTGATGTTGAAACAAATGCAATTTCCATGTACCAGCAGGCTGTGGCAAGCGGCGTTGCAGATGTCTGGATCAATACTGCCGAAATGCGAAACGAGATCAGAACGTCAGCCGCAATGGACAACATTATGGGTGTAGAAATCAGGGAAGTCTGGTTTGATTCAAGAGACACATACTACGCAGTTGCAGTAATGGAAAAAAACAGAGCAGCCCGGATTTACAGCGATCTGGTTTCTGCAAACCAAAGTATTATAACAAATCTTATTAACATGAGTCCCGGTATAGAAAATTCGCTTGATGGAGTAGTACGTTATCGTCTTGCGGCAGTTGTGGCAGATATGAATATTTACTACAGGAATATACTCCGGCTTTTGGATGCACCTGCCGCTGATACAATGACCGCCGGCAGCTATTACCGCATGGAAGCGCAGAATATTATCAGCACAATTCCAATCAATATAAGGGTTGCAGATGACAGGAACGGCAGAATCTACGGGGCTTTTGCAAGGTGTTTTGCAGATTGGGGCTTTGATGCATCTTCGGTAAATGCCCGTTATGTGCTAAATGTAAATGCGGCGCTGAATCAGGTTAATCTTGCAAACAACCAAAATTATTTTTCCCGGATAGAAATTTCGGCGACTCTTACAGATACAGCCGCCGGCACTGTTTTATTACCCTATAATTTTAACACAAGAGAGGGGCATACATCGTTGATCGATGCGGAAAACCGCGCAATAACAATGGCAGAGCGTGATATTATTGAAGAATTTGGCAGTATGTTATCGGGGTATCTTAATAGTTTAAGCCCTGTAAATTGAACAATTAGATTGAATAATCTGGATTGAACAATCTAGATTATTCAATCCAGGCTGACTATTTAGTTTATTTTTAAGAACAGTTATAGAAAATTACAATAATTGTTGGTATAATTCGGAAGGGAGGGCCGATGTCGGATCAATATATCTACAGAAGCAATGATTACATTAAAATACTGCCTGTGTGGGCTCAGGAACTGGCAAACAAGTACGGTTCAAAAACTGCAAATCTTTACATATTACACGGCAATATTCGGGATTTTCTTCCGCATGAAAGAAAAGAAAGTGAATTTATCTTTAAGGGAATGCGGGACTATGTGTCGGAAATTTTATTTGGCAATCAGGATATAATCGCATACTACGACCGTTCAAGCGGCATTAGTTTTTGCGAAACGCGGATGGAAACAGATTATCTTGCCGCTGCGCCTAAGTTTGCAGTAACTTCGGATGTTGAAAAAAGCGATTTTCTGTCAAGCGATCCGGAAAAAAGTTTTCCGTTTCTCGAAAAATATTTTCGCTCTCATATTTCAGAAGACAAGCGTGTTAAATGCCGCATGGTTTTTATTATCGACTATGCCGAACATCTGATTCCAGCGGGGGATTTGATCCGTCTTTCCGACACCGACCGTTATTGTATGGTAACTTTTAACCGCTGGGCAACCGATCCAAGATTCAGCGCGGGCGACGTTTCAATAATTCTTTTAACAGAAAATCTTTCGGATATTTCCTCGCGTATTACAGGTTCTCCTTCGACGGTTAAAATTCACGTTCCGTTTCCGGATTTAAAAATAAGGGAGAAATTCCTGCGTTCAAAAGAAAAAGAAGGAAAACTCATGCTTGTCCGCGGCCTTACTTCGGAAAAACTTGCGGCAATTACATCCGGCCTTAACCTGATGAACCTTAACCGGCTTATAGCGGAAAGCTACGAGAAGGACGAACCATTATCGCTTGAATTCATGCGTCAGAAAAAAAAGGAAATTATCGAAAACGAAGCTGTCGGGCTTTTGGAATTTATGGAAACGACCTATAATCTTTCGCATGTTTCTGGGCATGACTTTGTCAAAAAACGTTTTAAGAATGCCGCAAAGGCAATAAAGATCGGACGCCCCGATGTTCTTCCAATGGGTTACCTTATTGCAGGACCTGTAGGAACCGGAAAAAGTTTTATGGTAAACGCCTTCGCCGGAGAAATTGGAATTCCAATGGTAAAGTTCCGCAATTTCCGCACGAAGTGGCAGGGCGAGACAGAATCAAACCTTGAAAGGGTTCTTAACATCCTTGTTGCAATGTCCCCTGTCGGAGTAATGATAGACGAGGCGGACGCGTTTTTAGGCGACCGCGATCAGCAGGGCGACTCCGGCACTTCCAACCGTGTTTTTGCGCAGATTGCTTCCTTCATGGGAAACACAGAGTACCGCGGTAAAATTATCTGGTTTTTAATTACCTGCCGCCCGGATTTAATTCCCATCGATCTTAAACGTCAGGGAAGAGCGGAAGAACATCTTGCCCTTTTTTACCCCGAATCCAACAAAGACAGGGAAGACTTGTTTAAAACACTTGTGCGCAAGCTTGATTTGGACATCCGTAATTTTTCAATTTCCGATTTGTTCAGAAAGTATACGCATCAGTATTCAGGCGCAGATCTTGAAGCAGTCCTTGTCCGTGCAAAATTATTGGCAGCAATGGACGACCGCGTTTTTGTAAAAAAAGATGACATGGAAGAAGCGATGGGCGACTTTGTGCCTGCAGAACATCCCCACGAAGTAGAACTTCAAAACCTTGTGGCAGTTCTGGAATGTACCTCCAAGGAAATGATTCCCGGAAGGTTTAAAAATCTTTCGCGTAACAAAATTATTAACAGCATTCACGAGTTAAAATCGCTTTTAGGCGAACGGTAGCCGGAAGCTCCCATTCCAAAAAGCGCAAAGTCATACTTTACAGGGTCGTCCGTACAAAACGCGCGCAGGTTTTCTGTAAGCTCAATCACCGCCTTTTTGTCATTTGACTTGCGCTCCAGAAGACCGAGCCCCCGCGCTGTTCTTGCAACATGGACATCAAGCGGGATGAAGAGCGCTTCAGGTTTGATGTTTTTCCAAAGCCCCAAATCCACAGGACCCGGACGCACAAGCCATCGCAGCGCAAGATTGAGCCGTTTGCAGGCGGAGCCGTTCCCGTCATTTGCGCCGGGATCTGCGATGTGTTTGGAATACCTGCCTGCGCCGCATGCGCCGCTTGCGCCGCTTGCGCCGCCTGCAACGTTTGATGCCGGGTTTCCCCCTGCCATTTCTTCGCGGAACAGCGCGATGCCGTTCCAGATTCCCTTTGCAGAGCCAAATAATTTTTCGAGGCCCCCGTATTTCGCATAACAGTGTTTAAATCCTCGGCAGAAATATTTTAAATCGCCTTCAAAAAACGTGCGGTGGATGTTACCGTTTTTCAGTTTTCTGTAACCGCCGTTCATTACAAAGGCATGGGGACTTGTTCCTAAAATTGCAAACATTTTTTCTGCCGAGCGAAGGATTAGATCGCGCCGCCCCCATGCGATGGTTGCGGAAAGGAATGCGGCAATTTCAATATCACACGGTTTTGTGTAACGATGCGGAAATTGAACCGGATCAAGAGCAATAAAATCCGGCTTGCAAATTTTGTTGTACCAGCGATCCAACTCTTTCGCCAACGATTTGTTTTTCATCTGTCATCAATACAGGCGGGAATAGTTTGGCGCTTCCTGTGTAATTGTAATATCGTGGGGATGGCTTTCGCGAAGCCCTGCGGATGTTATTTTTACAAACTTCCGGTATTTTTTTAATTCGCCAATATCGCGGCAGCCGCAGTAACCCATACCTTTGCGAAGCCCTGCGACAAGCTGATTCATGTAAGTACGAAGTTCGCCCTTGTAGGGAACACGCCCCTCTATGCCCTCCGGCACGGGCTCTTCATCTTTGCCCATCTGATACCGGTCGCCTGCGCCTTCGGCAATAGCTCCAAGGCTGCCCATTCCGCGGTATTCCTTGTAGATTCTTCCATCAAAGATTATCTCGCTTCCCGGCGATTCTTTCAGCCCTGCGAACAGGTTTCCAATCATAACAATATCGGCTCCCGCCCCGATTGCCTTTGTTATATCGCCTGAAAATTTTACCCCTCCATCGGCAATTACAGGAATGTTTGATTTTGCCGCTTCTTCGGAGCAGTCAAGAACGGCGGTAAATTGAGGAACGCCGATTCCTGCGACTACCCTTGTTGTGCATATCGATCCCGGACCGATTCCTACCTTTATTGCATCTGCGCCCGCTTCGATTAATTTTCGGGTTCCTTCTTTTGTAGCGACATTCCCCCCAATTACCGAAATTTTATGTTTGCTTTTTATATCACGAATGGTATCCATTACATTTTTTGAATCTCCATGCGCTGTGTCGATTACGACAAAATCCACCCTTGCTTTCATCAATAGCGGAAGCCGCGTTGTATAATCCTGGGGAGAAATTGCCGCTCCAACGATAAGCCTGCCGCTTTTGTCAACTGCGGCATTTGGGAATTTTCTGTTTTTTTCCATATCCGTTACAGTGATAAGCCCTGTGAGTTTGCCGTCTTTGTCTACCACCGGGAGTTTTTCTATCCGGTGTTCGTTGAATTTTTCACGCGCTTTATCTACAGTCGGCTCTCCTGTAACTACAACAGGATTACTTGTCATAACATTGATAACCGGAAGAGAATCGTCATGGCAAAAACGAAGATCGCGGTTTGTAATAATTCCCATTAACAATCCGTTGCCGTCCACAACCGGAAGCCCGGAAACCCCGAAAGTGTCAACTAACACTTTTACATCACGTACATGGGCATCCTGAGGAACGGTTACCGGCGATTCAATTATCCAGTTTAAAAAACGTTTTACGCTTGCAACCTGGCGCGCCTGTTCTTCCGGGCTTAAATTCCTGTGAATAACTCCCGCCCCGCCTTCAAGCGCAATTGCAATTGCAAGTTTTTCTTCGGTTACAGTATCCATCGCTGCAGAAATTACCGGAACATTCAGGTTGATGCCTTCGCACAACATGGATTTTATACAGCATTCTCTAGGCAGAATTTCTGAATATCCCGGTAATAAAAGTACGTCGTCATAAGAAAGACCTTCGCTGAACATCTTATCCTCCCATTAATATTTTATATTTTTCCGCAAGATCTCTTGCCTTTTTCGCCGCAAGACCGCTGTACCCTTGCGGATTTTCAAAAAAGGAAAAAGCTTCTTCCGGTGAAGCAATTTTTTCAAGTTCTGCAAGTTTGCCCGCAATTTGCGCAAGCACCTGCGGCTGTTTTGCCAAAGCGGCGGCAAAACTGCTCTTTTCATTTTCGGCTGTAAGTGTAATCCTGCGGATAACTTCGTGAGCGTTGGGTTCTCCCGCTTCAGCTAACAGAATATATGCAGGTTCCGCCATAATGCCGCCGGGGATATTCCCGCTGTGCAAATTGGAAAGCATTTTTTTTCTGTCCGCGCTGAGCCCTTCAATAACCGTTGTCATGCGGGATATTGCAAGGCAAAAACCTGTAATATAATCTGCAATAAAACGCTGGCTTGCAGAATTTGACAAATCCCTTTGGTGTTCGCTTATCTGATCCATAAAGAAAGTCTGAACACGCGGCATAAAAGCCTTCCATAAACTTTTTACATGTTCTGAATTCCACGGATTTCGCTTTTGCGGCATTGTGGAAGAACCCACCTGCTCTGCACCGAAACCTTCGCGCACTTCGCCTATTTCGCTTCGCTGCAAATTGCGAAGATCGTCCGCAAGGTTTGCAATTATCCCAAACGCGACATTAAATTCCAGCAACAGCCGCAGAAGGTATTCCGGCTCTACAAGCTGGGTGGAATATTCCGAGGGTTCAAGATTTAATTCTTCAAGGTATGCGCGTTCAAGCTCCAGCGGATCTTTAACAATCATGCTTGTCGCATTATAGGCGCCTGCCGCGCCTGAAAGTTTTCCTTTTAAATCCTTAACGCGGTTTTCAACCTCAAGGATCGATTTGCCAAGCCGCGCGACATATTCGGAAATTGCAAACCCCAAAGTGATTGGCACAGCATGTTGTCCGTGCGTGCGCCCAACCTGCGGAGTGTCGGCTTCACGATCGGCAAAAGCGCAAAGCAAAAGTTCAAGTTTTCTAAGAAATGGAAGTACAACTTCCCGCGTTACGCCCGAAATGCGCAGGGACAAAGATGTGTCCAAAATGTCAACGCTTGTCGCGCCAAGGTGAATAAGATGCGTAAAATCCTTTGGCACTTTTAGTTTTAGTACATTTACAATCGCCTTGATGTTATGGCTGGTTTTTTCTTCTTCCGCATAAACATCCGCCGGATCTACCGTACATTTTTCCAGTTCCGCCCTGATTGAATTTGTCAACTGCCCGCGTATTGTAAGGTGGGCAATAACAAGGGCAATTTCCGCCTTTACGCACGCGGCTATTGAGGCTTCCTCGGAAATCCATGGAACAAGGGATTGAAACACCGCAGATTCAGCAATTGAATAGCGGTGGTCAATAGAAGATATGTTTTGAAAAATATTGCGAGCTTCCATGTTAGATAATGGCATTTTTTTAAAAAGTGTGTCAATTAGTTTTTGGAAATATTGGCATTATATGCAGGCATTACCATGCGGCATTACCATGCGGCATTACCATGCCAGTGATGCGTAGATGGAAAAGCCGGAAAAGAGGGCTGTTCTTACTGTGGATAAGAAATCGAATTCTCCTGAGGCAGTACCGGATGAATTTTCGTAGCCCCAGGGGAGGGCTAAGGCTTTTTGCAGTCCGAATGATAATTTTTGGTTATTGAAAACAGGCAGTGCGGGGAGCGATGCCCTGAAAAACAGAAAAGCCATTCCAAAGCCGCTAATATCCAACGGATTGTATTCTTCCGATTCACTTCCGCCAAACAGGTTTTTCATTTTGTAGTGATTATAAATATTTCCGTTTCCGTTAAAAATGTGCAATGCGCCTAAATCAATTTCCAGCCGGAAGATAGAAAATTCATGCAGGATATTCAGCATGGCGAACCCTGCATTTACCTTTACACCGGCGTTCACCCTGTTAAAAAGATACGGAAAAAGAAAATAAGGCTGATTGGCAGAATCCATAACGCCTTCAATAAGAACGCCGCCATACAGCCAGCCTAAAGAGGCGGAAAAATAAACAGACGGCTTTTCCAGTGAAAATTGATAAAGAAATAAATTCCCGTCAAGCTGCGCACCAAAGACATCTTTGCTTTCATTGGTTATTAGTTTAGCAGATAACGACAAACGGCGGAAGGTAAATTTGTGCCCGTAAATTTCATTTTGATTCAATAAAACATCAAAACCGTAAATAAAAAACGAAGGAAGTTCGGGCTTGCCGAAAAACCAGTACAAATCCCCGTTATCCCACGAAGCCGTGCCTGAAAAAAAAGACGGAACAAACTTGATAAAACCAAAATGTATAGGCAGTTCCAGACTGATAAAGCCGCCCCTGCCCCCGTCATTTAAAAAAGATTTATTGTCAAAAGTTAGCTCTATATTTTGATGTTCAAAAAACCCGGCATTAACGTACAAGCCTGCGCCTTGTACGTTAATGCCGAAACTGCCTGCAAGGTGAAAAACACTGCCTTCAAGCCAGGGCAGGTTTGAATAAATTTGCCCAAAGTTAAAGCCGAGTGAAACCTGCCGGTTAACGTTAAACGCAAGACCGCTGTTCCAGTAACCGGACGCCCCCCCGTCTTCAACCCAGAGGGTTCCCGTTTGCGCGAAAACGCTGACGGATATTTCCTGTAAAGCCGCAGCCGAATTTTCCTGCGCCTCTGGAGAAAAAGCCAATAAAAAAAATAAAAGCCAAAAAAGCAGTACCCTGCCTGAATGGCAGGGTACTGCGGCTCTTTTGTTAAGAGGCATTAAGATCAGTGGTACCAATCCCAAATAATTTTAGCAATATCCGGCGGTAAGATACCTAATGTTAAAGTAGCCGGTATTTCACTGGGATCGTGCATACTTCCTTCAAGAAGCACATTTGTTATTGGAGTGGATTTGAACATAAACCCAAACAATCCGTACTCGTCAATTTGGGTTTTTGCTGTTATTTTTACATATACATCTTCATCCGAGCTCTGATCAATACCGTAGAATACAGGATTCGATCCTTCTGTTTCAATTAAATTGTTAATAGAGAAGAATCCGGGGGTAAAGAAATTACCCAGGTGAATGCCAAATAAAGCGCCGGAAGCTGTATTCTGGTAAGTGTTACTGCCGCCGGGCGCCGCTTCAGTTATGTAGAATCTGCTGGCATCGCCGGTTGAATTGATGGCAATCCTGAGTTTTTCCAGTGCGTCTCTATAAATGGCAAAATTTTCAAGTTCTTCTTTGAATGCAGTGGGAAGCCAACTGTTTGCGCCTATCCACATGTCGTAGGCTGCGATTGCGTCGTTAATTGCCAGAGTAAAGCTTGCTTTGGATCTTGTCATAGCGCCGTTATTCCTGTCTTTAAGGAAGTTGTTTCTAAAAGGAATACTTGCAGGCTTGCTTATTTCAAAATCAACATTATTCATCCACAGGAAGCTGCTGGTTGTGAGGAAGTTTAGATCGGTATTCCAGTCGTATGCGGATACCCATTCAAGGCTTGCCTTAACAATGCGCATGGCTGCAAACAACATGTTTAATTCCGCCTTGCCAATGTAGACTTCATCGCCTTCAAAAATTCCATCCAACCCGAATAACGCAAGCGTGTTGTCTCTTAATTTTGCCTGATCGGTAAGGGTTGCTATACGGTTGTATGCCGTATTAAAAGCCGAACCAAAAACCGCGTCAATAAGGCTGTCCAAAAGCGCATTAAGCCCGTTGGTATTTTTGTCGAGCAGATTGGCGAATATAAGCATGCTCATTGTCGTGCTGCTGTGTACCGTGCCGATTAGTGAATCTTTATACATGTCGGTATTTGCAAACCATTCAGGTACGTTAAACGCAGGGGATGATCCACCATAGTATATGTTATATTGAGGTTCATCGGAGACTAATTCATAAGTATAAATCGATTTTGAATTAATATTGTCCCAAAAATAACTATAATTATAATATCCTGCTCCTTGCCACTCAACCTGATACTCACTGTCAACCCACCAACTTTGGAAAGTATCATACCAATAAGCCCATTCATTACCCGAATATTGATAGCTCCATATCAGATGTTGATTATCATAAGAATCCATCCATGTGTTGGTGTCGATGAGAGAATTTATCGTGCCGGGATAACTTGTCAGTCCAAGATGATTTTTCATAAAGTCATTGACTTTTGGATCAACAGCGATGGCGGCAAGCCTTCCGAGGGTTGAATAAACGATTGCTTCGGGATCGGTTGGGGCAAGACTAAACGCCAAATCAAAAAAGAATATTGCAGAATCAATATTTCCGGCTTCCAATGCCTCAATTCCTGAGTCGATATGCTGGGAAGCATTACCTGTAACAGCAGTTACACTAACTGCGGTGGATGTTTTACTGTTGAATCCCTGCGCGCTTACGATAACGGTGTAACTTCCTGCTGCGGTCGCAACGTATGTGTCGGAATTTGCGCCTACAGGGGTTGACCCCAATCTCCATTGGTAGGAAACAGCTTCGGATCCGGTGTAATTTGCCTTAAGTACATCGCCTGTTTTTACATCTGTGGTCGGAGATATGGTTATATTTCCGCTAAGAGTTCTATTGGTTACAGTGACAGCGCCGCTTGTTATGCTGCTGAAGCCTGCCGCATGTGCTGTAACAGTGTAACTTCCGGCATCATTCGGGGTGTACTTGTTTAAAGTTGCTCCAACGATTGGCGTTCCGCTTCTGTTCCATTGGTATGAGGGGGTAGGCGCTTCTCCGTCTCCGGTGTATTCGAATGTTGCAGTAAGCTCAGTGCCGGTGGGTTGGCTTGTACTTGGGGAAATGCTTATTGTTGCATTTTCTGCAAGAGGAGTGCCGGTTACAGTAACAGAGGGGCTTGTTTTGGAAATGTAGCCCGTAAGGCTGACTGTTACAGTGTATTCTCCGGCGTCAATCGGCGTGTACATGTGGGAATTTACGCCTACAGAGGTTGAACCCAATTTCCACTGATAGACAACATTTTCCGTTCCCGTGTAATCTGCCGTAAGCGTCGTGCCTGTTGTGATAGGCCCTGTGTTTGTGATGGATATGTTCCCATTAAGAACAAGATCCCCTGCGGGCGGCGGAGGGCAGGCCGTCAGCGAGATGACGAAAATCGATATGATGATCGTCCCAATTAGTAAAAAACTTTTCTTCATACTTCTCTCCTGTAAATATTTTTACCGCAGCCATGCCGCGGTATTTGACGAGATTTTAAGAGTAAGTTGTGTGGTAAATGTTTTAAGAAATTGTAAATTACATGGGGGGGGGGGGGGGGGGGGTTTTTTTTTTGTTTTTTTTTTCTTTTGAGAGTATTTGGGAAAAAAAAAAAAAAAAAAAAAAAAAACTCCAAATT
>Ga0099364_10000964_pt1 | contig 48749 bp, 43 predicted proteins | sample TergutTh196P3_FD_73070 | JGI IMG/M metagenome (GOLD analysis project Ga0099364, IMG submission 73070) | Microcerotermes parvus P3 segment gut microbial communities from Pointe-Noire, Republic of the Congo - Th196 P3 | ecosystem: Host-associated > Arthropoda: Insects > Digestive system > Gut ...
CAGTATTGATGCTGAGTTGAACCCGCCCAAGACAACGCACCCTACAAACCCCACCAACAGCATTGATATGCCGACCCACATCTTAGAGAAGAGCAGAACAACAAGGATTCCAATGCCAATCAACCCAATCGCTTCAGGACTCATTATACCCCTCCTGAATACCATTAATGCTCTTTTTTTCCGCATTCTTGAGCATATGGTTTTTATATATCGAAAGAGGAACTGATACCGTTATCAGAAGAAAACCAACGCCCGAAAGAAATATAAAAGGCCACCTCGGAATATCGAGCATAAGAGACGACGTTCCCATTCGCCGTGCCACCGTGCTTTGGGCAAAGCAATAATAGGACGTGAACCCGCACATGACTACATGTATAACGTCCATCAGAGCTTTAATAAACGGCTCCGCTTTTCTGAAATCGAATACCTCAACTTTTGTAAAACTATCGATGAAGACTGACTTCCCGAAACCAAGGAACACCACAACGCAAATCAAATATGAGATGAGTTCCACGTTCCCGGTAACTGTGCTGCCGAACCTGCGCAAGACAACATCCACAATGGTCAGCACCATCATTGCTACTAAAGCGATGCCGCCGATGATGGAAAGATTTTCTGCAATAAAGCAAAAAACATCCAAAACTCCGCATAGTACTTTTTTCATAAGCCTCACCTACCTTTCATGGGATAAAAACAGGAGCAGACGGCATTTTGTCGTACCGGCCTGCTCCTGAAACAAGCTTATGAATGTTTATCCAACAGTTCGATAAGCTTATCTAAAGTCGCTTGCGCAGCCGGCTGACCCGCACCTGTAATCCTCTGGACCCACTCTCCATGGAATCTATCAACATGCTCATGCCATGGGGCAAGCTCTTGGGGCGTTGTGAGGTAAACGAATTCATTGCCTTTTTCCATAACAAAATCAATAGCGGCGTTGACATCATTGAGGTCAAGCTCAAGGCTGTGTCTGGCACCTTCCCTGAATCCGTCCCAAACAATTCTTTGCTGCTCGGAAGACAGGCTGTTCCAAGTATCGGAGTTGATGATGAATCCCATTATACCGAAAAAGAGTCCGCCGCCGTCCTCGCCGAACATCAGGTGATAGTCGACGAGTTCCATTGTCCTATATCCACGAAGCGCTGCCCAATGTATAACATCAACTTGGAAAACTCCGCGCTCCATGCTTACATATACCTCCGAGGGGTCAATATTCAACCCGTTTCCGCCCATCGCGGTAAAGAAGTCGGCGGCTCTGCCGATTGTTTGAAAAGTCACTCCGTTCATGTCTTCGGGGTTGACTACCCTAACTCCTCTGCTGTGGATGTTTGAGCCGAATTGGGCGAACATGCCGGCCCAACGCAATCCGAATGTCTCCATCTCCGCCTGAAGCTCAGGAACTGCGTCGAGAAGTTCGTAGACTGCTGCCGTAGTGTCGTGTGGGTTTGAGGGCAGGTTCTTTTGGACGACGGAAAATATGGAGTTGAGATTCGTAACTGAGTCTATTGCTGCAGGGCCGACGATTCCAATGTCGGCAACGCCCTGGCTGACTCCCTGAAATGTGTCCGGGAAGCTTAGAAGGGTACCATCATGGTAGGTTTCGATAATAATCGAGCCGTTTGATTCCCTCTCAATATACTCCTTGGCGTATTCCAAGCCTTGCCCGAACGGCAAAACCGCCGGCGCAAAGTTGTTTGCTTTGAGTACGATAGGCGCGGGTGCATCCTGAGCCACTCCTTGGCTATCCTGGCTGCTTTGATTGCCCTGGCTGCTTTGGTTTGCGTTGGAGCCGCAGCCAACAAGAAGCGCCGCTATCAACATAAGGGCAAGTACGATTTCTGCTTTCTTTTTCATATCTCTTACCATTCCTTTCATTTGTTTTTTACATGGTAACGCTTACAGCCTTGTTTGTCAATAGAAAAATACGATAGGTCAATAGCGTTTGTATTGAATCTGTTTTACTGTACTCAAATTGATAAACATGATAATATGAAGAAGAAATTACTGCAAGGAGAAAACCAAATGAAAGTAGCTTTGTTGATAAACCGCGATAATTTTGAGAAGTATTCGGCTTGGAAAGACGTCGGGTGGGAGCTGCTCCATTTCGGGAATGGCGAGCCTGACCCGGAAGCAACAATAGCCACAGGCGCTGATGTGCTCGTTGTTGACGCTGTGATGAAAATCGGCCCTGATATATTAGAGAAAATGCCCGGGCTTAAGATGGTACACTCGCAGGGCGTGGCGTTTAACTCTATTGATATTGCTTCGGCGAAAAAGGCAGGCGTCTATGTATGCAACTGCGCGGGCGTAAACGCACGGGCGGTCGCTGAGCAAAGCGTACTGCTGATACTGGCGCTGCTAAAAGGGTTCCGCAAAAATGAGGATATGGTATACTCCGGCAAACAGATGGATGCAAAAGTAGCCTGCTTCAAAAACGGGCTGCCGGAGCTTTTTGGAAAAAAGGCCGGGATCATTGGTCTCGGCGCCATTGGCAAAGCGCTCACGGATATGCTCAAAGCCTTTGGCTGTGAGGTGTGCTATTATACTCGTTCGGGAAACCGTGGTTTAGATGGCGTCACATATATGCCCCTTGAGGAAATCTATGCAACCTGCGATATAATATCACTAAATGTCCCCGTCACGCATGAAACGACTGATATGATAAACGCGGGGACCTTAAAGATGTTTAAGCGCGGGGCTATACTTATTAACGCTGCGCGCGGGGAACTAATGGATCATGCTGCCGTTGTCGATGCCTTGAAATCGGGGCAGCTGGGCGGCCTGGGTGCGGACACTCTAGCCCCGGAGCCGTTCTTGCTCGATAACCCTGTGCTTTGCGCTCTGCCGGAGGAACTGCGTGACCGGGTTGCACTGTCCCCGCATATTGCCGGCATCACTGCGGGCACATTTATCCGAGCGTATGAGCGCATAAAAAGCAACATAGACGCAATCACTCGCGGTGAGCGGCCGGACTGCGTCGTGAATGGGTTATGAGCATCTCTGAAAAAAGAAGTCTGCACGATGGTATGCTTAACGTAAGCCGCTTATGTTACTATAAGTGCGGTGCATGGAAAAGATGTGTATTTTCTGCCCCTTGTCGCTAGGCGGCGCGTCCTTGCGCCTACTAGCGAGCGCTCCACCATCCGTGGTTTCGCTCTGCGGGGCATAAAACACACATCTTTTCCAGTTGGGTCTGACCTGTAACCCGCTTATTCCATAAACCTCACAAAATGCGATATTTTTGTGTCAATAGCAAGCCGGCATGTTATAATGATTGCTGCGCGAAATCTCTTATTGAATGAACAGGAGCGTGAGATAAATGGATAGAATATTCACCGACGCAGAACTAAAGAACTTGGGAACTCTGACCATAGACAAGCTAAAGGCTGCCGCAGACGAAGGAGACGCAGAGGCTGTGAAGTCGTTGGCTGACAGGATGTATAGCCAGTTAGCCTTTCTCCATGACGGCTATATGTGCTGGGTCTCCGGATTATTAACCTGGATATATGAAAACTACGGCATCGATGCAGTGGAAGCAGCAGAAAAGGCCGCTCATACTTTGGAAGCAAAGGTTGCCTTTCCGCCTCATGGAGACATCACTTTCAGGCAGTCGGTTGAAAAACACTGCGATGCGCTCATGGGCCATGTCTTCCAGCCAATCACCGTCACCGAAGACGATGAGAAAGTGGTGGTCTCGGTAGAACCTTGCGGCTCAGGAGGCCGTCTGATTGAAATGGGGGCTTACACAAAAGGATTCGCCACGCTCAAGGAGAAATGCCCTATCACATGGGGGCTAGGCGATCTTCCGATATACTGCTGCCATTGCCCGGCTATGGAAATGCTGAGTCTTGAAAACGGTATGAATATGCGCTTTGTTCACCCCACAGGCGATTCGGGAAAATCGGTAGGACCCAGTTGCGAGTACCATATGTATAAAAATCCTGCCGATATTCCGGAGGAGTACTATAGCCGTATAGGTAAAAAGCGCCCGGACGCTGATTAATTTCAATTTCTCATGTTTTCGACAGTTCCTTAGGGGGGGGCAGACACTCATGTCTGCCCCCCCTAATAAAACACGTATTATCCGAACCGCATACTCAGCGGCTAAACTCTGCCGGAAGCATTTCAAACATAGTAAACATATCCTCAGGTGACGTTCCGAAAAAAGCAATCAGATCTTCAAGTGACATTTTTTCACCTGGCGGAGTTGTTATCGGGTCTTTTGCAACAGTGGTTATACAACTGATTTCTAAGCTGAATGCATCAAGCGCTCCGCCATTGAACTCCGGCATAACAAATGACATTACAGTGGTTTGCTTTTTATCGGTGCCTCGCCCTGTGCCGGAAACCGAGATCGTTAAACCGAAATCAGGGACATCCCTGCCTATTTCTACGCCCATGACCACTTCGTCATATGCATCGGCTATTTCTTTGAAATCAACATCGGCCAAACCAGACAGCGCATCATCGGGCAAACGGTAATCTTCGCCCATCTCACCGGCTATTGCCTCAAACACTTCGATGAAGAAATCCTTTACTTCGCTCTCATTTTCGATTGCAATGCTCAGCACTTCGCTCAGCAGCAGGAGCGCAGACTCAGCGTCGAGCGAGAGTATGTAGCTGTCTTTTTCTTTTATCAGTATGTCGTCAGGCAATACGCTTGGCGTGTATTCCAGTATTGCATCGACCAATGCTTCGGCGGCAGAGTGAATAGTCGCAATAAGCTGCTCAGACACCTCCGGCATCTCCGGCATATCAGCATCGTACTCTGATTGCGCTTGTGCTATTATCTCCTTGATGTACTCGCCGTCCACTCTGATGTAATCGGTATATTCAAAAATCATCGCAAACAAAGAAAGCATCGCCAGTTCGTCTATCTCATAGACATACCAAATAAAATCTGTGCTGATGTAATACGTTCCATCGACGGCAATCAGCGTCATCAGCGGCTCCACGACCCCTTCCTTTCCAATCCATCCAACAGAAAATGCCACGTTTTCTTCATAAACTTCAGCGGTCAGCAAAAGGCCGATTTCAACTTCTTCAAGCAAGGATTTGTCTTCAGCCTCCATAGCCTTCATAAATAAGCTTGCAAACTGCGTGAAAGACACGGGCTCCGCAGAGTCGGAGAACCGCAGCGTTACAGACGTTTCTGATCGGACATTTGCTTCGTCTCGCATATATGCGGCGGCGTCAACAAACCCATTTACAAGGTCTGCATAAGCCGCGCAGGCAGAAACTGTCAATATCAGTGCGGCGGCCAACGCTAAAGCTGCCGCGCGTTGTAAGGTTGATTTCATTTCTCTCCTCCTTTTCTGTTTCGTACAGTCTATTCAATAAGGCACCGTTTTGTCAAGTTAACACTTTGTAAACATCGTTTGCAACTGCTCAGAGCTTACTCTCGGACAGCTATTTCTGTTCACGCAATCGCTCGGCGGCGCTTCCATGCGCCAACTCGCGAGCGCTCCACCGTCCTTGGTTGCGCTTTGCGTGAACTTAAAACAGCTATCCTCGCCGGTTTAAGAGTAGTTACCATCGTTTTACCTTTTTTGCACCTTGCAGGTAAATGCGATTCTTGCACCCCTACCGGGTTCAAAATCACCCCATATCTTACCTTCCATCATCTCAATAATGCGCTTTGTCCTTGTTGACCCGAGCCTTATGCTCTCCTTTTTTCCCGCTGCACTGTTTTCAGCTTGCCCAAAATAACCAAGTATATCGCTTTGGTTATCTTCCGGCATTCCCACCCCATCGTCAGTTATTTCGATTTGCAAGGTAATTCTCTCGTTTTCTTCACTGCTTACGCTAGCTGAAAAATGCACCTTGCCATGTTCGGGCGTGTACTTGACCGCGTTTGACAGCAAATTGCTTATGGCCTGCGCGAGACGTTTCTCATCTCCAACGAGCAGCATCGGTATTGAGGGATCTACGTCGTAGGTAAACGTTTGCTGTTTTTCTTCTATTTCTTGATTTACTTTCTCAATAACACCCCGAATCATTGTTTTAAATGAAAAAACAGAGTTTTCAGGTGTTATTTTCTCCACATAATTACCTGACATTTCGAGCAGATCTTTGATCAACCTCAGCAAATGCCGGGATGCCGTATCGATCTCAGCAAGGCAGTCATTTGTCTTTTCCGGATTACTTTTCGCTTTTGCGATTTGAGTCATCCCCATAATCGCGTTCATTGGCGTCAGCATCTCGTGGCTCATGTTCAATAGAAACTCGACCCTGTTGCGGTTGCTCTGTTCAACAACCTCTTTTTCAATAATCAAACGTGTCTGATTCATTATTCTAATTTGATTCTTTACACGTTGCTTTACAATGGCTGAACTGAAAGGCTTGATAATGTAATCAGCAGCGCCCAAAGCCAACCCTCTTTCCTCCTCGCCAACCTCTCCAAGCCCCGTGATGAAAATCACAGGTATGTTCTTTGTTTTTTCAGAGTTTTTAAGCGCGGCAATCACATCATATCCGTCCATATCCGGCATGACGATATCAAGCAGTATTATGTCGGGTAAAAACTTCTCAGCCTTTTCAAGAGCATCTTGCCCGTCTTTTACGGCGTAGACCGTATATTCAGGGTTTAGTATCTGCGTCAGCGCCATAATCACCATTTTCTCATCATCTACGATGAGCACAGTGCTTTTTCCAGTTTCGTTCATTACTTCACTTCCATTTGCTTTTTAGTTCGGCAAGCGTTTGCAGGGCGATTTTGAAATCATATTCCTCTATCCGGTTTGCAAGCTCTTCCGCGCCTTGTATACTGCGAATGTCATTAAGATAGTCCACGCACTCGGTATCCCTGTTTTCGAGCATTATCTCCAGTTTCTCAAACAATGCCATAACCTGATCGGAGTTCAAAGTTTGTGCCGCTTTCAGACTGTCAGGTTCAGCAAGCAAATAGCCCAGTTCTTCAATAACAGTTTCAAGTTCTGCTTTTAGAGAACTTGCCTTGTCAGTTGGAATCGGTATCGTTCCGCTTTTAAGAAGGGACTCGACTTCGTTTGCAGCATGCTGCAAACCGGTTCTGCCAATCAATCCCGCATTGCCTTTCAATGAGTGCGCCAATCTGTGGGCACGCGCTAAATCGCCGTCAGAGATAGCTTCATCGATTTCGATATGCTTTTTCTGATTGTTTTTTACAAAACTGATAAGCAGCTTTTTTTGCAGCTCGTCGTCAAAATAAGCGGGATCGACCGTCTCGTCCCCTGTCAACCGGTCGCTGACCTGTGACCCCCGTCCGTTGCCCATGCTTTCTGCGCCATGTCCGCCGCCTGCCGTCCGCTGTCCACTGTCCGCCCCGCTGCCATTGTCTGATGACCATTGCCCACTGCTAAGCGGCGTCAAGTATTTCAGCAGGATATGCCATAAGTCCTGTGATGTGAACGGCTTTCCCAAACAGTCTGACATTCCATGCTTTCTGTAGTTCTCTATATCGCTGACCATGATATTTGCCGTCATCGCTACTACAGGCATCTCTGATTCCAGATCCATTATTCTTGACGCGGCTTCGATTCCGTCCATCACCGGCATGAATATATCCATGAATACAAGGTCAAATTGCCTTTCTCCGTTTTTCTTGCGTTCCTCCACCATATCTACGCCAATCTTGCCGTTTTCCGCTACTATTGTCCTAAGCCCCACGCGCGCCAAGTGTTCGCAAATAACCTCTTGATTCATAGGATTATCGTCGCAAATCAGCACTAAGCCATCGAAGTTCGGTTTTTCGAGAATAGCATTCTTTCCGCTGTCTAATGCGTCTTCTCCTTTATCAACAGTCTCAAAAGTGATTTCGAAACTGAACACGCTGCCTGAACCGGGAGAACTGCTAACTGTAAGTTGGCCGCCCATCAACTCAACAATGTTTTTTGTTATTGAAAGCCCAAGTCCCGTACCGCCATAATCGCGTGTAGTGCTGGCATCTGCTTGAATAAACGGTTCAAACACTCTGCTGACTTGTTCGTGGCTCATGCCTATTCCGCTGTCTTTAACTTCGAAATACACAGTTGCCCATCCCCCCTGCCCTCCGGGGCGCGCGGCGCCGCTGTCCCGGGGGGGCGCGCCATCCCCTGTGCTTTTGATCAGCGATGTAAACTCAATAGTCCCGGTATTGGTGAACTTTACGGCGTTGGACAGTAGATTCATCAGAGCCTGAAAAAGCCTGACTGGGTCGCCCAGCACCTGTTTGCCCGGCAACCGTTCCTCGTTAACCTTGAAATCAAGCCCTTTTTCTTTAATATCCGGAAGGATGACAGACTGACAGCGTGCAAAAACATCCCTCATGTCGAAAGGAACATTTTCTACATCAATTCTGCCTGATTCTATTTTTGAAATGTCCAGGATATCGTTTATGATATGTAAAAGCCACTTTGTACTGTCTTTGATTCTTTGCAGATAATCTCTGACTTGAGGAACAGCAGCGCTATCAGGCATGTCAAGTGCAAGCTCGGCAAATCCCATTATGCTGTTCATAGGCGTTCTGATTTCGTGGCTCATATTCGCAAGGAACCTGCTTTTTGCCTTATTGCTCTCCTCCGCAACTTCCGCCCTGCGCATCTCCTCGACAACAGCCTTTTGCTCCCGCAAATCTCTCGCGTACCCGGCAATAATGTATTCGCCCTTGTACATAACCCGTACCATAGTAACTTCACAGGGTAGAAGCTCACCGTCAAGTTTTTGGTACATCCAGTCGAAGCGAACATAACCTTCGTCAAAAGCTCTATTCAAATACTCCATCTTAAGCTCATGCGACCGCCGTCCGCAAGGCTGAAACTCCGGAATTAAGTCGTCTGACTTCTCGCGGTACTCCTCTTTGCTTGCCACTCCGATCAGGTTCAGCGCTTCCTTATTGCAATCAATGAATTCATAATCCCGGCCTAAAAGCCGACAGGCAAGCGGCATAGCATCTATCATAAGCTGCATCCGTTCTTCGTCCTCAAGAATCTTTTCCATAGCAGCCTTTAACTGCTCGGCAGTGTCACGGATATCCGCGACCATTTCGTTGCGCAGCAGGGCGTCTGCAAAGAGCATACCGCCGGAACGCAGGATCGCTTCTTCTTCTTCGGTAAATACCCGCTCGCGTTTGCAATCATTGAATCCGATGAAGCCCCAAAAGTAATCCTTTTTTATAAATACCGGCACAGCTAGTATAGAAACGATACCTTGCGAGGACAGCCGTTCTTGTTCTACCGGTGACATAGTGCACACCAGTTTATTAATGCATTCCCCGGAAGACAATACCTCCTGCCATCCGGGCAGTATTTCGCTATAAGATACATCAATTGTGGTTTTTTTGCCCTGCTGCGGTTCCACAGTTTCCGACCACTCATACAGCTGAGTGCAGTAAAGCTGCCCATCCTGAATGTGGTTTTTCCATATGCGCACACGGTCGACATCTACGGCTTCAGCCAATAGCTTCATGCTATGATGCAAAGCGTTTTCAAATGAGTCTACATCCGAATCAAGTAAGACTGCAGCCGCGCGGTTCGTCGCTTGCAGAAGGCTGTTTCGATATTCAATCTCTCCAATCATCCTATTGTGCTCACGCATATCGCGCGTATAGCCGGCAACAGCATAACCATCTTCATATTCGACCCTGACAAGAACGACTTCCGCCGGCATGTATGTGCCGTCAAGCATTTTATATGTCCAGTCAAAAACATAACTGCCATCTTCAAATGCTTTATTGATGCACTTAACTACTTTCTCGGTCGAGCGCTGACCATCGGGCTGGAACTCCGGATACAATTCCGAATACCTTTTCAGGGCTTCTGTTTTATCTTTGAACCCAAAAAGCTCTATAGCCGCTTCGTTGCAGTCCACCATATTGTAGTCTGTGTCCCAAAGCCTTGCGCAAAGCGGCGTCTTGTCCAGTAAAACCCTTGTGCGCCTGTTTGCTTTTGTTATTTCATCAACCATGACTTCTAAATTGTCCGAGTAGTCTTTCACGGCGTTTTGAACGCGCATGTAAAGTATTTGGTTTGAAATGCGTTTTTGCAGCAAAGGCCCGGAAAATGGCTTGGTAATATAATCAACAGCGCCAAGGTTAAATCCTTCTTGTTCGCTATCTTCATCGCTTTTCGCTGTAAGGAAGATCACGGGGATATCCTTAAAGCGCTTATCTGACTTCAGTTTTCTTATGGCTTCGAAACCGTTCATCTCAGGCATTTCCACATCCAAAAGAATCAAATCAGGCACATCGTGTTCAAGATTCTCAAAAAGCGTAATGGCCGATTGAACAGTATAAACCTTGTAAAACGCTTGAAGCAGATTTTTGCCTTGAGTGAGAGTGGCTACATTGTCGTCTACCAATACAACCTTATACCGCGTCTGATCCATGCATAAACCTCCACCCGTAATCACAGGAACATCATAAAAAGGCTTTCAGTATTTCTATCATGTTCCTATATCTCCCCTGATCAAGGCTCTCGCGCAAACGGGCGGCAAGCCCTTCATCAGATTTGTACTCGTAACAATCTATATCATCCATCGCCGCATCTATCTCGTCAATTTCAAAGCTTTCGCACGCTAGCAGCAGCTTTTTCAACAGTTCGTTATCCGGCCTATCCTTAACCGGCTTATTCGCTTTTCCGAGTTTTTTAATCGTGCCGTCTATATCAGCCAGAAGCTGCGAAAGCTTGTCGTGGAACTTTTGATTGTTCGCGGCAACAAAGTTGCTGTCACCTGCCTTGGCCGCATTTTCCAGCGCCTCGGCTTCATTGCCCACAGCCTCCGCGAACACACCCCGGCTTGAGCCTTTTATGCCGTGGACAATCACTGCGTACTCGCTCAGATCATCAAGGTTCATATCCTTTATAATCTCAAGGAGCGGCCAAGTATTCTTTGCGTAGGATCGCAACACTTCAAAAAAGGTGTCTTCATCGAAGCCAAAGCGGGCGATCCCCTTATTAATATCCAGCCCGGGGATAGCTTCTTTATATTTATACATCTCTTTGGCTCGCCTGCCGTCCGTGCGTATTATCTTGTTGGGCAGCAGGGCTTCAGCGTCTTTATCCCTAACCCATTGCCGTAAAGCTGCGTCAAGGCGCCCGAGTTCAATAGGCTTTGATATAAACGCTTGAAAGCCTTTGCTTAAAAACATTTCTTCATTTCCTGCTATGGCATTGGCCGTCAGCGCGATAATCGGTATATTATCGGCATACCGCGTACCGATTTCCTCCCTTATAATCCTAGTTGCTTCGATGCCATCCATGTCAGGCATCATATGATCCATAAAGACTGCGTTGTACCTTGCTTTTTCATCTCTGATAGCGTTTATCGCCTGCTGTCCGCTGAGTACACAGTCAACTTGCATCCCGTATAGGCCCATCAGCCCTTTCGCAACGTCCAAATTTGTTGGGTTATCGTCAACCACAAGCACCCGGGCATAAGATAGATTTATACGCGTCATTTTTGTGTTTTGGAACTTTTCTATAGAGTAATGGAATCTTTTTAGGCTTTCCACCACTTCCGGGCCGATTGTGGCGTCGCTAACATGCTTTTGACGGAGTTTAACAGTGAACACGCTTCCTTTTCCGTATTCACTATCCACTTCGATTGAACCATCCATCATCTCGGCGACCTTTTTTGATATCGAAAGCCCGAGCCCTGTCCCCTCCGTCCTGCGGTTGTTATCGCTGCGATCGCTTTCTTCTTCCATCTTGGAGTATAAAGTAAACAGCCTGTCTACATTTTCCTCCCTTATGCCTACTCCGGTATCGCTGATCCGTGCTGTCATCCAGACGTCGTCCCCATTTCTTTCGCACCGTACATGCAGTTCAACCCTTCCCTCTTTCGTGAACTTAAAAGCATTGGAAAGCAGGTTGTTCAATATCTGTTTTACCCTCAGTTCATCGCCAAACAGATAGTTGGGCAAATCCTCCGTGATGTCGAGGACAAACTCGACGGATTTCTCGCCGATGTAAAGAATGCTTTGTGTTATCGCATCGTTGAGCAAACTGGGAACGTCATATTCAAACGGATGCAGCTCAAGCTTTTCCGCTTCTATTTTTGATATATCCAGAATATCGTTGATCAGGAACAGGAGCGTCTCGCCTGATCTATATATTTTCATAAGGTTTAAGTACGTTTCCTCATCCAGATGCGCTGTTTCAAGTATCAACTCCGACAACCCAAGCACTACGGTAAGCGGCGTACGCATCTCATGGCTCATATTGGCTAGAAAATTGCTTTTGGCCCGGGATGCTGCCTGTGCGGCATCCTCCATTTCTTTCCGGTGGGTTATGTCATATGCAATGGAAACAATCCCAAACATTTCATCGTTGTTAAACAGCGGCGTCTTTATTACTTCAAAATACGGTGAGCTTCCATTTACGGCAGGTATGTTGTCTTCGAGCTTGACTATCCGGTTTTCCCTTATAGCCGCCCTGTCCGCCTCTTCATAGTTCTGAACTAATACCTCCGGCAAATTTAGCTTTTGGCTGCGTTGGCCGGTTATTATCTCCTCGCTATAGCCAAAGTGTTCTTCAAACTGTTTATTTACCCGGATATACTTGAGGTCCAAGTCTTTTACATATACAAGCTCGGGGACTGAGTCAAAAATCGTTTCCAGCATGGACTTTTCAATTGCCAGTTCTTCCCGCAGTTTGCTTTTAAGCTTGTTTTGCTTATGGGTGGCGACAAAGAAAACGCTTGTCCCGGACACTAATAGGGCGCTTATAATCGCAAGGATCACTAAGGCGCTGAAGTACTGCGGATTGGACTCGCGAATGGAAGGCGCAGCATTAATTATAGCAGCGCCATCAGGCAATGCGTTTGGCCTGACGCTAAACCTGACCATCTGGTTATTATCAAACACCCAGCGGTTCAGCATAGCCGAATCTTTAATGACAGGTATATCCTCGGCTCTTTTGGCGCCGCTCAGCAGCGACACGAGCATATCGGCGATCACCTCTCCGTACATGTTATAGTCCAGGCATTTCCCGCCGATCGCGTTATACGCGAGGTCTGTGGAGTAGACAGATAAGACGGGTACGGAGCAGTATCTTTCAAGCAGCCGCTTAATCTCGCTCATCGAGTAATACTGATGGTCGGCGTCAACAAAATACGAGCCTATAAAAACCAAGCTGTCATCGGGCAATGCGCTGATGCGCGCAAGCAGTGACTCAAAAGCGGTGTTTTCATTATACTCGATATTGATGTCTCCTTCAAGCGGCCTAAGGCCGGCCTCAATGGCGTTTTTGTATTGGGTACCCTCTGCCGTATAGTCGTTTATCACAAGAACATTATTTGTGCCGGGAAAGATATCAAGCGCTGCCCTGACCGTCTCATACGCATCAATGCTTTTTACGATTCCCGTGAAAAAGTGAGCGTGTTCCTGGATAATCTCGCTATACTGGTCGCTAACGCCATAGAATAAAACCGGGACATTCCTAAAAAGCAGATAGTAGTAGTCCTTCAAAAAATCTAACGCTACATCCCCTGAAACGATTACTGACGCTACATTTCTCGAAACACAGTCCGCACGGAGCAAAAACGCTATATAGGCCATGTTGTACTGATCTCTCGCAAAGCGTTTTGAGTCTAGATTGACCGTCATCCATTCAATGGATGTATCATCTTCAAACTCTTTTCTAAGCGCTTCGTTGAAGTTGTCTTCCCTGTCCGTCTCAATACTTGAAGAAACTATATGTACGATTGTCCTTTTTTGGTTTATTTCCGGAATCGGCAGGGCATTGAGAATCTGACTTGCGCTCCCGTCGCTTTTCATAGCTTCAAGCGCATCGGATAAATATGGAATAAGCAGCTCATGCTTTTCATTGAGATAGAGGTATTCCGTAAGCCTGTCCACCTGGCCGAGGCGAGTCACATTATGCCTGTCTGTAAGAGTCTCATGATCTCTTTCGACAAGAACGGCGACATCGTACTCCCCGTTTACAAGCCCGTTGAGCACGGCTCTGTTAGTTTCCTTTTCGGCTATAACAGCATTTTCAGGAAGCCTTTCAAGGATATATGTACGGTTTTCCAGAATCCCGACACTCAATCCGTCAAGCTCATCCCAGCTGTTTACTCGTAAATCGCTGCCATCCGGCCCGAACACCATGACATTATTGTTTTCAAGCGGTACCGGAACCTGCCGCAGATTCAGCCTGGCGGTGTGCAGATCAGGATATGCAGCAATAACCCCGTCGACAATACCGTCGTTTGCCTGATTGTATCCCTCGGCTACTATCGGGCAAACGAAATCTACATTATAGCGGATATTCCGCAATGCTACATATACAAGCCTGTCGACCGCGAGTATTTGATTGTCTGTTGTTGCGATAACAAGATGGTTTTGACCGGCTGTGCCCGATATGCCGTCACTCGCTGACACAAACGGCATCATCGACATAATAAGTGCTAATAACATCAAAAAAAAGCATTTGCATTTGTTTTTCACTCTGTACACCTTCTTGTTAAGCAACTGTCAAGAAACCATTCCGGCTGCCCGTTTTTCCGCATTCATGTATATTCAGCCTTGTCAAATTCGCTTTCATACCTCAAAAAAGTTTCGCAGATCAACGGGTCGAAATGCTTCCCCAGCCCTTCCTTTATGATTTCAACAGCTGTCTCATGGGAAAACGCTTTTTTGTATGGACGGTCATTAGTCAGTGCGTCGTAAACGTCGACAAGGGCCATCAGCCGTCCCTCGAGCGGTATTTCTCCGCCTTTTGCCCCAAGCGGGTAACCGCTTCCGTCCCATTTTTCGTGATGGCTGCCCGCTAGAATCTTAGCATGCTCCAAAAACGCGTTTTCCGGTGTTTTTTCCTGCATTTGCTCTATTATCTTCCTGCCTAAAGAGGCATGTTTTTTCATTTCTTCAAATTCTTCGACTGTCAGCTTGCCGGGCTTCATCAGTATCTCGTCTTTTATTGATATTTTTCCTACGTCATGCAGTTGGGATGACATAACAAAAAGGTCAATATCCCATGATGACAGCTCATCGGCGTATATGCAGTCCCTGAGCAGCATATCTACAAGAAGCCTTAAGTATATCTGCGTCCTTTCTATGTGCCTGCCTGTAATATTGTCTCGATACTCCACAAGCTCTGCCACTGTTCTTAATACCGCATTCTTCAGCTCGACAACGCTTTGGGTTTTTTCTTTGACCATTCCTTCCAGGTCTCCGGCATAACGCTTCAGCTCCAGCCTCTGCGATTCCAATTGAAGATGCAGTTCTATGCGCTGCAAGAGCAGCTGGCGCGAGAATGGCTTGGTGATATAGTCGACCGCACCCAAGCTCAAACCTTTTACTTCATTTTCAGGATCAATTCTTGCCGTCAGGAATATTACCGGTATTGCGCTTGTGTTTGCCGAGGCCTTCAACGCCCTTATTACCTCGTATCCGTCCATCTCCGGCATTTCCACATCCAGGAGTATCAAGTCAGGCGTTACTTTTTCAAGAAGGGTGAATAGCTTTCCCCCTGATGGCACTGTAAATACGTCATATCTGGCGGATAGCGTGTTTTTCGCGACAGTAAGGTTTGTCCTGTCATCATCCACCATAATAATCATTTTACGGTCATGCTCCATTTCCTTATCCTCCATGGTGTTTGAGCGTTAATGAAATTGTAGCATATAATTAAAATATTCACAACGATTTTTCAATATTAATTCGTAACTCCTCAGAACCTTGCGCTCGGACGGCTATTTCTGCTCACGCAATCGCTCGGTGGCGCTTCCATGCGCCAACTCGCGAGCGCTCCACCATCCTTGGTTGCGCTTTGCGTGAGCAAAGGGTCTGTCAATATATAGCTTTTATCTTGTTAGACACACTCATTGACAGACCCTCTGAACAGCCATCCTCACCGGTTCTGAGAAGTTACATTTATTTTTAATATATATCCTTGAACTCCGGCTTGTCTGACAGACCCAGCCACCATTTGGAACCGGGCGCGTCCTGACGGACGAATCCATTGTTCCGCAGCTCCGCCGCTCTGGCGTCTACAGCCGCGATAAGTGTTTCCACGCTTCCATCCCAGGACTCGAAATCCCCGGGCAGCGTATTTGGTCTGGTCCACGGGCACATCATTATGCAGACAAAGCAATTCGTCCCGCCTTCAAGAAGCGCAGTTGAATAAAAACACCGGTCTGCATCAACTATCCATTTCTCATACCCGTTGTACATTTGTTTCTCCCCATGCGACAACGCATTCCCCACGCAGTGCCTAGCGCAGATGCCGCACCGCCCACAATACTCCTGAAGCCCGAAATCAATAGGTTTATCAGGCAGCAAAGGCATATCCGTCAATACGGCAGACGCCTTGAAATCCGCTCCGAAAAATGGATTAAGGGCAATACCCATGCGGCTGGCTTCGCCTAAACCGGCGGCGATTATAAGAGATGGCATCATGGTTTTATTGTTCCGTAGATTGTCGCTTTCCGCTTCGCCCCCCAAAATACGAATATATGACGTCACTATCTCAGTGATCATGGTCAAATGCAGATATGTGCGTTGGGCTGTTGCATCCACTATCCAGTCACGCCCATTGGTAGCCAATGTTGTGGTTGGATCGTTCCTTTTCAAAAACACGATTGCGTTCCGCCATTCCTTGCGGTTAGGGCGGCCCTCGCCGTCGTCGATATAATAGCCCCACGAAGGAACCTCGCAAATACCTGCGGCATCCGCTCCAAGAAAGTAGCCGAGCGCTTTAATATTACGGCTGAGTGCCAAAGGGTCTTCCGGTATTTCAAATTTTGGCAATGCCCGGCCATCCGGAGGGGACGCAGATGGATTGCCGCCAGTAGGCATGGCTGTGCTCATCATACGCGAGCGCACTTCTCCGATAGCAAGACCCAATGGGTAGCGGTATAGAAAACCGGCTGCTTTTTCCGCCGCTTCGGCGCCGCAATCACCCCGCCTTACCCGTACGGCGGCGTTTTCTGTCTGGCTGCGGCGTTGAATAGGGCCGGGTATCGCTACTGTCGGGCTGTCTGTCCGCTTAAGCAAATGATCGGGATATGGCCCAAGCTGCCTCTCGTCAAATAATACTGCGTTTTCAGGGTTTGTCTGCATGCTTTTACCTCCTACATACAAAGAAATGACGGAACATGCCTTCCGCTAATAATGCTATCCGCCAAGCTGCGCTCCGCAATATACGGGATAGGGGCAATCAGGAATTCACCGGAAAGGTCGTAGGGCTCCAAGACAAACGGCAACCCAAGTAATTCCAATTCAAGCGAAAAGTTCGTGAAGTCGTTTTGCATACAGTCGTGTGCTTGAGTTATTTCTACTTCGCAAATCGGGCAGATTTTATAAGCCATTTGAAAACCCTCCATTTATTCAGTTTTAATTACTTCTGGCTAAAATGCTCGCGGATCCATTTTTCGACCTCAATCTCATCAAACCTCACGGAACGCCCTATTTTTAAGTACGGCATTCCCTTTTTTTTCCAGTTATCAATCGTGGCGCGGCTAACTTGATACTTCTGCTCCAAATCTTTGGAGCGTAAATATACATCAGGCATACTAAATTACCTCCATTACGCATATACAAGTATTATTATATATAAATATGTATATATCCGCTTAAAAAACAATATAATATAGAAATATGCTTATGTCAACATAAATTTTATAAATATTTAATAATTATTAATATAATATTATAAAATATATAAAAATATTTATATATCTAGTATTAATTAATATATTATATTAATTATTTATATACATATATAATTATATTTATATATGTAGTAATTTGCATATTTAGGCACAAAAAAAAGCAGCCGCGCTTTTTAATGCCAGCGCGGCTGCTTTTGCCTGCTTTATTTGATCTTTTTAAGGCTCTTGTATGTTTCCATTAACGTTTCATGCTCAACTGCCGTGGCATCAAACTTCAGGATGGTGAATGTCAGCTGAATACAAAGCCCCACTCCAATCACGGAAATCACAGTGCCAATTCCGATCATTCCGCCTAACCGCCATCCGGCAATCGTTACGGTCAGTTCCACAATGCTCCGGCACACGCCAATAGGCAGTTTCATTTTTCGTGTTAAGACGACCATCAGATTGTCTCTTGGCCCTGCGCCAAAAGCTGAACTAATATAAAAGTACGCGCCGAATGAAACAACAAACAATCCTGCAATCAGCATTGCGATACCTTTGACCAACCCCTCAACTGCAGGGACAATATCCAGAAATATAATCAGGTCTATGAACATTCCGGTAAGCAGCATGCTGACTATTGTCCCAAACCCGATTTTTTCCCCGCTTATCGTTACGATTGCAACAATAATTATACCCGCGACAATGGATGTAACCCCAATGCTCATCCCTGTTACTAGCGCAACTCCTACATGGAAAACCTCCCATGGCGCATATCCGATGCTCGCCTTTATTGTTATAACGATACCGAGTGCATACAAGAAGTTCCCAAACAACAAAGATAAACTGCGTAATGCAAATCGTTTCATACTCCCTCCGCAGCCTTCTCGTCACGTTTCCTCCGCAACATTTTATATACAGCCGGCAAATGCCGTGACGCAATCCTCTTTAGAAAAACTGTGCTCCAATGCTGCTTTTTTCTTATTGCGCCGATAAGACTCCTCGGATGCCTTTTCCCAAGCACCTTGCCGTCAAGCTTGCTTATTTCATGCTCCAGTGCTTCTCCTGTGTACGCTTTGTAAAGTTCGCGGTATTGCTTCATAAGCTTTATAAAGCTATAGCGGATGTACTGCATATCGCTTCTTAAATAGCCGGGCATACGAAGCTGCATGGGATCGTGAGGGCTAACTTTTGGGTCGATAAACCCCGCTTCTTCGGCGATTTCCCTCAGCCTTGTTGTGGGATATGGGAAAAACATGCTGATAATCACGTTGTCGGTGTGCATTCGCGCGTTCAGTTTCACCGTTTCGAGCGTCAGCGGCAGCGTCTCATGGGGAAGGCCGATGATATTATACGCATTTACGATGATTCCGGCGCTTTTTAGCAAATGGGACGTTTTTACAATATGCTCGTTTTCCATCGTGCGGTACAGATATTTTTTCCTGTACTCCTCGTTTCCAATTTCCAGCCCGATAGTAACTAAGTAGCATCCTGAGTCTGCCAGCTCCTTTATCATTTTCTCATCAAGCAGATCTATGCGCAAGTTGCAGACATACTTCTTCTTTATTCTTTCTTTGTACAGAGCGGTAAATGCATAGAACCAATCCTCAAAAACGTTAAGGATTGCATCGTTAAAGCTGAAATACTCAATATTAGGGTCTTTTGACAATACCCGTTCAAGCAGCCTAATCGCGTTTTCAGGCGTTCTGAACCTGGCATAATTAGTTTTGTCCGGATATATGCTGCGCAGCTGCGCATTGGCGCAGTAGGTACACGAGAATATGCATCCCCGGCTGACGATAACTTCGGCTGTGTTTTGCTGTGTGTTGCTGCGGAGATTGCTGAAATCAAAAATATCCAGATCAGGAAAAGGAAGCTTGTCCAAATCCGTAATAAACGGCCTGACAGGGTTTTTATGGATCGTGCCGTCACTGTCTTTTACCCAAAAACTATCAGCATTTTGATTTAGCCTACCATGTTCGGCATAGTGGTTGACAAAGTCCAGGCAAACATATTCGCCCTCTCCTATGCAAATGGCGTCGATGCCCCTCAGGCATAAAACCTCGTCCGGCGCAAGCGACGGATGGTACATTCCGGCCATCACGCATATATCCGGCAGTTCCTCATCAAGCCACGCCGCCATCTCCTCAGCGAAACCAAGCGCGCTCGTCCTTATGCTCATTCCTATGATATCGGGGGCGTATTCCCTTACCTTTCGCAAAAACTCTTCCCTGCCGGGCATATATGTCAAATGGTACAAACGGACGTCATGACCGCCTTCTTTCAATACAGCGGAAAGTGAGGCCAGCCCCTCGCTATAGTTACCGGGGATGTTCCTCACATTCTTTGTAGCTTCCAAAAAATCCGGATATATAAATAAAACTCTCAATGATGTTCCCATTCTTTGCTTGTTTATTCCCTTCTAAAGCTTTCCAGTTCCTGAGCGCGCGCGCGAATCTCGTCCGCAGACGGGTATTCGCAGCGTTCGTCGACGTCAGCATCCGCAAGTACGAGCGCTGTGTATGTCGTCATATCTTTTTTCTTCAAAATCTGCTTGTACTTCTTTTGCTTGTTTATAAGCACATCGATAGCTTCTTCACGGGACGCGGACTTTTTCAGGATTCCTTCAAATAATTCCTTGCAGGTCAGAAACGGAATGAGCGTAGTCGGAACCGACTCTTTCGGATATATAGCCAACAGCAGCGCCTGCAGTTTGTCCCGCTGCTTTTCACCGTAAGGAAACGCCCACTTATCATACTCTTCCTGTTCCCTTTCCTGCGCGGACTTGCTTTTCCATGTAAATATAGCATACTCTCCAAGAGCCATATCACGCACCTCCTAAAACTCTCAACTATTCTCTTTATATACCTTTGGCAGCCTGCTTCCAAGCCGGCACAGAATCTCGTTCGTTATCGTGCCGGATGCCCTCGCGACTTCCTCGCAGCGGATTGTTTCAGCGCCGTCTCTGCCTATCAGCGTCGCTATGTCGCCCGGTGCTGCCGAGTCAACCTCCGTGACATCGACCATGAGCAAATCCATGCATATACGCCCAATGATTGGTACTCTGCGCCCACGAACTATGCATGCTCCATTGTTTCCGGACATATGCCGGGGAACGCCGTCTGCATACCCGATACAAATAGTTGCGAGCTTTATTGGCTTGTCCGCTATAAATGTCCTGCCATAACTGACGCTCTCGCCAGAGCTTATCCAACGCGTCTGTGCAATAACTGCCCTTAGAGACAGAGCGGGCCGCAAATCGAGTTTGATTCTTGTATCACCGTCGTGGCTCATCAATCCGTATAGCCCGATACCGGCACGGGCATAGCCGCATCGGGCATCAGGATAATTAAAAAGTCCATAGCTTGCCTGAAAATGAAGCTTCCCGGTGTTGCAGCCCTTGCTTTTCAAATAGCCGTCTGTTTCAAAAAAACGTTCTATTTGTGTTTTCGTGAACTTGTCGTCATCTTCCGTCAGGCTGTCAGACGAAGAAAGATGCGTTGCCATACCTTCGACAGATAGGTTTTTGCATTTGAAAATGTCTTCTATTTCGGATAAGTTTGATACTATTATTCCTTCCCTGCGCATACCCGTATCTACTGCTATATGGACACGCATTTTATGCCCCGTGTCATTCATCGCTTTTGCATGGGCGCCATCAACAATGAGCTGAGCCAATCTGTAATCACTGAGCAACGCAGCTTTTTTGGGATGGGTGTAGCTCAAAACCAGTATATCCCCATCCAGCCCGTTTTCTCTGAGCCGGACACCCTCACTAACAGTCGCGACAGCGAACGCCTTGACGCCTTCATCCCACAACCGCTCCGCGACACGCTCTGCTCCGTGGCCATAAGCATCCGCTTTCACAATCGCCATAAGCTCACAGCCATGTGGCAGAAGCGAGCGCAGCTGTGTGCAATTGTACGCAAGCGCGCTCAAATCAATCTCAACCCACGCGCGCGAACCCTCATACATAAAAAGGCTTCTCCATTTTCCTAAGAGTCTTCTCTAATAAACCGACATTCAAAAAGCACAGCTATCTGATAATCATTGCTTTTACTTGTTATTAGCTGCCAGTTCTATCAGCATCTCCACAAGTTCTGGATACTCAATGCCGACGCCCTTCATCATGTTCGGGAACCTACTGTGCGCTGTGAACCCGGGTATCGTATTTGCCTCATTAAAAACGATTTCGTGTTTGCTTGTAAGAAAAATATCTACCCTAGCATAGCCGCGGCATCCGAGTACGCGGTAAATGAGCTTTGCGGCATCCTGTATACGCCGCTCCGTATCTGCGTCAATACGTGCAGGCATGTGTATCTTTGACGTCTTGAGCGTATACTTCTCCTCATAGTCGAAAAAACCGCCCGCCAATTCGATTTCGTCTATCCTGCCTGTCTTGAGTTCATCGTTACCCACAACTGAGCAGCCTGTCTCAAAACCATCGATATACTCCTCGATTATCACGGCATCGTCATATGCAAGCGCAAGCCTGACTGCTTCCAATAATTCTGACGTATCTTCAACTCTTGTTATCCCAAACGACGAGCCTGCCTTGACGGGTTTAACAAAAAGCGGCATCCCCAGGTCTTCGGTACTCCTAATCACCTCATCGACCGCAGGCGCGTACTCAAAGCAAATTGATTTCGGCACACGGATTCCTGCCTGCGACACAAGCTTATGCGCCCTGTCTTTATCCATGCACAGCGCTGAAGCCGCAGCCCCACTGCCAACTACCGGAACTCCGGATAGCTCGAACAATCCTTGAACTGTTCCGTCCTCGCCATATCTCCCGTGCAAAACCGGAAAAAAGACATCTACATGCACAGGCGCGGCAAGTCCGTCCGTAATAGTAAGAAGCCCTTCACCGCGAGACGGGGAAACTAAAGCGTTGTGCAAACGGCTTTCGTCGATATGCCATTCATCATTTGGTATATCCTCTACAGAGCCGGAGTACAAGTACCAACGCCCCTGCCTCGTAATGCCAAGCAGAACTACATCATATTTCACACGGTCAATCGCGCTTATAATCGAATATGCGGATTTGAGCGAAACCTCGTATTCCGGGGAATACCCGCCAAAAAGAACTGCAACTGTCTTTTTATTCATAACATACCTGCTCTCTGCAATTTATAGTATTATACCCCATAATCCCAAAAATGCAACCGCCATAAATTATTGCAATAATACAGTGGCTGTAGTATATTAGTAAAAAAATGAAAGCCGGTGACATAAAATGACTGAAAAATTCTTTGGGAAATACACGGGAAAACTGGGATACGGCAACATGCGGCTGCCAAGGATCGACGGAGAACTCGACTATGAAACGATCCACAAAATGATAGACTCGTTCATGGATGCCGGGTATACCTACTTCGATACCTGCCATGTATATGAAGCCTCCGAAAAAGCCCTAGGGGAAACGCTTGTGCCGCGCTATCAGCGGGAACAGTACCAAATAAACACAAAGCTATCCCTACTTCCGATAAAAAGTGCGGAAGATATGCAAAAACAGTTCGATACATCGCGCGAACGGCTCGGCTTGGATTATGTTGATTTTTATTTTCTGCACGCCCTTAACTCCAACTACCTTAAAAAAGCCGACGAGCTTGACGCATGGGGTTTTCTGCGCAGCCTGAAAGAAAAAGGCGCCGCGAAGCACATCGGGTTTTCATTCCACGATATGCCTGAGGTGCTAGACGATACTCTAAGCAAGCATCCTGAAACAGAACTTGTCCTGCTGCAGCTAAACTATCTGGATTGGGATAATCCAAAGACGCAGTCGCGTAAGCTCTACGAAACAGCGCGCAAACACAACGTTCCTATTTCGGTCATGGAGCCGTGCAAAGGCGGTTGGCTCGCCAGCGAAATGTCCGAGTCAGGAAAGTTTTTAAAGTCCGCAAATCCGGAAGTATCGGTTGCGTCCTGGGCATTCCGTTTTCTTGCCGAGCTTGACGGAATCCATTCAATCCTGACCGGCATGGGAGCACTGAGCGAGGTTGAAGACAATATAAAAACGTTTAGCGACTTTCTGCCCTTGTCTGAAAAAGAGCATGATCTGGTAAAAAAAGCTGTGGAGATCATAAACGCGACTCCGTCAAGCCCCTGCACCGACTGCCGCTATTGCGTACCGCTTTGCCCCAAAAAGATAATCATTCCCGCAGCCTTGCACGTATACAACGATTATCTCATCCACAAAGACCTGAGTTCTCTGCGGCATCTGTATTACATGATGGGGCTTACCGGGGCCCAGCCTAAAGACTGCGTGAAGTGCGGCGCTTGCGATAAAGTATGTCCGCAGCATATCGGAATCTCGGATTTAATGTCTGAGATCACAACGCTGATGGCATAAGGCTAGCCTTCATGCAGGCCATAGACTTCGTTGACATCCATTACGAAAATAATGCCGTTTCCGGGTTCATCTATCTTCAAATCGTTTTTTATTGACTTGATTATACTGTCTTTTTCCTCGGTTTTTACAATTATGAATACTTCTTCTTTTTCGGGTTCAATTTCCACGGAGAATAACTTTTTGGCCTCATGTATGCCCGCGCCCCTCGCGTTGAGGATTGTGCCTCCTCTCGCTCCCGCTTTATTGGCGGATTCGACAACATCTTCGGCCATTCCCCTGTCAACGACCACATAGATGATTTTATATCCGCTATCTTTCATTTCAACGCACCCCGCTTTTTTATCAACCGGATTTTTATGGCCTGTGAACTCTGTAACCGGAAGCGAAAAGGCTATCCCGTGATGCGGCTTGTCAAACCGCATGTGCTCGGCTATGCCCTTGAGTATGCCGGCAGCCATCTCGCATTCCACAATCATGGTGACAATTTCTTTCCGTTCTTCGATTATTTGCAAGAATTCCAATAACCGGTTGTGAATAGTCCCACGCCCTAAAAATATGGTTCCGCCCTGTACGCCAAGTTTTTTAGCGGCTTTCATCACATGAGAAGCAACGCCCATATTCACAACGCAGCATAGCAGACTATAATCCGCCACTGTTCCTACACCTCGCTCTTTTTTGTTTTTATCTTATAGATCAATCCCAGTAATTGAAGCGTTATTAGCGGCGTCATTGCAATCATTGCGATGATGCCGAATGACTCTGCCGTTACAGCTGCAAGGTCGTTCGGGTCTGGCGCCATCGCCTCTGCCGCGCCGCGAGCGAAAGAAAGCACAAACGTCGCCGCCATAGGGCCGGATGCGACTCCGCCTGAGTCAAATGCAATACCCACAAAAACTCTCGGAACAAAGAATGTCAGCGTCAGCGCAATCGCAAAACCCGGCGCCAGAATGTGCCAGAGCATAATGCCGGGTATCACGATCCGCAGCATGGACATCCCAACCGCCGCCGCTACTCCGATAGCTAACGCGGCCAACACTGTTTTTCTTTTTACATAACCGCTTGTCACATCCTCTATCTGATGCGTGAGGACGTGAACGGCTGGTTCGGTCAGTATTGCGACCATCCCAAGAAGGAATCCAAAGCCAACCAGTATCGCTTTATTGTCGTATGCCGACAACGAGTACCCGACATGCTTGCCGACATCCAAAAAGCCGGCGTTCACACCAATGAAAAACAGGACTATCCCGATAAATGAGTATAAGAAACCTACAAGTATCCTGATGAACTGCGCTTTCCTCAGATGAAACTTGAACTTTTGAAAAAAGAAAAGCATCAAGATTATGGGCAGCATTCCAACGAAAGTCTTTTCAATCGCGCCGGGCATTTCCCCGTCGCCTATGACAGCATGCTTAAACGGCCTGAATACCGCCTCAAGCGGTGGGAGTATAGCATCTGTTCCTGTTACGCTCGAATCCGGCGGGCTGCCCGCTATATCGCCGCTAATGAAAAGGTTCAGGAAAAAAACGCCTATTATCGCTCCGGATGCCATAATTCCTACTAGCCCAAAGCTGTCCTCTTCCGCTGTCAGGCTTTCTCTTTGCATTGACGACACGCCAAGCGACAAAGCCAGAACGAGCGGAACTGTTATTACCCCTGTCGCTGCGCCGGAGGCATCGAAGCCGATAGCCAGCATCTTCGGTTCCGCTGTGAGCGCCATTAGAAATGCGATCCCGTAGATAATGAGGAACATAATTTTTAGTGGGAAGTTTTTGACGATTCTTACTATCCCCAGTAGAAGCAATACCCCCGTCCCTATGGCTACAACGACTCGTATGACGTCTTTAAGCGCTATGTTGTTCAACGCGTCAGCTATCTGTATTGCAAGCACATGCAAATCGGGTTCCGCAAAGTTTATTAAAAAGCCCAAAACGAATCCGACAACTATGATATAAATCATTTTGTTCGACTTGATAAGCGACGAGCCCATGTGTGAGCCAAATGGCAGAAAGCCCAGATCTACGCCTATCAATAGTATAGACAATCCGAGTATCATCGCCACCGCGCCTATCAGGAACCGAGCCAGCAGTACACCTGAAATCGGTGCAAGAGCGAAGTGAACAATCAGAACAAAGGCTATTATCGGCAAGACAGACGATAATACCTCCTTAAACTTACCCCACAATACATTCAAAAATAAACCACACCTTTACTATCTTTGAGATAAGTATACGATATATTGAAGATTTTGTGAAGCATAAAACTTGTGCATCGTTGCATCGTGTGATATTATGGTTACTAGTCACGGGGTCGATACCATTAGTGCGGTGCATGGAAAGGAATGGGCATTTTTATGAAAGCCGGCATTATTATGGGCAGTGATTCAGATTTGCATGTGATGAGAGAAGCTGCCGATTTCTTTGTTGAGTTCGATATACCTTATGAGATTACAATCGTTTCCGCCCATAGGACGCCAAAGAGGCTTTATGAGTACGCCGAAACTGCTGCTGACAGGGGTCTTAGCGTCATAATAGCAGGCGCCGGAGGATCGGCGCATTTGCCGGGAATGGTCGCTTCTGTTACTACCCTCCCGGTTATTGGCGTACCGATTATGACGAAGGCTCTCAGCGGTGTGGACTCATTGTATTCCATTGTGCAAATGCCTCCCGGGATTCCTGTGGCGACAGTCGCAATAAACGGCGCTAAAAACGCGGGGATTCTGGCGGCCTGCATCTTGTCCGTCAGCAATCCGCAGCTTAGCGAAAAGCTTCGTCTATATAAGGAAAGCCTTGTCAGCATGGTTCTTGACAAGGTTGCGACCCTTGATGAGATCGGTTATGAAGCGTATTTGGAAAAAGGGTAACTATTTTAGCATCGATACTATCCGTGCCTTGAAAAGGGGTGTTATGCCTCTCCGTTCGGTCAGTTCCGTGACAGTGGCCGGAATTCCCTCACTTCGATGCACAACACCCCTTTCCAAGGCACTACATGTTGCAAATCAGGCAAGCAGCAAAGCAGTTGTAAAAATGGAGTCACAATGAGCGTTATAAAGAAAAGGATCGGAATCGTCGGCGGGGGGCAGCTGGGTAAAATGATGATACTCGAAGCCAAGAGGCTTGGCTTTTATGTCGTCACATTGGATCCTGACCCGTACTGCCCGTCGCACAGCATAAGCGATGAACACGTCATCGCCGGTTTTTCGGACATGGGGAGCTACTATAAACTGGCGGATAAAGTTGACGTAATAACTTATGAGTTTGAGCATATCAACGCCGAGGCATTAGGTCTTCTTGAAAATGCCGGCCACATCATATACCCGTCCGTAGCCAGTTTGAAGACTATTCAAAACAAGTATTTGCAAAAGTCAGCGCTTAATGAATCCGGCGTGCATGTTCCGAAATTTGGCAAAGTTTCCTCGGCTGAAGATATACGCAGATATGGTGAAAAAGAGCGTTTTGGCTATCCTCTTATGCTGAAAACCACTACCGGGGGATACGACGGCAAAGGAAATGCTCTGATCAATGGCGAATCTGAAGTAGATAGCGCGTTTAGTCAGTTAGGCGGCGGAAAAAAGGAACTGATGGTCGAGGAGTTCGTTCCTTTTGATATGGAAATATCGGTCATCGCTTGCCGGGGAATCGACGGTATGAGAGTCATATATCCCGTTGCCGAGAATATTCACGCGAATAGCATCTTAGATACAACCATCGTTCCTGCAAGGATCAGTGAAACAAGCATGGGCAAGGCAAAAGATATTGCTGACAGAGTTATGGAAGTTTTTGAGGGCGTCGGGACTTTCTGCATTGAGCTGTTTGTGGATAATAATGAAAACGTCAGCGTTAATGAAGTCGCGCCCCGCCCACATAATTCGGGGCATTATACCATAGAGGGCTGCTTTGTTAATCAATTTGAGAATCATATCCGCGGAATCACCGGGCTTCCTTTCGGCTGCGTCGATTTGATTTCTCCTACTGTAATGGTAAATCTTTTGGGTCAAAGCGACGGGGCCGCCAGTTTACTGGGATTGGAAGATGCGTACTGCGAGCCCAATGTACGAGTTCATTTTTATGGCAAGAGCGAATCAAAAACCGACAGAAAAATGGGGCACTTCACAGTTACTGACAAGACCATAGACGGCGCGATCGAAAAAGCGCGAAAAATAAGGCAGGTTGTCCGGGTGGTCGGGGAATAAGGGGTCGTAACGACCCCTAAGGAGAGATTTTCGTATGCTTGATTCAAACTCAGACAGTTACGCAAAGGCCGGCGTCGACGTTACCGCCGGATATGAATCGATTGAGATGATAATACCGCACATCAAAAGCACTCATAGACCCGGTGTGCTCGGCGGCTTCGGCGGCTTTGGCGGGCTGTTTGAGCCAAACCTTTCCGGTATGAAACGTCCTGTTGCAGTTTCCGGAACAGACGGCGTAGGAACGAAGCTTAAAATCGCCTTTCTGATGGACAAGCATGATACTATAGGAATCGATTGCGTAGCCATGTGCGTTAACGATATAGTTTGCGCAGGCGCTGAACCTCAGTTTTTCCTGGATTATCTAGCTATGGGCAAGAACATCCCGGCACGCACGGAGCGCATCGTTGCCGGCGTCGCCGAAGGCTGCCGTCAGGCGGGCTGCGCCCTTATTGGGGGAGAGACGGCGGAGCACCCGGGAATGATGCCCGAAGACGAGTATGATATCGCAGGTTTTTCAACAGGTTTCGTAGACTATGATGATATAGTTGATGGAAAGACGATAAAGCCCGGTGATGCTATTATCGGACTCAAGTCTTCCGGTCTTCATTCAAACGGTTTTTCGCTCGTGCGAAAGGTTTTTGCAAACGAGTTAGACAGTCTTGGCGCTTATATGCCCGACTTCGGCTGTACGCTCGGTGAAGAGCTTTTGCGTCCGACTGCTATTTATGTAAAAACGATCCTCCACTTAATAAATCAGTTTGGAAAGGATATCAAGGGCATAAGCAACATCACGGGCGGCGGTCACTATGAAAACCTCCCGAGGATGCTTCCGGAAGGCATACGCGCCCGTGTGGAGGGCGCAAAGTTCCACCAGCAGCCAATATTCCAGATGCTTGCTAAAAAAGGTTCTATACCGGTTCGTGATATGTACAACACTTTCAATATGGGGGTCGGGCTTGTTATGGCTGTCAGCGCGGAAAAAACGGACGCAATAATGGCCGCAGTCCGCTTACAGGGCGAGACGCCATTGCTTATCGGCTATTGTGAAAGCGGAGAAAAAGGGGTTGACATAGTGTGAGCAAGTTCGCTGTATTTATAACTGTAGTTAATCCTTACTTATCATTTCTCAGGCGGCAAATGATAAGCTCAAAAAGCAATGATTCTTCATGCCGTCTGAGAAATGGCGGGTTTATATGGTGAAAACAGCCGTATTGGTATCCGGCGGCGGGACAAATCTCCAAGCTATTATTGATGCTAATCTGTTTGGCGAGATAAGGAATTGCGAAATCACGGCTGTGATTTCGTCTAATCCGGAGGCCTACGCCGTCCAGCGTGCGCAAAATGCTAAAATTCCTGTTTTCATAGTGGAGAGAGCTGTTTTTCCCAACCGCATGACCTTTACGAAGGCTATGCTCGATAAACTGAAGGATCTTGAAATAGAGCTTGCCGTATACGCCGGTTTCAACTATATCCTCGATCCTCCCCTTATTAAAGCGTACAGAAACAAGATAATCAATATTCATCCGTCTCTTATCCCATCGTTCTGCGGACCGGGTTATTACGGCCTACGCGTGCATGAAGCTGTTTTGGCGCACGGCGTCAAGATTACCGGCGCGACGGCGCATTTTGCGACTGAAGTCGCTGACGACGGTCCGATCATCTTGCAAAAAGCCGTAACTATACATGAGGATGATACGCCCAAAACACTCCAGCGCCGCGTCATGGAAGAAGCTGAGTGGAAAGTGCTGCCGGAGGCAATCTCCCTTTTCTGTGAAGGACGCTTGAAGGTAGAGGGGCGGATTGTACGGGTTTTAGACGAAAAGTGAGGATAAATGATATATGGCCAAAATAGACGTATGTGAGCTTCTCAGCGCAAATCCATATCCCGGGCGCGGGATTATTGTGGGACGCAGTGAGGATGGCGGGCGCTCTGTGATGCTGTATTTTATCATGGGGCGCAGCGAGAATAGCCGGAACCGTGTTTTTATAAAAACTGACGATGGTATCCGCACTGCGCCGTATGATCCGGCAAAGATTACCGACCCCAGCCTTGTTATCTATCATCCAGTGCGCGTAATAGGCGATAGGACTATTGTTACAAATGGCGACCAGACAGATACGATACGCGACTGCCTTTCAAGCGGCCGGGATTTCCGCAGCGCGCTGCTGAGATGGGAGTTTGAACCTGATGCGCCGAATTATACACCGCGAATATCGGGGCTTATAGAGCGCGACGGCAGTTACAGCTTATCCATACTAAAGACTTCAGGCGGCAGTCCCGAATGCTGTCTGCGCAGCTTTTTTGAGTATTCGGCAGCAATCCCGGGGCTTGGGCATTTTATATCGACGTATAAAACAGACGGGGATCCGCTGCCGGCATTTGAGGGGGAGCCGATCCCAATAAACATAGCTACTGCAAACGGGCTTAAGTACTTCGCCACTACCGTTTGGAACTCTTTAAATGAGGATAACAAGGTTTCTCTTTACGCGCGCGAAACAATAACAGCGTCAGGAGAGTCGCTTGAAATAATAATCAATAAATACCAATAGACAGGCGGTCACATATGACAGAACTTGAACTGAAATACGGATGCAACCCAAACCAAAAACCATCGCGCATTTTCATGCATGAAGGCGAGCTGCCGGTCGAAGTATTAAATGGAAAACCCGGATATATCAATTTCCTTGACGCACTTAATGGGTATCAGCTGGTGCGGGAGTTAAGGGAAGCAACCGGGCTTCCTTCCGCAGCGTCATTCAAACATGTCTCTCCCGCCGGGGCTGCCGTCGGTCTTCCATTGAGCGATATTGAGAAAAAGATGTTTTTTGCACCGGAAATGCCGCTTTCAACGCTTGCATTCGCCTACGTAAGAGCCAGAGGTGCGGATAGGGTCAGTTCCTATGGCGACTGGGCGGCGCTGTCTGATATTTGCGACGAAGAAACTGCTCAAGCACTTGCCCCTGAAGTCTCCGATGGTGTTATAGCTCCCGGCTTTACCGAAGGGGCGCTCAAGATACTAAAATCAAAACGCAAGGGAGGATATAACGTGGTAAAGATCGACCCCGGTTACATCCCCCGAAACGCCGAACAAAAGGACGTCTATGGCGTCACTTTCGAGCAAGGCCGCAATGATCTGAAAATCGATAGAGCAATGCTTGAAAACGTCGTTACATTAAACAAGGTTTTGCCTGATGATGCCGTACGCGACCTGCTAATAGCGCTAATTACATTAAAATATACTCAATCAAACTCTGTGTGCTATGTTTCAGGCGGGCAAGCAATCGGCGTGGGCGCCGGCCAGCAGAGCAGAATCCATTGCACGCGCCTTGCCGGCACGAAAGCTGACAACTGGCGGCTGCGCCAACATCCAAAAGTCCTTGATTTGCCGTTTATTACGGGCATAAGCCGTCCTGTGCGCGACAATACGATCGATGTTTATATATCAGACGACCATGAAGATGTCCTGCGCGACGGCGCCTGGCAGTCTTTGTTCACCGTTAGGCCCGGCGCTCTTACATGTGAGGAGCGTGCCGAATGGGTCGCCGGGGCGTCAGCCGCATCGTTGGGAAGCGACGCGTTCTTCCCGTTTGGGGATAATATAGAACGCGCAAGAAAATCCGGTGTTTTTTATATCGCCCAGCCCGGCGGTTCAATCAGGGATGCCGATGTGATCAATACATGCAATAAATACGGGATAGTAATGGCGTTTACGCAAATGCGGCTGTTTCACCATTGATGAGCAGTGATTTTTTTAGGGGGAATCTTATATGGATGTTTTAGTCATCGGCGGCGGAGGGCGTGAACATGCGATTTGCTGGAAGTTAAGGCAATCCGGACGCATAAAAAAGCTTTACTGCGCCCCGGGTAACGGGGGTATCTCTGAAATCGCCGAGTGCGTCGATATTGCAACGACTGATATAGAAAAGGTTGTAGCATTCGCAAGAGAGATTCCGATAGATTTTGTTGTCGTCGCACCTGACGATCCGCTGGCACTGGGCATGGTTGACGCGCTTGATGCAGCAGGTGTTCGGACGTTCGGCCCGCGCAAAAACGCCGCAAAGCTTGAAAGCAGCAAGGTATTCGCGAAGGAGATAATGAAAAAATATGGTATTCCTACTGCTGACTACAAGGTGTTCACTGAAGCCGACGAGGCCAGGGCGTACATCCGCAAGTACGGCGCGCCGCTTGTTGTAAAAGCGGACGGCTTGGCGTTGGGCAAAGGGGTCGTCGTCGCGCTGGACATTGAAACGGCTATTGAAGCTGTCGATATGATGATGCTGGACAGAAAATTCGGCGATAGCGGAAACCGGGTCATTATTGAGGAGTGCATGACCGGACGTGAAGTCACGGTTCTTGTTTTTACAGATGGCAAAACCGTTTATCCTATGCCTTCTGCACAGGATCATAAACGGGTATTTACAGGAAATCTTGGCCCGAATACAGGGGGAATGGGCGCTTTTGCCCCAAGCCCGTATTACACGGACGAAATCGCCGAGTTATGCATGAAAACAATCATATTGCCAACTATTGAAGCCATGAACAGCGAAGGCTGCCCGTTCAAGGGCGTATTGTATTTCGGCCTAATGCTGACGCCGAGAGGCCCGCGCGTCATCGAATACAATGCGCGATTTGGCGATCCTGAAGCGCAGCCGATATTATCGTTGCTTGAAACCGACCTGCTCGATATCTTTGAAGCTGTTGTAGACGAGCGGCTGCAGGAGCTTGACATAAAGTGGGGCGATGGGCATGCCTGTTGCGTCGTCATGGCAAGCGGCGGTTACCCGGGGGATTATGAAAAAGGGCATAATATAACAGGTCTTGATAAAATCCCTAAAGACGTCACGGTGTTTCATGCCGGAACGGCGCGCGACAAAAACTCAGGTTTCATAACGAACGGCGGCCGCGTCTTAGGCGTCACCGCAACAGGCGGTTCGCTTGAAAGCGCATCCGCACGCGCATATGAATGCGTAGCTTCTATCAGATTTATTAAAGCGAATTATAGAACCGATATAGGCGTTTTAGCAAAAAATAGTTGATTTTTGTGATTTCCATGGTATACTACAACGAGCGGGGGGTCAAAATGGATTCTGACTGTTAGGTTGATTTCATCAGGCCACGGAGGAACCGCAAAGCATAGCAAGCAAAGTAATATTATTAATTTACGGAGGTAGAAAAATGGCATATAAAATTAGTGGTGATTGTGTATCCTGCGGGGCTTGTGTAGGCGATTGCCCGGTCGATGCAATTTCCGACGGCGGCGGGCAATATGAGATTAACGCAGATACATGCGTGGACTGCGGCGCGTGCGCCGGCAGCTGCCCGGTAGAGGCAATATCAGCTTGACGCTTTGATGCGGCAATAGCACTTGTTTTAGGGCGGATGCGTGCATCCGCCCCTCCTTTTTTTGGTGGTAACTGCTCAGAACCTTGCGCTCGGACAGCTATCCTCACCGGTTGAAGAGTTGTTGCTTTTGGTGTTGCTATGTTAGTAGAACTATGGCCTGACGGGCCGCTTTTTAGAAATGACGACGGTATTTTCCGCCCGGGCATGGACTCGGTGCTGTTAGCATATTTTGCCAATAACGCCCGTCCGGGCATTAATAACCGCGCTGTGGATCTCGGATGCGGATCGGGGATCATATCGGTTCTCTTGGCGTGGGATGCCCCCGGATTGCAGATAGATGGGATAGAGATACAGCCCAAAGCTGCCAAGCTGGCCATTGAGAATTCAAGATTATGCGGCTTGACTGACAGAATAAGGATTATCGAAGGTGATTTGCGAAACCACCGGGATTTTTTGAGGTCCGGGTATTATGATGTTTCAGTATCGAATCCGCCATACTACCCTCAAGGCAGCGGAAAGCTCCCTTCAAACAAGGAAATCGCGGCTGCGCGGGGCGAGGAATCTTGTACGCTATCCGATATATGCATGGCTGCCGGTTATCTCACACGTTGGGGCGGTTCGTTTTTTTTAGTACACAAACCCGAGCGGCTTGCCGATGTTTTTCGCGCGCTGTCCGAGTCTTGTCTTGAACCGAAACGCCTCAGGTTCGTTCAGCACAACTACTCGTCGCCGCCTAGCCTTGTTCTCATAGAAAGCCGCCGAGGCGGGAAACCGGCGCTGAATGTCGAGCAGCCTGTAATACTCACAAACGATGACGGTAGCGAAACTGACGAAGCAAAGGCTATATATAGAAGATGAGTCAGCAATTATTAACTGTTTAAGGCAGGGGGTGAGGATTATTAGCGGCACATTGTTTCTTGTTGCAACTCCTATCGGCAACCTTGGCGACATTTCCTACCGGGCAGTACAGACGCTTGGCGAGGTAGATTTTATTGCAGCTGAGGACACTCGCGTTACACGCAAGCTGCTGGCACACTTAGAGATTAAAAAGCAGCTGGTAAGCTACTATGAGCACAATCGCCGGGAGAGCGGTGAAAAGATAATATCACGTCTGCTGGCAGGCGAAACGTGCGCCCTCGTGTCCGATGCCGGCACACCCGGCATAAGCGACCCCGGAGAGGAGTTGGTTCGGCTGTGCATCGAGGCAGGAATCTCTATATTTGCTATTCCCGGGCCATGCGCCGCAGTGACTGCGTTGGTTCTTTCCGGGCTGCCGGCGGGTCGGTTTGTGTTTGAGGGTTTTCTTTCCACAGCAAGAAAAAGCCGCTTTGAGCGTTTACACGAACTCAGAACGGAAAAGAGGACAATGGTATTCTATGAAGCGCCTCACAAGCTTGCAAGAACACTAAGCGATATGCTGGCAGCATTCGGCGATAGGAGCGTTGCCATATCGCGCGAGTTAACGAAGCTATACGATGAAACTATGCGATGCACTTTGTCTGAAGCTGCCGCTTATTACAAGCAGACTCCGCCTCGCGGCGAGTTTGTGCTTATTATCAAAGGCGCTGATCATGAGCAAGCATCGGAAATGACTTTTTCTCAGGCAGTAAAAGCCGCTCAAGCTCTTATAGACAAGGGGTTTACTATAAAAGACGCTGCAAAAGCAGCGTCAGAAGATACCGGCGTTCCGAAAAACAAAATCTACAACGCGGTAATTAATAATCAATAGAAATAGTTTAATCCATTTCCTTTTTGCATATCTCGCATATATGCCTTTTCCCTTTGCCGGACTTAACAGGTTCCGGCTCATATTTCTTCAGCACAATCGAGTTCCCATCCACGAAAATCTCCATCGAATCCCGCTCTGCGATTTTAAGATTACGGCGCAACTCAACCGGCAGCACTATTCTGCCCAATTCATCCACTTTTCTAACGATCCCGATAGATTTTGTACTCATTTGAATTTCCTTCCCTTTCGTTTTTCGTGCTGCGACGTCAATCTATTATCGCCTGACCCTGACTATGCACTCCGCTTCAACTCCGCCAATACTGACCGTCAGCGTCGCAAACGTCGACGTTCCTGAACCTATAATGTGTACAGTCGCCGCTGTGCCCTCCGGGTTATCTTTTACGACTTCAAAAACACTTGTATCACTGCTTGTCCATACTACCTCTTCATCAAACTCGACTGCCGGTTCTACTCTGACGCGAAGCGGAACCGGCGCCCCAACAGGTTCCGAGAAGTCAGTGATGGGGAGGCCTGCGTATGTAATGACAACAGATTGCACTTCGACAGGCGGTGGAGACGGCAACTCCGGTTCTGTCGGCTCCGGTTCAGGAGACACCGGCACGTTTGGCCCCGTACCTGTCACACTTACTATATCTTCTTCAGGAGAATACGTAGACTCTGATTCTGTAACAACGGGAGATGATATCACATCATCCTCCGGTATGGGGGTCGTGAAAAGCAAAACTCCGGCAGCAACGACAAGCACTCCCAATATAAGAATACCGATAATCATTTTTCCCTTTGAATTGTCGCCTTCCTCGGAGTATTTCCCGCTGCCAATGCGTCTCGCGCCGCAATACGGGCATCGGCTTCTGACTCCTGAGTATTTTCGATCGCATCTGGCGCATTTTACTTCTGATATAATACTCATAGAATATCCATCCTTTCGCAGCGCTTAAGGCATTTGCTAATTCTACAGCATATTGCCCTTTTCGTCAACTTTCTTTTTTGCGGCGGCGCGTCCTTGCGCCTACTATTAGTCCACCGTCCTTGGTTTCGCTCTGCGGGGCATAAAACACACATCTTTTCCTGTTGGGGCTGACCTGTAACCTCACCTGAAAAAGCGCGACAATAACGCGAAGTCCTCAATGCTAAGCATTTCACCGCGTACCCTTGGGTCAAAGCCGCATTGACCGACTATTTTAGCTATCTCATCTTTATTCATCAAGTCCCCAAACATGGAATGCAGCGCATTAACGAGTGTTTTTCTCCGCAAGTTAAACGCCGCGCGCACCACGCTGAAGAATGCTTTCTCGTGCTCAAGCTCAAGAATCCGCTCTGAACGCGGCTTGACCATAATAACGGACGACCGGACTCCCGGCCGAGGCAGAAAGCATTCCGGCGGCACGTCGAAAAGCACTTGCGGTTGCGCGTAATATTGAACAAAAACTGAAAATGCTCCGTATTCAGAACTACCCGGACTTGCACAAATACGATGAGCGACTTCCTTTTGCACCATAACTGTTATTGAAACAAAGACGCCCGCGTTAATGAATGCAGAAATAGCCGGGGTCGTTATATTATACGGCAGATTTGCGCAAACGTGATGTTTACAACCCGGCATTTTTTCGCTAATAAGCTTATTAATCTCCAGTTTTAGTATATCACCTTGAACAATGTCAACATTGTTTTGCCCTTCGAGCGTTTCTCTCAGAAGCGGCAGCAGACGCTTGTCTAATTCAACCGCTGTAACGCGCTTTGCCACGCGGCTGAGTTCGATAGTAAGCGCTCCGATACCAGGCCCAACTTCGAGGATGCCGCAGCTCTCATCGATACCTGACAACCTGACGATTTTCTTTGGAATGTTTCCATCTATCAGAAAATTCTGCCCCATCGACTTTGAAGATTTAATGCCGTGCCTATCAAGCAGTTCCCTTACATATTTTGCGCCGAAGTGTGCTTCTGCCAACCCATTAACAGCCACTAAAGAGAATCTCCCCCTGCTCCACGACTGATTCGTTCATTGAACATTGCGCCCATTATGCCGCAAGCGTGGCATAACGCCTCTCCTGCCTTGTAATGTAGACGATACACACGACAAGCGAGAGCACGGATGCGATAGGCCCCGATATCCCGAGATATGTCAGCATTGTATTCAATCCTATACCTTGAATACCGGTAACAAGCACGCCCAGCGGAACTCGTAAAATGACCACCGAGAGAATACTGTGTATCATGGCTACTTTTGATTTCCCGCACCCGCCAAGGTACGCATTCATGCAGAATATGAACGCAACCATCACCGCTTCAAATGAATAAGCTCTCAAGTAACTAGCGGCGCCTTTCATCACAACCTCATCGTTGGCTGAGAATATCTCTGTAAGCGTCTCCGGGCTGGTTACGCAAAAAGCGAAAACGCTCACGCCGATTATAAGGGCGTAAAGTATCCCCCATCGCAGCGATGCCATCGCTCTATCACGCTTGCCGGCGCCGAGATTCTGCGCGGTCATTGCCGAAACTGCCGATCCCAGGCCATTAATAAGCACAAATGCGAGGACAAACGTTCTGGCTACAATGCCGACCGAAGCTGAAGCCTCCACGCTTATGCTGTTGACCCTGTTAGTTAAGATCATAAACGATATCGTTATCAAGAGTTCTTGTAAAACAATCGGTATTCCGACAGTGATAATAAAACTCATCGGCTTTTTTTCCGGTCTGATATCCTTTGCCCCGAAGGGAAATGGCAGCTTTTTCCGGTACAGCAGCACTGCAATAAGCACAAAACTGATAAACTGCGCTGTGACCGTTGCGATCGCGACGCCTGCTTCAGCCAAGCCGGCAACGATAACCAAGGTAAATGATAGTGTTATATTGACAGCGCAGCTTATCCCGACGACAATGCTAGGTACGTTTGAGTTGCCCATTCCCCGGAATATGGCGCTTAGCATCCCATAGCCAATGTTAAACGGCACGCCAAGAGTGCATATCATAACGTACCGGCTCGCACTCGCACGCGCCACCGGCGGTGTTTTTAGCATATCCAACAAGGGTTCCCTGAATATCCCGATAAATGAGGTCAAAAAGATGATAAGTATTGCGGAAATGATCAAATAGCTCCCGGTCGCCTTTGTCCCGTTTTCTTCGTTCCTCTCGCCTATGCATCTGCCTATTAGCACCGTGCCTCCTGTCCCAAGTCCGAACATAAATGAAAACGTAAGGTTCATTATTTGAGTACCGGTTGCCACTCCCGCAATAGTCGCGGGGTCTGTATACCTTGCCACAACAAGCATCCCGACTATACCGTATAGCCCTGTAATAAGATTCGCCAACATAAACGGCGTTGCAAACCTCAACAGCAGCGTACTGATCCGTCCTTCGGTCAAGTCCAGGCCGTGACGTGTTTTAATCATTATTATCCCCCATATTCAACAGCCCGGCCGTTTTGTCTATATTGTACCGAGGACGCCGCTTTGTCTCGAAATAAACCCTGCCAACATATTCTCCGACTATTCCAAGAGATAGTGTTATTATCCCCCCGACTGCCCAAATTGAAAAAGTAACTATCTCCCAATCGAGAACGGCCTGCCCCATGAATAGCAGTACTATCCTGTATACCAGCACCGCTGCAGCCGCTATAAGCATAAGCGCCCCTACTGCCGTTATAATGCGCAGCGGCCGCAGGCTCAGCGACATAAGCCCGTCTATTGCAAGCGTGAGCATTCTTTTCAGCGGGTATTTACTGTTCCCCGCCTCTCGTACGCCGCGTTCATACTTCACAACAGACGCTTTATGCCCAAGCAAGGGTACAATGCCTCGCAGAAACAGCCTTTGCTCATCATATCCGGAGAGCGTTTCCAGTGCGCGGGCGCTCATCAACCGGTAGTCCGCATGATTGAATACAATATCGCAGCCAAGCGAGCGGAGCAGTTTATAATACCCCTGAGCTGAAGATCGTTTGAAAATTCCGTCGTTTTTACGGCTGTCGCGTACGCCATAAACGACGTCACATCCTTTATTGTACTCGTCAACCATCTTGTCAATGGCATTAATATCGTCTTGTAAATCCGCGTCTATGGATATCACCATGTCGGCTTCGTCTTTTGCTGTCATTAGCCCTGCAAAAAGTGCGTTCTGATGGCCGCTGTTGCGGCTGAGCCTGACGCCCGCAAAGAGCTTGTCCCGCATGCATAATTCTTCGATAGCAGCCCATGTGCCGTCGCGTGAGCCATCGTCGACAAACACGACTTTGCTGCTGCCTGAAATGCTGCCTGTGTCAGCCAAAGCTTTCATTTTCTCCTCAAGCTTCATCGCCGTGGAGCACAATACTTCTTCTTCATTGTAGCATGGAACGACGAGAAACAATATGTTACCCAACTCCCGCACCTCCAAATCCGGTTGCTGATTGTTACAGGTCACACGGTGCCGAAACCATTAGTGCTGCGCATGGAAAAGATGTGTATTTTCTGCTCCTTATCGCTAGGTGGCGCGTCCATGCGCCAACTCGCGAGCGCTCCACCGTCCTTGGTTTCGCTCTGCGGGGCATAAAACACACACCTTTTCCAGTCGGGTCTGAACTGTAACTGCTTATTATCTACATGTCAGTATAATCAAATAGGTGCACATATGCAAATTTTTTTGTTCCGGCGATGTTTGTTCTTGAAAGTATCGCCTCCATGTGATACAATGCCCGACAGGCGCAGGTACATACACAAAAAGCAGGGGGCGCGCACCCCGGCTCCCTTTCACATAGTGAAATGTTTGTATAATATGTTCGTGGAGGAGAAACACTATGAGTTTTAAATCGTTTGACGACATCAACGAAATGCACATCGACGTATTGAGAGAAATCGCCAATATCGGTTCCGGAAACGCGGCGTCATCCCTGTCTCGAATGCTTGACCATCCTATCCAAATAGACATACCGTATATTGGAATAAAAGGTTTTAACGAGGCATACGATGCGCTCGGCGGGGCTGAGGCCATAATGGTAGGGACACTACTTTTTCTTTCGGACGAGCTGCAGGGTATGATGATGTTTCTCCTGCCTGTTGAGGTTGCCTGTGATTTGGTAAATATGCTTATGTTCACTGATATAAAGTGCTATGATGAAATAGATGAGATTGGCTTTTCGGCAATCAACGAAATATCCAACATTATGTCCGCATCGTTTGTCGGAGCGTTAGCTGACATGTCAGGATTGAGAATAGATATATCGCCGCCGGAAGCAACGCTTGATATGCTTGGCTCCATTATGAGCGTGCCATCTATCTATTTTGCGGAAATGAGCGATACGCTCCTGCTCATACAAAACGAACTTGAAATCTCAGGCAAAACGACGAAAACCAGCGTTCTCCTCCTTCCTGATATACCCTCCCTGGAAAAGCTAATGAAAAGCCTCGGAATAGACACATGAAGAATAATAATCAAATCACTGGAGAACATAGGCTTTTCAATGCTTTATGCACAGTATCCACATGATTATCCACATGTGTTGTTTTCGGGTTTTGATTGTTTGCTGTCAGGAAGCCATTTTTCAAGCACATCATTCAGCCTCACCGTATCAATGGGTTTTGATAGAAAATCGTTAAAACCGCTTTCCAAAAGCATTTCCCTTATACCGGAGATAGCATTCGCGGTGAGCGCCACAATCGGCACATTCTTATAATAATGCTCATTTCTGCCCATTTCCCTGATTCGCTCTGTAACCTCTACGCCGTCCATCTCCGGCATTTTGTGATCCATAAATACCAAATCGTAATCCTTTGACTCAATGGCTTTGAGCGCTTCCTTGCCGCTTTTGCATATGTCTACTTGCATTTTATAAGGCAGCATTAGTCCGCGGGCTACTATTAAGTTAGTTCTAATGTCGTCCACGATGAGTATCTTTGCGTCAGGCGCGATAAACTTCACCGTGGGCGCATCGTCGCTGCCTCCATGCGAAAAGCCGGCCTCGCCACCGAGTATTTCCGCCACTTGCACGCAGTACGCAGGCATTGAAAGAACCTGCAGGTTTGCATCATCAACGCTTTCCCCAAGTTCGGTTATAACGACTGTCTTGGTTTTTCTTTCGGACTTTTTTATCATGTCTTTGTTTTTTGTGTACAAGGCTAATGAAATAAAAAGAAAGTCAAATGCCCGGCTGATCAATTTCTCATTTAGTTCGGAATCATTAGCTATGAGCGAACATTTGACGCCTAAGTTGCCCAGTGTTTTTGCGATGGAGCCGGCATAAGCTCCCCGCTGCTCATAGATCAGAACTTTTTTTTCGCCCGGTTCATGGACTACCGCTACCGGATCGCTGCAAGAGTACTTTTGCGGCAGCGTTATTGTAAACGTACTGCCTTTGCTATATACTGAACTAACGCTGATAGAACCGTCCATCGCATTTATTATGCTTTTCGTAATGGCAAGCCCAAGCCCGACGCCTTCGATGCCTTTATTCTTTTCAGTGTCAAACTGGGTAAAATCGCTAAATAAGTGTGCTATATCTTTTTCCTTTATGCCCCTGCCGCTGTCCGCGACTTCAAAAGTAATATTCATAGTATCTTCATTTATGAACTCCCCATTTATAGTCAAGGACACAAATCCTTTTACAGTGTATTTAAAGGCATTATTCAATATATTGAGCAGCGCTTGGCGGATTTTTGTTTCATCGCCAAACAATGCAGCGGGTATCATATAGTCGGTATTTACCACAAAGCTTATTCGCGAATCTATGCCCTTCATCCTCGTTATGCTGACTACATCATTAATGAGAGTTGAAACCGAATAGTCTGCCGTCACGATTTCCAGGTTTCCGGCTTCAATTTTTGAAAAGTCAAGTATATCGTCAATTATGGACGAAAGGGCTATGCCTGCCTGCTTTACGGCAATCGTGTGTGCATTAACCGCATCCAGTGTTTTCTCGCGCAACGCGAGTTCTGTCAAACCGATAATCGCATTCATCGGAGTACGAATCTCATGGCTCATTTTTGCAAGGAACTCGCTTTTCGCACGGCTTGCATCTCTCGCTTCATCTACCGCTATCCGCAACCGCGACGTCATTCCACGGTTTCTTAGGAACATTACGAGCACAAGGGCAAGCACGACTAATGACAGTGCGGTCGCGCTTATTAACCACGGCCGCTGCGCTTGCAGACGCATTGTTTCGATATTGTAGGTTCTGCCGGACCATTGATGTACGATCCTTTCTGTGTCTACCATAGGAAGCGCTTTGCCGACAATTGAACACAGGATGGCTTGATCACTGTTAAACCCAAAAGATGCTTCATAGGCGGCCGTGAACAGGTAGTTGGCCTTGTAATCGGAAAATTCATAATAATTGGTTAAAGCCGCAAGACGGCTCTGGCTCGACATAACCAGATCGACCTCACCGCTGTCAAGCGCCACGAAAGCGTCGTCAGTAGTTGGATACTCTCTTGTGTATGGCGCATCGGGGAACCAAAGCCTGAACATGTCGGAAAAGGCCGAGCCTCTGGGAAGCCCCACTCTTTGAGAGGGTATGTCATTAATATCGATATTTGGGTAACTCAGCTTGGAAATCAAGACATACCTATCCGGCAGATACATTGTCGATGGAAAAATAAAGCTCTCTCTGCGTTCATTGGTTACTATCATACTCGGCATGAAGTAGGCGGCTCCGCTTTCAACTAATTGAAATAGCTCAGGCAGTTCCACTATATTTTCGTTGATCTGCACAAAAGTGATTCCTGTAAGCTGTGCAATTTCGGCCATTACTTCAAATACAATGCCTTCCCACTGCCCGCTTTTCGCGTTGAAAAAACTGTTCGGATAAGCCATGTGCATGGCGACAAATGGTACTTCATGTTTTTTTTGCAAGTAGTCAAGTTCTTCCTCGTCGAGCATCATTAGAAATCTATGCTCTCTGTAGTCTTGATACCCCTGCCTGTACAGTTCGGTCAGGCGTTCTTGCGCGCCATGTTCGAGCGCTTTTGCCAAAAGGGATATAATGGGTTCATACATCCGGCTAGCCGCCGTCATGGCAGCAGGGAGGAAAACCAACGGGAGAAATTCCTCGGCGTATATGCCGCCGTAATGGTCGAATGCCGCTTCCATTGTATTTGTTGCGATAAAGGCATCGGCTTCTCCGGTTATTAGGGCCTGATAGGCGCTGTCTTCGTTCGTTACAATAATCGATTCGTAAGAACCGGGTTCCAACGCGGCTCTTGCTAAATCTGTCATGACTGAGCCTTCCGTAAATACATAGCGCGGCAGCCTGTCCCTGCTGATTGCTGCGAGGGACTGGCTTCCTTCGGTACGCAGCATGACGATAAAGCGTTGTGCAATATCGGCCATATAGTAGGCCTCACGGCGTTCGGGCGTGGCGGAGAGGGTGGCGAAACAGATCTCGCCGCTGCCCAGGTTCTCCAACATCGCGCCTAATCCCTGGATTGCCGGCTGAAATGGTATTTCAAAGAACTCACTGAGCCAATCACATAGCAAAACCGTATATCCGCCCAATGTCCCGTCTTGCCTTTCAAACAGTTCTGTGCTTCTCGAAGATGCGTAAATCAGGGGTACGCCTGCGGCTCTAATCTCTGCTACTGCCGCAGCTTCATCATCCGTTATGCCCGGAATATCATGGTAAGATGCAACTAGCTCAGTATTGGAGGGCCGCGCTAATTCCGGCTGACATCCCGCTACTCCGGCAAAGACAAGTGCAGCGGCAAGTGCAATGGCTGCCAAGCGCAAAAGCATCAGTTTCATCATGCATTCGTCCTTTCAAAGAAAGTAGGCTCGTGGCTGAATCAGCTAATAATCGCCGGGCTTTCGTAGTCACCCGCACATTCATTTCTTAACAACAGCACTTTACCACAAACACCTGCGATTTTCAACATTGACATACCTGCACATTGACATACCTGCACCGGCACTGTGCCTACTAGCGAAGTAACAGGTCACAAGGGGTCGAAACCATTGGTGCGGTGCAATGCCTTCTCCCCGCAGCAAGACTGCGGGGAGAAGGCATTGAAAAGATGTGTATTTTCCAGTTAAGGCTGACCTGTAACTCCTGCAGAGCAACTTTTTATTTTTCTCGTTGCGCGGAATTGACAAATCGGCACATTTTCATTATAATCATCACATACTAGCACTTGCCGCCGTGGTGGAACAGGTAGACACAAGGGACTTAAAATCCCTCGATAGTAATATCGTACCGGTTCGATTCCGGTCGGCGGCACCACAAATGCGCGGCTTCAAGCCGCGCACTGAACCCTGAACATTGCATAGTACGCCAATGAGCGGCGTATTTTCATGTTGCAGCGTATGTAACTGCTCTCGGAGCCTTGCGTTCGGACGGCTGTTTTAAGCCATACTAACCGGTAAAAGAGCCGTTACAGGAGCACAAACGTTATTTTAATATTCCCGGAGGCGCCATGTACACGGAAGAAATCGCGAGAAACATATACCGCATCCCTGTAAGACTGCCTGATAGCCCGCTCAAGGAACTTAACAGTTATCTGATAAAAGATCCGGAACGCAGTTTACTTATCGATACCGGGTTTTGCATGGATGTTTGCCAAAAAGCGCTGCTTGAAGGTCTAGCCGAGCTTGGAGAAAACCCGGAAAGCGTCGATATATTCCTAACTCACATGCACTCAGACCATGCAGGCCTGGCGGCCAGTGTTGTCGGTGAAAGGATGCGCATACTAATAAGCGAGACGGACCGCAAACTATTAAAAACTAATGACGCGGAAGATGAAATTGTTTTTAAGAGGCTGACCGAACGCTTCCACGCCGCTGACATGCCGGCGTTCATCATCGACAACATGAACAGCATAAACCCCGCAATTGCGTATTCCCCTCAGACGGGTTCAACCCAATACGTCAGCGTGCAGGATGGTGAAATTCTTTGTGCCGGCGGATATGCGTTCCGCTGCATACTAACTCCGGGACACACGCCGGGGCATATGTGTTTGTGGGAGAAAGACAGCGGGATCATGTTTACAGGCGACCATGTGCTGTTTGACATCACGCCGAATATAACGGCGTGGTCGTTTGTTAAAGACTCGCTGGCCGATTATCTAAAATCCTTGAAATTAGTCGCGGGATACCCAGTTAAAAAAGCGTTGCCGGGACATCGAAAGCCCGGAGATTTTCATTTGCGTATCGAGGAGTTGCTGCAGCATCATCTCATCCGGCTCAAAGAGATCGAAAGACTGATTAGCGAAGGCCCGGGGTCAACGGTGTATGACGTCGCGGGAAAAATGCGATGGAAAATAAAAGCAAAAAACTGGGAGGAGTTCCCTCCGCCGCAGAAGATATTCGCTGTAGGCGAATGCATGTCCCATCTTGATTACTTATTCAACCGTGGCCGGATAACTTATCAAATGGACGGGCACTTATACCGCTACTACATAGTTTGATCGCGTTTTACTGAACCGTGCCAAGCTACCTCGTGCCAAATATCCTGTCCCCCGCATCACCCAATCCGGGGACGATGTATCCGTGTTCATTAAGATGGCCGTCAATGGCGCATGTGAAAACCTCGACGTCGGGGTGTTCTTGCTCCATTTTTTTTACGCCGGGAGGAGCAGACAGAACGGTCAGAAGCTTTATAGACCGGGCGCCCGCATCTTTGAGGTACTTCGCCGCCGCTGCAGCTGTTCCGCCTGTAGCCAGCATCGGATCAAGTATGAAACAGTCGCGCTCTACTATATCGGGCGGGAGTTTGCAGTAATACTCAACCGGTTCCAGCGTTTCCGGGTCACGGTATAGCCCGATATGCGCCACCTTTGCAGATGGGATAAGATTGAGCATCCCGTCTACCATACCCAAACCGGCACGAAGGATTGGCACAAGTGCAAGTTTCTTCCCCGCAACAGATTTGCTTTTTGCCGCAGAAACCGGGGTAATGACTTCTATGTCCTCAAGCGGCAAGCCGCGTGTTGCCTCGTAACACATCAGCATTGCAATCTCGCTGACTACCTCGCGAAAAATCTTGACGCCGGTATCTTTATCGCGCAGAATAGTCAGTTTGTGCTGAATCAGCGGATGAGTAAGTACAGTTAGCGACATATGCGCAGCCCCCCTTGTTGAGTTAATGCTAGGTTACATTATGCAGTCATATAAGTCAATCCTCAGTTCTCCCGGCTAGTGACAGAGCCAGCATTAGCTGCGGATCCATGTCTTTTTCCATGTTTCCTGACAGTAGCTGCCTAAACTCCTCATCGGTCAAGCTGAGCGGATGATCCGGGGTCACGCCGCCTACGTCAAAAAGGGCGACTCTGTTTTTCGTCAGGTATTGACTCGTCGAAATGTGCAGCGCTCCGCCGCCTGGCAGCGTTTCTGTTCTCTGCGAGCGGCTCTTACCGGTCGTCTGTTCGCCAACTATCTCTGCGTAACCGTACTCTCTAAGCGTTGCGGCAAAGTACTCCGCAGCGCTGAACGAGTATCTATCGACAATTACAACAGCGTGAATATCTATCATTTCGGAATCGGACCATATTATATCCTCTCTGCCATTAATATCGACTGAAATGAATATCTCACCCTCCGGAAGCAGATAGTCAAGCATTTGTGTCATCTCACTGACCCTTCCGCCCCCGTTGCCGCGCACATCAAAAACAAGTGCCAGAGCGCCTTGTTCCAGCAAATGCTCAACAGCAGATATAAAACCGTCAGCCGAGCCTGCCTCAAAGTTTGCGATTTCTATATATCCTATATTGCCATCAAGCATTTCATATGATATAGGATCGATAAAAACAAGATCATAAACAACCGATATTATCTCAACAGTGCCGTCAGGCTTCAGAATCGTTAGTTCAACTGTTTCGCCAATCGGCCGAGCAAGGAGTTCACGCATATCATCAAGATCAAGCCCGGCAAGGCTTTCGCCGTCAATAGCGGTTATCACATCACCTGCCAGAATGCCCGCTTTATCCGCCGGTGAGCCGCTATATGTGTATGACACGCCCATGCCGTCTGACTCATCATCAATAAAAACGCCTACACCAATGCCGGCATACTGATTGCTTACGCTTTGCAAATACTCCTCATGTTCTTCCGGCGTCATGTAAAATGACCATCTATCGCCAAGCGCATTTACAGCCGCGCGCATTGCTGCTGCACGCACCTCACCCTCGTCATATTCGCCTATATATATCTTTTCTATTTTCTCGAGCAGTACTGTAAACTCGCGCCCGGCGGCATAGTTATTGCCTCTCAAAGCGCTAAGCACAGCCCCGTCGTTATAGATAAATATAAGACACGTTAACGCTGATGCAAGCAGCATCAGCGTTATCGTAAGCATAGTTGAGTCTCTTTTTTTCATGGCTATTATTACATCCAATATGCAAAATCAAAGGTAACGATGCGGATCTACTTTTACCCCGTCAACCGAGACTTCAAAATGCAGGTGCGGGCCTGTTGAGACGCCTGTTGATCCAATAAACCCGATGATCTGCCCTTTGCTGACCGATGCTCCGACGTCTACGGCATGCGAACTCAAGTGCGCATATAGTGTAGTCATTCCGTTTCCGTGGTTAATTACGATGTAATTACCATAGCCGGAACTGTAATCCGAAAGAATGACTGTACCGGAGTCCGACGCAATGACATTAACTCCATAATCAGCCTCGATGTCTATACCCCAGTGCTGCCTGTATACCCTGTGAGTGTCGTGTAGCCTTACTCCAAACACATTTATAACAGCAGTGGACGATGGAACCGGCCACATAAGCTGGCCTGTCCCTCTGACCCTTGTGGCTGCTGCGGCAGCAGCGGCTGCCTCCTGCCTTCTCAGTTCTTCACCTTTTGCGTTAATCTCTCGCTGAACCCTCTCGGCTTCCGCCGCTTCTTCTGCATATAGCGCGCTATATGTCTCAATACTTGCTTCTATCTTTTTGATCAGCTCGCTTGCTTCCTCAAGCTGTTCGGCAAGTTCTTCAAACTTATCTTCGAGCAGCATCTTTTCCTGCTCCATCTCCTGCTTTGTCAGTTCAAGGTCGTAAACAGCGGCAATAGTCGCATCCCGGGCGATTTGAAGATCGTTGTACGTCCTCTCGTCCGCCTGCATGATATCGCCCACGAAATCCAGGCGGGCGAGCAGATCCGAAAAGCCCGTAGAATCGAATATGATCTCCAGATATGTAATAATTCCGTTTTCTTCCATATCGCGGACGCGTCTCATATATTTGGCTAACTGCGTATCTTCCATTTCTTCAGCAGCTCTTACCTCAGTTTCCTTTTCACGGATCAATACTTCATAGAAATCGATCGTCTCGTTAATATTGCTTATCTCCATCCCTGTCAGTATAATACGGTCGTCAAGAACGCTTTTTTTTGCTACTTCGGTCTTCCTTTCAAACTCAACAGTGTTTATTTGTGACTGTATTTCCTGTTTTCTCCTCTCATACTCCCTCTTTTCTTCCCTGAGCCTGTCTATCTCCGCCTGTGTAACATAGGCTCTTGCCGTCAAGGCGTCTATAGCGACCCATATTACTGATAAAGCCATTATCAGGGCTAGAATAATCGCTATCACTCTTGCCACACGCCTGTTTCTCATGTGATCATACCACCTCCGGGCGCTTTATACGTTCAGGTATCTGTTCAGCGCCACGCCGCT